>CERD01127697.1_pt1 | contig 15527 bp, 15 predicted proteins | sample 530931 | NCBI WGS metagenome assembly CERD01 (sample SAMEA2621101, study PRJEB7988) | marine metagenome | isolation source: saline water (ENVO:00002010), including
GATCAACTTGTTTGGTGCTATACCTATTGAACATAACAATTTTAACTCATTTTTTAATTGTTGTTTTATTTTAGTGGAAAGTTCTTCTGCTTTGATAAAATTATAATTCAATCTTTCACTAACATCAATGAAAGCTTCATCAACACCAACTAGCTCGAACTTATCAGCATAATTTTGAATTATATACATTGCTTTAGCAGATATCATTTGATAGTAATCATGATCTATAGGTAGAAATACAGCTTGTGGGACATCTTTCAATAATGTCTTAGCTAATTTTATAGGAATTCCAGACTTTACATTATATTCACGCGCTTCATAATTTGCTGTGCTAACTGCTCCTGAATCCTCTGTTCTTCCAGAGTATACACATACAACAACAGATTTACCTCTTAATTCTGGTCTTCTAAGTTCTTCACACTGGGCAAAGAAATAATCAAAATCTATGTGAAAGATTATCCTTTCTTTCATATCTGAATTCATATATTATTAAATATATATAATATAATATGAAAATATCTATCATTGTCTAAATACTAGTTGTGTGAAGTATTAGTGATGAGTGAAGATTATCCCATAGTTGTTAAGGATGATGGTATGACTGTTAAACCAAAAATGATGAATGATAATGAGATATATCATTCTGTTTATCATAATAAATTATATCTTTTTTTCAAAGATGAAAATGAGCTCTTAAATTGTTACGAAGTCGCAGATAATGAAATTGCAGAAGCCATTATGACAAATCCAGATTCTGATTCAATAAAGAACATTCTTGATGATTATACAAAAAAACAACAAACTATTATATAATGCCTGATTAGATAGAAGACATGGAAAATACATCAAAGGAAAATACATCAAAGGAAAATACATCAAATGAGATCTATATTGGAAAGAAACCTCTTATGACATATGTTACGGCTGCATTAGTGCAATTAGCAAATCAACCTAGCGTTAACATTATGGCCAGAGGTATGAGTATAACAACAGCAGTGGATGTAGCACAAATTATTGTTAAGAGAATGGATACACTTGGATATCAGGTTGGCAATGTGGGTATAGGCTCTGAACTATTAAAGTCCCAAGACGGTAAAGAAAGAAATGTCTCTACAATAAAAATCGAAGTATCCAAACAGAAATAAATTACGCTTATTCTGTAAACAATTTTTTTTGTTTTCAAAGAGTTATGTAAATCTAGCACAGTACGAAATTTTATTATATTTACATGGCAACAGAAGAAAATATCTGAATCATTGTTTAGCATATGATTTATTACCGTTGAATATTCTCACGGCTACTATGAATCTTCAGCTAGTATATGTGTCGCCTAGTGACAAATATAAGGAAAGGTTGAGAGATGATTGGTTTTATGTTTATCAGATGGCGAAATTTTTTCGTTGGTGGCTACGCAAGAAATTTACACTGTATTATACAGTTAGTACTAATGTTCTCGTAGTAGAAAAAGCTAAGTTAATGCGATTTAGGTTTGGAATGAGCGATCTTATGAAATATCATAAAGAGAAAGGTGAGGACAATTACCATCTCTATCTTTCTTATTTCAAACCAGTGTGGTCTGATTGTAGTGTAGGTTTCTTTACCGATAACATTGGTTTGATTCATTGGAAAGAATACAGTGGTAAGGTAGAAAGTTATAGATTCTTTGTACCGGAAAATTGTGCTCGAGTATCCCATGTTTTACTTCATGAAGTTGGTAGACAGAAGCATTATAACAATAAGAGATTCAAGGATGAAATACATGAGCAGTGGGATAAGCATTTGTATGGTGTAGACGAGTTCGAATTTTATGATAAGAAATTCAAACGTGTTACTGATAAAGATGATTGTATGTTTGCTACTATGAAGATCCCAGAGTATGCACCATAAACTTTTGGTTTGATATTTTGAAATCTATGACTGTGGTGTTGCGTATGGAAGTTTTCACATAACATATTATTAATTATTTACAAGTTATCACAGATTGAATATAATATTGAATAATTATAATCTAATTTATTATCATGTTTATATTTATCTTGTGCGTATTTATTACATTAATAACACTAAAACTTAAACTTGTGTATATATGTAGGGAAAATATGAGTTACATTACAAATAATGAAATAGAGAAATACGTGTATAATATTTTACCTGATAGTCCTTCTATATTGAAAGAGCTGGAGAAGACTGCGAAATCTAGAAATGTACCGATAGTAGGTCCTATGATCGGTAGGCTTTTGTACATATTTGCAAGTGTGTCTAATGCTAAACATATTCTGGAAATAGGAACAGCAATAGGATATTCTGCAATATGGTTAGGTCTAGCTGTAAAGCGTAATAAAGGCAGAGTTAAGACAATAGAGATCGATCGAGACATTGCAAATGAAGCCATTAAAAATATCAGACGTGCTGGACTTGCAAAAATTGTAGAGGTTATCAATGGTAATGCATTGAAAATACTACCTAAAATAAATGATAAGTTCGAAATAATATTCATAGACGACAGTAAGAAAAATTATCCCAAATATATCAATCTGTGCATGAAACTACTCCACAAAAATGGTTTACTAATAGCTGATAATGCCTTATGGAGAGGTGAGGTTGCACTCGAAAGTAAATCAGAAAATGCTGATTCTATTGCAAGGTTTAATGAGTTATTGATGAGAAGAATGCACTCTCTAATTATACCCGCAAGAGATGGCGTTGCAATTGGTATCAAGTAAAATACTCTATATTTTTTTTAAAAATACGTCTAACTTTACATTATGTAGAATTCATCTTTGTTACTTTCGCTTATTTATATAATATTTATTCGGATAAGAAATATGGAAAGAAACATACAAGAAATTAGATCTCTCCGTCAAGTATGATACCAATAATATTCTTTCTACTAAATTCAAATTTAGCTAAAGTTTCTATCATCTCCAACGCCTTTTCTGCTTCATTTTCTCTATAGATATACTTAATCTGAATAGAAATATTTCTTCTAGTAATCATCATTATCTTGAATTCTTTTTTACTTTAATTAGAACATAATTGAAGTACACTAGTAACTCTTTAAAATCGTTTTGCTTTAAACACTTTCAACAAATACATGTGTAATTTTCACATTCTATATTAACTAACTCATAATAAATTATTGTAGTAGATGAAACCTTGTTGGAATTATGTAATAGATATATTTTATATTAAACCTCCTAATGATATATTATATTGAGTATAGAAGATTATCAGAAAGCTGGTAAGATAGCTGCTGAAGTAAGGGATGATGCAAGGAAACGCTATCATGTTGGTGAAATGTTACTTTCAATATGTGAACGCGTGGAAAACATGATAAGGGAGCGTGGTGCTGAACCAGCATTTCCATGCAATGTTAGTTTGAATGAAGTTGCAGCCCATTATACTGCTGAACCAAACGATCAGAATGTGGTTAAAGATAACGATGTGTTGAAGATCGATATCGGCGTTCATGTAAACGGTCATATTGCTGATACTGCAGTCACCGCATGTTACAATCCAAAATATGATTCACTGGTAAATGCAACAGAATTTGCACTACAGGAAGCGGTTAAGATCGTTAAAGCGGACGTTAATGCTAGTGATATAGGTAAGATTGTTGAGAATACTGCAAAAAAAACCAATTTCAAACCAATACACAATCTGAGCGGTCATTCACTTGCACAGTATACTATACATGCTGGTAAATCAATACCTAACATAAGGACTACAAGAACTTTTTGTTTTGCACCTAATCAAGCATATGCCATAGAACCTTTTTTTACTACTAAAGATGGTAGTGGAATAGTTTACAATGGTAAGATGAAGAGTATATATGCAATAGCAACGAGGAAAATAACTGGAGACAAAAATGCAGATGCGTTACTGGATTATCTATGGAATAGGTTCAAGACATTACCTTTTGCACTCCGCTGGATACTTCAAGATTATGAAGAAAAGGAATCTCGCATGATGTTGGAATTTCTTATGAAGAAAAAACTCATACATTCATATCCCATACTAGTAGAAGGTAGTGGAAAGTTTGTAGTACAGGCAGAGCATACAGTTATACCTACTGAAAATGGTGTAATTATTGTAACACGTTAAATCTTCATGTACTCTGCATAGATCGTTGTTATCAATGCTGCAGTTTTACATTTCGAACATAATTCTCCAACTTTATAAACAAAATCTCCAAGTTTGAATGTACGTTTAGTCTTTAGTCCACACTGCTGGCATTCTTCAATCGTATAAACAACATGTTTCTCCTTCTCTTCCTTTCTCATTGTGAAACACCCAGAGTATTTCCTACACCTATTATTAGCACCACGTCACCTTTTTTTGTCTCATTTTCTATTACGTCAAAGATCGACTTGTTAACCTTATCAAAAGACTCAGCTATCTCTTTTCTCATCACAGTAATTGCATCTAACACCGATTGTTTAATTATAATTGCATAAACTGGTATACCATGCTTGGTTGCAATATCCTCTATCTGGAACCTATCTACACCTATACCTCCTATAGCTGCACCTATACCCTCTGCAATATCACCAGTTTTTTCACCTTCAAGTTTCAATGCAGCATCAATCATTATTATTGAATTTATATTTACAGCCATTTCGTTTATCAGTTTTTCAACAGCTGTTCCAGGTTCACCTACATTTCCTGCGGGACCCTCGGCCTTCATGAGATACAATATTCGTTCTTTGTAACGATCCTCGCATACAACAGTTTCCTTTGCAATGATTTTCTTTTCTTTGTTAAGCATCATTTTTCCCACGATCATTGGTCCTATACCATCACCAATGGGTAATCCAGCTTTGAATGCATCTACAGCTTTGTTTAATGCTTCGGCTTCCTGTAGAAGTATAGGCATTATCATCTGTAATTGCACAAGGAAGAACACACTTGAACTCTTCTTACCCATAAGATAGAAATGTCTTACCACCTTAAAGATCATATTCAATATTGTTGCCGCTTCAAGTATATTCTCCATCTTACTCACAGTTAATGCATCCATTGTTGGTGATAGTTTTTTTACTTCATTTTTGACTCTATTATCTCTTACACGCATGAAGTGTTGTACTTTAGGAATTATTCCATTAGGATCCATATCTACTGGCAGTATGGTAAAATACTCTACAAATTTATCGATCCTCTCCGTTGGGTCCATGTTTGTATTGATCGATTTTGCATATCCTATTGCCTCTTTCCTCGCATTTTCCTTCATACTTTTTATCTTTTTCATAGATTTAGTTACATCATTAAGCACCATCCACATCTGTAGTTTCTGCCCATAAAATATGAATAAAAACATGGGTAGAATCCATATTAAAGAAATCCACCATTGACCCTCCAGTCCCTCAGGAAGGAACATATCAAGCTGTAATAGAACGTCCAGTAAATTCATACTTCTTAATCATCCACCTAAACGTAGTAAATTAAAGCTTTGTTTTTAATATATCAAGTCACTGGTAAGTCTTTATAACACAAATTAAAAATAATTCCAAGTCTAAATTTAATGGATCCAGAATTTATTTCTAGTTCACTTAAATCAATAAGTGGTGACATTCTTTCTGATACTTGGCAGAGGTACATGTATGCAAGCGACGCAAGTGCATATGAAATTGTACCCAAATGTATTATTCTACCGAAGAACGCTGATGATGTGGTTAAGATCGTAAAGTTTGCTTCCATAAATGGTATACCTGTAATTGCCAGGGGTGGAGGTAGTGGACTTGCTGGTCAAGCAATAGGCGATGGTATAATTATCGATTTTACTAAATATATGAATAGTATTGTAGAGATCAATGTAGAAGAAAACTATGTGATAGTGGAACCTGGATTATATAAAGGCATTCTAGATAAAGAACTTGAAAAACATGGAAAGTTTTTACCACCAGATCCGTCAAGCGCGAATTATTGTACGCTTGGTGGTATGATAGCTACTAATGCAAGTGGTGTACACACTATCAAATATGGAAGTGTAATAGACTATGTTCTATCACTTAATGTGATCTTATCTAATGGTGAACTTTCACTTACTAAATCTGTCGAAATTGGAAGTAATGCTTGGTATAATAAAGGTAATTCTACTACAAGTAAATTACTGGAATCACTAGCAAACCTGTTGAGATCAAACAAAGACTTGATCCAATATAAATTTCCCAATGTTAGAAAGAATTCATGCGGATATAGAATTGATAGGGTATTAAGAGATAATATACTTGACATGAGCAAATTATTCGTCGCATCAGAAGGAACTCTTGGCATAGTAGTAAAAGCCAAGTTCCGTATAATGGATCTTCCAAAAGAAAAAGCGTTGATGTTGCTGGGATTTGATGATACATTGCAAGCATCCAAATCCATTAGAAAAATAACAGAATTAAAACCATGTGCACTTGAGCTTATAGATAAAACTGTTATCCAACTAGCAAGAATTGCAAATGATGTATTTTCTTCAAAGGTATCTTCTGATACTAATTGTTTGCTTTTTGTAGAGTTCGATGGTAATGATATGAAAGAGGTAGAATGTTCTATTAATGATCTTTCAAGACTACTTGATCAGATTGGTGCTAAAGTAATTGCGTATTCATCTAACTATAATGAAATTGAAAAATTATGGACCATTAGAAAAAATGCTCTGTCATACACTATGAAGATAAGAGAAGGTACCAAGAAGCCAATTGCTTTCATGGAAGATCTTGTAGTATCTGTAGACAAACTAGGATTTCTGGTTGATACTTTACAGCAAGTATATGGAAAATATGGTTTGAGTTATGTCATCTATGGCCACGCAGGTGATGGAAATCTACACACCAGACCTTTGCTTGATGTTGAGAAGAGTGAAGAAATAAAAATAATGAGAGGAGTAACAAACGATCTTCTAAATGTAATAATTAGTATCAACGGTAGTATATCTGCAGAGCATGGTGATGGTCTTGCACGTTCAGAATTTATACGAGATATTTATGGTGATGAAATCTATCAATTATTTGTAAATATAAAGAAAATGTTTGATCCTTACAATATAATGAATCCGAACAAGAAGATCACATTGCAAGGAACATTTGTAAAAAATTTCAGGTATGGCTATAAGCGCAAGGATCTTGAAAATACATTGAATTGGCAGATAGATGATAGTAGAGTACAAAGAGAAATTACTGGTTACAGAAAAGAGCTTAGTTATGATAATGAGGTGGATCTATGTCATGGATGTGGTGGTTGCAGGGAACTTAATTTCGATGTGAGAATGTGTCCAGTATACAAGGGAATAAATGATGAAGTTGCAAGTTGTAGAGGAAGGAACAATGTATTAAGATGGCTTTTTAATATTAATGGTCTTGCAAAGGATTTTGCCCTAACCAAAGAATACAAGGATATAATTTACAAGTATTGTGTGCAGTGTAAGATGTGTTTAGTTGATTGTCCATCAAACGTTAATGTAGGTAAATCAATTGCAGACGCAAGAGCTTATTATGCCAAGAATATGGGTCTTCCAAAAGGCTATGAATATTTCGTAAACATAGATAAGTATGCATCTCTTGGTTGCAAAATAGCACCATTATCAAATTTCCTCATGAATAACAAATTATTCAGAAAAATACTTGAAGTTAATACTGGTATAGATGCAAGAAAGAAGTTTCCGAAATTCAGAAAAAAAACTTTTGATACATTATTCAAGGAATACAAACCTCAGAAAATGGATAAATATGTGGTATTCTTTTGCGACACCTACATACGGTATGTAAACCCAATGCTTGGTATGCGTATAGTAAAGATGTTAGAAAGGAATGGTTATGGTGTTATTTTTCCACCACAAATGTCTTCAGGACTACCAGCCTTGCTTGAAGGTGCTCCGGATGTCGGAAAAGAAATTGCTGAATATAATATAAAGAACCTGTATATACATACATCAAAGGGTATACCTGTTATATGCTTCTCTCCTAGTTCATCCATTGCATTGAAGATGGATTATCTTAATGTATTAGATAACGAGGAGACGAGAAAAGTCTCTAACAATACGTATGATATACATGAATTTTTCAGTAATTTGCATAATAGAAACGAACTAGATATTAATTTTAGAACAATAGACGAAGAAGTGGGTATACATTTTCACTGTCACACAATGGTACAAGGTACTGATAAATATGTAAAGAATTTACTTGATCTAATACCAGCACTTCGCTATCATATAGTCGAGAATGGTTGTTGTGGCGTTGGTGGTTCATATAGTTTTATCAAGGATAATTATGATCTATCAATGCAGATAGGGAGAGAACTATTTCATACTGTAAAACAGGAGAGGAAGATCTATACAACTGGAGAGTCATGCAAGTTACAGATCGAGGAAGGTACAAGTAAAGAGTTAGGATTAACAGTTGATTTGCTTGCAAGAGCATATGGTATAAGTTGATAATCATCACGAATTTGTACTATCACAGTAATAGATAATAATACTAATGAATTTATGGACTGGGCGGGATTTGAACCCGCGACCTCTCGCTTGCGAAGCGAGTATTACTACCGCTGAACTACCAGCCCGAGAAACCAATAGTTAATCACTTATTTATTTATGCAAGATTATCTTACTAGTAGGTAAAATATCTATGAATTTCTAACCATGTAAAATTAATCTTTATACTACTAATTATCTAATATAAACATAGTATCTTTATATTTTTCATTACGATAGCGGTTAAATTCTTGATTTAACAAATGAATTGTCATGAACTATTGTTGTTCTATTCCACATTGAGGACAGAACTTTGTCGATGACTGGATCTGTGACCCGCATTCCATACAGAACTTTGTATCAGATGTTGGTGTTGTTTTCTCCATTTTATGATGGAGATTCTTAACTTCATAGAACGCCGCAACCGCTCCTGAAGGTTTGTAGGCAGTTTCATCAATATCTTCAGGAGTGAGTGTAAAAGGAATGTCCTTGATTTCTATGTAAGACATTAGCCTTGGTACTCTATGCTTTGGATGTAATCCATCATCATTTTGACACTTATCTTTCTCCAAATTACATCTCACATCAATCAGTTCTCCTAACCAGTAAGCAAACTTCTTCAATGTCATTTCTGGTGTAGAATAAACTAATGTATGAGATGACATGTACTCTTCTGTAGCCATCTTTCCATTGAAGACTTTCATATTATTACCCTACAATAAAGATGTAATATTTCTTTTTATTAGACTATTGTTTAGAGCCACATTTGGTACAAAATTTAGCTTTCGTGGGAATCTGTATATCACATTTAGAGCATGATTTTAACGAGATATTTTCTTTAGTTGGAAAGTATGTAGAAGAATATTGTGGTGTTGAAATTCCGCTCATCATATCTGGTCCATATGTTGCTGATGGTGTAGTACCTTCTTTGGGTTTTCTTGATTTATCATCATTATCTATAGCATTATTAATTTCAATAATTACTTTTACAGAAAGAAAGCCTAGTGAAGAAAATACTTTTACAAAAACTCCCATCTTTTTGAAGAATTCTTTATCTGAGATCTTGTCTTCCTGGTATAGTGTTTCTGCATCTAAAAATTCTTCATAAACTGTTTGTATATCATCTACTAATTGCTTTAATTTACTAACAAGAGGCTCTCTAGTACCATAACCTAATCCTCCCATATGAAGTAATTTTATTGTATAAACTATTTAAAAGCTATTAATAAAAAATTTATGATTGATTTTATCTAAACGTTCTGTAGTGATTGTTCAAGAAACTTTTTCAAGACATCTCTTGAAGTTGCACCTATATGTTGTCCAATTTTCTTATCACCTTTGAATACCAATAAAGTTGGAATGCTGAATATCTCGTACTTGGCAGCTATATCTTGGTTCTCATCTACATTAACTTTCAGAAATTTTACTCTGCCTTCATAATCCTTTGACAAATCTTCAACTACTGGTGAGACCGTCCTACATGGACCACACCATTCAGCCCAAAAATCTACTAGTACTGGTATCTGTGATTGTGTCACTTTCTCGTTCCACTCCTTTGAAGACGTTGATTCTAAGTTACCCATTTTTATCAGTGTATTTTATGATAATACGAGTTATATATGTTCACATGTTTTTCTCCCTGATCTGATCAATTTTTAAATAACTTTCTTCAAACAATGTTATGAATGATCAACTAGAAAAGAAAACGTTGAAGGGTTCCGGAGGACATGTAGTTGCCAACATTACACCACAAGAGATCAAGAATGGTGGTGTTGCTGGGGTTGATATATTTCTTGGTGCTGTTGGAAGAATCGAGGAGAAAAGGATCTTGCAATATTTCTGTAAAAAATGCAATAAAGAATTTGATGGTACGCCCAAAATAAAATATGAGAAGTTGAACGAAGAAGTTGCTAAAGGACACACTTTATCGGAACAGGGTGCATATATATGCAAACAATGCGAATCCATAATAGCTCAATATAAAACATTTGCAGAACAGGATGAAAAAAGTCATGATTATGTTCCCTATCAAGCAACGTATGAGCAAGAAGGTTTTGTAGCTATACGAAAGCTGTTAGGGATGGATGTTTATGATAATAAAGCTGTTCTAGTGGGGACCATAAAGGATATAGGCCTCATTGATAAAAAATCAAAGATTGTTGTGTTGATTTCTACAACAGAGAATACAGAAAAGGAAATATCATGGGATGTAATTACTAGTATAGGTGATGTTGTTTTGATCAATACAAAAGAACAAATGTTAAATGCTAGTTCTAATGATGAATGTAAAAAATGTGGATTTTATAATAGTAATGATTCAAAATTCTGTGAACAGTGTGGTACTAGCCTGGAATAGGTTTATTCTTACTTACTTTTCCCAAAATCTTTGAGACTGTCTCGTGTCTATCAAGTTTGAATATTCTGTTGAAATATGTCTGCTCGTCTTCAGCAAGTTCTTCTATATCTTCATCCTCCTTCACACCAGCTATGCGCTTTGCGAGTTTTTTCTTATATTCTAACTGCATCTGACGTGCTATCTGTATTCTTTGTGCCTGTGGAGAGCCTGCTCCATGCATCGATTCCGTTAGATAGCCAACCGCATTACGACCCAAAGTCATATTTTCGATAAGTCGTAGTATACGAATTCTGTTTTCTGTAGAAATTCCTTTTCGTCCTTTTAGAAATTTCTTCAACAGCGGGCCAGTTTCTGGACTATTGAACTCTTTCTCAGAAGGAAGCGTTACTACCAAACCACCAGCAAGATCTTGTGCTAAACGAGATAATTCATACGGGAACCGAGTTACATTATGCTTGCAAACATTTGACAGCATATCATCGTTCTGATAGTTACCGGCTTTGGTCTTATATGATTCATATGAAGATGCTATACCTGCACCAAAGATTGTCTCGTTCAGATGAGTCATCTCAACCAATTTGTCTCTAATATGAGAAACATCAGGTATACCGTTATAATCAACTATTGTTGCAGATGCACCTATTATGACATCACCTACTCCAGTTTTACAGACATAACTTCTTCTATGGTAAGTGGTGAACCTTTCTACTAACATTGCTGCGAATTCTGTCTCTCCTTGCATGAATATGTACTTCCATGGCACGAAGACATCATTAATTATTATCATCGCTTCCTGTCCAGAGTATAACGCATTTCCCTGATCAATGCCTTGGCCTCCCTCCATACTTCTGGTATCACAGGACTGACGACCGTAGATGTATGTAAGACCTGGATGATCTACAGGTATTGCACATACTATAGCATAGTCTTTGTCTTTTGGTGTTAATCTAATAGTTGGCATAACTATTATCCAGTGCGAATTTATACAACCAGTTTGGTGAGCCTTTGCTCCCCTGATTACAACACCATCTTCTCTCTTTTCTGTTATATGTACAAACATATCAGGATCTTCTTGTTCTGACGGTCCCTTACTTCTATCACCTTTTGGATCTGTCATCGCACCACCGATAACAAAATTCTCCTCTTGAATATATTTAAGAAAATCTTTCATACGTTGATGATAATTGGTGGTATATTTTTCATCTATTTCATATGTTACTGAAAATAGCGAATTGATTGCGTCCATACCAACACAGCGTTGGAAGCATGTACCTGTTAACTGTCCTAATTTTCGTTGCATCTTGTTTTGCAGTACAACATCGTCAACGCTTTCTGTTATCTGCAGAAATCTATTGACACTCTTGCCAGAAAGGGAAGAATAAGCTGTTGCAAGTTCTGGGTTTTCAACTGCAAGATCGTATGTAGCTGCAATGGCATTAATTGAAGGACGGATCATAGGATGATCCACTGGTTCTTTGACTAATTCTCCGAATAAATAGACCTTCAAATCACGTCCACGCAAGCTCTCAATATATTCTTCACCTGTTTGTATCGTCATCTCACTAAGCTTTTCATATTGATAATATATATATATTTTATATAGTAACTTAGTTACTTTCTAACATTATCTTTCCTATTTAGAAATTCATCCAAGATTTTAGATTTCTTTATATAGATTATTTAGTTCCCACCAAATTCTTACTGAAACATGTTATTCATTTTATCTGGGCATTAGACAGATTAGATATTTAATATTTGATTTCAAATAAATTAATATAGGATTTACTTATACGATGATTTATCGGTAAGACCTATTCTGACGTCAACAGCCTTACACCCATTTCCATCCTCCAAGACAAGCAGAGGATTCATATCAAATTCAGATATCTCTGGAAAGTCAGTAACAAGCTGGGATAATCTAAGAAGGCAATCCGTCAATGCGTTTACATCTGAAGACTTTTCCCCTCTTACTCCCTTCAATAATTTGGAAGTCTTTATTGACTCAAGCATATCCTTTGCTTCGTGTTCATTTATAGGCGCAAGTCTGAATATAACATCTTTGAGAACTTCAACATATATACCTCCCATACCAAACATTAGCAGTGAACCAAACTTTGGATCTTGTTTTGCACCAATTATAGTCTCTTTACCTCCTTTTACAAGTTCCTGAACCAATACACCAAGAATCTTTGCATCAGGTTTATACTTCTTAACATTTGATATAATACTATTATATGCATTTCTGACTTGTTCTTTTTCTATATTGACTTTAACACCTCCAGCATCTGATTTATGTATTATATCTGGAGATACTATCTTCATAACAAGTGGGTAGCCTATCTCCTGCGCAGCTTTTAAAGACTCATTTTCATCTTTTGCTAGAATACTCTTTATCGAAGGAAATCCATATGCCTTCAACACTTCATATCCCTCTTCTTCAGTTAAATGACTTCTGTTCTGTTTCTTCACGTTACTGAAGATTTCATTAACACTTTTCTTATTTACCTTGAATGTCTTCATCTTGCCTTTAGGCACAGTCAGCCACATTTTGTAATCATACATAGATTTGAGTGATCTAATAGCAAGCTCTGCATACATGTAATGTGGAACTCCACCTTCAGATAGTATTCGTTTATTTTCTATTCCTTCTGCAAGACCCATTAGACTAGCAAGTGTAGTTTTACCTTTAGTTTTTGACATCTTTACAGTAACACGGGCCAAATCATCGTAATTCAGTGTAGCAGACGGTGTACACATTACTACTATAGCACCACAATCTGGATGATCAAGAACTTCAGATAATACATTCTCAAATCTATTGTAATCTGCATCCCCAACAATATCGACAGGATTGCGTGATGAGCCGTATGAAGGTATCATTTTGTCGATCTTTGGTCTTATATTTTCTATGTTAGCCATCTTCAAACCATATTTGGAAAGAGCATCTGTAGAAATTATTCCAGGTCCACCAGCATTGGTAACGATTACGACCTCATCTCCAGGAAGTGGTTGTTTAGCAAATGCAGTAGCATAATCGAAGAGTTCTTGCATTCCCTCAACACGAATAACACCAGCCTGTTTGAATATTGCATCATAAACTTCATCGGCCCCCATCAACGCACCGGTATGTGACATTGCTGCCCTAGCACCTTCTGGAGTACGTCCAGACTTTAATACCAAGATAGGTTTTTTGTACTTGGATTCCTTTGTAATTCTCCTACATGCATCGATGAATTTTCTACCATCATTAATATCTTCTAAATACATAACAATTACTTTAGTCTGTTCATCATTCTCTAACATAGTGAGCAGATCTGTTTCGTTCATGTCCACTTTATTACCTATACTTATCACTGTAGAAAATCCTATGTCTTGGGCAATTGCATCTTCTACAAGTGCAGCACAAATAGCACCACTCTGTGATATCAATGCAATATTACCTGTTTTCGGTGTAATCTTTAGAAATGTGGAGTTCATCATGGTTTGTGGCGAGAGGTTCATTATACCTAAACAATTAGGTCCAATGATTCTCGTTCCATATTTTTTGCTTATCTCTGATATTTGTTTCTGTAGCACTTCACCTTCACCTCCCACTTCTTTGAAGCCAGCAGTGATTATGATCGCTCCCTTGATCCCTTTCTTTCCACATTCTTCCATAACAGTAGGCACGATCTTACTTGGAGTTATTATTACTGCAAGATCTATACTTGTAGGAACATCAATAACGCTCTTGTAGGCTTTTCTACCAAAAACATATTCGTGCGAAGGTGTTATGGGATAAACTATACCCTTGTAACCTTTCAAGATATTTGAGATTATAGCCTTACCAACAGTGTTAGACCTTTCTGAAGCACCTACAACGGCAATGGATTTAGGAGCCAGAAAAATATCAAAGCTCATTTATACCCAACTCTAATCATAATCCAGATACAGTTAAATAAATTTATACTATATTTAACCTGCAACTCTTATCAAACCTTGTTTTGACGAGGTTAGAGGATCGGGCAATGTTATACTTCTCCAAATAAACACATCAATAGTGTATTCCCCTTTACTTTCTGCAGGAAAGAACGTTATAGGTTTGATTGTTATATTTGGTGATATTTTTATATCTTCTATCCATCCTATGAACAACGGAATTCCCGCTTCATTCTTGACTTGAATTATGTATACGAAAGAACGCATTTCTTCTGTATTATTTACAATTTCAGACTTTACTCCAACTGTCTGACCCTTAATAAATACCTCAGCATTATTTCCCTGTCGATCAATAAATATTGGATCTGATAAAAAGAACTTCTTCGCAAAAGTAAAGCCGTTTGTAATTCTAAATGTATTGTCTCTGAAATGCCAATCTGTAATATTATCATTATCTATGGCATTAGGAAACCGTTGCCATGTTTTATCATCATCTACTTCATCAGAAAGGAAAGGTGTTTTATCAATTTCAACAGAGTCTGGAGTTAACAGAACAATCGAATCACGTTTTTCATCCAAAGCTCTGGTTTGGAAGGGTATCACAACATATCCATTGGGTTCTACTACAAAACCTGATGAAACTTGGATCGATCTACCTAGTTCTACACTCTTTATGAGAAAATTACTGATATCTAATAAAAAATTACTTGGATTGTAGATCTCGATCCATTGATTACCACTAATTTTACCTGGAGGATTAAATTCTACCTCATTTATTTTGAGTGAAGGAGATTG
>CERD01121268.1_pt1 | contig 15422 bp, 10 predicted proteins | sample 530931 | NCBI WGS metagenome assembly CERD01 (sample SAMEA2621101, study PRJEB7988) | marine metagenome | isolation source: saline water (ENVO:00002010), including
TACGGATCGGCTCGCCTGCGCCGAGTAGGCCGAGCACGGCATCGTAGAACCGCTTTGACCGTTCAATATCATTCGAACCGACCATTACATGGTTGAGCATGAGTCCCTCGCTAAGTGGGGTTGGTTGTGCGGCTGTGGACGAGCAATGTAGCACCGGCATGAAGCGGGACGTCAACGGGGTTCTGAGCGACAACAGCGGCTCGGGTTGATCCCGCTTTGGTCCGCTGTGCGCGCCCGGTTGTTGGCTGGCTTGGGGCGTCTTTTTCGGCAGCGTTCCAAGCCAAGCGAATTCAGTCCGAGCGGCTGGATTCGCTGCCCTCGGCGGAGGTGGGTCGTCGTCCCGCTTGGGCTCGCGCCGCGAGACCGCCAGCAGGAACGAATCGCTGGCAAGAGCGCTGCACATCCACGGCAGTCAACTCTTGGCGCAGCTAAAAGGTGGCGGCTCCGTTATAAAAAATGCGATCTGTAAATGGTGAGGGCAGTTATCTGGTGCTCACCGGTTTACATCAACCACCACACGCCCCCGGACTCTGCCTTCGAGCAACTCGTGTGCAACCGGTATGGTTTCACTCAGGCCAATTTCATGGGTTATTTCATCCAATATAGATAGGTCCAGGTCGGTGCACAGGCGGCCCCAGGCCTCCACACGTTCCTTGTAGGGACGGGTGACACTATTGATGCCAATCAGGCTGACTCCACGCAGAATGAAGGGCGCGACGGTCGCCGGGAAGTCCATGCCTTGGGCCAGACCGCACGCAGCGACCACCCCGTCTGCACGTGTGCCTGCGCATACGTTGGCCAGCGTGTGGCTGCCTACTGAGTCGATCGCCGCAGCCCAACGCTCTTTTGCCAAAGCACGCCCGGGATTGGACAATTCATTGCGATCAATGATGGTTGTTGCGCCCAGACGCTTCAGGTAATCCGCTTCGGCCGGACGCCCCGTCGCTGCAATGACCGAGTAACCTTTACGCGCTAACAGCGCGATGGCAAAGCTGCCAACTCCGCCATTGGCGCCTGTAACCAGCACTTCACCACGCTCCGGCGTCACACCTTGGCGTTCCAGCGCTAACAGGCAAAGCATTGCTGTGTAGCCTGCGGTTCCGATTGCCATTGCCTGGCGTTCGCTCAATGCCTCGGGCAACGGGATCAGCCATTCAGCTCGTAGCTTGGCCTTCTGGGCCAACCCACCCCAGTGCCCTTCGCCCACACCCCAGCCGTTGAGCAGAACCCGGTCGCCGATCTTGTAGTGAGGGTTGCTGCTGGCTTCCACGGTTCCGGCCAGATCAATACCGGGCACCATCGGAAACTGACGCACAACTGGACTGCCACCGCTGATGGCTAGCCCATCCTTGTAATTCAGCGTGCTGTAGGCCACCCGAACGGTCACATCACCTTCAGGGAGCTGCGCTTCATCAAGGTCAGTCAAGCGAGCCCGATAAGCCTCTGCATCTTTTTCAATAAGTATTGCCTTGAACATCATCAGTTCCTAATTTAGACCGATCGTCTATTAATTGTCGAAAAAAATTTACCTAGTGATACCAGCGAGAAACCCAGCGGCGAAGACCTCCAGCGGCGCCGCATCCCGTACCAGCCTGGCGCGCATTACGGCACCTTCCCAACCAATCCAGAAGTATGCAGAGAGATCATCGCAGTTACTGCTTACGCATATTTGCCGCTGGCTCGCCGCCTGACGTAAGCAATCCGCCAGACGCCTTTGCCAGTCGAGCAGAATATTCTCCAGCTCGTTGCGGAAACTCTCAGGTAGAACAATGACCTCTTGACCGAGATTGCCGACCAGACAGCCTCGGCGGAATTCGTGCTTCTTCATGCCCTCCTTGGCGTCGTCGACAAAATGGCGTATGCGGCGAAGCGGGAGCTCCGTCTCGTCCAGCAACCAACGATCCAGTTTGCGACCAAAATAATTCGCATAGCGTTGCAACACTGCCTGCCCGAAGGCTTCCTTACTATCAAAGTAATGATAGAACGAGCCTTTGGGCACGCTAACCCGCTTCAGCACTGCGTCGATGCCCGTAGCTGCAAAGCCCTGTTCGGCGAATATTTCCATGCCGCAATGCAATAGCAGCTCGCGAGTGTCCCCATGCTCTCTTTGAGCATTAGGCGGACGACCTCGGCGGGCATGAGTCTTAGCTATAGTCATGTCGCCGATATTAGACCGATCGTCTCAAATGTCAATTGAGAATGTGACGCCAATATTGGTGTTCCCTGATTAGGCCCAGTTTCGTTGACATTTTTCGACGGGCTGCTCTTGGATATGGCAGAACTCAGCGCTCCTTACTGCCGAGGTCGTTCTGCGTAAGCGCTTCGCGCAACTAAAAGGTGAAAGAGATATTTTTTGGCTGACTGCCCACTACTAGGCCGATATCTGCTCCACCCCAGCGACAACACGCAAGCCTCTCAGCGCCACGAAGCTCAACCAACGAAGCGGCCACCTTAAAGACCCCAGCCCGGCAGGCGGGCGGCCTGGCCTAGAGCAGCCGTGCTAGGCTTGGTTTTGGCTGCTCCACGGCCTAAACGAACAATTACGCAAGGCCCGACTCGGCGCCTTGTATGGAGTCCCGCATGATCGCGCGTCCGCCATCAGAGCTTCCAACCGAACTCTCTGCATTCGTTGCCACGCACTTTGCCGACCGAGGATCCAACCCGGATCGGCTGATTGCCGAATCCTGGTACCGCAGTGTCCACGAGCACGGACTTGACCCGGCTCAACCTGCCGCCCACGTTCAGCTTGAGCATCACGAGATCCGTCTGCATCAGGAAGAGCACCATGACTTTCTGGCCATCGCGAGCCAGGGCATGGAAGGGCTGTCGCGGCGTCTGAATCCTGCCGGGTTCGCGGTGCTGCTCAGTGACCGCCGCGGTATCACGCTCGACGCGCGGCTGCCCGGGCAGTACAGCCCCTATGCCGATTCTGGGCTGGTGGTTGGCAGTTGCTGGGACGAGTCGCTGGTAGGCACCAACGGCATCGGTACGGGGCTGGCAGCGGGCCAGCCGCTGATCATCCACCGGGACGAGCACTTTCTCAGCAGCAACGCCATGTTGAGTTGCTCGGTGGCGCCGCTGTTCGATCCCCAGGGTGCGTTGCTGGGCTGTCTCAATGCCTCGTGCCTCAACAGTGGCGGGCCGAAGCAGGCGCAGTACCTGACGCTGCAGTTGGTGAGCCTGTACGCCCGGCTCATCGAAAACGCCAGTTTCCACCAGCGCTATGCCACTTGCGCCATGCTGACTCTGGGCGGCGATGCTGGTGACCTGGGTAATGAGCGGTTGCTGGCGCTCGATGCGGCAGGCCGGATACTCGGCGCCAATCGCGCCGCCTTCATGGCCTCGGGCCATGGGAACGCGCTGGTGGGGGAGGCGGTTCAGGATGTGCTGTCCATGTCACTGGATGAGCTGATCAGCCTGACGCACGGGGGCCAGCGCAGCGCATCGTTACGGCTGGCCGACGGGGCCGCGCTGGAGGTCACGCTACGTATGCCGTCGACCCCCGCGCCGCGTGCTAGAAGCGAGCGCGGCCTGAACGTCATCCCGGTGGAGCCTACGCTTGAAGACTTGGCCGGGGAGGACCCAGGCCTGCAACGCTCCGTCCAAAAGCTGCGGCGCGTGCTCGATCGAGATATTTCATTGCTGCTGACCGGCGAGACCGGCACCGGCAAGGAAGCCTTTGCGCGGGCGATCCATCAGGGCAGCGTGCGCGCCAAGGGGCCCTTCGTTGCGCTCAACTGCGCGGCGATTCCGGAGTCGCTGATCGAGAGCGAGCTGTTCGGCTATCGCGCCGGGACCTTTACCGGCGCCAGCCGACAAGGGATGAAGGGCAAGCTGGAACAGGCTAATGGCGGGACCTTGTTCCTCGACGAAATTGGCGATATGCCGGCCCACCTGCAGACGCGGTTGCTGCGCGTGCTGGCCGAGCGGGAGCTGGTGCCGCTGGGCGCCGCCACGCCGGTCGCGCTGGATGTGCAGTTGGTCTGCGCGACGCACCGTGACCTGCCCGCCATGGTGGCCGCAGGCGAATTTCGTGAGGACCTGTATTACCGACTCAACGGCTTGACGGTCAGGCTACCCGCCTTGCGCGACCGGGCGGACCGCGCCGGGCTAATCCGTCGCGTTCTAGGACGCGAGGCCGGTGATGAACAGGCCGAGCTGACCGCCGAGGCGATGGAGCGGCTGGCCGATTACCGATGGCCTGGCAACGTGCGCCAACTGATCAACGTGCTGCGCTGTGCCGTCGCGCTGGCGGACGACGGGGTGATCGGTCTCGATTGCCTGCCACCAGAGATCATGTCGCTGCCCATGGAGCGGTCGTGCGTTGTGCAGTTGCTGGAGACGACCCAAGACGCTGCCGAAGCGGCCCATCTACAAGCGACACTCGAACAGCACGGCGGCAACGTCACGTCGGCGGCGCGTTCCCTTGGCATCAACCGCGCCACTCTGTATCGCAAGCTCCACCGTCACGGACTCACCGCGCCGCGCAGGTGAAGCTGCGCTGGCGACTCGGTAGTTTCGGTGGGCTGGCCGATTGCTCGGCCGAATAGCAAGAACCCCGCCGGGGCGGGGTTCTTGGTCACCTCAGGTCACTCAGCTCTGTATGTACACCGCATGGGTATGGGTGTACTCGTACAGCCCGTGCTTGCCATCGGCGCCGCCGATGCCGGACTTGCGCACTCCGGCGTGGTAGCCCTGCATCGCCTCGAAGTTCTCGCGGTTGATGTAGGTCTCGCCGAAGTCCAGGCCTGCGGCCGCCTTCATCGCGGTGGAGAGATCGCTGGTGTAGATCGAGGAGGTGAGGCCGTACTCGCAGTCGTTGGCCAGGGCGATGGCTTCGTCCAGGTCGTCGATGATCTGCACCGGCAGCACCGGGCCGAAGACTTCCTTGCGCATGATCTCCATGTCGTGCGAACAGTTGGCGAGCAGCGTCGGCTGGTAGTGGAAGCCCTTGCCCAGGTCCGCCACGGCGCCGCCTGTAATCAGCTGCGCGCCCTGACTCTGCGCAGTGCGCACCATCTGCTCGACCTTGCGCAACCCGGCCTCGTTGATCAGCGGGCCCATCTCCACGTCCGCCTGGGCTATCGGGTCGCCATAGCGCGTTTCGGCCAGGGCATCGGCAATGCGCTCGATGAACTGGTCCGCGACACCGCGCTGCACGTAGACCCGTTCGGCGCAGTTGCAGACCTGCCCGGTGTTGATGATGCGCGAGGCGCGGATGGCGGTAACGGCGAGGTCCAGGTCCGCGTCGTTCATCACGATTGCCGGGGCCTTACCGCCCAGCTCCAGGTTGAGCTTGGTGACGTTCTGCGCCGCGGCGGCCATGATCCGCTGGCCAGTACCGACGCTGCCGGTAAAGCTGATCATGTCGATCTTGTCGCTGGTGGTCAGGGCACTGCCGACGCCCGCGCCGCTGCCGCAGACCACGTTGAACACGCCTTTGGGCAGGTCAGTCTCGGCCACCAGCTTGGCGAATTCGAAGCAGTTGTTCGGCGTCTCCTCGCTGGGCTTGATGACGATGGTGTTGCCTGTTACCAGCGCCGGGGCCATCTTCCGGGCGATCAGGAAGAAGGGGAAGTTCCACGGCAGGATGCCGGCGACCACGCCCAGCGGTTTGCGGAACAGGAAGATGTTCTCGCCCGGCCGGTCGCTGGTGATGATCTCGCCCTCAATGCGCCGCGCCCACTCGGCCATGTAGTCGAGGTAATCGGCGGTGAAGTTGACTTCCACCAGCGCCAGGCTCTGGATCTTGCCGCCTTCCTCGGTGATGACGCGGGCCAGGCGCTCGGCGTTTTGACGGATCTTGCTGGCGATGGCGCGCAGGTAACACGCGCGCTCGACGGCGGGCTTCTGGCTCCAGCCTTTCTGCGCAGCGCGGGCGGCTGCAATGGCGCGTTCGGCGGTGGCGGCGTCGGATTCCGGCACGCGGGAGAGCACCGCGCCGGTCGCCGGGTTGCGCACCTCGATGAGGTTGTCGCAGGCGACAAAGGCGCCGTCGATGTAGTTCTGGTAGGTGGTTGTGTCAGTCATGTCGATCTCCTAAGGGTCAGTTGCTGGCCGTTTTCTGAGTCGGCTGCGGCAGGTCGTTCGGGCCGTGCTCGATTCGGTCGTGGGCGCGCTTGATCAGGTATTGATGGATCTGCTCCATCTGCTCACGATCGAACGCCTCGGCGAAGGAGGGCATGCCATCGGGGATGCGTGCGCCGTGGAGGATGCCGAGGAACTGCTCATGCTTTTCCGGGGTGAGCATGCGCAGGTCCGGCAGCACGCCGCCGCTGACGGCGTGGATGCCGTGGCATTGGGAGCAGTAGCCGTCATAAAGCTTGGCGCCGGCCTCGACGGTGGCGGCATCGGCGGTCAGCGGCGGTGGCTTGGGTGCATCTTCACGCGGCGCCGGTTCCTGCAGTTCGGCGGTGCCGCCGAGCTTGTAGGTCAGCACCTGGGCGTAGGGCTGTACGCCGGCACGCAGCGACAGGGCGCCGGCAAAGGTGGAGAAGGCGCCGCCCCAGCCGGCCATAAAGGTCACGTACTGCTCGCCGTCCACGCTGTAGGTGATGGGCGCTGCCATCACGCCGCTTGCTGCCGGCTGCTCCCAGAGTTTCTTGCCGGTATCGGCGGCGTAGGCGATGACACGACCATCGGCGCTGCCTTCGAATACCAGGTTGCCGGCGGTGCTCAGGGTGCCGCCGTTGAAGATGGTGACGTAGGGCACTTCCCACGCCTGCTCTTGCTTGACCGGGTCCCAGGCGATCAGCTTGCCGGACCAGGTGTCGGCGTACTTGCCCAGGCCTTCCGGGTCCTCGGGCATCATCCCGGTCTTCAGGCCCAGCTGGTACATGCTCTTGAACTTGTTGCGCGCCGGTGCATCCGGCACGTGCTCGTACCACGCCGACATGATGTGCGCGGGAATGTAGACCAGTCCGGTGTTCGGGTTATAGGACATGGGGTGCCAGTCATGCGCGCCCCAGAAGCCTGGCTGGACCAGTTTGGCCTTCTTCTCACCTTTCCAGTAGGCCGCCGCCTCGTCGTCGACGATGGGCCGGCCGGTCTTCAGATCGACGCCCTTGGCCCAGTTGATCGGCACGATGTTTTCGGCCGATAGCAGCTCGCCCGTGGCGCGGTCGATGACGTAGAAGAAGCCGTTCTTCGGTGCCTGCATCAGCACCTTGCGTTGTTTGCCCTTGATCTCGAGGTCGGCCAGGATCATGTGCTGGGTGGCGGTGTAGTCCCAGGCATCGCCCGGCGTGGTCTGGTAATGCCAGACGTATTCGCCGGTATCGGCGTTGACCGCGACGATGGAGGACAGGAACAGGTTGTCGCCCTTGCCCTCGCTGCGCCAGATCGGGTCCCACAGCGAGCCGTTGCCGACGCCGATATACAGTAGGTTCAGCTCGGGGTCATAGGCGAAGGAGTCCCAGGCGGTACCGCCGCCGCCCTGTTCGACGAAGGCGCGACCGTGCCAGGTCTTCTTGGCGATCTCCATGCCCTTGCCTTCGGCGGGCTTGTCCGGGTCACCCGGTACGGTGAAGAAGCGCCAGGCCTGCTTGCCGGTTTCGGCATCGTAGGCGGTGACGTAACCGCGCACGCCGAACTCGGCGCCGCCGTTGCCGATCACCACCTTGCCGTTGACCACGCGCGGCGCGCCGGTAATGGAGTAGCTGCGGGCCTTGTCGTAGCGGGTGTCGACTGACCAGACGCGCTCGCCGGTCTTGGCGTCGATGGCTTCGAGGCGACCGTCCAGCACGCCGACGTAGACCTTGCCCTTCCACACGGCGACGCCGCGGTTGATCGCATCGCAGCAGGCCTCACCCGCGCGGGCGCGGTCGGACTTGGGGTCGTATTTCCAGATTTCCTTGCCGGTGCGCGCATCGAGTGCATAGACGATGGAGAAGGGGCCGGTGGTGTACATCACGCCGTCGACCACGATGGGCGTGGCTTCGACACCGCGGTCGATGTCGAGCTTGTAGCTCCAGGCCAGCCCGAGACCGTCGACGTTGGCGTCGGTGATCTTCTTCAGCGGGCTAAAGCGCTGTTCGCCGTAGTCGCGGCCGTGGCTCATCCAGTTGCCGGGCTCGACGTCGGCATTGGCGATGCGTTTGCCGTCGACTTCGGCGGCGTGCAGCGGCAGGGACAGCAGGGCGGCAAGGCTGGCGCCAAGCAGTGTGGTGGGCCGTCGGCCCAGGTAGGGATCTAGGTGCTTCATCGCAGGCTCTCTCTTGTTATTGGTCTGGCCGCCCCGTGGGGCAGGTCTTTCAGGGAGAGCAACCGCTGTGCCAGCCGTTCCGATTTGGCAGCAAAGCCAGCTATGGCGCTGCCTGGCGCGGGCCGGGGTCGCCGCGGCTGAAGCGGCTTGTCGCAACCAAACCGTTGCGCGGCTGCGACAACTGTCGCGCCACTGCGACAAAGACGCGCGCCTCCCTGCCTGTTGTCCGCCGGTTGGATGCAGAGGCGGCGATCGAGAATGGCCTGCCGAGGCAGCAGGACTGCCGGCTGGCAAGCCGTTGCGGAGGCGGAAACGGCAACGAGTAACGTCTTCAGGCTTGCTTGGCATGTGCGTTGCGTTAAAGACGCACAGGCCTCTGCAGGGTTTTCCGCATCGGGTGGTTTCTGTACTTTGAACGCGCGTTCCGGTGCGCCTGTTCCCGAGGCTGCCCAATCGCGTCCTCTTGGCCAGGGCAATTGAGTGGTTTGCCTGGCAACAGCGGTTGGCGACAGCCACGTCACCCCATAACAACAAGGTTCAACCATGTATCGACTCTTACTTGCCGGATCGCTCTTGTTGCCTACCGGACCATTGCTCGCGCAGACGGGCGAGCCGCTCACTCTCGATCCCCTATTGGTGAGCTCGCCCCGAGCCGAGTCCGACTGGTTTACCTTGCCGATGGCGGTATCCGCCGTGTCGGCGCAGGATCATCCGGGCGAGCAGCTGCTCACCCTCGACAGCTTGCTCGGGCCTGTGCCGGGCGCGCTTTCGCAGAGCCGCTACAACCTGTCCCAGGGCATGCGCTTGTCTATCCGCGGCTTTGGTTCCCGTTCCAGTTTTGGCGTTCGTGGCGTGCGGGTGCTGGTCGACGGGGTTCCCCTGACCATGCCTGACGGGCAGACCGAAATGGATGGGCTGGACACCTCGTTGGTGGAGCGCATCGAGGTGATCCGTGGTCCCTCGTCGACCATTTACGGCAATGCCGCCGGTGGCGTCCTGGCGATCCAGACGCGACAGCCAGGTGACACGCCGTTCACGCAGGTCGAGGTGACCGGCGGCGAGCTGGGCTATCGCCGCATGCGCGCGGAAACCAGTGGCAGCGCCGGATCGCTGGGCGCCTTGCTAGCGGTCAACGCCACACAGCTCGACGGCTATCGCACGCACGGGACCGCCGAAACCAACCACCTCACCGGCAAGCTGCGCTGGCAAGGGGAGGGCGGCACGCTCGGCCTCACCCTGCATGCGATCGACAACCGAGCCGAAGATCCCGGTGGGCTGAACCTGGACCAGGTCCGGGCGGACCGTTCCCAGGCGCGGCCGCAGAGCCTTCAGTTCGATGCTGACGAAACTGTCGAGCAGCAGCGCCTCTCGCTGGTCTGGGATGGCCAGGCCGGTGGCGGCGATACCTACCAGTTGCGCAGTTATTACGGCCAGCGCGAGTTCAGCAACCGTCTCCCGTTGCAGAACAACGGCCAGACAGCCTATGACCGCTGGTTCGCCGGGGTGGGCGCTCAGCGCACCTTTCACCGTGAGCTGGCGGGCTTGCCGTATCAATTGACCGTCGGGATGGACTTGGAAAGCCAGCGGGACGAGCGCTCGCGCAACGACAACCTGCCCGGCGGCATCACCGGCGCCCTGACGCAGCGCCAGCGCGAAACGGCGGACAGCCGGGGTGTGTTTATCGAAGATCAGCTGAGCCTGGGCGACGCCTGGCTGCTCACCGCCGGCGTGCGCTTTGACAGCGTGCGGCTCGAAGCCAAGGACCGCTATCTGCGCGACGGCGATGCCTCGGGTGAACGCAAGCTGGATGACTGGAACTACAGTCTGGGGCTGAGCCGGCAACTGGACGCCCATCATGTGGCCTACGTGCGTTACGCGACATCGTTCGAGACGCCGACCATCAACGAAATGGCCAACCCAACCGGGGGCGGTTTCAACCCATCGCTTGGCGCGGCGCAGGCGGTCAACCGCGAAATAGGCTTCAAGGGCGAGCACCCGGGATTGCGCTACGAAGCGGTGCTCTACAGCATGCGTATCGAAGATGAGCTGGTGCCGGAAGTCGACGGACGCACCTTCTACACCAACGCGGGGCGTTCAAGCCGCGACGGTGTCGAACTCAGCGGGGATTGGTTGCTGGGACACTACTGGCGATTGACCGGTGCCTGGAGTTACAACCGTTACCGTTTCGACCAATTCCAGGGCTACGACGGCAACCGCATCCCGGGGATTCCGAGGCAGAGCCTGTTCGCCGAAGTCAGCTATGACCGTGACGACTGGTATGCACGAGTCAACGTCAATGCCTATGGCCAGCAGTACGCGGACAACGCCAACCGCGACCGCGTGGCCGGCTACGCGGTAACCAATGCCCGCCTGGGTTGGCGGATGGTATGGGGCGATCAGCGATGGGAGCCCTACATCGGCATCGACAACCTTTTGGACCGCGACTACTACGACAACCTGCGTATCAACGATAACTTCGGCCGCTACTACGAGCCTGCTCCAGGGCGGACGATCTACGCGGGAGCGAAGCTGACGTTCAACTAATGGCCTGAATCTTGGGGCGATGCGCTGTGGGTGCGTTCGCAGCTATCAAGCTGCGCGGCGATCGGTCGATATCAAACCGAGAGGTCGTGTCGCATGAGCCACCACTCGCATCCTCCCTTTTCCGAGCGCGTCAGCCAACATGCAGCGACTTCTGGTTTGCCTTGCATGCGTGTTTGCCCTGTCAGTCTTGGGGTGGGGTAGCGCCAATTCCTATGCGTTACCCATAACCGACCTTTCAATCGCGCAGTCTTTCGACAACCGGGATATCAACCTCGAGTATCTGATTGCGCCTGATTCCGAGACATTCAGCGCAGTTGCCGGCGCCGCCTATGCGGATGCATGGCAATCAAACGAAAAACCGACCCTCAACATCGGCTACCAGCCAGCGGGGGCATGGGTGCGTTTTCACCTAGTCAATCCCCGCCCGGACGCGGTGCGGCGCTTGCTCCTGATCGACTGGAGCTTCGAAAGAGTCGAAGCGCGAGTGCTGGGCCATGCCAGTGGTGGCTGGTCGGAGGTAGTCAGCACCGGCAGTACCGTCACCCCGTCAGAACGGGCTCTCAAGAGTCCAGTACTGGTTTTGCCTCTCACGCTGCCGCCCGGTGCAGCAGAGGTTTACTTGCGTTTGCAGGCAACGCAGCCCATGGTTCTTCCCATTCGGCTCATCGACCTAGCCGCGTTCAATCTGGAAGAGCGTAACGAGAACCTGCGTATGGGCGCTTTCTTTGGCGCCATGCTGGTCATGATGCTGTACAACGCCTCGCTTTTTATATTCACCAGAGACCGGTCGTATATCTCCTACTGCTGGTATCTGGCGTCGGCCGCGTTCTATGTCGCAAGCGAGTATGGCTACGGTCCGTACTTCCTTTGGTCAGACTGGCAATGGTTCGCCCAACGCTCGAACTTCCTCTCCGTCAGTTTGGCATTCCTCGCAGCGGGTCTTTTCGAGCGGCAGTTTCTGAACCTCAAGGGTGAAGGCGGCTGGGTTCTGCGTCTGAGCAATCTGGTGATTGCTTACTGGAGTGTCGCTGCGCTGGTATCTGTCGTTAACCCCTGGGCCATGGGCTACCTCTATATCGAGCACGGCGGCTTCATTACTTGTGTACTGGCCTTATCAATCGCTTTCCTCGTCTGGTTGCGGGGTAATGCCTCTGCAGGTTTCTTCCTCGTCGCGTGGTCAGGGTTGGTTGCGACCACGCTGTGCCTCACGTTGGCAATGGCAGGCTTGATTCCCATGAGCAGCTACGTGCGTTCCGCTCAACTGATGGGCTTCGTACTGGAATTCCTGCTTCTATCCATCGCGTTGGCCGATCGCATCAACCGAGAAAAAGCCTCCCGTTTGCGCGCCCAGAAAGCGCTGTTGGTCGCGCAGGAGCAAGCCAATGCCCTGCTCGAAGACCGAGTCGCTTCGAGAACGCACCAGTTGGAGCAAGCCAATCAGGAGCTTCGTCGGTTGAGCAGTACCGATCCGCTCACTGGCGTCAGCAATCGGCGCGGCTTCGAGGAACGGGTGAGCGCCTCGATCGAGCGGGGCCGTGCGGAAGGCCAGTGTCTCGCCTTCCTGATGCTCGACATCGACCACTTCAAGCGTATCAATGACCAGTACGGTCATGGTGTGGGGGACGAATGTCTCGCTGTGCTGGGCGCTACGCTTGCGACGTTCAGCCGACGCGATAACGAGTTTGCGGCTCGTCTTGGCGGAGAGGAGTTTGCGGTAATTTTCTACGGCATGAGTGCACTTAGTGCTGAGGCCATTGCCGAAAAGATTCGGGTCGCTGTGGCTGAGCTGGAGCTTGAACTGCCTGCCAGTTCTATCCGCTTTTCGGTCAGCATCGGCGTCGCTGCCTGGATTCCCGCGACGGGCGACAGCCCGCTAACCTACGCCAAAGCTGCCGACGAGGCCTTGTACCGAGCGAAAGCGCAAGGGCGCAATCAGGTTTGTCTGGCGCTTAGTGAGTACGCATGAATAGCAGGGCTCGCTGCGAGAGGAGTCCACTGCAGCTAACCGGCTGAACTCATCCTTTATCTCTCATCCGGCCCCGGCATCACGCGCTCCAACCGCGGGCACGCCCATTCAACGAAGGCCCGCACCCTTGGCGACAGCTGCAAGGCGTGGGGGTAGACCAGTTGGATCGGCAGGTCCTCGGGCTCGTAATCCCGAAGAAGCCTCACCAGACGACCGTCAGCCAGTTCATCGGCCACCTGATAGTGCATCAGCCGTGTGATGCCCACGCCCTGTATACAAGCCAGGCTGGCAGCGCGGATCTGGTTGCAGGTCAGACGTGGGGTGATTTCTTCGGCCTGTTCCTTTTCACCGTGGCGGTAGTACCAGTGACGCCCCTGGCCGGCGAAGGCGATGCAGGCGTGGTCCTCGAGGGCGACCGGTGTGTCGATGGCCGGGGCGGTGCTCAGGTAGTCAGGGCTGGCACAGGTGACCAGACGGGTGCTGCCGATCTGCCGGGCGACCATGGCTGAGTCGGGCAGGTGGCCGATGCGCAGCGCGAGGTCGAGGCGCTCGTCGAGCAGCGGGACGATCTGGTCGCTCAGGTTCAGCTCGACTCGAATCTCTGCATGTTCCTTGAGAAATTCGTTCACCAGCGGTGCGACGTAACGCTGACCGAACTCCATCGGCGCGGTGATGCGCAGCAGGCCGCGCACGGCGCCATCGCTGGCCTCGAGGCGCTGCTCCATGTCGGCGAAGTCCGCCAGCATGCGACGGCTCCAGGCGAGATATTCCGTGCCTTCGTCAGTGAGCGCCATGCGCCGAGTGCTGCGGTTCAGCAGGCGCACGCCGAGTTGGCGCTCCAGTGCGGCCAGCGAGCGCACCACTGATGCCACCGACTGCCCGGTGGCCCCAGCCGCCGAGCTCAAACTGCCGTTGTCGACAATCCTCACGAAATTGGCCATCGCCTTGAGCTTGTCCATTGCCACCTTCGATTAGTGCGGTTGCTGCATAGATGTTGTCAGGGTGGCGGCATAGGAGAAAACCGCTTTCCGGTTGAGACTGCAGGGACTGAGGTCTTTGGAGTTTCGCACATGAATCAGTCAGCCAGCCCCGCTCGCATTGTCGCCTATGACCACATCGGCATTCGTGTCAGCGACAGGCCGCGCGCGATGGCCTTCTACCAGGCGCTGGGCTTCGTCGAGAGCGCGAGCTTTCCGCTGTTCGAGGCGAATGAAATGCTCAGCCCGGATGGCGTGCGCATCAACCTGATATTCAATGGCGCGCGTGCTCAGGACTCGCACAACGTGCTGTTGGATGCGCCGGTCAAGCGGCCCGGCATGACCCATCCGGCCTTTATCGTCGATGACCTGGAGGCTCTTCAGGGCTGGCTGGACCAGCAGGGCATCGTCATTACCGAGGGGCCGCATCCAATCGGCCCGCGACGGATCGCGCTGTTCATTCGCGACCCCGACGGCAACGTTCTTGAATTCAATCAGCTCATCAGAGGAGGTGCGCAATGAACCTGTACGACCTGGGTCCGTCCGGCAATTGCTACAAGGTGCGGCTGTTCGCAGCGCTGGCAAATATCGATTTGGAGCTGATAGCCGTCGATTTTCTCAATGGCGAACACAAGAGGCCGCCACTTTCCGAACTGAACCCGCTGAGGCAATTACCCATTCTGGATGACGCCGGGCATGTCGTTCGCGACTCGCAGGCCATTCTGGTTTATCTCGCGGGCGCTTATGGCGGCCTGGCGTGGTGGCCGGACAATCCCCGCGGGCAGGCGGAGATCGTGCAATGGTTGTCTTTCACCGCCAACGAGATCCAGCACAGCCTGAATGCAGCGCGGCTGGTGCAGAAGTTCGGTTATCCACTGGACAAGGCCGCGGCACTGGCGAAGGCACCGGAAGTGCTCCAACAGCTGGACGACCATCTGCAGCACAACGACTGGCTGGCGCTCGACCGGCCCACCATCGCCGATTGCGCGGTTTACCCCTATGTGGTGCTGGCACCGGAGGGCGATGTGGATCTCACGCCGTATAGCCACGTGGCGGACTGGATGATGCGATTGGAAGCGTTGCCTGGCTATCTGCCCAAGCCCTGACCCTGCAGCAGCGCTGACTGCACAGGCGACCCGATAGCGCGGGTCGCCGTTCGCGCTATGGGTTCAGAAGCTGACCACCGTCTTCAGACCCATGACTACCACGTCCTGCGCCTCTTCGAAGCCGCCGGGCTGGTGGAAGTATTGGACGTTCGGCGTCAGCGAGATCGCGGGCGTCAGGGCGACGCGGTAGTAGAGTTCCGCGGGGTATTCCACGTTCGGCACCGGCTCGCCCTGTTCACGCCGACGCTTGCGGGCGTCGTCGTTGATTTCCAGGCGGCCTAGGCCCAGGCCGAGCTCGTCATTCGGGCGCGAGGCGAAGGGGGCGGAGAGGATGCCGCCAACCTGCCAGATGCGCTCGATATAGGTCACGTCCGGGTCGGACGGGATGAAGTTGGCGAACAGCTTCAAGCGTCGCTCGGCCACCGCGCTGCTCTGCCAGAGCTGTTGTTCGGCCATCAGATAGCCGCCGGAGGCCTTGTCGTGTTCGGCGGCTGGCGCGCCGGAAAGCGCCATCGGCCGGCCGGCAGCGTCACGGTAGATGTCCTCGAAGTCGCCGGTATTGCGCCAGAGGCCCAGACGGTAGGCGCCGGGTTGGCCGGCGAAGGTCGGTGTCCAGCCCAGTTCGG
>CERD01013929.1_pt1 | contig 15301 bp, 12 predicted proteins | sample 530931 | NCBI WGS metagenome assembly CERD01 (sample SAMEA2621101, study PRJEB7988) | marine metagenome | isolation source: saline water (ENVO:00002010), including
GCCGGGCCGATGCGAGGCTGCCCTCCCGTAGCGCCGCGAACTTGGTCACGACCGGCGAGGGCCCGGCCACCCCACCGCCGTAGACCACATCAACTCGCATAGTTACTCCGAGCATCCCCCGATTGGCGCCGATCCGGGTCGCTTTGAACGACTCGACCGGGTGACCGAGGCCGACTGAGAGAACGTCGGCAGTCAGATCCTCGGGACAGATCGGGAACGGTGGTGGGCGTAGCACGGCTCAGCCCGGTCGAGGGGCGCCCCGCATCGCGGGTGGCCCCGGTAGGTGACGGCGTTGGTTCACAGCACCGGGTCGCCGGCCAACACAACCCGGTGCATGACTCGGGTCTCGTCGTAGTCGGGGGAGGCGTAGTGCTGGACGCTCCGGTTGTCCCAGATCGCCACATCGCCCTCTTGCCAAGCGAACCTACATTGGTGCTCGGGCCGGGTGGCGAGGGCGCACAGCATCGGAAGGACGGCCTCGCTCTCTGACGGCGAGAGTTCAAGGATTCTCTTGGTGAAGAGTCGATTGACAAAAACGCAGCGAGCACCAGTGTCGGGATGGCGGCGGATCACCGGGTGAGCGACCGGTTCGGTCGGAACTGTGATACCGACGCGGCGGGCCGCCCTCGTCAGGTTGACACCCCCATCGTGCAGAGCTGTCAAACCGTCGACGAACGCCTGGGTGCGTGGCGAAAGGTCGTCGAAGGCCGCCGACATGCTGGCAAAAAGTGTGTCGCCCCCGACCTTGGGGAGGCGAACCCCCCGCAGCATTGACCCTCGAGGAGGCCGCTCCAACCAGGTGGCGTCGGAATGCCATGTTGAGCCCCCCCCTTGACGGCGTCCACCGTCCTCATGGTCGATGAGGTGGACCAGTCCTTCTCCGTCGACCGAGGGCGCGAACCCGAAGGGCACCGGGTCTCCGAACAGAGATGCCGCCGCGAGATGTTCGGCGTCGGTGAGTTGCTGGTCGCGAAAGAAGAGGACGCCCCAGCGGTGCCAGGCCGAGAGCAGGCGGTCGATAGTTTCGCGCCCCAGGGGTTCGGCCAAATTCACGCCCTGCACGTAGGCGCCGACGCTCCCGCCGGCCGGTGTCACGTCCATTGGGCCTCCTTCGTCATACGGTCCCGTGGGCGACCCGATCTTGCGCGTCGGCCCGGCTTCACCACCTTTGCGAGGGCGACCGAGGGGCATGGTACGTTCAATAAGTGAACGCTCCCAACATTTTGTTGATCGTGAGCGATCAGGAACGACAGCGGGACTGGCTCCCGGAGGGATTCGAACTTCCCGCTCGGCAGCGGCTCATCGACGAGGGCCTGGAGTTCACCAACTACTACACCCACACTTCCCCGTGCTCACCATCGCGGGCCACCTTGTTCACCGGCGATTACATGGCCGGTCACGGTGTGACAGAGAACTCGATCGGGCCTGACAACACCCAGTTGAGCAAGGACGCGGTCACCCTCGGATGGCTACTGCGCGACCGGGGCTACTACACCGCCTACAAGGGCAAGTGGCATCTTGAGTCGACGGCCACCCCGGACATGGAGGCCTACGGCTTCTCCGACTGGGAGGGCAATGACATGTCATTCTGGGGCTTGGCCGGTAGCGGGACCGAATTCGACGAACCCATCGCCCGGAGTGCAGCCGAGTGGATCAGGGCCCACGCCGAGGACACCCAACCATGGTTCCTGTCCGTCGGCCTGGTGAACCCGCACGACATCATGTGGTTCCCGGTCGATCAGCCCTGGTATTGGGAACGGGACCCGGAGTATGTGGCCCGGGCACGTGAACGCCTCCTGGGCCGTGACTGGGGCCGGGATGACAATCTCCCGGGCTTTCCCTTCGAGTTGGACGAGTGGTTCACCGAACTCCCGGCCAATTTCGACGACGATCTGCACACCAAGCCTGAGGTGCACCGCCGGTGGATGGAGGTAATGACCCGCCGGTCGAGTCCCGGGGTCATGGATCGTGACGACCCTGCCATCTGGCTGCGCCAACTCGACTATTACGCCAAGTTGCATGAACTCAACGACCGGTGCGTCGGCATGGTCCTCTCGGCGATCGACAACGTGGGCGGCTGGGACGACACCATCGTGATCTTCACCTCCGACCACGGGGACCAGTGCGGATCACACCAACTCCGGTCCAAGGGACCTTGGAACTACCAGGAAACGATGCGCATCCCCCTTTACATTCGGGCCCCCGGCATCACCTCGCCGGGCTCAACCAGTGATGTCCTGGCCTGCCACGTTGACCTGGCCCGGACGATCGCCGAGTTCGGAGGGGTGGACGCCAACGAGGTGCCGACGATGGCCGGTGAGTCACTGCTCCCAGTCTTCGATGACCCGTCGGCCACCGTGCGCGATCACGTGCTTTTCGCCCAGGAGTGGGCCTGGTATCCGGGTGTTGAGCAGTGCCGGTATGCCAGTTCGGGGATCTTCGACGGCCGATTCAAGTACTGCCGTTACTACGGCATCGGGGGAAGCCACGACACGTCCGGGAACCGGGTGGGAGCAGAGGAGATGCTCTTCGGACGTAATGCAGACTTCGAGGACCACGACCACGAGCTCTACGACCTTCAGGAAGACCCCCACGAGTTGGTCAACCTGGCCGTAGACCGGTCCCACCGTGGTGAGGTTCGGTCCAGGTTCGCCGAACTACGAGCCCTGGAACACGCGGTTTACGAGGCTGGCTACTAAGTCGCGAGGAATGGCAACGGGTCGGCGATGAATGACTCCGTGTCGGGCTAAGCAGTGTCCAACCGTGGCGGCCCGGCCCAGAGAACGACTTATCCGGCGGTTACCTCGCGTCGGGTGAACTCGACCACCGCCATGGCCACAATGCCCGCGCCGGCCAACAGGGCCACCCAGGGCCCAAGACCCACCGAGAAGTCGTCGCGCTGAAGATCGGTGAGCATCCACCCGGCTACTGGAGCGATGATGGCGGCTCCGGCCATCAACTGGAGGTGAGGATGGGCAAGACGACCGGCCGGTTCGGTTACCCCAGCGGTCCGTAGGCGCAGGGCTCCGGTCATGGCCATCACTGCGCCGACAGCCAACAGGATGAAGGTCATCCGCGGCGCTCCTGGCTGGTAGCCCGTCCAATCTCCGTCGGCAGTACTGAACCATCTGAGCAGTGGTGACAGGACGACGACGATCCCGGCCACCAGGACACCGAAGGAGAGGAGTCGTCGATCGCGCTCGGCCAGCGGAGTCGAGGTCGACGGCCCTGCGAAACCGAAGCCCATGATCGTGGCCTGGGGTAGGAGGTAGGCCGTCAAACAGGCGCCGGCTGCGCCCCATCCGGCGCCCCGGACGTCGTTTAGGGACCGGAAGGCTCCCGAATGGACGATGATAAGAAACGCTAGGACGGTCGTGAATGACGCCATGGCGAGGGTGAGAAGAAGTTGGCTCCCGCCGACGGCCAGCGGACCGAGTCGAATGTCGTGCTCGGCGGCCAGGGCCAGTGCAACGAGCAGCATGGCCGCGCCGAGAATTACCGTGACCAGCCCAAACCCGGCGCCACCCAGGCTGTCGAACACGCCGAAACTCTCGTTCCTCATGTTGGCCCACGGACCAGCCAGGGCCAGCCAGAGGAACAGGACCGCGAGGGCCACGCGAACCCCGGCCACTATGCGCGCTGCCACCATCAGCCTGACACCCCGTGGTCGACATCTCCGCCCAGGTAGCTGGCCTCAAGGAGATCTGTCCGGGCCAGCAGGTCGGTTGCGCTACCTTCCATGACCAGTTCACCGTGGTTCAGCACATAGCCGCGGTCGGAGACGTTGAGGGCCAGGTCGACATGCTGTTCGACGATAAGCACCCCGGCCCCGGTTCGATCGGCGATGTCACGTACAAGGGGTAGAAGCTGTTCGACAATGATCGGAGCGAGGCCGAGACTCATCTCATCCACCAACAGCAACCTGGGTTGGGACACCAGAGCCCGGGCCATGGCCAGCATCTGCTGTTCACCGCCCGAGAGCAGGCCGGACCGGCGACTCATGAGCGGGCGCAGGGCAGGAAGTAGTTCCAGGGCCTGCTCTAGGCCGGCTTCCAGCTCCTGCCGGCCGGCCCGCAGCCCCAATCTGAGGTTCTCCTTCACCGTGAGGTTGAAGAACAAAGAGCGGTCCTCGGCCACATGAGCTAGACCACGGCGGGCCAACCGGTGGGGATTGCGGGAATCAACAGGCTCACCGAGAACGGTGATCGACCCTCCGAGCAGCGGAATCAGCCCCGAAATGGTCAACAGGGTGGTGGTCTTGCCAGCCCCGTTAGGACCCAGCAGAGCCACCACCTCGCCCGCGTCGAGATGGAGGTCGAGGCCGCGCACCACAGGAACGCCCGAATAGCCGGTGTCCATGCCCTCAATGGCCAGCAGGCGACGGTCGCCGCTCACCGTTCGTCCTCCTGGCCGGTCATTTCGCGCAGTTCCTTAGCGGAGCGGGCCTGGGCCTCGCCTGCCTCTTCGCCGAGGTAGGCGGCTCTCACCTCGGGATTGGTTCGGATCTCGATCGGGGTGCCAGCGGCAATTACCTTGCCGAAATCCATCACGTAGATGTAGTCGCAGACGTTGAGTACCAAGCCCATGTCGTGGTCAATGAGAAACACCGTGATGTCGTGGGCCAGCAGGCCCCTCAGGTGGGCGCCCAGGGTGTTGCTCTCCGCAGTGTCGAGGCCCGCAGCCGGCTCATCGAGGAGGACCAACTTCGGCTGGGCGGCCAGGGCCCGGGCCACTCCGACCAACTTACGCTGGCCATGGGGCAGGTCGGTTGGGAGGGCATCGGCCTGCCCGGTCAATCCGGCTACCTCGAGGGCCCAATCGACTCGGGCGTCAATCTCCGGGGTCTGTTGCCGGAGGTGCAGAGCATCCATGACGATCGTGTACCAGCGGGTGGGGTAGGCGGCCACAAGTAGGTTGTCCCGGACGCTGAGATCCTCGAAGAGTTCCAGGGACTGGAAGGTGCGGACCAGGCCCAACTGGGACCGCTTGTGCGGCTTGAGTGGGGAGAGGTCGTGACCGTCGAAGTTTGCCGTCCCGGCGGAGGTGGGCACAAAGCCCGTGATGGCATCGATGAAGGTGGTCTTGCCGGCCCCGTTCGGGCCAATCAGCCCGACGAACGATCCGGCCTCGACGGCGAGATCGACCTCGTCGTTGGCGTTGAGACCACCGAAGGTGACGGTCAGGCCCTCGGTCTCAAGCAGAGCGGTCATGTCATCTCCCCGCCGACCACCGCGGGCTGGTCCATGGGCTCATCGGGGTCAACCACTTCGCCACGCATCACGGCGGCCAACTCCTTAGCCCGTTTCGTCACCATCAGGGATATGCCCTCACCATTGGTGATCACCGCGTTCACCACGAGGCCAATTGCTCCGGCGGCTCTGATGTAGGCCTGGGTGATCCCCTCGAAGTGCAGAGACCCGAACTCGGAGATCAGGCCGCCGCCGACCAGCATCCCACCAAGGATCGCTCCCCACACGGTTGTGATACCGCCTAAGTACACGAAGGCCAACATGGCCAAGCCAAAGAACGGATCGAAATACTCGCTGGTGATCATCGGGACCTTGTAGGCCACCAGCACTCCGGCCATACCGGCTAGGAGCGACGAGAGGCCAAAGCCGAGCATCTTGGTTCGGGCCACGTCCACACCGGCCGCGGCTGCAGCCCGTTCGTTGGATCGGATGGCCAGGAACCGCCGGCCCAAAACGCCCCGTCTCACGTTCACCACCAGAAGACCGGCCAGGGCCACCAAGATCAGGGCAAAGACCGTGTAGTGCCAGTAATCGGTCCGGAAAGTGTCCTGGTCGAGAGCACCGACTCGTTGTCCGAACCACACCGGGTCGGGAGTGGGGTTCGTCGTGTCTGCGCCGACCCCCATGAGTGGTTGGTTGCGGAGCAACAGGTCCTCGGTTGCCACCACTGCTGCGAGGGTGACTACGGCCAACTGCACGCCACGGATCCGGAGGGCCGGGATGCCGATGAAGAGACCCAAAAGCACCGCGGCGATCACCCCACCGAGCGCGGCCAACGGGTCCGGCCAACCGGGGCCGTCGATGACTAAGAAGTCCATCTGTCTCACCTGAACCCCGTCGGCCGACAAGCGAATCAGCGTCCAACAGGCGAAACCAGCCAGGCTCCACTGGACGAGAGAAATCTGGCCCAAGAACCCCACCAGGACCGTCAGGCTGAGCATGAAAAGGATGGCCATCAGCGTCGTGGTGAGGGTCGACTCCCAGTTCGAGGTGAAGATGTTGGACATCACCAATGCGATAGCCAATCCAACGGTGAGACCAACCAAGGGATGTTTCGTGGCTGGCGCCCCTGGCTGTCGACCGACACCCACCGTTCCCCGGATTGGTAGCCGATGACCCCGGAAGTAGAGAACCAGGATCATCACCAAGACCGGGGCAAACGATCGAACACCGTGGGACGGCAGCCACTCGGGCCACCAGTCGTAGTTGGTCGCAGAGACCCCCATACTGGCCACGGCCCCGATCCCCAGGCCGCCCAGCGTGGCGCCGATGATCGAAGTCAGGTTGCCCACGAGAGCAGCACCGAGGGCAGCAACCACGAAGAGGGTGAAAGTGTTAGGCCCGGCCCGGTGAACGAACAAGATGCCAACCAGGCCGGCCATAACCGAAGCGATGACCCAGTTGAGACCGGCCAGCAACTGAGGTGAGTAGCCAAGCAGGGTGGCGCCCTTCTCATTCTCATCTGCCGCCCGGGTGGCCAGACCGAACCGGGTGAACCGGTATAGGGCCCAGACAGCGAGCCCGGTAACTATGGCGGCCCCGGCAAGATAGGGCGTCGATCGAGGCAGATTGCGGCCCATGCCCAAGAAGTTCTCGATGGGTTCCGAAATGGAGGTGTATTCCCAGAAGCCACTGTCCGAACGGTTGGCTGCGCCAAAATTGAGGACCGCTACCGACTGCAAATAGAGCATCACGCCGACCGAGCCGATCACCTTGGCCAGCAACGGAGCCTTGCGGAGCGGACGAAACACGGCGAGGTGCATGAGCAGCCCGATGAAGGCCGCCATGCCAAGCGACAATGTGATGGCCAGCCAGGTCGGCGGGTTGTCCATGATGTGGATCTCCACCGGCAGGTTGTTGATGTGGAGGGCCTTGAGGAAACCCCATTCGGGGATGGGGTCGAACCACGGCAGGTAGATCGAACCACCATCGTCTTTGATGTAGTTGCCCATTGAAGTGTTCCGGAGTTCGTCCCAGGTGTACGCGGTGTAACTGGCCACCGCACCGTGGGCGAAGTTGATGACCCCCGAGCCCCGGTAGGCCACCACCAGCCCCGCCCCGAGGATCGCGAAGACCGCTCCAGCCCCCAGGCCGGCAATCAGGCCGAAGATCAGGTCCACAGGTCGGGCTTCCTAGGGGTCAAGAGTTTCCGATCTCTTACTCGACCGAGTGTCGGGGGCAGCTCACCAAGCGGGCCGACACTAATACCCATTCCGGCTAGCAGGCCCGACCGGACGGCAACCCTCCCTCAGCCCGGGGGTAGGTCGTTCAGGTAGGACTCGACCATTAGGTGGAGATGGCGGATCCGGACCTCCTGATAGTTGGCCAGTGTTTGGCCGCCCTTGTGACTGGCCTTGAACCCACGAGTCTGGGCGGCGAGATTCGAGGTGTCCTGGTCGTAGACCGCACCGAGGCGACCGACACCCTCCACCAATGTGTAACTGTCATCGACGCCCAGGTCGACCGGGTCGGGTGGGCGGGGTACGGCCCCTTCGGGTGGTCGGGGCCGAAGGAACAGTAGGTCGAAGGTACAGAAGTCGGGATCCATCACATCGGGGCGGAACCGGTAAACCATCGGCAACGACAGCCCCGGGAACAGGAAGGCGTTCGGGAACAGAAAGTACTCAATTGAGTCGATGGTCTCCGAGGTGGTGAGGTGGGAGAAGTCGCCCCCGTACCGTTCTGCGTACTGCTCTTGGACGTGTTGGGCATAGAAATCGCGGGCCCGGACCCCATCGGGGATTGTGGGTGCCGGAGCACCGTCCAACTCAGCCCGGAGCAGTCGCTCTAACCGTTCCTGTTCGTCGACCCCCACCTCGGTTGAAAGGTTCCGGGAGCCGATTGTGTGGACGAACCGGGAGACGTTGTCACCGAACACGTCGTACTGCGTAGGGGGTTCGGTGCCTGGACGCCCGCCGGCGTGGGTCTCGCGGACGTGGTACGCCTCGATGAACGCCTCCACCGAAGCCTTCCAGTTGGCGGGAAGACGTTTGCGGATGTGGGTCTCGACGTAGCGGTCCTCCAGTCTCCACTCAGCGAAGTGGTCGGGCAGCACACCCAGATAGTCCTCGAGCGGCTCGGCACTCGGATCGAAGTTGACGAACACGAAGCCGCCCCAGAGGCCGACCCGTACCTCCGGCAGTTGGTAGGTCCCGGGGTCGACGTGCGGGAAGTCCCAGGCCTGCGGTAAGTCCACCAGCTGACCGTCGAGCGACCAGGTCCACCCATGGAATGGGCACCGCAGTTCGGGGCTATATCCGCAAGACCCAGGAGGCTTGAGTTGCGTGCCCCGGTGCAGACAGGCGTTGCGATAGGCCCTCACGGTGCCGTCTGGGGTGCGTATCACGATGGCCGAGAGGTCGCCGATGTCGTAGACGTAGTAATCGCCGGGCTCGGGAATGTGCTCCTCGCGGCACGCCCACTGCCACACCCTCGGCCATAGTCGTTCGAACTCGGCCCGAAGCCGCTGTGGTGACGTGTAGTTGGAGTACGGGATGTCCTCATCACCGAGGAACTCGTAGGACTCTTCGAGGAGGGGCCGAGCGACGCCGAGCCCATCGGCCAGCAGGTGCTCCCGCAGGGTGGGACCCGGCGCCCGGGCCTCCCCCGGTGCCGAATCGGGGTTCGGCTCGGACATATCGCCCCTCCTCGGTCGACCTATGGAAACTACCTAAGGACGGCGCCACCGACCAACAGGCCGGTCGGCCCGACCCGGCAGACTGGTTACTGGCACCAAGACCACGGCCGATCCGTAGGCGACGCGACACCCCACGATTCAGCACACAGGGCGGACGCAGAGCACAATGCCACCATGGCACCCGGACAGGTGTTCGCCGACGACCTGCTGGCCGGCCGCACGGCCCTCGTCACGGGGGGTGGAACCGGCCTAGGTCGGGCCATCGCCACCGGGCTGGCCGAGGCCGGGGCCGCGGTTCTGATCGCCTCGCGACGCCGGGAGGTGGTGGCCAGTGCGGCGGCCGAGATCGCCGACCAGACCGGTCAGGAGGTCACATTCGACGTAGTCGACATCCGTGACCCGGAAGCGGTAGGAACTTTGGCCGACCGGTACCCTGGGATCGACATTCTGGTGAATAACGCTGGTGGACAATTCCCGCAAAAGGCCCGGGATTTCAGCCCTAATGGGTGGCGTAGCGTCGTCGACCTGAATCTCAACGGCACCTGGAATATGACCCAGGCGTTCGGCAACAACATGCTCGACGGTGACGGCGGTTCGATCTGCCAGATCATCGCAACGGTCGGGCGGGGCATTCCAGGTATCGCCCACAGCGCGAGTGCCCGGGCCGCGGTCCTCGAGCTGAGCCGGACTCTGGCGTTCGAGTGGGGGCCGAAGGTTCGGCTGAACTGCGTGGCCCCAGGGCAATTTCACACAGCGGCCTGGGACGCCGCCTACGCCGAAGAGGTGGGGGCTGGGTTCGTCGAGCAACCCCTGCCCCATGTGGGCGACGTGCGCGACATTGCCAATGCCGTGGTGTTTCTCGTGTCTCCGGCAGCCCGGTTTGTCACCGGCGAGGTGCTCTACGTCGACGGAGGGCTGATCATCCAGGGACCGATGTCGGCCCTTCCACCGGGTGGGTATCCAGAGAGGGATGAGCCATCTCCTGGCCGCTAGGTAGCCAGTCGCCAACAGCACCTCACCGATATGACCGCCAAAGAGGGCCGCTAGTTAATCCAGAACCTCCACCTGGCCCTCGATTTCAAATTTCTCCGCTCGCGTACTAAGGAAGCGCTGTCTCACTTGTCACGCGTTCTTTGTTCACCTTCAACCTGATCCTGTCGGCCGGATCAGAGCGTCCGCGCCGATCAGTCGGAAAACTCGCCGGCCTCGAGGAGGTCACGTACCTCGGCTGCAAACCGAGCTGCCGGAGCGCCGTCGAAAGCCCGATGGTCCCAGGTGAGGCTGAGAGTAAGAGCGCTACTCCGAACTGGCTCCCCGAGATCGCTCCAGGAGACGCTGTCGCGCAATCGACCGATGCCGAGTATCGCCGTGTTCGGCGGGTTGACCACCGGAGTGAAACCGTCGACACCGAACATCCCCAGGGCGGTGACTGAAAACGTCCCTCCCTCGAGGTCGACGAGGCTCAGACTGGAGTCCCGGGCCGCGTCGGCCAGACGGGTGGTCTCAGCCGCCAGGTCGGAGAGTCCGAGGAGCGCCGCATCGTGAATCACCGGAACGATTAAGCCGTCCTCAAGGGCCACAGCCATGCCCACCTTCACCTCGGGCAACAGGGCGATCCCGTCCGCCGTTACCTGGCTGTTGACGACTGGGTGGCGGACTAGGGCGGTGGCCACTGCAGCGATCACATAGTCGGTGTACCCGGGCGGCGGCCCGCTGGCCTTACGACGTTCTCGGTCAGAGACCACGGCGTCCATCACCACCTCCATGGTGAGGGTTAGTTGGGCCATGTCGTGAAGCGAGGCATGCATCCGATTGGCGATAGTCCGCCGCATGCCACGCATGGGGATCACCGAGGAGGGTGTCTGGAGCAGACCCGTCACGGATTGAGTGGTCGGAATCACCCCGGCGACATCATCTGTCACCGCCTCGAGAGGCGACCGTCGAGCTTCGGGCGGGCCTGCGGATGCCGCGGCTTCGATGTCCTCGGACACGATGCGACCGCCACGCCCGGTACCGGACACGCCGGCAAGGTCGACGCCGAGTTTCTCTGCCAGCCGGCGGGCGTTTGGTGAAACGGGGATCCGATCACCGGTGGTGGCACCGGGATCCCCATCGGGAACCGTGGTTGCTGGTGTCACGGTGGCTTCAGTTGCAACGTCCTGAGTAGCCGATGAGACCTCCGGTGCCGCCTCGTTGGGAGCCAGGAACCAGCCGATCACAGCTCCGCAGGGGTAGCTCTCCCCCACGGCGCCGGCCTGGTGCAGTCGGCCGCTACCCGACGACTCCACCTCACTTTCGACCTTGTCCGTCTCGATGAGCAGCACCGGCAGACCCTCGACCACCTCAGTGCCATCGTCCACCAGCCATTCGAGAATCGTCCCGGCCTCCATGGTGAGACCTAACTTCGGCATCTGGAACTCGATGGGCATCCGCTGCTCCTCCCCGGTCGGCTACGACCACACCAGCGGCTCGGCCATGTGCCATTCCGGATCGGCGACCCGTGGACCGTCTCTGCCCATGGTTCCCTCAAACCGGGTGGCCGAACCGCTCAACACGGCGATTCTGGCCACATCCGACTCCCCGGGCTCACGCCGCACCAAGCCTGTTTTCGCATCGTGGTTCGTGCCCGGAGTTGAAGTCAACGTCACAACCTGCCTGGTCAGCCCTCGACGGTGGCGCGAATTTCGGCCGCGATGCGCTCAGCGTCGGGCACGTAGTGGGACTCCAACGCGGGGCTAAACGGGACCGGCGAATAGGGAGCCCCCACCCTCCCGACGGGAGCGTCGAGATGGTCGAAGGCTAGCTCCTGGACCTGCGCAGTAATCTCGGCTCCCAGGCCACAAAAACGCACCGCCTCATGGACCACGATGACCCGGCTGGTCTTCATGACCGACTCCACGACGGTGTCGATGTCGAAGGGTGAAACGGTCCGTAGATCGATGACCTCGCAGTCGATTCCCTCGTCAGAGAGATGGTCGGCTGCCTTCAGGGACTCCTCGGCCATCCGGCTGTAGGACACGACGGTGACGTCGGCTCCGGACCGGGCCACCCGGGCGACGCCGAGGGGCACCTCGTAGATTTCTTCGGGCACATCGCCCTTGACGCCGAACATCCGCTTGTGAAGGACCAGCACCGTCGGGTTGTTGTCCCGCACACAGCTGACCGTGAGACCCTTCATGTCGTAGGGCGTGGCCGGCATGATCACCTTGAGGCCGGGTACGTGGCCGAGGATTGCTTCAAGGCTCTGGCTGTGCTGTGCAGCCGCCGAAAGTCCGGCACCGCCCGCCGTGGTGATGGTCAGTGGCAACTGCGCGGTGCCGCCGAACATGTACTTCAGTTTGGCCGCCTGGTTGGCAATCTGGTCCATAGCCACCATGACGAAGTCCATGAACATCAAGTCGACCACCGGCCGCAGGCCGACCACCGCCGCCCCGATGCCGAGCCCCACGATGGCCTGCTCGCTGATCGGGGTGTCCACCGCCCGTCGCGCCCCGAACTCATCGGCCAGCCCAGCAAACGCTCCAAACACTCCGCCCTGTGCGCCGACATCCTCGCCGGCCACGAAAACGTCCGGGTCCTCGCGCATCACCTGCCGTAAGCCCTCGTTGAACGCCCCCAGGTAGGTGAGTTCGCGGGTGGCGATCCCGGTGGGGGTCTCGGTAGCAGTCATCGACCCCCAGCTCCCCCGACGCTGTAGACGTCATCGAGAATGGTGGATGGATCGGGCATCGGGCTGTCCTCACCGAACTGCACCGCGTCGTCCACCTCGTCCTGGATCTCCTCCCGGACTGTCTGGAGGTCAGCGGCGGTCATCACACCGGACTCGACCAGCCGCTTCTCGTGGTGGTCGATGGCGTCCCGTTGCCGCCACTCCTCGACCTCCTCGTCGGAGCGATATTTCGCACCAAGCGTTTGAACTCCGTGATGGTTGTAGTAGCGGTAGGTCTTGCACTCCACGAAATACGGTCCTTCGCCCCGTCTGGCACGCCCTACCGCCTCGAGGGTCGCCTCGTAGACGGCCACGGCGTCCATCCCGTCGACGATTGACCCCGGCATGCCGTAAGCGGCTGCCCTTTCGACGATGTCGGTGATGGCCATCGTCTGCTCGCGTCGGGTGTACTCGCCGTATTCGTTGTTTTCGCAAACGAAAACCACCGGGAGTCGGAGGGCGGCCGCCATGTTGGCTGCCTCGTGGAAGGCACCGATGTTGGTGGACCCGTCGCCGAAGAAGACGACCGACACCCTTCCATCGCCGCGATAGGCGTTGGCGAAGCCCGCACCGACGGCGATCGGAACACCCCCGCCGACGATGCCGTTCGCCCCCAGCATGTTCAGGTCGAGGTCGCAGATGTGCATCGACCCGCCCTTGCCGTTGCAGTAGCCGGTGGCCTTACCCATCAGCTCGGCCATCATGCGCCTCAGGTCACCCCCCTTGGCCACCAGGTGCCCGTGCCCGCGATGGGTGGAGGTGATCTGGTCGTCAGGGTGTAGCGCGACGCAAACGCCGGCCGCCACGGCCTCCTGGCCCACGTAGAGGTGGAGGAAACCGGGCATCTTGGACCCCTCGAACAGCCGGCCGGCCGCATCTTCAAAGAGGCGGATGCGAACCATTCGGCGATGTAGGTCCCGGAGGATTTCTTCGGTCGGTTCCACGGATGACTCTCTGTCGGTCGTCGGTCGTCGGTCGTCGGTCAAGCAGTCTGCCCCAAGCCCCAGCGGATGGCCCGACGGAGAAGCTCGTAGTACTGGGGCTTCTCCCAGGAGCAGCGCTCAACCTTGGGGTAGTAGTCGGTTAACGGCACCATGTCCCAGTGGCCGCGGCAATGACCGAGGGTGTTGTACAGGACGGCCCCAGCCCCCAGCGGGCGCAGATACTGGATTAGATGTTCGTCGGACCCGCCAGTCCAGTCGGCCTCGGCAAAGCCGGTGGCCTCGCCCGTCCAGTGGGTATGGAGGAGGACTTGGAGTGCCCCTCGGTCTGGGTACTCCATGAGGTAGAGCTCGTCGTCGGTCTCGAACGGTTCGATACCGGACACCAGCCAGTGGTCAGGCGCCGCGACCCGGACGGGATAAGGGGCGATCGGCGGGTGGGCGATGAACTGGCTTCCGAGTGTTTCCGCCCAGTGCGGGAAGCAGCGCGGTGCCTCAACTCCGTTGGGTCGGGGTAGGTCCAGCGCTGCGTTGGTGCCGTGGAGGGCCACCCATCGGCCTCCGGCTTCGACCCACGCCCGCAGCGCATGCTGGGCGACCGCTGACGGTCGCACATCACACGTGTAGCTAATAAGGACCTCGGCCGCTGCAATCGCCTCCAGGTCCTCGTAGGTGGCGGCCACCACAGTCCGAACGTGTTCATGCTCGGCCAGCAGCTCGAGCAACTCCCGCCGGGCGAAGTCGATGTCGTGGTACTTCCCTCCGGCGACGAGGTACGCGTCGAGCCGCTCGGGCGCAGCGTCGCTCATCGGCGCTTCAGTAGTTGACGCGCTTGAGGAAGCCGCCGTCCACGGTCACGTTGGTGCCGTTGATGTGTCGGGCTGCGTCCCCGGAAAGGAAGGCAACCGTGTTGGCTACGTCCTGAACGGTGCCGAGTTCCCCGGCCGGGTGGCCTTTTTGCACCGCCTCGAAGAAATCGGGCATGGCTTCGGCGATCCGATTCCAGTCGCCTCCGTCGACCCAGGTCGGCCCCGGTGAGACGACGTTGCACCGAATGCCCCGGGCGCCAAGTACCTGGGCCTGACCGAGGGTCCAGTTGGTGACCGCCGCCTTGAACGCCGTGTAGCTCCCGGACCCAGACGCGAAGTGCTCAGCCGTTGCCGTGGTACCGATGCTGACGATCGCCCCACCGCCGTCGGCTAGGGCGTCGGCGGCCGCGGCGACCCCGGCGACCAACGACTTGAGGTCGATCTCGAAGTTCTTTAGCCAGTCATCGAGCACCTTCTGGGGCTTCCCCGAGGTGGTGTGCACATACACGTCTATGCCGCCCAGCTGTTCCGCCGACGAGGCCACCCAGGCCTCGAGCGCAGAGGTATCCGCCGCGTCTACCGCCGCGCCGTAGATGGTGCCGTTAGCGCCCATCTCGGAGACCGCGGCGTCGACACCAGCGGCGTCCCGGGCACAGATGGACACCGAGGCTCCTTCGGCGAGCAGCGTCTCGGCGACAGCCCGGCCGATGCCCTTCGTTGCACCAGTGACTAGTGCCTTCTTACCTGTCAGCCCGAGATCCATGTCCTCACCCTCCGATACGGAACCACTTATCGGCCCGTTTCAACGATCGATCGGCCAGTTGACCACGCCACCATCGGGGCGGCAATTCACCCCATCACCACGACTTTTAGCGGACCACGTCCTTCCAGGGAATTCCTTTGTCGACCCGGGGCTCTCCGGGAAGCCCCAGTACCCGCTCGCCGAGAATATTGCG
>CERD01047009.1_pt1 | contig 15283 bp, 8 predicted proteins | sample 530931 | NCBI WGS metagenome assembly CERD01 (sample SAMEA2621101, study PRJEB7988) | marine metagenome | isolation source: saline water (ENVO:00002010), including
GTTAAGTGAGTTTATTAGAGAGCTGCATTTGATCAACAAGGCCCTTTTGAAGTCATAACGTTCTCCTAGTTAGTTGTGAATCAACTTCGTAGGCAATATTCGACTAAACCTGAGTTTCGGAACAGGAATCAAGTGGCGCAATTTTTTACTATTGTAATAAAATGATGTCTTCCTAATTTATGGATAATGGTTTTCTTAAATTAGAACAAAGAATTAATATCTCAATCTTTATAATTTGATACACTAAATAAATATTATTTAGGACTCAACAGGGCCTCAGGAATTATGGCTGATTTTAAAAAAATTGAAGAATTAGAAAAACGTTTGTGGTCAGCTGCTGACTCATTACGTGCAAACACAGGTTTAACGGCTCAAGAATACTCCCGCCCTATATTAGGCTTAATCTTTCTCAAATATGCCGAATATCGCTTTACTCAAGCAAAGAATAAAATTGCTGAGCAAACGAGTTCTCGTCGCCGTGGCGGTGGTGATATCAAATCTAAAATTCAAGCCGAAGGTGCAATGTATGTACCTGATGAAGCCTTATATTCAAATTTACTAGCTTTACCAGAAGGTGCAAACATTGGCGTAAACGTTAATGAAGCCATGAAAGCGTTAGAAGGTGAAAATGAAGCTATAAAAGATGCTTTGCCTAAAACGTTTACACGATTTGATAACGATATTCTTAAAAGCCTGCTTAAGAATTTCAATGACATCGACTTCAGCCTTGGCTCGGATATATTTGGCCGTATTTACGAATACTTCTTGAATGAGTTTGCCAAAACAGAAGGTCAAGGTGGGGGGGAATTCTTCACGCCTTCCGCATTGGTAAGATTAATTACCGAGATCATCGAGCCATATCATGGCAAGGTATTCGATCCCGCTTGTGGCAGTGGTGGTATGTTTGTTAGTTCAGCAGACTTTGTTGCAAGTCACAATAAGAGTGCATCTGATGAACTCTCTGTTTTCGGCCAAGAAAAAACAGGCGATACAGTTCGCTTATCAAAAATGAACCTAGCTGTTCATGGTTTACAGGGTGATATCCGAGAAGGTAACTCTTACTACGAAGACCCGTTTGAGCTTGCCAAAGGTGATACTGTAGATGGTAAACAACACGGTCAGTTTGACTTTGTAATGGCAAACCCTCCTTTTAATGTGAATGAAATCCAGAAAGACCGTTTAGAGGGGGATAAGCATCGCTTCCCTTATGGTATGCCGCGTAATGACAATGGTAACTACCTTTGGATTCAAATGTTTTACACCGCGCTTAACCAAACAGGTCGTGCAGGCTTTGTAATGGCAAACTCTGCCAGTGATGCCCGTGGTTCAGAACAAGAAATTCGTCAAAAGCTTATCGAAGACGATGCAGTTGATGTCATGGTGGCAGTATCAAGCAACTTCTTCTACACCGTAACGTTGCCTTGTGCGCTTTGGTTTTTAGATAAAAATAAGCCTGCTCATAATAAAGATAAAGTGTTGTTTATCGACGCGCGCCATATCTTCCGTCAAGTAACGCGTGCAGTGCGAGATTACACTAGCGAGCAGCTTAACTTTATCGCCAATATTGTACGTTTATACCGTGGGCAAGATATTGATAACACCTTCCTTGAAACCCATCCTGATGAAGGTAACGATGGTAATTTTAAACTAGATGGCTTCTTTACCAATGACAATGGTGAACTGGCTTACCAAGATATCGCTGGCTTATGTAAAGTGGCATCTAAAGCCGAAATTCTTGAACAAGGTTACAGCTTAAATCCTGGCCGCTACGTTGGCGTTGCCGCAGGTGAACAAGAGCATGATGAAGACTTTGCCGTGAAGCTGGGAGCACTCCAAGAAGAATTAGTTGTATTGAATGCAGAGGCACATGAGCTAGAAGCTTCAATATCTGAAAATCTTGTTGGTATTCTGGAGCAAGTGTAATGAATGTATTTAACAATGTTCCTTTGAAGGAAGTATGCAAGGTAATCTCTGGTTATGCGTTCAAAAGTGCAACTTTTAAAACTGGCGGAAGTACCCCTGTTATAAAAATTAAAAATATAAAAATAGGTACAGCATCATTGGAAGATGCTGGTTATGTCGACTCTTCATTTTTAGAGAGTGTGGACAAAAAATATAAAGTTATGGGCGATGACATATTGATATCACTCACTGGTTCTCATATGAATCAACCAAATTCTGTTGTTGGTCGAGTCGGGAGATACCCCTGTAAATATCCTGTTGCTCTCCTGAACCAACGAGCAGGAAAAGTGATACCAAATGAAGAGTTGGTCGACAAAACCTATCTTTTTTACGCTCTTTTAGGCGATGATGTAAGGCGAGAGATAGCTCAAATGGCTCATGGCGCGGCTAGTCAAGCCAATGTTAGTCCTTCACAAGTAGAGAGTGTTGAAATCCCACTACCTGACCTAAAACTTCAAGAGAAGATTGGTTCCGTTTTAAACAATTACGACCAACTAATCGAGAACAACAACCGCCGTATCTCTATCTTGGAAGATATGGCGCAATCACTTTATCGCGAATGGTTTGTTAACTTCCGTTATCCAAACCACAAAGATAACCTTGATGCTGACGGCAACCCAAAACTCGTTGACTCGCCATTAGGTCAAATTCCTGAGGGCTGGGAAATTAAAACCGCTGCTGAGGCAATTACAGTAAACCCACGTACTAAGCTTGCGAAGGATGGAGAAAAGCCGTTTGTAGGCATGAGTGGGTTATCTGAATCTTCAATGGTAATTAGTGACATTACTAAAAAAACAGGTAATAGCGGAGCTAAGTTTATTAACGGTGATACATTATTTGCTCGAATTACACCCTGCCTACAGAATGGTAAAACTGGATATGTTCACTTTTTGAATGAAGAACAGCCCGTAGGGTTTGGTTCAACAGAGTTTATTGTTTTAAGAGAAAGCGAAGACTTAAGCTCTGAGTATATTTATCTCCTTTCGAGAAGCAACGACTTCCGTGAGCACGCAATCAAAAGTATGACTGGAGCTACAGGTAGACAAAGAGTTCATCCTGACAGCTTTGCTTCGTACTACCTTGCAGTACCACCAAAGGAGTTAATGGCTGAGTTTAGCAAACTAGTTAAACCGATGTTTAAGAGTATTTACAATCTTTCGAGAAGAAGCCAAAACCTTAAACAACAACGCGTTATGTTGTTGCCTAAATTAATATCAGGGGAGATACAACTATGAGCAATGAATATTTAGGAAGCCGTTGGTATAAGTTTGATTTTCATACGCATACACCTGCGTCATCAGATTATAAAAAGCCAGAGGAAACAGAAAGCGATTGGCTCAAAGCTTTGATGGCTGAAAAAGTAGATTGCGTCGCTATTGCAGACCATGTTTCTGGTGAATGGATAGATCGCTTGAAAGCTACTTATGCGGAACTTGACCAATCAGAAGAGTGGTATCGACCAATTTGTCTATTTCCTGCGTGCGAAATAACAGTTAGCACAGCGCGAAGTCGTGTTCACATTCTTGCTATTTTTGATCCAAGTTGTAGCTCGGCAAAAATTTCTGCGGTTCTTGGGCAATGTGGTATTACAGAGGGGCACGGTGACGCAGAAGCTACTTGTGCAACTGCTTCTATTGATGATGTTATTGATATTGTTCACAAAGCTGATGGAATAGCAATCCCTGCTCATATAGACCGAGCCAAAGGTTTACTACATGGTGTAACAAACACAAATCAAGAGATAGAGCGTTGGGTTAGTAAACTTGAGTCTGCCGAATTTATAGACTTAAACTTTCTCGATACTGTTAACCCTGAGCTCGCTAAGGCTTGTTCTCATTTGGCTAAAGTTCAAGGTTCTGATGCTCACGAATGCTCTCGTTTAGGTAAGCAATATTCTTGGATCAAAATGAGTCAGCCTTCAATAGGTGGCCTTAGACTTGCTCTACATGACCATAATTTCTGCGTTGAAAACGGTATTGATGATCCTAATTCTACTCCAGACTTATTTTTAAAGAGTTTGAACATTTCAAAAATGCAGCATTGTGGGCGAATCCCAAACCAGCCAGCTATCTTTAATTTACATCCGCTTTTTAATGCAGTTATTGGTGGACGAGGCTCAGGTAAATCCACATTTATAGAGTCGTTGCGATTGGCATTAGGACGCGAAAATGAAGTGTCTGAACTTGAGCACATACAAGAAGAAGTTCGCTCTTTTAAAGATGGTGTAACTACCGCTGAAACTACTATTTGTGTGGATTTACAAAGAAGAGATGAATCGTTTCAGTCTATATGGAAACATGGTACAGCACCTTACATCAATAAATTGCAAGAACATGGTTGGGCTACTGATAACGGAAAACCAGAAGAACGCTTTCACGTTAGCTTATATAGTCAGAAACAAATTAATGCGCTAGCTAGCAACACCAATAGTTTATTAGAAATTATTGATCGCTCGAATGAAGTCAATTATCAAGGGTGGAAGTATCAGTTTGGTGAGGAATTGAGTCGCTTTCTAGGGCTTTGTCGCGAAGTACGTCAGTTACAGGGGCGTTTGGATAGTAGAAGCAACCTTGAATCACAGAAAGATGACTTAAATAGCGATATTGAAAGTTTTGAGCAAGGTGGTCATAAGGATATATTTAATGCCTACCAAACCTTTACCCTTGAGAAGCGAAAAGTTGAAAAGTCAGCAAGTGTGGCTGGACTAATTAATTCTATAGATGACATGTTGTCTGAGGAATTTGCTGAGCTGACCTTAACAGAAGAAGGTGAAGATAAACCAGACTATGTAACAGAACTAGAAGAAATACAGGCCACATTCAAAGGTGATTTGGTTGCTGTTCAAGATGAGCTTACAAAGCTAAAAGATTTAATTAATGAGGCTGCACAAAGACGCGAACAATCGATTAGTAAGTCAAACTGGTTTATCAGTGGCGAAGAGACGACCCAGAAGTATGAAGAGGTTGTACAAGAGTATGCTGAAAAGGGAGAGGAATTAAACCCTGAGCAATATGAAGCTTGGCTTACTCAAAGAAATGAGGTCAATACTCAACTAGAAGAATTAAAGACGGTAGAAGCTAACCTATTAAGTAAAACAGTTGAACGAGGCCGTTCTCTAAGAAAGTTATACATATTGAGAAGACGACTCCAAAGGAAACGTCAACGTTTTATTGAGAAGGTTATTGGAAGTAATCGCTACGTCAAAATGAAACTTTTGCCGTTTGCCAACAAAAGCAATGTTGAAGCTCAGTTTAGAAGGTATATAGGTGTAGAAAAGAGTTTTTCTACTTCTATTTATCAAGATGATCAGCAAAATAGCTTACTTTACAAGTTGCTTTCAGATGAGCCCAAATTGAAAAGTGTTATTAGTGAAGCTAATAAGCTAAAAGAAACTGTTTTAAGCTTAGCAACAGGAAATGATGTTGAGAACTATCGAATTAATACTCGTTTAAAAACTGCACTTACGCAAAGTTTGTTAGATAAGCCAGAAGTTTTTGACCGTTTGGTAGCTTGGTGGCCTAATGATCAGCTTATAGTGGAGTATGCGAAGGATATCGAAAGAGGTAGATTTGAAAATATTGAAAAAGGCTCAGCTGGACAAAAGGCTGCCGCAATTTTAGCGTTTTTACTTAGTCATGGTGACAACCCGATTATTGTTGATCAACCAGAAGATGACTTAGATAACGCACTTATTTATCAGCTTATTGTTTCTCAGATCCATGAGAATAAAAAACGTAGACAAATTATCATGGTGACCCATAACCCAAATATAGTGGTAAATGGTGATGCCGAGTTTGTAAACGTTTTGCATTTTCATGCTGGGCAAGTTCAGGTGTTAGAAGCTGGAGGTTTATGTGAACAAGCAATCAGAGATCAAGTGTGTAATATCATGGAAGGTGGAGCAGCTGCCTTCGACAAACGGTACAATCGGTTAAGAGCATTATAGAGGTTGTTATGACGTACACGGAAGATGCTTTAGTAGAACAACCAGCCATTAGCTTTTTCTCTAAATTGGGGTGGGATACAGCGACTTGCTGGCGAGAAGTTTTTGGCTCAGTGGATGATGACTCGCTTACCAATAATCTATTATTCTTCGGTAGAGAAACTCGAAATGACGTGGTTTTATTTGCAAGGCTGAAAGCTGCTCTAATCAGGCTTAATCCAGAGATTAGTCAATTGATTATTCAAGAGGCTATAGACGAGATTGCTCGTGATAGAAGTGCTATGACATCCATGTCAGCGAATGAAGAGGTTTATGAGTTACTTACCAACGGCTATGTATACACAACTAACACTGAAGGTGAAGAAGATTGCGTAGTTCAGTATATAGATTGGTCAAATGCTAGCAATAATGACTTTTTGCTGTGTAGCCAAATGAGTATAACAGGTCAGATTGAAACTCGTCGCCCTGATTTAATTGGCTTTATTAATGGTTTGCCTTTGGTCTTTATCGAATTAAAAGCAAGCCATAAAAACTTGTTAACGGCCTATAAAAACAATTTATCTGACTACAAAGATACCATTCCACAGCTATTTACTTTCAACCAAATCATTATTCTTTCCAACGGTGTGCAAACGAAAGTTGGCTCAATTTCAAGTAAGTGGGAGCATTTTGCTGAATGGAAGAAAATAGAAAGCGAGAAAGAAGAGCGTCGAGTTAGTTTAGAGGTGGCCATACGTGGTGTTTGTGATCAAAACCGCCTTTTAGATATTATCGAAAACTACATTCTGTATGTAAAAACAAAACATACTGTAAAAGTTATTGCTAAATATCACCAATATCTAGGTGTAAATCAGGCTCTAATTGGCTTAAATAGTGTCGAAGAACGAGCTGGGCAGTTGGGCGTTTTTTGGCATACCCAAGGCAGCGGTAAAAGCTTCTCTATGGTGTTCTTCTGTAAAAAAGCGTTTCGCAAGTATTCAGGAAATTGGACGTTTGTATTAGTTACCGACAGAACAGATTTAGACGATCAAATCTATAAAACCTTTAACTCAGTTGGCATTGTTACCGAAAACTGTCAAGCAGAGTCTGGTTACCAGCTGAAGGAACTGCTAAGTAAAGATCATCGCTTTGTTTTCACCTTGATACAGAAGTTTAAGGGAGATGAAAAAGGAGAATTCCCTGTGCTATCTGAACGCAATGACATTATTGTGATTACAGACGAAGCACACCGCAGCCAATATGATTCACTTGCAATGAATATGCGAAATGCAATGCCAAACGCGTCATTTATGGCGTTTACTGGCACGCCGTTATTGGCTGGTGAAGCAAAAACACAGGAAGTATTTGGTGACTATATCAGTGTGTATAACTTTGCTGATGCGGTCGATGATGGTGCAACCTTACCTTTATATTATGAAAACCGAGTACCTGAAGTCGCGCTTTTGAATGATGAGGTAGGAAGAAATATTGCTGAAATTCTTGATCAAGCAGATATAACGGAAGAACAAGAAGCTCGCTTAGAAACTGAATTTTCCAAAGCCTATCACATCATTACAAGAGATGACCGACTAGAAACTGTTGCTAGTGATTTGGTTGAACATTATATAAATAGGGAGCCATTTAGTGACGGTAGGCTAGGTAAAGCGATGGTGGTTTCTATTGATAAAGCAACCACTATTAAGATGTATGACAAGGTTCAGTTGGCATGGAAAACAAAGTTAGCTAGCTTAAAGTCGCAGGCTAAGTATGCCTCTGGCAGTCGTTTGAACAAACTGCAATTTCAGATAGACCATATGGAAACAGTTGATATGGCTGTTGTGGTATCTGTTGGACAAAATGATGATGAAAGGCTAGCTAAAAAAGGACTTGATTATAAGTTTCATAGAGAACGATTTTTTAAAGAAAAGATCGATGAGAAGTTCAAAGATCCTGAGGATAATTTAAGAATAGTCTTCGTTTGTGCCATGTGGTTAACTGGCTTTGATGCTCCATCTGTTTCTACACTTTATTTAGATAAGCCGATGAAGGGCCATACTCTTATGCAAACTATTGCACGTGCTAATCGTGTGTATGAAGGTAAATCAGCGGGGCAAATCGTTGATTACATAAATATATTTAGTGCGTTACAGCAAGCCTTAGGTCTGTATGGTGGTGGTGTTGCAGAAGGAGACTCGTATTATAAAGTAGATAGTCCAGCAAAAGACAAATCTGAACTTGTAGCGGCATTGGGCGTCGCTACCAATGAGCTTATATTATTTTTGAATGGAGTAAATATTGACCTAAATGAAATAATTTCAGCACCTGCCAATGGCTTTGCCAAGCTCGCACTATTAGACAACGCTAGTGAAATATTGCTTGGGCCTAAAAATAAAGAAGAATTTACAGGCTTCGTCAGACAAATCAACCGTATTTTTAAAGCGATTATGCCAGATGATTGTGCTAATCAGTATGTGCCATATCGCATAGCTATCAATATCATCTACTCTCAAATGCGCTTGAAATCCGGCTTATCAATTGACGATGAAGATGTGTTAGATGTCGTTCGAAATCAAGTAAATGATTTGCTAGATAATTCAATCTCTACAATCAAGATCCAAAGTAACTTACCAGATCCTATAAATATTGCTGAAATTGATTTTGATGCCCTTGCAACTATGGTAGCAAAAATTGAAAAGCCACAACAATCAGATGCTGAACGCTTGAAAAATATTATAGAGCGCAAGCTTCAGCCTATGGTTTTGAAAAACAAAGCTCGTAAAGATCTTCAACAAAAGTTTTTAGAACTTGTTGAGGAGTATAACTTAGGAGCTTACATCGCAGAAGAGTTCTTTAATCGTTTGAAAGGCTTTATTGATGAGCTTGAACATGAAGAAAAGCGTACCGTGCGTGAGGGCCTTTCTGAGGAAGAGTTAGCGGTATATGACCTGATGATTCAAGACACACCATTAGATGAGAAAGAGCGTAAGCAAGTTAAAGAGATTGCTAAGGAACTGACAGAAAAGATTCAAGAGTTATTGGTAATAGACTGGCGAAAGAAACAACGCACAAAAGCCAGAGTTAAGAATATGATTGAGGAAGTGCTCGATAGCTTACCTGAATCATATGACGATGAATTATGGCCTAAAAAATGTAGCGAAGTTTATATGCATATATTCGAGAAATACCCTGGTCAAGGACAGAGTGTTTATCATTAAAAGTAAATCATTTAAATGGATATGGAGTAATTTAATGGCAAGAAGAACTAGAAGAAGAAAGAAGCAAGGTGGTAACGGTAGTATTTTAATCATAAAAGCTTTCGTAACCCTGTTCGTTTTATTGGTGATGATCGGTAGTTTTTTACTGTTTGCTGCTTGGTGGTTTTTCGAAAGAAAAGCTGCAAATACTAAGCAGCCAGATTCAATACATGATTTTGATCATACAAACGAAGAAATAAGTGCGATTAATCAACAATCTTCAAGATTAGATAGAGTTTATTCAAGACTCGATCAAATTGAGGTTGAAGGCCGTTCTTTGACTAGGCGACAAGATGGTATGTTTAATGAGCGAAGTAAAAAAGGTAAGCAATTTAATCAAGAAATTAATAGCCTTTCACCTGAAGCTGATAGGCTAGAGCAATCTCTTGCTGATTTGGAAGCACTACCAGTCAAGCGTTTAAACGAATGGGCATTTTATGCTTCAATGCACTTATCTTTGAGAAAGGCATCGTTAGGTTATGTACTAAGTTTTATTATTTTTGCATGGTTACAACCTAAATGGGTTCTAGAGCTTAGTAATACAATGCAGAATTTGAGTTTGTTAGACTTTTATGCAGCATATCCAATTGCATATGGAGCTTCAGTTGGCGCATTATTCATTTCTGCAATCGTATTAGGAGTATCTTTCTTCCTTACAAAAGAGAAGAAAATACAGGAACTTGCTAATAGTGAACATAAGGAAGTAGTTGAAGAACAGCGAAGCTTCGAAAACGAGCAAAGAGAAGATAATACTGTATCTGTTGAGAGCTTCGTAAATTCTTTATCAGAATTGCCTCATACAACATTAAAAGAAATTGTTGACGAGTTTGGTATCAATGCTGATAGAAGGTCTAAAGCAACGATTATTGATGCAATTCGTTCTGCTGAGTTTGAAGTGATTCAAAACATATATTTAAAGTTGAACTAACTGACAGTCTTGATGAAATAGCAGCACTAATTAGTGCTGTTTTTTTATAATTGTGATCGTGCTTAACTAATACTTTAATCTCTTTCTACCTTTAGCATAAACCAATACGCTCAAGCAGATTAACATATTAGGTAAAGTTACAAAGTATCTATTAATCCAATTTCTTCAAATGACTGAGAATCTCATTTCGAATGACAGATACCACCCTATAACTTTACGTACTGCCATTTGAGAACTTACTTGTAAGATATATCTCACCTAAATGGCAGTTATTGAGTAAAAAAACTCGAAAAACTGCCCCTAAAAAATCTTAAGACATTGATAAATAGTGATTTATTATTAATTACAATAATGTAACCGTTATTTTAATTGCGATTTTGACCTATTCGATGCTCACTAATTCCCTATACTTATATACAACAACTAAGCAAGAAGCTTAATGAGTAAACGGATATGGAAGTATTACTCATAAAACCGCGGAATAAGGTTCATTAGGATAAAAAGGAACTAAGGACAGGCTCAGGAAGAGTAACGCAATGGAATGACACACTAAGGACAACATCAGGATGATGTGAAATGGCATAACAACAGGACGTTGTTATACAGGATGTTTAAAAAGTGGATTAAAGGACAGGCCGAAAGGTATCGCAATGGAATTGCTAACATATGGATAGTGTCAGGACGACGCATAAAGGATAGGTAAAGAAATTACCCGCATGGATGTAAAGGAGTGACAAGGAAACAAGGCTGGAAAGCTTTACATTGCATAGAACCAAAAAGTAAAGTGCAATCGCATGGATAGGCAAAGTTTAGGGAGTTGATTAGATTCAATTGCAGGATGCAAAAAATTAAGAAGATTCCGCAAGCGCGACTAGCAATAGTTCGCGCTTTTCTTTTGCCTGAAAATAGTTATTCCAATCCGCAATAATACTTAATCATTTTGAGGGATTAATTAAGCAAATTAGTATTACTCTGGGCGTCCTTTATTTCGCTTTCCTAGTAAATATGCATCCCTAAACTTTATAAAGTGCGTTTCGAGCTTTTGTGTAGCATCTACTTCACCAGCAAGCGCAAGCACCATTATCGCGACCTCAGCTGTACCAAGTTGATGCTCATGTGGAGCAACTCGTAAACGATAATCTGAAAGCTTTTCTGGGGTAATAGACAATACAGGTAAGTTATCTAAATAAGGGCTTTTGCGAATCATCTTTTTTGCTTCTCGCCAAGTACCATCTAAAAAGATAAACAATGGGCGCTTACCTTGCTGTGGCGATACTTCATCGATTACTCGCGTTTCATCTTCAACATCGCTCGCCGGAAAAATCACCATAGGCTGATATTGTGGGTCTTGTAATAAGGCTAATAATGCGTGATCAGGTTCTGTTCTGTCCCACTTAAAGGCATAGTTTTCAGGAATAATTTCAGCAATCAAACGCCCTGTATTCGATGGTTTAAAGCTTTCATTATGATACATCAGTAAACACACTGCAGCATTACACTGCGCTTGTTCAACACCTTCACAAATGCAATAGTTTTCAGCTAATAAACAACGCTCACAACGCGTAAGCTTTGCACCTCGTGCTTTAAATTCGCGCCTTGATTCGCTCATTTGCTGTGCGCGAAGCGCTAAAACTGCGTTATTAAAAATATTAGCCACTGTGATTACCGAAAAATTAAACGGCGCATATTGTAGCTAAAATTAATGGTAATAGAAATCTACCATCTAATGATGAGTTATTTTTATACCAAGGCTAACAACCTTACTAATGTCATCTTTGTAAGTTCACCCATTTGTTCATGATTACTTAAAGCATACACAGCACCTTCAACGGCGCTCTCATCTATATCTTGACGAGACTCTAAAACACTGGCCCAAAGCACCAGATCGTCAAAATCAATTTCACCATTAATGGCTCGCTCTAGAACTTGGCGAAATACTGCCTTGGTCAATATATATTCACCCTCTTGGCTATCTGGGCAGGCAGCAATTACAGTGATAGCCTCATCCCAAAGCTCCCCAAAACAAGCGAACTGACTTAATGCGTGTAATTTATCCATTTGCTATGCTTACCTTTTAAACTGACCGGTTAATCCTTGACTCAATGACAACCCTTACCTGCTCACACTGCGGTGCCTCACTAACATGTCGTGCTGATGATATAAATGCCTGCTGGTGTAACGAACTGCCTGCAATCTTACCTATTAATAATGCAACATCCTGCTTATGTCGTGAGTGTACTATAAAACAGATAAATATCTTTTTATCAAAACTATATGAACAGCCTCTGGCTGAACAAATAGCCTTTGCGAAACCCTTTTACCAGCATGGTAATTTGATTGAAAATCTCGATTACACATTAGAAAACAACTATATGGTGTTTAGCCGCTGGTTCTTTTTAAAGCGTGGTAAATGCTGCACCAACGGGTGTACTCATTGTCCCTTCAATGACTAACGACTCCTCACTAGAGTATTTATTCAAATAACGTGAATTTTTTTGCAAATAAGACATGACGAAAAGAATAAAAATACATTATAATTGGATATAAATTCACTAATTCACTCTAGAATTACGCTTAAATTATTAACTTTGTTTAATTTTTGAGCATAAATTTACTACAACATAATCGGAATCAATCATGAACACCTTTAAGCCTGCTCTACTTGCAAGTGCAATTTCTGCGGTTTTAATCAATAGCAATATGGCGTTTGCAGCTGAAGATGCTATAGAAGTTGATAAATCAATTGAAACTATTCAAATCACTGCAACACGACGTGCAGGTTCAGTGCAAGATGCACCGCTAAATATCACAGCCCTAAATGGCGATGTAATTAGCGACCAAAACATTGGTGATCTTGAAGATGTCGCGCGCTGGGTACCAGGCTTAACAATTTCTGATCAAGGTGGCCGTGAAGGTTCTCCGATAATCGTTCGTGGTTTAAACACAAATACCTCTGATCGTATTTCTGATAGTGGCACAGTGGCCACTTATGTTGGTGAAATTCCACTTAGCATCGACTTACGTTTAACTGATGTTGACCGTGTAGAGGTGTTAATTGGTCCACAAGGTACACTTTATGGCGCGGGAACTTTAGGCGGTGCGATCCGTTACTTACTTAAGCAGCCCGATCTAGATCTAACAGAAGGTCAGGTTACAGGCGATGTATTTAGTATCAACGAAAGCGACGGCACCGGCGGTGAGTTTGGCGTGGTATTCAACACTCCGCTTATTGAAGAAAAACTCGCATTTCGTGCCAGCTTAAACTATTACGATAACCCTGGTTACATTGACTATACGCACGTTGTTCAAGAGCCTGGAGTGTCAAACCCGAACCCTGACTTTTCAGACAGCAGCGATGTAAACGCCAACTTAAAAAGCGTAAGCGATGTTAACGACGAGCAAATTACCACAGCACGTTTATCACTGCGTTGGCTTGCAACCGAAGATGTTGATGCAACAATTAACTACTTTTATCAAAAGCAAGAAAATGGCGGTAACTCAACATCGCAATACGGCTCACTTGCTGATAGCAGTGCGCTACAAGGCATCCCAGGAAAGTACGAAAACGTAGCTCGTGTACTTGAGCCAGGTGAAGAAGAAAACGATTTATTAAGCTTAGAAGTAAAAGCAGATCTTGGTTTTGCTGAGCTGGTATCTGCATCTGGTTGGTCTAGCTATGAACAGTCTGGTCAGCGCGATCAAACTGATCTTCTTTACGATATTTGGTCAGGTTATGCCGACTTCCCTTCTTTTGTTGGCTATACACACGACACCTCAGACCGTGATACGTTTACGCAAGAACTTCGTTTAGTTTCAAATAGCAGTAGCGCTTTTAACTGGATTGTAGGTGGCTTCTATAACAAAGTAGAAAGCTACTCAGATGATCGTGAGTACACGCCGGGTCTGACTGAGTATTGGGGTGGCGGTATTCCCAATGTTGAACAAGACCTTGAGTATATTCTAATTTCAGATAGTGAAACCACAGAAAAAGCACTTTTTGGTGAAATCGGCTACAGCATCACAGATCAGTTTGATGTAACTCTAGGTGCTCGTTTTTACGAATACGATGTATCAACAACATCAGGCTCTGCTACACCGCTTTATTCTGGTGATTTTGATTCACTCGATAATCTAGTTATGGAAAATGTGAGCGCTAGCGATAACGGTAACTTATTTAAGTTTAATGCTAATTACACATTCGATAATGGTGTACTTGCTTACTTTACCGTAAGTGAAGGTTTCCGTATTGGTGGTGGTAACGGTATTGCTCCTTGCCCTGATGTATTGCCTGAGCAACAAATTGTTTGTGCCCTGCCAAACGAAGAAGATTACAAACCAGATACTACAGTCAACTACGAGCTAGGCTTTAAGTCATCATGGTTACGTAACCGCCTACACTTCAATGCTGCACTATTTAATGTTGATTGGAAAGATGCGCAAGTAGGTAGCAGCACTGTAAATGGTCAAGAGTTAATTACCTCGAACGCAGGCTCTGCTAATTCGAAAGGTGTTGAGCTTTCTACTCGCGCAATGATTGGTGATAATTGGGCTGCATATGCGACATACGCGTATGCAAAGGCTGAATTGACCGAAGATGCACCTTACTTATTTGGTGTGTTAGGCGATGACTTAGCGCAGTACCAAAGCTACTATGATGGTGCTAAAGGCGACCGTTTACCGGGCGCTCCTGAGCATCAATTCTCGTTTGGTCTTCGTTACGAGCAAGATGTCTTAGGTGATAAGTTATTAAGTGTAAACTACGGTATCACAGCGCAAAGCGATGTGATCACCAAAGTAGGCTTAAAAGCTGACGGCGAAGTATTACCGGGTTATGCACTAAGTAACTTATCTGCCAAAATTACTGGCGATATGTGGTCTGCAACGCTTTACGTAGACAACTTATTCGATAAATATGCATTCACTTCTGTACGTCGTGATAAGTCTTGGGCTGGTATGTCGCAATATACTGAGCTTAATAAAGAGCTACCTGAGCTACAGCGTGTTTATGGTCACTACACCACCGCGCCTCGTACTATCGGTATGAAGTTTAGCTACAACTTTGAGCTGTAATTAAACATACCCATAAAAGCCTTGCCACCTTTAGGCAGGGCTTTTTAATACCAATTCGCTTAATTAAGTGGTCTATTTTAGGCAAGAAAACCTCGTTGATAGCAAGGCAAAAATTTCGTTATTTAGTTGTGCTCGGCAATTGCTCCT
>CERD01024047.1_pt1 | contig 15238 bp, 15 predicted proteins | sample 530931 | NCBI WGS metagenome assembly CERD01 (sample SAMEA2621101, study PRJEB7988) | marine metagenome | isolation source: saline water (ENVO:00002010), including
AGGTGGAGATCATGGGATCGAAGCCCATCCGGGGTACCAGTTTTTGGGTAGAAGAAAACAGCCCCTGCGTTGTGAAACGCAGGGGCTGTTTTCAATGTTCAGAATCAGAGATCCACGGAAATAAGGCGAGCAGGCTACCCAACCCTACCCTCGAACATCTTCAACTGGCGGGTGGAGACTCCAGGCTTGAAGTGCTTGCTTAGGATGCGGCCTGCCTCTTGATAGGAAGAGCCTACCTTGGGACCGTACCACTCTTCTGGCGCTTCTAGCATCTTCTCGAACGCCAGGGTGCATACTTTCTGGCCTGGCCCGATCATGAACGGGACGTCGTGGGCCCTGACTTCCAACACCGGCTGGACGCCCCCCAATCGCCCGTCCTCGCCGTGCCCGAATCCTGGGTCGAAAAACCCGGCATAGTGAGTCCGGAGCTCGCCACTTGAAGTGTCGTAAGCGGTCATTTCAGCCGCGAATTCCGGAGGTATACCGACACTCTCTGTGGACGACAAGAGGTAAAACTCCTCAGGCTCCAAGATCAGCCGCTCTACACCGTCGGCGAACACGGGCTCCCAAAAATCCGCTGGATCGTAGTGATTGACCCGCGAAAGATCCAACAGGGAGCTATTCTTCTTCGCCCTGAAGCCGATCCCTTCCGATGTGCCCTTTAAGTCCACACTGAGCCCGATGGTGTTGTCGAAATTCGGCCCAGTCAACTGCCCTTGCTGGCCGACTGCGGCGAACAGAATCGGCTTGGACTGATGGGCTTCCTGGAGCTCACCGGGACTGCAAGTCGGGTCTCCTTTGAACAATCGAAGCTGGTTCAGCGACAATCCGGTCTGGACTCTGACAGTGAACGACCTAGAAAATACCTCCAGGTACATGCGGCCCTCATAGCCGTCGGTTATCACGTCGAACTGGTCGCTGAAGTCGGTGATGACTCTGGTGAAGATATCGAGCCTGCCGGTGGAACTCTTGGGATTGGTCTTGGCTCGAATGCCTTGGGGCAGGCGGAGTTCCTCGAGTAGGGGGATCAGATAGGCCCGGCCTTTCTCAAGGATGGCGCCGTCCCTTATATCGATCTCGCTGATCTGTAGTTCAGGAAGTTTCGTCTCGACACTACAGGTGAGGGGCAGGAAACTGCATACTAAGCTGTATGCTTTCTCGCCAAGGCTGAGGTCGAGACTTGCCGGCTGAAAATTAGCCTCTTGTGTCTTATATTTGCCACTGGAGATGATATCGTCGCGGACGGCTTCTCTCAGCCACGCGCTGGGCACGATTCCACCGGTTGATATCTCGTTGATCCTATCGAACATACATCGCTCGGTCGTGGCCTGGTTGACCTACAATTTAATCATTTTCAGCATGAATTTGTAATACCACTGACGGCTAGCGAAGGGGCTTTATCAGACAGGCCGCATTCGGGAACAACAAAGCCCGCTGCCCCAGGGCAAGCGAGCAAATTTCAATCAACAACACCGCCCTCCCGAATGTGCCGCGATGTTATATGGTGGCCGGGCGGGTGTCAAGGCAGAACAGTCGTGAAGATTCGGCCGGCGTAGCCAGGTTAATCACGTTTGCCGAAGCAGAGGAGATGGCTATCTCATGACCTGGCAAGAATTCGCCCAACAAGACCCGGAATTGGCCGCCCTGGGCCAAGAGCGGCTGGACCGCAACGGCCTGGTCATGGTGGCCACACTGCGGAAGAATGGATGGCCGCGGATATCGCCGGTGGAGCCGTTATTTCACAACGGGCAGCTCTACCTGGGCATGATGTGGCGTTCGCGAAAGGCGTTGGACCTGCTTCGAGACCCTCGCTGCTCCATCCACAACGCTGTTTCCGACCGTATGGCGTCAGAAGGCGAGTTCAAGGTCTACAGCCGCGCTCTGGACATCACGGATACCGAGGAGCAGCAAAATTACCTGCAGGCGTTACTTCAAAAGATCCGCGACCAGCCGGTCGGACACGAATTTCACTGCTTCGCCATGGACATCAAAAGCGCGGCGGCGAACACGCTCATCGGCGAAGAGTTCGAGCATCAGGTGTGGAAGACCCGCGAGCTTAGGTCTCAGCCCCCGTGTTCCGCCCCAGCCGCCGCCTCGGCTGCCAACAATTCCCGTGAAGCCCGGGCCAGGAAATTGGCGTCGATAGCGCCCACGCTCTTCTCCATGATCGTGCCGTCGGAACTGATGAACACGGTTTCGGCATGGCAGTCACACCGTACTTGCGGGGGACGCTGCCGCCGTCGGTCCGGCCTGCCGAATAAGTCACGCCCAACTCCCGCAACAACTCTTCGGCATTGCCGTGGGAGCCCAGACCAGTGAATATCCCGATGTCAAACCCACCAGTTGAATTTCCTCCTTGAATTCCTCGTAGAACAATTGGAACTGAGGCATCTCAGCCCGGCACGGCGGGCACAGTCAGGCCCAGAATTTCAGCACCATGGGTTTGCCCTCAAGCCTGGCCAGTTTGCCGTCGCGGAAGCCCGCTTCTTCGATCCTTTGGAACATGCTGAAATCAAAGTCAGGGGCCTGCGCCCCTTCGCCGCTGATCCCGCTGATGGAGGCCACTGCGAATACGACTGAAGCCACTACGGCTATAGAATCCAACGCGCCCGGCCTATATTTCATGAGGTTCTTCTGCTGTTGCTTAGCGCCTTGCCTTACACCAGCCGAGACTGGGGCGTTGTTTCTTCGTCTTCTGCGATTGGCCAATGCCGGGCCTCCTAAAACGTGAACGGACAATAATGTGATGCGGTCGATCGCTCACGGGTTCGACGGGCGCCCCCCTGATCCGGCCACGTTATGTCTTGTGGCCGACGGTTCTTGTCCCTATTCCGGCCACCGTGCTATGATTGTTTCAGCCTCGGAACTCCGTCTGATTCACTGTCGGATTCACCGCCCAATTCAATCGAAAACGGCCCTTTTCAGGCTCGAGATTCGTATTTGAACAGTCAGCAAGGCCAGCAGGTCTATCTATCCGTAGAAGAGCCTTTCTCCGGCAGTATTCTCAGCGACATCCTGGGAAATGATCAGGACACATCACCCGAAGATTGGCTACTTGGAATAGCGCAAGCGGCCCTGGATGTGGCGCTGGAAGGGACGGAGGCGGCGCAGATGAGCCTGCTCATCACCGACGACGAGACTGTCCATAGCCTGAACGCCCAGTTTCGTGGACTGGACGAGGTGACAGATGTGCTGTCATTCTCCGCGGAACATCCCGGCCACTGGAAAGGCGAAGTGGAACCGCCCAGTGATTCAGTCGAAACCGGGGGCTTCGATTTCGTCATGCCACCGGGCGAACTTTCTCCCATAGGAGAAGTGATTGTGTCCTACCCGCAGGCGCAACGCCAGGCGGAAGAGCGTGGCGCACCCCTTGAACATGAGTTGGCCCTTCTGGTAATACATGGAGTGCTGCATCTGGTGGGACACGACCATCTGGACCCTGAAGAAACCGAACTGATGCAGGCCAAAGAGCGCACGGCACTTACGAAACTTAACATCAAGACTTAACGTTAAGGCATGAACGGCGAGACTATTCATGATGGAGACCGACCTGTAATGACCGGCCAGGCCATAACCGATTCTGCCTCCGCCGCCCAGGTGTTCTACCGCAAATGGCGGCCTTCCAGCTTCAGCCAGCTGGTCGGACAGGAACACGTCTCAAGCACACTACGCCAGTCCATCAAGCAGGGGCGGGTCTCCCACTCCTACCTGTTCTGCGGCCCCAGGGGCAGCGGCAAGACCACAACCGCACGGATCATCGCCAAGGCAGTGAACTGCCTGGACCCCCAGGACGGCGACCCCTGTAACGCTTGCGAGCCTTGCCGGACGATCAACAGCGGCCAGTACATGGACATCATCGAACTCGACGCCGCCAGCAACCGGGGCATCGACGAGATACGCGACATCCGGGAGAAGGTCAACTTCGCCCCAGCCCAGGGTCAGCGCAAGGTCTACATCATCGACGAAGCCCACATGCTGACCGAAGCGGCCTCCAACGCATTTCTGAAGACACTAGAGGAGCCGCCCCCTCACGTCATCTTCGTCCTGTGCACCACCGACGCCCACAAGATCCTGCCGACGATCATCTCCAGGTGCCAGCGCTTCGACTTCCGCCGCATACCCTCGGAGCAGATCTACGGTCGCCTGGCCGATATCACCGAAAATGAGGGTGTGACTGTCGATCCAGAGGCCATACGGCTGGTGGCCCGTCACTCCGCTGGGAGCCTGCGCGACGCCGAGAACCTGTTGGAGCAACTGGTGGTCTCTTCCACCAGCGGGACCGACGGCGTGACTCTGAAGCAGGTGGAAGAGCTATTAGGCCTGGACAACGGCGAAAGTTCCCTGGAATTGGTCAAGTATCTTCTCATGGGCAATACTTCGGCCGCGCTGTCGGCGGTGAACCGAGCCGCCTGGAGCGGCACTGACCTAAGACAATTGCACCGGCAGACCATAGAATTGCTCAGAGCCGTCATGCACTTGCAATGGAGCTCAGAGGACGCCGTGGACCTTTCTGAAGATGTCACCAGCCAACTAAAGGAGCTGGTGGGCAACCTCCCGGCATGGCGCATCATCAGAAGCCTCAAGATCTGGGGCGACGTGAATATGCGTTACGACGCGCCGTCGACTCTCCCCTTGGAGCTAGCCGTGGTGGAGATCTGCGAAGACACCGCTCCACCGGCATCCCAATCCGCTCCCGCAGGTCTGCCCGCCCGGGCCGCTGCCCCACCACAACCTAGCCGCGCGCCAAGCAACCCACCGCCCACGCAGCGGCGCGCTCCGGAACCCGCCGCCGCAAGACCCGCAGGCAGCACTCAGGGACAGCCTACCGGTCAACGCCGGCCGGCTGCTGACACGGGGCCAATATCCGAGCTGGGCGTACAATGGCTTGCAGCCATCAAAGTGCTCAACCGGCACAAAGGCAAGAAATACAACCTGGGGGCCCTGCTTCGCGACTGTAAGGCCAGCGCGGTCTTCTTGGAGGAAAACACCCTGGTGTTGGGCTTCTCCAACAAGGCCAACCTGGAACGGATGCAAGAAGAGATGGAAGACCCCGGTTCCCGCCGTCAGGTGGCCGAGGCGGTAACCGAGTCGTTCGGAGCCACTTACGAGTTCCGCCTAACCATGGCCAACGGGGTGGGAGCCACCGCAAACACAGCTAAGACAGCTCAACAGAGTTCCCTGGTCCGCACGGCCCTGGGCATGGGCGCCAGAGTCCTAGAGGAGATCGAAGAATGAACCGCAACATGATGCGTCAGGCGCAGAAGCAACTGGCCCAACTCCAGAAGATCCAGGAAGAACTGGAGACCATGACCGTCGAAGGCAGCGCCGGAGGCGGCGCGGTGAAAGTCGTCATGACCGGCAAGCAGATCGTGGAGTCTGTGACCATCGAGCCCGAGGCTGCGGAAGAGGTGGACCTGCTCCAAGACATGGTCTTGGCCGCCGTCAACGATGCGTCAACCAAAGCCCAGGAACTGGCCGCCCAGAAGATGAGCGTGGTCACCGGCGGCATGAACATCCCGGGATTTTAGGACCGCTATCACACCGGCCACCCACTCAACATGACTCAAGAGAACATCTCCGGAGCTTCCCCTTCTCTGGCCCGGCTGGTGCAGGAATTGAACCGCCTGCCGGGCATCGGCCCCAAGAGCGCCCAGCGTCTGGCGTACTACATCATCCGGCTGCCCGATGACGAAGCATACGCTCTGGCCGATGCAGTGACCTCAGTGAAGCAGAACATCGTCTTCTGCGAGGAGTGCCAGAACCTGACCGACGCCTCGCCATGCCAGATCTGCTCCGACCCCCGCCGAGACCAGACCATCATCTGTGTAGTCGAAGACCCACTGGACGTGCTGGCGATGGAGCGCACCCGAAGCTTTAGGGGCCTGTACCATGTATTACACGGGGTTATATCTCCAATCAATGGGATCGGGCCCGACCAGTTGAAGCTGAAAGAACTTTTCTTCCGGCTAGCCCGGCCGGAGTTGGTCGAGATGGTCGTGGCCACCAACCCGACTCTGGAGGGCGAGGCGACGGCGATGTACATCCGCCGCCATCAAGGCCGGGACGACCTGAAGATCACCCACCTGGCCAGAGGCCTGCCCGTGGGCGGCTCACTGGAATATACGGACGAGACCACGTTGAGCCGGGCGTTTCAGGGGCGCCAAGAAATCTGAGGCAAGAGAACTAAGCCGGAGTCGGACCCATGGCCCCTCCCAGGACCTACCGCTGCGAAGCCATCATCCTCGGCTACACGCCGCTGGGTGAAGCCGACCTGCTGGTCACCATGTTCACCCGAGACCAGGGGAAGGTCCGGGCCGTGGCTAAGGGCGCCCGGCGGTCGACGAGCAGGCTGGTTGGGCACCTGGAACCCTTGACCGTGGTTAAGATGTCCATGGCCCACGGCCGCAGCATGGACATCATCTCCCAGGCGGAGGTTGTTCAAGGCTTCTCCGAACTGAAAGAAGACCTTACCGCCATCGCCAAGGGGCAGTACCTGGCGGAGTTAGTGGACGGGTTCGGCGCCGAGGACAGCCCCAACCCCAGCCTTTACCAGTTGATGATCGACACCCTTCGGGTTGTGGAAGGCGATCCAGCATCGGACCTGCCGTTGCGGTTCTTTGAGTTCCATCTGTTACTGGTGTCTGGGCTCATGCCGGAGTTGTATCATTGCGTTGAATGCCGGGTGGAACTGGAGCCCGACGCCCACCGGTTCAGCCCCAACGTGGGAGGCACCCTATGTCTGGACTGCCACCCCGACGACGCCCACCTGCGGCCGTTGTCACTTAGGGCTCTAAAAGTGCTTCGCCTCTTGGACCGGAGCGAGATCTCCAAAGCGTGTAAACTATCCGTGGACGACAGCCTGGCCTCTGAGCTAAAGAGCCTGCTTTCCACCACTGTCAGCTACTGGCTGGGCAAGGAAATTCGCTCTAACTCGTTCTTGGAACGCCTTAACAGCGAGACCCATCCTGAGGTATATATCTAGGGCTTATGGCTCATTTTTGAGCGGGGCCCGTGGTTTCACTCCCAAATTTAGGGCTACCGTTCCTTGATACGAAGGGTAAATAATGTTTACCAAGATATTGATTGCCAACCGGGGCGAGATCGCCTGCCGGATTATTCGCACCTGTCAGAGGTTGGGCATAAAGACCGTAGCGATCTATTCGACGGTCGACCAAGAAGCTCTCCACGTAAAGATGGCGGACGAGGCCTATTTAGTCGGAGAGGCTCCCCCTCATGACAGCTATCTAAACATGGCCAAGATACTTGACGTCGCCAAGGCGTCGGGCGCCCAGGCTGTCCATCCCGGATACGGTTTCCTCTCTGAAAACGCTGATTTCGCTCGTCTCTGCCAGGAGTCGGGCATCTGTTTTGTCGGCCCGGACCCGGATGTCATGGAACAGGTGGGCGATAAGATCTGCTGTCGCAAGCTGGCCAGGAAAGCTGGTCTCCCCATCCTCCCAGGCACGGACGGGGCTGTGACCAACGAGCACGCCGCGACCAAGGCATGGGAGTTGGGCTTCCCGCTGATGGTCAAAGCGGCCGAGGGAGGCGGCGGCATCGGCATCCACATCATCGACTCTCAAGAAGAATTGATGCCCCTGATCGAACGCACCCGGCAGATCGCGGAAAGCGCTTTTGGCAGCTCCCGGATGTTCTTCGAGCGTTACCTGAAAGACGCCTCCCATATCGAAGTCCAACTCATCGGTGACCAGCACGGCAACCTGGTCCACCTGTACGAGCGCGACTGCTCAGTACAGCGGCGCAACCAGAAACTGGTGGAAGAGACTCCCTCATCGGCCAAATTGACGCCCCGGTTACGCCGGCGAGTCTGCAGCCTGGCGACCAAGCTTGGTAATTTCATCGGCTATACCAGCACCGGCACCGTTGAGTTCCTGGTGTCCGCGGACGGCAGCGTCTTCTTCCTCGAGATGAACACCCGGCTCCAGGTGGAGCACGGCGTGACCGAGATGGTGACCGGCCTGGACCTGGTGGAATTGCAACTGCGGGTCGCCGCTGGTGAAAAGCTGCCGATCACCCAGGACGACGTCTCTGTAAACGGCCACGCCATCGAGGTGAGGGTCTACCCCGAAGACCCCGAAACTTTCATGCCGGACGCGGGCGATATCACCGACCTTCATCAGCCTGTTGGCGAGCACATCCGCATCGATTCCGCGCTATGCAACGGATATACCGTTGGGTTAGACTATGAGCCCCTCATGGCCAAGATTATGACCTGGGGAGAGGACCGCGGGCAGGCGATTAAAACGCTGCAACGGGCCCTCTTGGAATTCCGCGTGGAGGGCGTTAAATGCAACGTTCCACTGCTGCGGGATGTACTGGCCACCAAGGAATTTATGGCGGCCACTCACCACACCGGCTCCATGCCCATCTGGATCGAAGAATTTCAGATTCGCGCTCAAAATAAATGCGCCAACGGAAAGATGCATAAGAACGGCAACGGGCACAAAAACGGATACAAGAACGGCCAGGCCAACGGCCATAAGAGCGGTCAAGAGAACGGCGAACTCGAGATCGCCGCTGCCATCGGCGTCTCCCTGGCCATAGCCATGAAGTCGGCCCAGCCTATGGTGCCTGCCGCATTCAGTCTCTGGCGTCTGTACGGGCGCCGGGAGCAACTCCTCTCCCGCACACTGGGGAACCGGGGTTGGCAGTAACCACACTCCGGATAAAGGTTGGGGAGAACTGGTATAACGTCGAAGTTGGTGAACTGACCCATTCACCGGTCGAGGTCACCGTCGAAGGCGAAACCTTCTTGGTCGAGGTCGAAGGCCTGCCCAGCACACCACCGGCACGTCCCCGCCGTGGCCGCACCCAGACCCCCGGCATCATGGTCCCTCCCCCTCCTACGCGTGGATCCGGGTTCAGCGGGCCGGAGAACATCATTGCCTCCCCACTATCGGGACGCGTCATCTCCATCATGGTCCGGCCCGGCGACCAGGTCACCGCCGGCCAGGAAGTGTGCGTGGTCGAAGCCATGAAGATGGAACAAAGCATCCGCGCCCACCGCGACGGCGTCGTTAATAAGATCATGGTCCAACCCATGGACACCGTCCGCACCAATGACCCTCTGATAGAGCTGGAGTAGGGGTTTCCACTCGCAGGAAATCCCCCGGTCCCCTCTGCAGCTACCCCGCGTGCTTTCGCTATCCGCTTGTATTATCATGGCCTAATTAAATCCAAGTTCGCCCTATGCCAGGTAAAAATCAGGAGGGTAGAGACATGAAATACGACTACATCGTGGTTGGCGGCGGTTCCGCTGGGTGCACCATCGCCACTCGACTATCTGAAGATTCGTCCAAGTCAGTGCTGTTGCTGGAAGCGGGGCCAGACTATCCCGTCTTTGAGCAGCTTCCTGACGATATCAAGTTCGGCAACAACGTGTGGCTGTCGGCCTACGGCCCACACAGTTGGGACTACAGGGCCCAGGTGACCCCGGAGCAGCCCAACCTGACCATCCCCAGGGGCAAGGCCACCGGAGGCTCCAGCGCCATCAACGGCCAGGTGCTCTTCCGGGGCATCCCCGAGGACTACGACGGGTGGGCGGAGATGGGCAACGACGAGTGGGCTTTCACCAAGGTCCTGCCCTACTTCAACAAGCTGGAGACCGACCTGGACTTCGGCGGTGACTTCCACGGTTCAGAAGGCCCCGTGCCGGTGCGGCGGTACCCTCGCAGCGAGTGGCTACCCTATGCCACGGCATTTGAGCAGGCCTGCGTCGATGTGGGATACGAGATCGACGAGGACATGAACCACCCCGAGTCCACCGGCGTCTCGCCCAGGGCCAGGAACACCATTAACGGCGTCCGTATGAGCAACGCCTTGAATTACCTGGACATGGCCCGCCACCGGTTGAATTTCAATATACGGGGCAGCGTCACCGCCCGGCGAATCTTATTCGAGGGCAAGCGCGCCGTGGGAATCGAAGCCGAAAGCGGCGGCGAGGTATTCACCGTGGAGGGCGAGGAGATCATCGTCTGCAGCGGAGCGGTGGCATCCCCTCAGTTGCTGATGCTTTCAGGAATCGGACCCGCCGAACACCTCAAGTCCATGGGTATAGAAGTGGTCCACGATTCCCGGGGGGTCGGCCAGAACCTGCGCGACCATCCCTCCGCTGCCGTCCTGTACCGGGCCGTGGGAGACAAGCCCGACATCCAAGCGCCGGTGATTCAAGTCGGCCTGCGCTATACCGTGGAGAATTCCGACATACGCAACGACATGCAAATCAGCCCCATGCTGATGACCAGCGAGCACCGTCCCGCTCAAGTAGAGATCGATGACGACGGGAACTACATCGGAATGAGCGCTAGCCTGCAGCTAGCCTTGGGCAAAGGTGAGTTGACGCTTACGTCCACCGATCCCCACGTCCAGCCCTTCTTAAACTACAACTACTTCCAAGAGGAGGAAGACCTGCGGCGCATGCGGGAGGCGGTGCGTTTGTGCATACAGATCTGCGAGCAGTCGAGCTTCAGCGATATTCTCTTAGACATGGTGAACCCAACCGAAGCTGACATGGAATCAGATGAGACTCTGAACGCCTGGCTGATGCGGAATATCGGGACCTCGCACCACATCTCCGGTACCTGCAAGATGGGTCCGGATTCAGACCCGATGGCCGTGCTTGACCAGTTCTGTCACGTGCGCGGTGTTGAGAACCTGCGGGTGGCGGACGCATCTTCGATGCCCGACTGCATCCGGGCCAACACCAACGCCACCACCATCATGATCGGCGAAAAGGTGGCCGACTTCATCAAAGAGGGCCGCTAAGCTCGCTTATCGGTCCTGCCAGTCTGGAGTCTCTTCATTGACGCAGTGGAGGAAGACGAAAGCGGAGGTCCGGCCCAGGCCCATGAATGGCCGGGTCAGGACTTTAACCCGCGTGTAGTAGTCCAGGTGGTCCAGCGTCCTCAAGTAGGCGTGAAACGACCCGTGCTCTGCGATTAAGTCGAGCATCGTCCGGGCGTTTTCCACCGTGGCAACGATCTTCCTCCGGTTGCGAACGATGCTCCGGTCTTCGAAGAGGCGCTCTAGGTCGTCGGGCCCGTAAGACGCCACTCGGCTCAGGTTGAACTTGTCGAAGCTCTCCACGAAGCCGTCCCATTTCTCGCGGATCACCGGCCAACTGAACCCGGCGCGGAACACCGCCTTGGTCATCTCCTCTAAATAACCGTCGTCTCCGCCCGGAGTTATCTTGGCCGGTCTTTCCAAGGTTCTACGCACTTGGATGCACTTTCTATCTCTGTATCGTGATCGAGGTCTTCTGACCGCCCAGTATAGCTTTCTAGAGGCCAAGTTCCTACCTGGAGAAATCCATGTAGAAATTGGATTTTCTATGTATCTCAGTCCAACTACCCTAACGCTCAATGATATGTTATATTGGCGACCGTGATGCCAAAGGGGGAGGCAACGCCACATGGAACTGCGTCAGCTTGTCAGTTTTTACCACGTTGCGCAGCTTAGGAGCGTCTCTAAAGCGGCCCGTACACTGGCATTGGGCCAGCCAACCGTTACCACCCACCTCCGAAAGCTGGAAGACGAGTTTGAGATAACCTTATTCGACCGTATTAAACGGCCGATTCAGCTTACGTCCGAGGGCTCGATCCTATTGGAGTTGGTCACACCGGTGGTCCAGGCAGTGGACGCCCTGAAGACGCAGATGGACTACAGCGAGCGCCGGGGGTCCTTCGTGGTGGGCGCCTACCCAGACCTGGTTATGCACCATCTTCCACCGGGGATCCAGGTCTTCAGCAAGAGCTACCCCGATGTTCGCATCCAACTACAGGCCAGGCCTTATACCCCGCTGTTGCGACTGGTCCGTTCGGGCGAGGTCGATCTGGCTTTCTGCGCCCCGCCGCCGTTGGATGACCAAGCCCTGGAATTCCAGGAACTGTTCAAGTTTGACGTGGTCCTGATGACCCCGTTGGGCCACCCGTTGTTGGAGCAGGCCAACGTCACTTTGCAAGACCTTTCTCCTTGGCCGCTGATCCTATCAGGGCCAGAAAGCTTGACCCGCCAAAGGGTGGAGCAGGAACTTCGGAAGCAGGGGGTGGTCTGGGACGTAGTGCTGGCCTTGGACGACACCGAGTCCATCAAACGTTACGTTGAGACCGGCATGGGAGTTGCGGTCTGCGCCGACTTTACTCTCCACTCGCAAGACCACAACCGGCTAGGTGTGGTGCGCTTGGACCACATCTTCGAGTCGTCAGTGATTGGCGTTTGCACGCTCAAGGGCAAGTTCCTGGGGCAGGCGGTGCGAAACTTCATTGACGTGCTTTCCAACGAGATGCGCGGATACCACGCCGACCTCGCCGGCTGGTAGCACTCCAAAGCCCAAGAACGGCCCAAGGCCAAAGCCCGGTAGCACCTCTTTCCCCGCGGTCCCATCCCGTTTTCGGATAACTAGCCCAACCCCTTGAGTCTTGCTAGTCTCAGACCGGATAATAGGGCCGATAAGCCCATCCGGTCTGAGGATTATTAATGACACCTGCTAACTCCCGAAAGCAACCCAGCGTAACTGTGGTCGGCGCCGGCATAGTGGGCTCCGCCATCGCCTACACTTTGGCCCGGCGCGGCGCGGCTGTGACCGTGATCGACAAAGGCCAGCCTGGAGGCGGCGCCACCAGCCACTCCTTCGCTTGGATCAACGCCACCGCCAAGCACCCGGTCTCCTACCACAACTTCAACCGCCGGTCGCTGGGCATGTGGGAACAATTCGCAAAAGGCCTGGACGTCGACGTCGGTCTACGATGGGGCGGCCAGATGGAATGGGCCGCCACGGCTGAGGGTGCCGCCGAGCTGAAGTCCCGCGCCGACCAGCTCCAAGCCTGGGGATATCCTTGCCGGATGCTAAACGCCGCCCAAGCAGCCCAACTGGAGCCCGCTCTGTCTCTCGGGAATGTCACAGCGGCCATCTATTGCGAATTGGACGGCATGGTGGAACCGACTCTGGCCGCCGAAGCCTGCATCCGGGCGGCGGCCAAGCACGGCACCACGATCAAGCTGGAAACTGAAGTCACCGGCCTGGAGTCCGATTCCAGCTCCGTCAGCGTCGTAGCGGGAGGGGAGAGCATCGCATCAGACGTGGTGGTGCTGGCCGGCGGGTTGGACAACACCCCGTTGGCGGCCATGGCCGGGATAGCCATCCCCCAGCAAGACAGTCCGGGCGTGGTGATTCGGACCAACCCCATCGCCCAACCCCTACTCGCCAACGTGTCGGTCATTTACGCCCCGCCCCTGGAGCCGGGCCGGCCGGAGATTCATCTGCGTCAATGCCTGGACGGCTCGGCCATGATTGGGGAAGGGTCGCAGGAGAGCCTGGCCAGAGACGACTCTCAAAGTCATGCCGATGAACTCCTGGCTAGGGCGGCCGAATATGTGCCAGCCCTGAAAGGATCCTCCGCCGTCCCCGTTCCCGTGGGCTACCGGCCCATGCCGTTGGACGGGTTTCCCGTACTCGGCTATTCGCCCAAAGCCCCAAATGTCTATCTGGCCCTGACCCACAGCGGTGTCACGCTGGCCCCATTGATGGCCCAATTGGCCGCAATGGAGATCGCCGACGGTGCGGATGTGGACCTCCTTTCCGACTACCGCCCCAGCCGCTTCGATTAGCGCAACTCGAGGAAGAAGACGGTCCATTCTCCCTGGAGGGAGAATGTTAGGTCCGACGAAGTAGAGACTCACGGCGTAGTCGGAGATGAGGGTGAAATAATTCCCTCCAACCGAACTCAACTCTGGAGTGAACTCTCAAGGAACCCCGGAGGAAAATCATGAAAAAGAGTCAAGGCCGGATCTTCACAACCCATACCGGCAGCCTCCCGAGGCCGGACGAACTGGTGCAGCTTCTCGCCGCCGTGGCCCGAGGGGAGTCGGTTGACCAATCAGCCCTGGAACGCCTGGCCGATGCTTCAACTCTGGAAGTGATCCGGAAACAGGCGGCCGCCGGAGTGGACGTGATCAACAGCGGAGAACAGTCACGAGTTAGCTTCTCGACCTACGTGACTCAGCGTATGACTGGGTTCGGAGGCTCCTGGACCAGGCGTGGCCACAAGGACCAGAACGAGTTCCCTGGCATCGCCCGGCCCCGGGTGGTGCAACTGATGCGGGATGTGCCGCAATGCACCGGGCCCGTTGAATACCAGAGGACTGACCTGGCGGAGCGGGAGTTGGACGGTCTGGTCAATGGGATCCAAGCGGCTGCCGCGGGCCAGCAGGACCTGTTCATGAGCGCCGCGTCGCCGGGGATCATCGCCCTCACCATGGGCAACGCTCACTACGCCAGCCATGAGGAGTACGTCATGGCGTTGGCCGAGGAGATGCGCAATGAGTACGAGATCATCACCGACAGAGGGGTTGTGTTGCAGTTAGACTGCCCGGACCTGGCCATGGAACGCCATGTCGCCTATCAAGACGACCCCACCGATGTGTTTCAAGAGGTGGTGGCGCTGCACATCGCGGCCATCAACCACGCCATCCGCAACATCCCCAGGGAGCAGGTGCGGCTCCACGTCTGTTGGGGCAACACCGAAGGGCCCCACCACTATGACGTGCCCCTGGAGGACATACTACCCATAGTCTACGAGGCCAACGTGGGGGCGTTAGTCATGGAGATGGCTAATCCCAGGCACGCCCATGAGTATAAAGTCTACAAGCGTTTTCCCCTGCCCGAGAACATGCTGCTAGTAGCCGGGGTCATCGACACCAAGACCAACTACGTGGAGCACCGAGAGGTGGTGGCCGACCGGCTGCGCCTGGCAGTTGACGCTGCGGGCGGCGACCCCAGCCGGGTCATGGCCGGCACCGACTGCGGGTTCGACACGTCCGCTGGCTCCAATCGGGTGGACAAGGACATCGTCTGGATGAAACTGGCCGCCATGCGGGAGGGGGCCGACCTGGCCAGTCAGTCGTATTCCTGGTAGAAAACCTGTATCGCCGTGGGGGAATGCCCCCACTCAGGCTTTGACGCTGGGTTGTTTAACTATTACCACCGAAAAAAGGAGCTCACGTGTAATTGAGGAATGCCCGCGTCTGGCGTCTAGTGCTGTAGATTATCTTTAGATGCTATCTCCAGAGACATCCGAGGACTCGTGCTGAGATTAGCTTAGAGACTGACCATCCTAGGGGCGAGTCCAGTAGCTGGCTGTCTTATGACCGCTGGCCCGCCCAATGGAACCAGCGGCTGACAAGTTTCTATGTGGGCTACGCGATGGAGGCGCCGCCTCCG
>CERD01035573.1_pt1 | contig 15186 bp, 13 predicted proteins | sample 530931 | NCBI WGS metagenome assembly CERD01 (sample SAMEA2621101, study PRJEB7988) | marine metagenome | isolation source: saline water (ENVO:00002010), including
CGGCTCTGTGCTGATGCAACGCATGCGCGACGAGAATGATTTTGCTGATATTGATCCGGTGTTTTTCACCACATCCAACGTGGGTGGCAAAGGTCCGGATATTGGCAAGGACATTCCTGCGCTCAAGGACGCTTTTGACCTTGAAGCTCTCAAGCCGATGGACGTCATCATTACCTGTCAGGGTGGCGATTACACCAGTGAGGTGTATCCCAAGCTGCGCGCCGAGGGTTGGAAAGGCTACTGGATCGATGCGGCCTCGACACTGCGAATGGAAGACGATGCCGTTATCGTGCTGGATCCGGTCAACCGTCGTAACATTGATCAGGCGCTGCGTGATGGTATCAAGACATTCGTTGGTGGCAACTGCACTGTCAGCCTGATGCTGATGGGTCTCGGTGGCCTGTTTGAGCAGGGGCTGGTCGAGTGGATGAGCGCCATGACCTATCAGGCAGCCAGCGGTGCCGGTGCCCAGAACATGCGCGAGCTGATCAGTCAGATGGGCGCAATCAACGCGTCCGTTGCCGATCAGCTGGCTGATCCTGCCAGTGCGATTCTGGAAATTGATCGTACTGTTGCCTCGACCCTGCGCAGTGACGCCTTCCCGGTGGACAACTTTGGTGTGCCGCTGGCTGGCAGCCTGATTCCGTGGATCGACAAGCAACTGCCAAACGGTCAAAGCCGTGAAGAGTGGAAGGCGCAGGCCGAAACCAACAAGATCATCGGTCGCAGCGGCCGTCCGATCCCGGTTGATGGTATCTGTGTGCGCATCGGTGCCATGCGCTGCCACAGCCAGGCGCTGACTATCAAGCTGAACAAGGATGTGCCGCTGGCAGATATCGAAGCACTGCTGGCCCAGCACAACCCCTGGTCCAAGGTGATTCCCAACACCAAGGAAGACACCCTGGTTGGCCTGACGCCGACTGCCGTTACCGGCACCCTGAGTGTACCGGTAGGGCGGCTGCGCAAGCTGAACATGGGTTCGCAGTATCTGTCGGCCTTCACTGTGGGCGACCAGTTGTTGTGGGGCGCGGCAGAACCGCTGCGCCGCATGCTGCGGATTCTGCAGGAAGGTTGATCGCAGCGCGTTTGGCGCGTGTGCGGTAACGATCAGGGCATCCCGTTTCGTCGGGATGCCCTTTGTGTTTGTGTAATGCGTGAAATAGATGAAGGGCAGGGTATGAGCAAAGCATCAGGTGTGGCGATTGTCGGTGTCAGCAGTCTGGTTGGCGACATGCTGGTCAACATGCTGGACGAGCATGAGCATTCGTTCTCCTCCGTTGCGCTGGTTGATGTCGACGACGAGGCGGGTGAGCGCCGCATGATCAAAGGCCAGAGTGTTCGGGTTGAAGCGCTTTCCGGCTTTGATTTTTCATCGGTTGCGGTCGCGATCGTCGCAGGCGAGCGGGAATTCGGCCTGCAGTGCATCGGTGCCATTCGTGATGCCGGTGCGCTGGTGGTCGATACGACAGGTCTGCTGGCGGGTCAGGGCGCCAGTGTTGTTGCAGAGGTGAACCCTCAGGCGCTGGCCGATGCGGCGCAGCGCCGTGCAGTATCTTGCCCGGATGCTCAGGTCGTGCAGAGTGCGCTGGTGTTGAAGGCGCTTGCCGGAATGTCGGATCTGCGGCGTGTGAGTATCTCCACCTATCAGTCAATGTCTACTCATAGCAAGGCTGCTGTGGAAGGGCTGGCGATGCAGACCGGTCGACTGCTCAATGGCCAGCCAATTGAGAAGGGCGGTGTCCTCGATAAGCAGGTGGCGTTCAACCTGTTGCCGGCCACCAGCGAAATCGATGCTTCCGGGGCGAGCCGCGAGGAGCGTGACCTGGTAAATGGCGTGATTGATGTGCTCGGGCTCAAAGATGTCCCGGTGCTGGCGAGCTGCGTGCTGGTGCCGCTGTTCTACGGTACCGCCCAGATGATGCAGGTCACGACCGCCGAGCCGCTCGACAGCAAAAAGGTGGGCAACATCCTGCGTCGGGTCAAGGGTATCAAGGTGCTGGACAAGGAGGGCCCGGGCGGCTTCCCGACGCCGGTAACCGAAGCCACTGGCACGGATGAGGTCTGGGTGGGTCGGATTCGCCAGGATGTCACTGATCCGAACACCACACATTTGTGGATTGTGTCTGATAATCTTCGAAAAGGTGTCGCACTTAACAGTCTGGCAGTGGCCGGATTGTTGATAAAAGACTATTTGTAATCGATACTTGCTGGTGTTTTTGTATCAAGCAGGTTAGGTTTTGCAGGACAAAGACCGTTTGGGCATGGCGTTGCATTCGCAACTTGCTCGGGCCGGGTGGGGAGCCTTTGGCGTAAGCCAGTCCGAGCATGGGGTGCGTTGGGACGTGAGAAAACGATAAGAGCAAAGGATTACCGCTATGGTTCGCAAATTGGTTATCGCTGTCGCCGCAGCAAGTGCCGTGATGTCGTCCGGGATGGTTCACGCATTAGGGGTAGGCGATATCCATCTGAACTCCGCGCTGAATCAGCCGCTGGATGCAGAGATTGACCTTACTCAGGTTCGTGATCTGTCCGGCGATGAAATTCGCTCCATGTTGGCGTCGCCCGATGACTTCGGACGCGCCGGCATTGACAGAACCTTCTTTCTTACCGATCTCAAGTTTCAGCCGGTCATCAAGCCCAATGGCCGCTCGGTTATTCGCGTTACCTCCAGCCGCCCCGTCAATGAGCCGTTTCTGAACTTCCTGATGGAAGTGCGCTGGCCGTCCGGGCGGGTGCTGCGCGAGTTCACCATCCTGCTTGACCCGCCCATGTATCAGCCAACGCCGGTCGTCAGCAGCTCCACTATCTCTGCACCCGTGTCTTCGTCGGCACCGCAGGTTGCGGCGGCGCGACCCAGTGCGGCAGGTCTGGCATCAGCTGCGGCCGTTTCCGCTCCACCGGCCAGTGCTTCGTCTCCCACTGCCGCGGCGCCGGCACCGGCAGCGAGTTCAGGTACCCGGACAGGCCAGCTGACGACCACACGCTCCGACACACTTTGGGATCTGGCGTTGCGGGCTCGCCCCCAGGGCGCAAGCGTGCACCAGACCATGCTGGCGATTCAGGACCTGAATCCGAACGCCTTCATCAACGGTAATATCAATCAGCTCAAGGCGGGGCAAACACTGACCTTGCCGAGCGCCCAGCAGGCGACCGCTCGCAGCAACTCCGAGGCGATTGCCGAGGTCGCCGCGCAGAACAGTGCATGGCGCAATCGCCGGGCGCCGACTGCCGCTCAGGCGCAGGCGCCTCAGCTCGATGCGCGGGAGCGCCAGTCGGCCGGTGCTGCACCCGAGGCCGTAGATGGTCAGGATTCACTGCGTCTGGTATCGGGCACCGAAGGCACGGCGGCAGAGGCTGCCGGCAGCTCCAATGCCGATGCCGGAGGGGCGCAGCTGCGTGATGCGCTGGACCGCACCAAGGAACAGCTGGATGCCGCTGAGCGTGAAAAGGCGGAAATGACCGATCGCCTGAATGACGTTCAAGGGCAGCTTGAAACCCTGCAACGCCTGCTTGAATTGAAAGATGCCCAGCTGGCTGCATTGCAGCAGCAGGTCGCTGACGCGGGTGCGGAGCCGGCGGTAACAGCCGAGGAAGCTGCCGAGCTGGCCGACGTCGCGGAAGCAGAGGCGGACGCCGCAGCAGACGTCGAAAGCAGCGTACTGGTTGCAGAACCGGAAGCCGCGTCAGAGGCAACTTCCGAGGAGCAGGCTGCTGAAGACGTAGCTGCCGACGAGCAAGCCCCTGCCGAAACCGAGGCGTCAGAGCCCGCTGTCGAGGAGCCCGTTGTAGCGGAACAAGCACCAGAGCCAGTCGCCGAGCCAGAGTCTGTGGTCCCGGCTGAACCTGCGCCGGTTGCAGAGCCTGCGGATAGCGACCCGATGGCTGTTATCAAGGGGCTGATGCAAAATCAGATGCTGATGATCGGCGGGGGCGTTGTTGCGGTTCTGCTGCTTCTGCTGGTGTTGATGTCAATTTCGCGTCGCAACGCCCGTCGCGAGGAGGCAATGGCGGATAACTTCATTGCCGACGCTGCCGAGCAGGACGGTGATCAGCTCACTGACAGCGATGATTTCAATGTTGCTCTGGCCGGCGCAGAGGGTATGGACGGGGCCGATGAGCTGGATTTGGCCGCTGACCCGCTGGTTGAAGCCGATGCTCTGATGGCTTACGGCAAGCTGCAGGAGGCGCGTGATGTGCTGGTGGCAGCCGTGGCGGCGGACCCGGCACGTGAGGAGCTGCGCCTGAAACTGATGGAAGTGAACGGTTTGCTTGAAGATAGCGCCGGCTATCTGGAGCAGCGTGCTGCCGTTACTGCGCAAAACCCGTCTTCCGCTCGCGTGGCTGAGCTGGATGCCCGTTTCCCGCTGATGGCCGCAGCCGCTGCCGGAGCCGCTGCTGCCGCAGCGCAGTGGGACGAAACGGATCTGGCCGATCTGGATCCGTCCGCTGCAGGTCAGAACGATCAGGCTGACCTCGACGCGGATATGGACTTTGATTTCAGCGAGTTTGATCTTGGGGACGCCAGCGATACTACCCCGTCCGCCGAACTGGCATTTGACGAGCCGGTTGCCGAGCCTGAGCCTGCCGCGCCGGCAGCAGAGGGCTTTGATCTGGACTTTGATCTGGAAGACGGCAGTGCACAGCCTGTGGCTCAGGAAGAGGAGCCGACTGCCTCCGCGCCCTTTGAGCCAGAGCTGCCTGATAGTCAGGTTGACAGCATCAATTTTGACGAATTTGAGCTGGATGTTGATGATCTGGCGTTGCCCGCAGATGAAGCGGAGCCCGCAGCCGATTCGTCAACACCATCTCTTGAGGCGGATTTCGATCTGGCCATGACCGACGATCTCCAGGCAGAAGACTTGATGGCTGACTTTGCCGCACTGAGCGACGAGCCGGTCGAGGAGCCAGCGTCAACCGTTGCTGCCGAGCCACTGGATTTGTCCGCTGACGCTGACATCAAGCTGGAGGACGACGCGATCGAGTTTGAGCTGCCGGAGGATGTGGCGTTGCCTGAGGATATTGAGGTGCCCGCTGATACCGAGCTGTCGCTGGATGATTTCGAGCTGCCGGAGATGGATGAGGTTGCTCCGCCTGTCGTTGAAGAAGAGGCGGCGCTGGCTACTGAATCGGACGAGGAGGACGATGAGTTCGACTTCCTGTCCGGCACCGACGAGTGTGCGACCAAGCTGGATCTGGCGAGGGCCTACATCGATATGGGTGACCAGGAAGGTGCACGCGATATCCTCAACGAAGTGATTGAAGAGGGTAACGACCAGCAGAAGCAGGAAGCACAGAGCATGATGGAGCACCTGGCTGACTGATGACAGAGTTTGATCTCGCAACAGCGGCCGCCCCTGAGGCGGCCGCTGTTGTTTCCAGAGTGGCGGCTTGCGTCGAGTACAAGGGTACGGCCTATCGCGGCTGGCAGCGCCAGCAGTCGGGTGTACCCAGCGTGCAGGAGGCCGTGGAGAAGGCGCTGGGGCGCGTGGCAAATCATCCGGTACAGGTTTTCTGTGCTGGCCGCACCGATGCCGGGGTTCACGCGTCCTGCCAGGTGATTCACTTTGACAGTGACGCGCATCGTTCGCCGCGAAACTGGATTCATGGAGCCAATGCCAACCTGCCGGCGGATATCTCGCTGAGCTGGGTTACGCCGATCGGTCTGGATTTTCACGCGCGGTTTTCTGCCGTTGCCCGGCGCTATCGCTATGTGATCTATAACGATCCCATTCGGCCCGCGCATCTGGCCCATGAAGTGACCTGGAACTACCGGCCGCTGGATATCCAGCGCATGCGTGTTGCCGCCCGGGCGCTGGTTGGTACGCATGACTTTACGTCCTACCGTGCGGTTGGCTGTCAGGCCAAGTCGCCAATCAAGACTATCCATCACCTTGAACTGCTGGAGTTCGGCCGTTTTATCGTGCTGGATATCCGTGCCAATGCCTTTCTGCACCATATGGTGCGCAATATTGCCGGGGTCCTGATGCAGATTGGTTGCGGCGAGCAGCCGGTGGAGTGGGCGCAGCAGGTGCTTGAGGTGCGCGATCGCGCGCAGGGCGGTCTGACCGCACCGGCTTACGGCTTGTATCTGGTCGATGTGACCTACCCCGAGACCTTTGCTCTGCCTGAGCGATATCTGGGGCCGCACTTTCTGTCTGCACTCCCTGATGTGGCGAACTGACGCCCCTGATGTGATCTGCTAACATCGAGACCCTTAGGGGCAGGCCCTGGAGCAGGTTACATGGCGCGTATCAAAATTTGCGGAATTACCCGGGTCGAGGATGCGTTGGCTGCCGCTGAAGCAGGTGCCGATGCAATCGGCTTGGTGTTTTATGCACCCAGCCCGCGCGCCGTCACTGCCGTTCAGGCTGCCGATATCATTGCGGCGCTGCCGCCGTTTGTCACCACGGTCGGCCTGTTTGTCGATGCCGAGCCGGACTATGTGCGTGAAGTGCTGGGCCAGGTGCCGCTGGACGTGCTGCAGTTTCATGGTGATGAGTCCGATACCTATTGCCGCCAGTTCGGACGGCCCTTTCTGAAAGCGGTCCGGGTGCAGTGTGCAGATCAGTTGGCCGACGTTGCATCGCGCTGGCCTGGGGCCAGCGGAATCTTGCTCGACAGCTACAAGCCAGGTGTTCCGGGCGGGACCGGTGAGGTTTTCGACTGGACCCTGGTGCCGCTCAAGCGGGAATGGAATCTGGTGTTGGCCGGGGGGCTGACAGCAGGCAATGTGCATCAGGCGATCCGTGAGATGCGCCCCTGGGCGGTCGACGTCAGTGGTGGCGTTGAGGCAAGCAAGGGCATCAAGGATGTGGCAAAAATTAACGCGTTTGTACAAGAGGTGAAGCGTGTCTGACTCCAACCCCATCGATTATTCTGCGGTCCCTGATGCGCGTGGGCATTTCGGTCCCTATGGCGGCCGGTTTGTGTCCGAGACGCTGATGGATGCACTGGACGAGCTGGAGCGCGTGTATCGCAAGCTGTCTGCCGATCCCGAATTTCAGGCCGAGTTTGATCGCGATCTGGCCCATTATGTTGGCCGCCCGTCGCCGCTGTATTTTGCCGAGCATCTGACCGACAAGGTCGGTGGCGCGAAGATCTATCTCAAGCGTGAAGACCTTAATCACACGGGTGCCCACAAGGTAAACAACACCATCGGCCAGGCGCTGCTGGCCAAGTTTATGGGCAAGCCGCGGGTCATTGCCGAAACCGGCGCCGGTCAGCATGGTGTTGCCACGGCGACCGTGGCGGCGCGTCTTGGACTCAAGTGTCAGGTCTATATGGGGGCCGAGGACGTGCGCCGGCAGGCACTCAACGTCTATCGCATGAAGCTGCTGGGCGCAGAGGTCATTCCGGTGACCTCGGGTTCGCGCACCCTGAAGGACGCCATGAACGAAGCCATGCGCGACTGGGTTACCAATATCGATGACACCTTCTACATCATCGGTACGGTAGCCGGGCCGCACCCGTATCCTGAGCTGGTCCGTGATTTTCAGTGCGTGATTGGCCGCGAGGCGCGCCAGCAGTGTCTGGAACAGGCGGGCCGTCTGCCTGATGCGCTGGTTGCCTGCGTTGGTGGCGGCTCCAACGCCATTGGCCTGTTTCATCCGTTCCTCAATGATGAGAGCGTACGTATGTACGGCGTCGAGGCGGGTGGTCTTGGCATTGAGACCGGCGAGCATGCGGCGCCACTGAGTGCGGGCAAGCCTGGTGTGCTGCATGGCAACCGCACCTATCTGATGTCCGATGAGGCGGGGCAGATCATCGAGACTCACTCCGTGTCCGCGGGCCTTGACTATCCTGGGGTCGGCCCTGAGCACAGTTGGCTGAAGGATATCGGTCGGGTTGATTATGTTGATGCGACCGACGACGAGGCGCTGCATGCGTTCCGTGAGCTGACCCGTGTGGAGGGCATCATGCCCGCGCTGGAGTCCAGTCATGCGGTCGCCTACGGCATGAAGCTGGCGGCGCGCATGAGTCCTGATCAGATCGTGGTAATCAACCTGTCAGGTCGAGGCGACAAGGATATTCACACCGTCGCCGGTATCGACGGCATCAGCATTTAAAAGAGATATTCATGAGCCGAATTGAAGCCCGTTTTTCCGCTTTGCAGGCTGCTGGTCGCAAGGCGCTTATTCCATATATCACTGCTGGTGATCCGAATCCGGCGGTTACACTGCCCCTGATGCATGATCTGGTAGCCGCCGGTGCCGATGTCATCGAGCTGGGTATTCCGTTCTCTGATCCGATGGCCGATGGCCCGGTGATTCAGCTGGCAATGGAGCGCGCGCTCGAGCATCACGTCAGTCTGAGTCAGGTGCTCGAGATGGTTCGCCAGTTCCGCAGCCGCGATAATGAAACGCCGGTGGTACTGATGGGCTATCTGAACCCGATCGAGAAGATGGGGTACGAACAATTTGCCAAGTCCGCGGCAGAGGCGGGTGTAGACGGGGTGCTGACCGTCGATTTGCCGCCGGAAGAGGCGACAGACGTCGTTCCGCTGTTCAAGGCGCGGGGGCTGGATACCATTTTCCTGCTGGCACCGACCACCACGGCAGAGCGCGCGCGGCTGATTTGCGAACAGGCAAGCGGCTATGTCTATTATGTTTCACTCAAAGGTGTGACCGGGTCCAGTGCTTTGAACGTCACCGATGTAGCAGAAAAACTGGACATGCTGCGCACCGTTACCGATCTGCCGATTGGTGTCGGCTTCGGCATTCGCGATGGCGAGTCTGCAGCGGCGGTTGCCGGTGTAGCAGATGGCGTCGTTGTAGGCTCGGTGCTGGTCAATCAGATTGCCGCCAATGCGGACAATCCGGACAAGGCACGTGAGGCCATCGCTGCCATCGTGGCTGACATGCGCAGTTCAATGGACCGCTGAACAAGGCGCTGCCGCTCCTTCCGCAGGAGGGCAGGCTGACATGACAAATTCAGAGAAGGAAAGGCGATGAGCAACTGGTTGGTGGACAAACTGATTCCCTCCATCGTGCGCTCCGAAGCACAGAAAAGCAGCGTACCGGAGGGGCTGTGGCGCAAGTGTCCGTCCTGTGACGCAGTGTTGTACCGGCCCGAGCTGGAGAAGAATCTGGATGTGTGCCCCAAGTGCAGTCACCATCTGCGTATTGGCGCACGCCGCCGTCTGGACATTTTCCTCGATCCGGAAGGGCGTACCGAGCTGGGTGCCGAGCTGGAGCCGGTAGACCGTCTCAAGTTTCGTGACAGCAAAAAGTACAAGGACCGCCTGGCTGCGGCGCAGAAGGACACCGGCGAGAAAGATGCGCTGGTTGTCATGCAGGGTAAGCTCAAGGGGGCGCCGATTGTGGCCAGCGCCTTCGAATTCAATTTCATGGGTGGCTCGATGGGCAGCGTGGTAGGGGCTCGCTTCGTGCGTGGCGCTGAAGCCGCATTGCGTGATCGCGTTCCCTATGTGTGCTTCTCTGCTTCCGGCGGTGCGCGGATGCAGGAGGCCCTGTTCTCCCTGATGCAGATGGCCAAGACCAGTGCGGCGCTGGCACGTCTGCGCGAAGAGGGCATCCCCTTTGTTTCGGTGATGACTGACCCGGTTTACGGCGGCGTTTCTGCCAGTTTGGCGATGCTGGGTGATCTGAACGTAGCCGAGCCCAACGCGCTGATCGGTTTTGCCGGCCCGCGTGTTATCGAGCAGACCGTGCGCGAAAAGCTGCCTGCCGGCTTCCAGCGCAGTGAATTCCTGCTGGCACACGGTGCGCTGGATATGATCATCGCCCGCAACGAGATGCGCGACCGCCTGGCCAGCCTGCTTTCCATGCTGACCGGCGCGCCTGCACCTGAGCCAGCGGCAGAGGTTGCCGACGAGGCCTGATGTCCCAGCGCAGTCTTGGCCAGTGGCTGGCCGTGCTGGAGGCCTTGCATCCCAGCGAAATCGATATGGGGCTGGAACGGGTACGTGAGGTCGCCGAGCGACTGAACGTGCTTCGTCCGGCACCTCGCGTTTTCACCGTTACCGGTACCAACGGCAAGGGGTCGACCTGTGCGGCCCTGGACTCGCTGTTGCGCACGGCCGGGCTGCGTACCGGTTGTTACACCTCCCCGCACCTGCATCGCTACAACGAGCGCATCCGTATCAATGGTGCGCAGGCCGATGATCAGTCGATCTGCGATGCCTTTGCTGCCATTGATGCAGCCCGTGGCGATATCTCCCTGACCTATTTTGAATTCGGCACCTTGGCCGCGTTCTGGCTGTTCCAGCGCGAGCGGCTGGATGCGGTCGTGCTTGAAGTGGGGCTGGGCGGTCGTCTCGACGCGGTAAATGTGGTTGATGCCGACGTGGCGGTTGTGACCAGCATTGGTCTGGATCATCAGGAGTACCTGGGATCAACGCGGGAATCGGTTGCGTTTGAGAAGGCCGGCATCATGCGTGCAGGGCATCCTGTTGTCAGTGGCGAACGTGACTTGCCGTCGCCCTTTACTGATGCAGTAGAACGGCTGGGATGTCGGCTGTACCAGCGCGATCAGGACTTTAGTGTTCAGAGTTTTGCTGATGGATCCTGGGTGCTTGACGGCATTGACGGGACTGGTAACCGCCGTCAGCTGCGCCTGCCTGCGGTCAGTCTGCCGCGCGATAACCTGGCTGTGGCATTGCAGGCGTTTTGGGCTGCCGGGTTCGATCTGGCTGATACCCTGATCTGTGCGGCGCTGCGGTCAGCTACCGCAACGGGACGTCTGGAGGCGCGCCAGGTTCTGTGGCAGGGAGCGGTGCGTGATCTGCGTCTGGATGTCGGTCACAACCCGCATGCGGCTCGTTTTCTGGCTTCCAGTCTGGGTGCCGATGCGGCGCGTCCGCGGGTAGCCGTATTTGGCCTGTTGTCTGACAAGGACCTGAACGGAGTTGCGGCAGAGTTGCAAGGGATGTTCGAGCACTGGTTTACCGCCCCTTTGCCAAGCCCGCGCAGCCGCTCTGCCGAGGATCTGGTCCAGGGCCTGACCGCGGCTGGCGAGCCGGCTTCAGCCCATGCATCCATCGCCCGGGCGATTGAGAAGGCGCTGGAGCAAACCGACTCGGCGACCGAAGTTGTGATATTCGGGTCGTTTTTCTGCGTCGCCGACGCCATACTCTGGCTATCTGAACATGCCGGAGTAGCGCAGAATGGATGAGGGTCTGAAACAGCGCATCATTGGTGCGGTTGTATTGATCATTGCGGCTGTGGTGTTTTTGCCGATGCTGCTTTCTGGGCAGGACGAGACGGTACAGGTTGAGGTTGATGTGCCTGAGGCGCCGGTGCTGGCTCCGCAGGTAATTGAGCCCGTCGCGCCCGCGCCGCTGCCCGCGCCTGCGGAGGTTCCGGAGCTGCCTGTCGCGCTGCCGGACGTGCCGGTTGATTCTGCGCCGGCAGTCGTCCCATCCGCTCCAGTGCAGCCCGTTGCGCCAGCCCCGGCATCTGCGCCGGAGCCGGTAGCGACGCCGGCTGCGCCCGCGCCTGCGCCGGTCGCGTCGGGTGACTGGGTTATCCAGCTGGGCAGTTTTTCCAGTGCCTACAATGCTGACGGCTTGAGCAAGGAGTTGCGCGCCCAAGGTTACAACGCCTACACCCATAGCGTAACCGTGCAAGGCAAGACCAGCACCCGCGTATATGTCGGGCCGCTGGCGAGCCGTGAAGCAGCCAATCGCCTGCGCGATGAACTGGAGCGCAAGCGCGGCAGCAAGGGTTTTGTTGTGGCGTACGATGCCGATAGCGGTCGAGGCTGATTATGCAGTTTCGATGGGCCGCGCAGCTCTGCTAGAATGCCTGCCTTTGTAGAACAGGGTACTTCATCGTGTCTTTGACCTGGGTTGACTGGGCTATCGTCGCCATCATTGCAGTCTCGGCCCTGATCAGCCTGACCAGAGGCTTCGTCAAGGAAGCCCTCTCCCTGCTGACCTGGGTTATTGCCGGCCTGGTTGCCTGGCTGTTTGGCGGAGCACTCGCCGAGTTGCTTGTGCCCTATATTGAAACGCCTTCCCTGCGCGTCATCGCCGCGTGTTCCATTCTGTTTGTCATGACGCTGCTGCTGGGCGGGCTGGTCAACTATCTGATCAGCCAGTTGGTCAAGGCAACGGGTCTCAGCGGTACCGACCGCTTTCTTGGCATGGTTTTCGGCGCAGCGCGCGGTGCGCTGCTGGTGGTAGTCGCAGTCGGTCTGTTAAGCCTGGCCCCCGTTGAAGCGGATGCCTGGTGGCGCGAATCGGTGGTGATTCCCCATTTTCTGCTGGTCGCTGACTGGTCGAAAAATCTCATTCTGCAAATGGCGGGTCGCTGATCCGGCACTCCCGGACAGCGCCGCCCTTAATCGAGAAGGTACTCAGGCATGTGTGGCATTGTTGGCATAGTGGGCAAATCGAACGTCAATCAGGCGCTCTATGATGCCTTGACCGTCCTGCAGCATCGCGGCCAGGACGCCGCCGGCATTGTGAACCAGCGATCAGGGGCGACTCTTCCTGCGCAAGGATAATGGTCTGGTACGCGATGTGTTCCATCAGCGTCACATGCAGCGTCTGGTAGGTCAGATGGGTATCGGACACGTTCGCTATCCGACCGCTGGCAGCTCCAGTTCTGCCGAGGCCCAGCCGTTCTACGTCAATTCGCCCTACGGCATCACCCTGGCGCACAACGGTAACCTCACCAACGTCGAGCAGCTGTCGCGCGAGATCTATGAATCCGATCTGCGCCACGTCAATACGACCTCTGATTCGGAGGTACTGCTGAACGTATTTGCCCACGAGCTGGCCGTACGCAACAAATTGCAGCCGACCGAGGAAGACGTCTTCGCCGCGGTCAGCCAGGTGCACAAGCGCTGCCGGGGTGGTTATGCGGTAGTGGCCATGATCACCGGGTACGGTATTGTCGGATTCCGTGACCCCCATGCGATCCGTCCCATCGTGTTTGGTCAGCGTCACACCGACGAGGGCGTCGAGTACATGATTGCCTCTGAAAGCGTTGCGCTCGACGTGCTGGGCTTCAGCCTCATCCGCGATCTGGCGCCGGGCGAGGCAGTGTATATCACCGAGGATGGTCGACTGTTCACCCGTCAGTGTGCCGAGAATCCGCAATATTCGCCGTGCATTTTCGAACATGTATATCTGGCTCGCCCTGACTCGCTGATGGACGGTGTGTCGGTCTACAAGGCCAGGCTGCGCATGGGCGAAAAGCTGGCAGACAAGATTCAGCGCGAGCGCCCGGATCACGACATTGACGTGGTCATCCCGATCCCGGATACCAGCCGAACCTCGGCGTTGGAGCTGGCCAACCAGCTGGGTGTGAAGTTCCGGGAGGGGTTCGTCAAGAACCGCTATATCGGCCGGACCTTCATCATGCCGGGTCAGGCTGCGCGCAAGAAGTCGGTTCGCCAGAAGCTGAACGCCATTGATCTGGAGTTTCGCGGCAAGAACGTGTTGCTGGTGGATGACTCCATCGTGCGCGGCACCACCTGCAAGCAGATCATTCAGATGGCACGCGAGGCCGGTGCCAAGAATGTTTACTTCTGCTCGGCTGCACCGGCGGTGCGCTATCCCAATGTGTATGGCATCGACATGCCCAGCGCCCACGAACTGATCGCCCATGGTCGCACCACGGACGAGGTTGCCGAACTGATCGGCGCCGACTGGCTGATCTATCAGGATCTTGATGACCTGAAAGACGCCGTTGGCGGCGGCAAGGTCAAGATTGAACATTTTGATTGCGCGGTATTCGATGGTCAGTACGTCACCGGCGATGTCAACGAACAGTACCTGGATCGCATCGAGCGTGCTCGTAATGACGCGGCCAAATCGACGGTCGAGCGGGTCAGCGAAATCATCGGCCTGCACAACAACTGATGCCAGTCGGCAGCGCCAGCGCTGCCCTGTATGAACGAGGTTTTTGCATGACCGAACAATGGCAACCTGGCCGTCTGGACAGTGATCTTGACGGGGCCGGCTTCGACACCCTGGCGGTACGCGCCGGTCAGCGACGCACGCCTGAAGCAGAGCATGGCGAAGCCCTGTTTCTGACTTCAAGCTATGTGTTTCGCAGTGCCGCTGATGCTGCTGCCTGCTTTGCCGGTGAAACCAGCGGCAATGTCTATTCGCGTTATATGAACCCGACCGTGCGCACCTTCGAAGAGCGGATTGCGCTCATGGAAGGCGGTGAACAGGCTGTTGCCACTGCCTCCGGCATGGCGGCCATCCTGACAACCGTTATGAGCCTGTGCTCGGCCGGTGACCATATTCTGGTGTCGCGCAGCGTCTTCGGCGCCACTGTCACGCTGTTTGAAAAGTACTTCAAGCGCTTTGGCATTGAGGTCGACTATGTACCTCTGACCGACACGGCCGCCTGGCGTGACGCCTGCAAGCCGAACACCCGGATGTTCTTTATCGAGTCTCCGTCCAATCCGCTGGCCGAGCTGGGCGACATTGGCGCGCTCGGCGCGATTGCCCGCGAGCATGGCGCGTTGCTGGTAGTCGACAACTGCTTTTGCACGCCGGCGCTGCAGAAGCCGCTGTCGCTGGGAGCCGACATCGTCGTTCACTCGGCAACCAAATACATTGACGGTCAGGGCCGCAGCATGGGGGGCGTGGTAGTAGGGCGTCGTGAGCACATGCAGGAGCTGGTGGGCTTTTTGCGCACGGCAGGGCCGACCCTCAGCCCGTTCAACGCCTGGGTATTCCTCAAGGGCCTGGAAACGTTGCGTCTGCGCATGCGTGCCCATTGCGAGTCCGCGCAGCAGATTGCCGAGTGGCTGGAGCAGTGTCCGGAAGTTGAGCGCGTATACTACGCCGGCTTGCCGTCGCACCCGCAACACGCCCTGGCCAAGGCCCAGCAGAGTGCCTTTGGAGCGGTAGTGAGTTTTGAGCTGCGCGGCGGTCGTGAAGCTGCCTGGCGCTTCATCGACGCGACAAGAATGGTGTCCATTACCGCCAACCTCGGTGACGCCAAGACCACCATCACGCACCCGGCGACCACTACCCATGGCCGCCTGAGCGCCGAGGCACGCGAAGCGGCGGGTATCCGTGAGGGGCTGATTCGACTGGCTATCGGCCTGGAAGACCTGGCGGACATCAAGGCCGATCTGCAGCGCGGATTCGACGCCCAGAGCTGAGTTGTCTGCGCAGTTGCGTGCTTCGTCACATCAAGGCCGGAGAGTTAGCAGCTCTCCGGCCTTTTTGTTTTAGCGTCCTCCATGCCGCAGGGA
>CERD01021609.1_pt1 | contig 15165 bp, 14 predicted proteins | sample 530931 | NCBI WGS metagenome assembly CERD01 (sample SAMEA2621101, study PRJEB7988) | marine metagenome | isolation source: saline water (ENVO:00002010), including
CTGCGTGAACCTGGCGAGCCGCTGGCGCCAGGGCAGATCTACAACTCCAACCGTTACTGCCTGCTCAGCGTGCTGCGCAGCCTCGGGATGGAGGTTCACGATTACGAAATCCTCGTCGATGAGCTGGCCGCCAGCCGTGATGCGTTGGCGTTGGCAGCCTCCGAATGGGACATGTTGATCACCTCCGGTGGCGTCTCGGTCGGCGAGGAGGATCACCTCAAACAGGCGATCCGCGAACTGGGCGAGCTGCACATGTGGCGCCTGGCGATCCAGCCGGGCAAGCCGCTGGCGTTTGGCGAGGTCAATGGCAAGCCGTGGATCGGCCTGCCAGGCAACCCGGCTGCGGCGCTGATCACCTCGCTGGTGGTGGCGCGGCCGTTCCTGCTCAGCGCTCAAGGCTGCACCGACGTATTGCCGAAGCCCATCCGTCTCACGGCTGGCTTCGCCTGGCGCAAGCCGAACAACCGCCGCCAGTATCTGCGCGCACGGCTGGAGCAGGTCGATGGCGAGATGCGCGTGTGCCTGCACCCGCGGCAGGGCTCGGCGATGCTGACCTCGGCCAGTTGGGCTGAAGGCCTGGCCATCGTCGAGTGCAACCGCACGCTGGAAGAAGGGGAGACGGTGGAATACCTGCCGTTCAGCGAGTTGCTCGGCTGACAAACAAAAACGCCCGGTCGATGATGAGTCGGCCGGGCGTTTTCGTGCCTGAGTCAGATTTGTCGCTGCGGCAGCATCCGTCGAAGAACGTCGTCGCGGCGAACGTAGTGGTGAAACAGCGCTGCTGCAGCATGCAGACCGATCAGCCAGTAACCGAGCACGGCAACGGTTTCGTGAACTTCCTTGATATCACCGGCCAGGTTCTTGTCCGGTGAGAGCAGGGCCGGCAGCTCCAGACCAAAGAAGGGAATCGGCTTGCCCGCAGCACTCAGTGTCAGCCAGCCCAGCAGTGGCAGGCCGATCATCAGGCCATACAACGCCAGGTGCGCCAGCTTGGCGAGACGTTGCTCCCAGGCTGCGCTGGCAATGGCGAGCGGCGCCGGGCGCAGCCATCTGGCCAGCAAACGCAGCCAGACCAGCATGAACACCGACAAACCGAGCATGAAGTGCCACTGCTTGAGCAACTCGCGCGGCTCGCTGCCCTTGGCGAAATTACCCTTCAGTTCAATCGTTGCGTAGACCGCTGCAATCAGCAGCACCATCAGCCAGTGCAGGCCAATGGACAGCCGTCCGTAGCGTCTTGGCATCAGTTTCTCGTTCATTTCACCTACTCCGCGTGTGGATACTTGCCGCGAGTCTAGGCCTCGAAACTTAAGCGAAGCTTATCCGGGCAAGCGTCGCGACGATTCGACGCGGTGCCGCTGCCTAGCCTGCTTCAAGGCACGGTAGCGGCGGCTGATACGGGTCGCGTCGTTGGTATGCCTGCGCTGCGCGAAGGAGTTGGCTTCGAATTAGGAACAGGCTCAGGTACGGGGGATACGCACAACCACGCGCAGTCCGCCCAATGCCGAATCGAGCAGTTCGACAGTCGCGCCGTGCAGCTCGGCGATGCGCGCGACAATCGACAAGCCGAGTCCCGCGCCCTGGCCGTCGCCGAGGCGAACGAAGCGCTCGAACAGTTGCGCGCGCAGCTCGGGCGCAATGCCGGGCCCGCTGTCCGCGACCTCGAGGATCAAGTGCTCGGCGGTGCTACGCAGCTGTACCTCGACCCGCCCGCCTGCGGGCGTGTAGGTCAGCGCGTTGCCGACCAGATTCTGCAACAGCGTCGCCAGGCTCGCGGCATCGCCGGTCAGCGTGCAGTCGGCGTGCTCATCAACTTCCAGCGCGAGCTCCTGTTCGCGGGCAATCGCCAATGGCGTCAACTCGGCGAGGGTGTCGCGTGTCAGCCGGCACAGGTCCAGCGGCGCCAGGCGCAGCTGCTGAGCGCTGGGCTCAAGCCGGGCGAGGGTCAGCAATTGCGTGACTACACGTGTTGTACGGTCAACCCCGGCAAGCAGCTGCCGGATCGCCTCGTCACGCTCGGCGTCGCTGCCGGCCTGCAGCGCGTTCTGAGCATGAACCCGAAGTACTGCCAGCGGCGTGCGCAGCTCGTGTGCCGCGTCAGCGATGAAGCGTTTTTCCCGCTCGACCAGTTGATTGACTTGCTGCAGCAGGCGGTTGAGCGAGGCGGCCACCGGCTCCAGTTCCTGCGGCAGCGGTGCCAGCAGCAGTGGCGCGAGGTTGTCCGGATCGCGACTCTTCAGCAGTTGCGCCATGTGTGCCAGCGGGCGCAAGCCCCAGCCCACCGCCAGCCAGATCAGCAGTGCCAGCAACGGCAGGCCGATCAGGTCGGGCAGCAGGCTGCGCCCGGCGATCTTGCCGACCAGCTCGCCGCGTACGTCGTCGCGCTCACTGACCAGAATCCACAGATCGTCTTCACGGTCTTGCAGCAGGAACAGGCGCCAGGCATGCCCATCGAGCTGCACGTCGTGATAACCGCCACTCAGGCCGCTGAAGGGCGGCGCCGAATCCGTCTTGGCCAGCTCCTGCAAGGCGCCGTTCGGCGCACCGGCGGATTGCAGCACGCTGCTGCCGTCTGCGGCATAGACCTGAAAGCCGAGCTTGGTTTCGTAATCGTGGCCGGGCACCCCCTGGTCACGCCGCGCGTTCACCGCTGCGTCCAAGGCAGTCTGCAGTGCCTGGCGCGCTGACGGCTCCATCTCATGCATCACCAGCCCCTGCACCAGCCGCGCACTCTGCGCCAGCTGGGCGTCGAACAGCTCTTCGATTTCGTGGCGGGCATCGCGATAACTGCGCCAGGAGATCAGGCTCAGCGACAGCAGCAGGATGCCAAGTACCAGCACCAGAGTGCGGTTGCGGATGGAACGCCTCAGCATTTGTCCACCAGATAGCCGACCCCGCGCACGGTGCGGATCAGCTCGGGAAAGAACTTCTTGCGCAGGTGGTGGATGTGCACCTCCAGCGCGTTGCTCTCGACTTCCTCGTCCCAGCCGTAGAGCACCTGCTGCAGGCGATCACGGGTCAGTACGCGGCCGGGCTGGGCGATCAGCTCATGCAGCAGGACGAACTCCTTGCGCGGCAGGTTGATCGGCGCGCCCTGGTAACTGACCTGCTGGTTCACCGGGTCGAGCAGAATGCCGCGGTACTCCAGGGTCGGCTCCGGGCGATTGAAGCTGCGCCGAAGCAGGGCGCGCAGGCGCGCCTTGAGCTCGGCGACATCGAAGGGCTTGACCAGATAATCGTCGGCGCCGGCGTCCAGCCCGGCAATGCGGTCACTGGTGGCGTCGCGCGCGGTGAGCACCAGCACCGGGACGGGGTTAGCGCTGGCGCGCAGACGCTTAAGCACTTCCAGCCCGCCCATCCGCGGCAGGCCAAGGTCGAGGATGGCCAGCTCGAAGCTCTCGTGGCTCAATGCGTGCAGCGCACTGGCGCCGTCCTGCAGCCAGTCCACCGTGTAGCCCTCGGGCTTCAGCGCGGTGCGGATGCCCTCACCGAGGGCACGATCGTCTTCCACCAGCAGAATGCGCATGTCGTTCCTGTCGTCCTGGATTGCTCTGCATTCAACGCTGCCGAGCGCGGTTATTCCAGCTTTTCCTTGACCTTCGCCAGCAGGGCCTGGGCTTCGTCGCGACGGCCAGCATCGGCAGTTTCGCGACCAGGGCGGGCGGGGGCGGCAAGGGCCTTCTCCAGTGCGGTGCGCGCTTCGTCATAGCGTTTCTGGCGCAAGAGGAAATCACCGTGGAAGTAATTCGGGTCGATGCCGTTCGGGTTCAGCGCCAGCGCCTGCTTGAACAGCGCTTCGGCCTTGTCCTCGTCACCGAAGCCGATTGGCCAGCCGGGCACCTGGTAGTAGAGGCTGGCGAGGCTGGTGTAGGCAGAGCCATCCAGCGCCTGTGGCTCAAGTTCGATGGCTGTTTCCAGTTCGGCCTTGGCCTGTTTGACCAGCCCCAGGGCGCCGAGCCCGCCCTTGGCGCCGGCCCAGGTGCTGAGCACGATGCCGTGCCAGATGTGCAACTCGGCAGCCTGGGGTTCGCCGGCCACCGCGCTTTCGGCCTCCGAGGCGAGCCGGGCGAAGGCCGCTTCGCGCTGCGCCGCCGGCAGCTGGTAGTTGATTTCCGCCCAGCGCGCCTGGATCTGGCGCAGCGACGATTCGCCGGCCGGGCTGAGCGCGAAGGAGGGTTGACTGGCCAAGGCCAGCAGGACGCTGCAGAGACCAAACAGACGCTTCATGGGTGTTCTCCGGTAGAGGTGGGTTGGGACGAGGGCGGCCGCGGCTGGTCGGCACGGGCGAAGCGCTTGATCACCGGCAACTGCTTGCGCAGAGCCTGGTCGACCAGCCGTGGCAGCAGGCCGTTGAGGCGCACGAAGAGTTTTTCCGGCCAGCCGAGGTAAAGCTCTTCGCGCTCCGTGGCGATGGCATGGACGATCTGTCGGGCGACTTCTTGCGGATCGTCCATCTCCACCTTCAGCGCGTCGTTCATCGCCACCACGTCGGCACTGTTCATCGCCGTGCGGGTGGCGCGTGGCGCGATGTAGAGCACCTTGACGTGACTGTCGGCCAGCTCGCGGCGCAGCGCCTCGGAAAAACCGCGCAGGGCGAACTTGCTCGCGCAGTAGGCGGCGAAACCCGGGTAGCCGATGGAGCCGAAGGTTGAACCGAGATTGACCAGCAGCGCCTGCGGTTGCTGGCGCAGCAGCGGCAGCAACAGGTGGGTCAGCTGCAGCGTGGCGGTGACGTTGACGCCGATCAGCCGGGCGATGGCGTCCTCATCCTGCTGTTCGAGCAGGCTGAACTGGTTGATCCCGGCGGCATTGATCACGCCGTTTAGGCCACCGAAACGCCGCGCGGCATCGAGCACCGTATGCCGGCCGTTGCGCTGGGTGAGGTCGGCGCAGACCACACTGACCTGCGCCGGATAGCGGCGTGTCAGCGCTTCCAGGGCAAGGCTGTCGCGCCCGACCAGGAGCAGCCGGGCGCCGCCCGCGCAAAGCTGCTCGACCAGCACCTGGCCGATTCCGCCACTGGCGCCGGTGAGCAGAATGCGTGCTTCACGCAGTTGCATGGCTGTGCTCCGGCGCGCTCAGGCTGCGGAAGATGTCGCCGTAGAGGCGGTAGACGACGCGCGCGGTGTGCACCACGGCGGCCTTGTCGTCCTCGTCGTCGAGGCGGTTCATCAGCTTCTTGAAGAACTCGATGTGTTCGAGGTCCAGGCTGCCGTGGGAGGTCAGGTAGCTGAACGCCTTGGCCGGCAGCTGAAGTTTGTCCTGCAGCACGCCGGCGGCCTGGGTCGCCAGGGCGATGCTGGTGCCTTCGAGGACGTTGACCATGCCGAAGAAGCTCGCCGGGTTGTGCCGCGCGATGCGGTCGTAGACGTAGGCGACCATCAGCTCGGTGGGCAGCGCCGGTTGGCCGTGGCGCACCGCTTCGGCATCGCCGCCGCAGGCGCGGATGTCGTTGAGGATCCATTCCTGATGGCCTATCTCTTCCTCGATGTACTCCGCGATGGCCTCGCGCAGCCACTCCAGCCGCTCCGGCAGGCGCGCGCCGCAGGCCATCAGCAGCGGTACCGTGTGCTTGACGTGGTGGTAGGCCTGAGTCAGGAAAGCGATGTACTGCTCGCGGGTCGCGGTGCCGGCGAGCGCGGCGTGGATGATCGGCGCGCGGAGCAGGTATTCGCGCTCGGCATTGGTCTGGTGTTGCAGCTGGTCGAAGAAATCCATGATGAACCTCGAAAGTCAGGACAGAAGGGCGTTGATCGCCGATTGGTAATGGTTGAAGAGGGCGTTGCGACGCAGCCGGCCGTTGGCGGTGGCCAGGCCGTTTCCGGCGGTGAAGGGCTCGGCGGCGCGCAGCCAGTGGTGCACGCGGGCGTAGTCCGGCAAGCCGGCGTTGACCCGCTCGACTGCCGTCTGCAGCTCGGCATCGCTGCAATCGCCGCGTCTGGGCACCAGCACGGCGGCGTTCCGTGCCAGTGCTTCGCCATGCAGCCAGGCCTGGGCGATGGGGGCCTGCTGCACCAGTTCTGCCTCCACCCACTCGGGATTGACGTTGCGTCCGTAGGCGGTGACGAACTGATGCTTCTTGCGTCCGTGCAGGACCAGGAAGCCGTCGTCGAAATGGCCGAGGTCGCCGGTCGCCAGCCACTCGCCGGCCTGCGGCGGCTCGCCGAGGTAGCCGAGCATGTGCGGGCCGCGCACCAGTACCTCGCCATCGTCGGCCAAGCGCAGCTCGACGTGTGGCAGCGGCCGGCCGACCGTGCCGATGCGCCGCGCCTCGGGTGTGTTCAGGCAGACCACCGAGGTGCATTCGGACAAGCCGTAGCCCTCGAACACCGGCAGCCCGAGGCGTTCGGCGCGCTCCAGCAGTTGCGGCGCCACGCGACCGCCACCCACCGCGATAAAGCGCAGCGATGCGGGTAATGGCACGCCTTGCTCAGCGGTGCTGACCAGCGCCAACAGCAGCTGAGGCAACAGGATCAGGCTGTGCGGCTGGCTGGTCTGCAGCGTGGCCAGCAAACACGGCAGCTCGAAGCCCGCCGCGCCGCTGAAGCCGATCTCCGCCAGCGGCCGCAGTTCGACCCGCGCGCCCGCCAGCAGCGGCGCATAGAGCCCGGCGATGTTCTCCAGCAGCGTCGCCAGCGGCAGCACGCACAGGTGCTGTCGCACGTCGCACGGCAGGCTGGCCTGCCGCAGGCTCTCGGCCACCGCCAGCTGCGCTTCGGCATCCAGGCAGACGCCCTTGGGCTGGCCAGTGGTGCCGGAGGTATAGGTGATCTTCAGCGTGCCGTCGGGCACCGGCGTGACGGCATCCGGCTGGCGCAGTAGCAGTCCGCCGACGCTCTGACGAAAGCCGCAGCGCTCGCTGAAAGGGCTGACGGCGCCGATCAGGCAGTCGATGCCGGCGTGGTTCAGTACATGCTCCTGCTGCGCCGGGGAAAAGAATCCGGGCAGCGGCACACAGATCAGCCCGGCGCGCAGCAGGGCCAGATCCCACAATGCCCATTCCAGACCGTTATCCAGCGCCAGGGCGACGCGCTGCACGCCGAGCCTTTGCAGATGGCTGGCGCGCGCGGCCACCTCCTGGCGCAGTTCGGCGTAGCTCAGTTGGCGCGGCCCTTCGCTCAGCGCGATGCCGGCGTGCTGGTCGAGTGTCGTCCAGAAGCGTTCAGCTGCAGGCTGCATGGGGCGCCTCCGTGGTGTCGAGCAGCGGCTGATAGCCGAGTCGCGCATAGAGGCCGAGCTGCAGCAGGCGCTGGTGGCCGGGCAGGATCTCGCCGGCCATCAGCTGCGGCCGGCAGGCGTAGTAGCTGCCCCAGTCGGCCAGCTCCTCGCCCATGCGCGCCGGATCGGCCAGACCCAGCGGCAGCGGATTGAGCGCCAGGCGCTGGAAGCTGTTAAGCAGTGCCGGCGTGCCGGTGAACACCACCCAGCGAAAGCCCTGAGCGACCAGCAGATCGGTCAGCGCGACGATCAGCAGGCGCGCCGAGGCATTGCCGAAGGCGGCGAGGTTGCCGACCTCGACGATCTCCTCGCGTGGCACCGTGCGCCCGCAGCGCTGGCTCACGGCCTGCTCGATGGGCTCGTCCAGATAGCGTTCGAGAAACAGCGGCCGGCGCCGGGCGCTGCGCAGGCCAACCGCGCCCTGCACCTCGCCATTGTCGCCATGCAGGCCGAGCAGGCAGGGCATGAAATGACGCACCCGCGCCTGATAGTGCTCGGCGAAACGCTGGCGGATGAAGTCTTCCAGCGCTGTGCGCCGCTCGCCTGCATCGGCCTGCGCCAGTTGCAGCGTCAGTGATGGCTCACGGCCGATACGCGCCAGTACGTCAGTTTGATCAACCCAGGGCAGTTCCATCGGGGAACCTCGGTTAGAAGCCTGGGGCGATTGTTGGGTCGCAAACTTAAGGCAGCCTTAAGCCGCGCAGGGCTAAATGCGGGGCTGGCGAGGCGACGTTTTTTTCACATCGTCTCGGCTATGTTCTGCGCCGCGCGCAGGCGTAATAAGCAGCGTCTGCCGTTCCGAAACTTCTAGCGAGTACCCCAGCGATGCGCATCCTGGTCATCGAAGACAACCGTGACATTCTCGCCAACGTGCTGGACTACCTTGAGCTCAAGGGCTACGTGGTCGACTGCGCGCAGGATGGCCTCAGCGGTCTGCACCTGGCCGCCACCCAGGACTACGACCTGATCGTGCTGGACCTGATGCTGCCGGGCATCGACGGGCTGCAGGTGTGCAAGCGCCTGCGCGACGATGCCGGGCGCGATACGCCGATCATCATGCTCACCGCCCGCGATGCGCTGCCTGACCGCATCAAGGGGCTGCAGGCCGGTGCCGACGACTATCTGATCAAGCCCTTCGCGCTGTCCGAGCTGGTTGCCCGTATCGAGGCGATCCTGCGTCGCTGCCAGGGATCGCGTCGCCGGCAGCTGCAGGTGGCCGATCTCTGCTACGACCTGGACACCCTGGAAGCCAGTCGTGGTGGCCAGCCGATTCGCCTCAACCCTATCGGCCACAAGCTGCTGGCGATCCTCATGCAGCGCAGCCCGGCGGTGGTGCGCCGCGAAGCGCTGGAAGATGCCGTCTGGGGTGATCACGTGCCGGACAGCGATGCGTTGCGCAGCCATATCCACCAGTTGCGCCAGGTGCTCGACAAGCCGTTCGCCAAGCCGTTGCTGCATACCGTGCACGGCCTTGGCTTCCGCCTGGCGGAGGACTGCGATGCTCGCTAAGCAGCCGCTGGCGCGGCGGATCGTCATCGCCTTCACGCTGATGACGCTGGTGGTGAGCGGTGCGTTCGCCCTCGGCATCGTCGGCGTGGTGCACTTCATCGAAGAGCAGCTGGTCACCGAGGAGCTGAGTCGCGACCTGGACATCGTGCTCAACGAGGACCTGCCAAACGGACGGACACCGCAGCTGGATACCAGCACCCACTTCTTCGCCTCGCATCTGCCCGAGCACCCGATGCCAAAGACGTTTGCCGGGCTCGGCGAGGGGTTCACCGAGCTGGTTCGCGGTGACGATGCCTACTACGTCTATGTGCGCAATGTCGGCGCTGACCGCTACGTGCTGGTGCAGGAGCAGCACGAGTTCGAGGCCCGTGAGGATGCGCTGTTCAACGTCGTGCTGGCCGGCTTTCTGCTCAGCGTGCTCGGCGCCTGGGCGCTGGGGCGGCTGATGGCCAACCGGGTATTGGCACCGGTCAGCCGCCTGGCCAACCAGGTGCGCCACCGCGACCAGCTGCATCCGCTGGCGCCGCCGCTGGCCCTGCAGTATCCCGATGACGAGGTCGGCCATCTGGCCGCGGCGTTCGACAGCACCCTCGGCCAGCTGCGCCAGACCCTGGAGCGCGAGCGGCTGTTCACCGCCGATGTCAGCCACGAACTACGCACCCCGTTGATGGTGGTGCTCGGCGCCTGCGAGCTGCTCGAGCAGCAGGCCGAGCTGTCGCCAGCCGCGCAGCGACCGCTGGCGCGCATCCAGCGCGCCGCGCGGGAAATGCACGAGCTGGTGGAAACCTTCCTGATGCTGGCGCGGGCGCGTCCGCAACAGACGTCCTTGGCCGGCGACGCCAGCTTGCGGAGCGTGGCGACCGAGCAGAGCGAGCGCTGGGCACCGCTGCTGGCGGAGAAGGGCCTGGCCTTCGAGCTGCTGGAGGAGGGCGAGGACCGCGGCGTCTACAACCACACCCTGCTCGGCACGGTGATGTCCAACCTGCTGCGCAACGCACTGCATTACACCGACCGCGGCACGGTGCGGCTGGTCCTCGACGACGGTGGCTTTCGCGTCGAGGACAGCGGCGTGGGCATTCCCCTGGCGGAGCAGGAGCGCATGTTCCAGCCGTTCGTGCGGGGTGCCGAGGGGCGCGGCGAAGGGCTGGGGCTGGGGTTGTCGCTGGTCAAGCGGATCTGCGCGCACCAGGGCTGGCAGGTAGGTGTGGTGCCGCGGCAACCGCAGGGCAGCTGCTTTCAGGTGCGCTTTCATGACGACGCTGTTTGACGTTTTTTTCACATCCCGTTGACGGGCCCTTGATGTCTGCCTGGTTAGTTTGGCGTTCCGTTTCCAACCGGAATGCCCGCCATGACGACATCGAGCCCTATCGAACTGGAGTTCTCGCGCAAGTACGACCGCCAGCACGCCTACGAATACCTGCATAAACACCATGACGGCCTAGCCCGGCGCCTGTCGCACTGGCGTGATGAGCAGATGGCGCGGCGCGCGCTGAAGATCGCCGGCGACCCCGATCTGGTACTCGACCTGCCGTGCGGCGCCGGGCGCTTCTGGCCGTTGCTGGCCGAGCACCCGAGCCGGATGATCTTTGCCGCCGACAACTCGGCTGACATGCTGGCGATTGCCGAGGCTGCGCAGCCGCGCGAGATCCTTTATCGGGTCGAGAGCTTTCAGACCTCGGCCTTCGCCATCGACATGGGCGACAACGCCGTAGACAGCATCTTCTGCATGCGCTTGCTGCACCACATCGCCGACCCGGCGCACCGGCTGGCAATGCTGCGCGAATTCCACCGCGTCACACGCGACACGCTGATCGTCTCGCTGTGGGTCGATGGCAACTACAAGGCCTGGAAGCGCAAGCGCCTGGAGCGTCGTCGGCCGGCGAAGGACAACCAGAACCGCTTCGTTGTCGAGCGTTCAGTGATCGAGGCGGAATTCGCCGAGGCCGGCTTCGATATCCTCGATCGCAGTGACTTCCTTCCGGGCTACGCCCTGTGGCGGGTCTACGTGCTGCGCAAGCGGGGCTGAACATGAGCCGACCACTCGTACTGCCGGCCCGCGAAGCGCGTACCAGCACTTTTCAGCGCTGGTGGAACACCCAGGGCGAATGGGTCGAGGAGCCCAACCAGCGCCGCGCGGGCGAAAGCGGTGTGCAACGGATACGGCTGCGCGATCCGCAGCAGCCGCTGCTGTACTGCAAACGCCAGATCGGCCATCTGTATCGCTCGTGGCTGCATCCGTTCGGCAGGCCCACGGTGCTGCGTGAACTGCAGGCGCTACAGGCCATCGGCCGACTCGGCGTGCGGGTACCCGAAGTTGTCTACTGCGGCACCCGGCAACAGGCCGGCCAGTGGCAGGCGCTGCTGGTGACGGCGGAGCTGGAAGGCTTCGTCAGCCTGGAGGAGTGGTATCAACAGGAGCTGGGCGAGCGCTTCGGTCCGGCGGTACAGGAGCGCATGCTGACAGCGGTCGGAATTAGCCTCGGTCGCATCCACCAGGCGCGCTGGCAGCACGGCTGCTGCTATCCCAAGCACATCTTCCTCAAGGTGCACGGCGAAGGTGACGCGGCCGGAGTCGAGGTTGCCCTGCTCGATCTGGAAAAGAGCCGTCGCCGGCTTCGTCGCAGCGCCGCGGCACGGCATGACCTGCGCCAGCTCAAACGTCATCGCCAGGCCATGCCGGAGCAGGACTGGCAACGATTGCTGGCCGCACACCGCACCTTCAGCGAGTTGCACTGCGATGTCTGAGCCGACTTGCGTGGTTGCCGATGTCACAAGCGGCGTTGACGTGCCGGCCGACGGTGCGGCGCTGAAGGGGCGCAGCGGACTGGCGCGGATCTGGTACGCCTCCGGCTATTCGGCGGCAGGTCTCAAGGCCGCTTATATGGGCGAAGCGGCATTCCGCCAGCTGGTGCTGCTGAATCTGCTGCTGATTCCCTTGGTGTTTCTATTCGATGTCAGCCGCGTCGAACGTGCGGTGCTGATCGCAGTGGTATTTCTCGGCCTTATCGTCGAACTGCTCAACTCGGCCATCGAGGCAACGGTCGATCGCATCTCCCTCGAACTGCACCCGCTTTCCAAACAGGCCAAGGACATGGGCAGCGCCGCGCAACTGCTGGCGCTGCTGCTCATTCTGCTGGTGTGGCTGACGATTCTGCTCTGAGCCGACCGCTAAGTCGCTTCGATCAGCGACGCACCAGCAACACGCCCGATTCCATGTGGTGTGTATAGGGGAACTGGTCGAACAGGGCGCAGCGCTCGATGCGGTGGGTGTCGTGCAGCTGGGCAATGTTGGCCGCGAGGGTTTCCGGGTTGCAGGAAATGTAGAGGATGCGCTCGAAGCGGCGCGTGAGTTCGCAGGTGTCCGGGTCCATACCGGCGCGGGGCGGATCGACGAACACGCTGCCGAAGGCGTAACTCTTCAGGTCGATGCCGGCTAGGCGGCGGAACGGGCGTACTTCGTTCAGCGCCTGGGTCAGCTCTTCAGCCGAGAGGCGTACCAGGGTGACATTGTCGATGCCGTTGTCGTCGAGGTTGGCCAGCGCCGCGTTCACCGAGGATTTGCTGATCTCGGTCGCGAGCACCTTGGGTACTCGGGTCGCCAGCGGAAGGGTGAAATTGCCGTTACCGCAATACAGCTCGAGCAAGTCGTCGCTGCGCTCGCCTAGCGCCTCAAACGCCCAATTCAGCATCTTCTGGCACACCTCGCCGTTGGGCTGGGTAAAGGCGCCTTCGGGCTGGCGATAACTGAAGAGGCGTCCGGCAACGGTCAGTTGCTCGGTGACATAGTCGCGGCCAATGACGATGCGCTTGCCCTTGGAGCGGCCGACGATACTCACGCCAAGCTTCTCAGCGAGCTGTTCAGCTTCGGTCTGCCAGGCGTCGTCCAGCGGGCGGTGATAGGCGAGGGTGATCAGCGCGTCGTCGGACAGGGTGGTCAGGAATTCGACCTGGAACAGCTTGAAGCTCAGCGTCTCGCTGGCTTGCCAGGCGGCCTTGAGCTGCGGCATCAGCTCGTTGATGCGGCGGCTGGCAATAGGGAAGCTGTCGATCAAAATCGGCGTGTGCTTCTCGCCCTGCTCGAACATAGCGTAGTGGCGCTGGCCGTCTTCGCGCCACAGGCGGAACTCGGTGCGCAGGCGATAGTGTTCACGCGGTGAGTCGAAGACGTCCGGCGCGGGTGCGTCGAAGGGCGCCAGCAGTTCTACCAGCCGCGCGGCTTTATCGGCGAGTTGGGCGTCGTAAGTGGCGGGATCGAACTGCGGAGCGCTCATGAGGACCCTTGGAGTGGTAGGTGAATCGTAAGGTGGATCGGGTCGCGCAGCTGGCGCTTCATCCATCCACCGTCTCCGCATGAAAGGTGGATGAAAAAAGCGCCATCCACCTACGCAACCGGAGGGCGCGGATTGTACGGTCGTCAGCTCGGGTTGTCAGGACCGCTCGGGTCCTGCTCGGGGCTGCTTTGGTGGGCAGAGGCGGAGCGCCGCCCGGCCCACCCTGCGATCATCCCGAACGCATGGAGCGGCCGGACGGGGTTCCGCTCCAACGGCAGGACGCGGCTGTCAGCCGGCGAACCAGCCCAGCTTGATCACGAACAGGATCGACAGGATCCACATCGCCGGGCTCAGGTCGCGCCAGCGGCCGGCCAGCAGTTTGATCGCGGTCCAGGCAATGAAGCCGAAGGCGATGCCGTTGGCGATGGAGAAGGTCAGCGGCATGGCCAGGGCGGCGATGGCCACCGGTGCGGCGACGGTAAGGTCTTCCCAGTCGATGTTGACCAGGCTGCTCATCATCAATACGGCGACAAACAACAGTGCCGGTGCGGTGGCGTAAGCCGGAACGGCGCCGGCCAGCGGGGCGAAGAACAGGCTGAGCAGGAACAGCAGGGCGACCACGCACGCGGTCAGGCCGGTGCGGCCACCGGCGCTGATGCCGGCGGCGGATTCGATATAGCTGGTGGTGGTTGATGTGCCCAGGGCTGCGCCGGCCATGGTCGCGGTGCTGTCAGCCAAGAGCGCGCGGCCCAGGCGTGGCATGCGACCGTCCTTGTCCAGCAGATTGGCCTTCTGCGCCACGCCAATGAGCGTGCCGGAGGTGTCGAACAGGTCTACGAAGAGGAAGGCAAAGATCACGCTGATCAGGCCGATGTCCAGCGCGCCCATGATGTCCAGTTGCATGAAGGTCGGCACCAGCGAAGGCGGCATCGACACCACGCCGTTGAGCTCGGAGAGGCCGAGGACGATCGACAGCACGGTGACCACCAGGATGCCGATCATCACCGCGCCGGTGACCTTGCGGTAAGCCAGGGCGGCAATCAGGAAGAAGCCCAGGCAGGCCAGCAGCGGGCCGCCGGCAGTCAGGTCACCCAGGCCGACCAGCGTGGCTGGATTGTCGACGACGATGCCAGCGTTTTTCAGCGCGATGATCGCCAGGAACAGGCCGATACCCGCTGCGATGCCCGAACGCAGCGCCAGCGGAATGCTGTGGATGATCCACTCGCGGATCTTGAAGATCGACAGCAGGAAGAAGATCGCACCGGACAGGAACACCGCACCCAGCGCGGTCTGCCAGGTGTAGCCCATGGTCAACACCACGGTGTAGGTGAAGAAGGCGTTCAGGCCCATGCCCGGCGCCAGCGCTATCGGGTAGTTGGCGACCAGGCCCATGATCGCCGAGCCGATGGCCGCGGCCAGGCAGGTGGCGACGAATACCGCGCCGTGATCCATGCCCGTTTCGGCGAGGATGCTCGGGTTGACGAAGAGGATGTAGGCCATCGTCAGGAAGGTGGTGAGACCGGCGAGGATCTCGGTGCGCAGCGTGGTGTTGTGCGCCTTGAGTTGGAACAGCTTCTCCAGCATTTTGATTCCTCTTCTTGCCGGTCGATGATGCGTTGGGGTTGTCTCTCTGGACGACTTGCTCGTTACAGCAAAGCTTATCCGGGCGATGCCCGCAAAAGCGGCGCATCTTACACCGTCGTTCCGGCCGGTTGAATGTGATTAGAGTGACCCGTCAGTTCTGCTTCGTTGGGCTCTGCCACCTCTGAGGCTGGCGCCTGTCAAAAGAGCCATCGGGTGCGTCACGCGCCTGTGTCTGCACTGCGGTTTTCGAGGGTGAGATGTTCAAAAGATGCAGCCAAGAGTTCGGGCAGCCAGGTAGTCGAGGCCGCGGCTGGGGCGGAACCACCGCAAAGGAGCCTGTCTATGCCTGAGCCGATCATGGGGCTGTGCACGCTGGTGTTGGCAGCCGGGCAGGGCAGCCGTTACCGCGAGCTTGTCGATCAAGACAAGCTGCTCGCGCCCAGTCGTGATACGCCTGCTGCACCCGGCGTGCTGGCCTCGACGCTCGAGTCGCTGGCCGGGATCACGGAGCGACTGGTGGTGGTCACCCGCGAGGATAATCTTGCGCTGCGCGCGTGGCTTGATCAGCGGGCCGGATCGTTCG
>CERD01125194.1_pt1 | contig 15081 bp, 14 predicted proteins | sample 530931 | NCBI WGS metagenome assembly CERD01 (sample SAMEA2621101, study PRJEB7988) | marine metagenome | isolation source: saline water (ENVO:00002010), including
CACCACGTTGTAGTCACGCCCGCCTTCAACCGCACCGTAGAGGGCGAAATGCTTGACGCTCGCAGTCACGCTGTCCGCTGCAGTGGGCGACTCGCCCTGATAGGCTTGCACCATGGTTCGCGCGATTTCCGAGACCAGATAGGCGTCTTCGCCAAACCCTTCGGAGGTCCGCCCCCAACGCGGATCGCGGGAAATGTCCACCATCGGCGCAAAGGTCATGTCCAGGCCGTCGGCACTGGCTTCAATGGCTTGTACGCGCCCGCTGGTAGCGATGGTGTCGAGGTCCCAGCTTGAGGCCAGGCCCAGGCCGATGGGAAAGATCGTCCGGTGGCCATGAATGACGTCATAGGCAAAGAATATCGGGATCTTCATCCGGCTGCGCAACGCCGCTTCCTGCATCGGCCGGTTGTCATGCCGGGTCACCGTGTTGAAGGTGCCGCCAATGTGGCCGGCCGCCAGCTCATCGAGAATGCGCTCGCGCGGCATGTCCCCGCCTATGCTGATCAGCCGCAACTGGCCGACCTTTTCTTCCAGCGTCATCTTTTCGATCAGGCTGGCGATGAACGCCGGCTTGTCATCCAGCAACAGGGAGCGGGGCTCGGCGGCGACTGATTGCAGCGAAAGACCGGCCATCAGACCGAGCAGATACAGCCTTTTCATTATTGGGAAATTCCTGAGCCTGAGAGGCTAATGAGACGAACCATCTGATTCCGGCAGCGCCGGCACAAACGTTGCCGAGTATGGGTTTTCCGATGGTTTACAACCAGTGCTATGCAACGCTGGCGCAGCCGTTGCAGCAGGCGGTTGCGGCCCTCCGGAATGACTGGCGCGCAAGCCGCGCCGGGCCTGTTGCCAGCCCACCATGTTGCTCAGCCGGCGGGGATGCGCTCACCTGGACGACGTCGGCGAGTGTGGTTGGGATGGGCAGCATCGGCCCACTCCATCGACGAACCGCTTTACAGGGTTATTTCCCGGCAGGGAAACGCTTCACGGCGGCCAGCCAGGCGTCATCCAGGCGGCTCTGATCGGTGTCCATCCCGCGCGCTTCCATCAACTCTCGATGCTGATTGATTTCCCCCGTCACTTCGCTGAGCGAGGCGCTGTTGCCATCGAGCTGATGCATCTGCGTTAGCCCCAGGTGATAGAAGCGCAGCAGCTTGATCGCCTCGGGATCATCCGCCGCCACGCCCGCCGTGACGCGGTGCATCACATTGGTGACGCTCATCAGGCTGCGTTTGAGGTTCCAGCCGTAGGCCGAGCAGGACATCCAGGGCTGCTTGAGATAGACAAAACGCACCAGTGCGGCCGTGACTAGCAGACCAGCGGCGACCCCTGTCACGTTCCACTTCAGGTTATCGGCCCCCGTCTCGCCGAACAGCGCAACGGCCAGGGTCGCCAGCCCCATCGCCAGCACCGCAAAGGTCACGGCGACAATCAGTGTGCTGCGTCGCGTCTGTTGCCGGTAGGTTTCCGGGCTGAGCGACTTGATTTCGAATACCACCATGAGTTCGCGATCCTTGGGCTGGGCAGGTAATAGAGTGCCGACGGGCGCGGCATTATCACCCAGCCAATCATCGCGCAGCTGACGCGGGACAGCCTTTGTATCGCCTGCCGCCGACCACTATCGAGGCTTACAGCTCGGCATGCCAACGCCGTCGCAGCACAGACAGCGCAGCGGACCCGCCGGCTTTCAAGCGCCCGTACCAGGCTCTATGATCAGCGCATCCCACCTTCGGCCGCCAAAAGGACCTCCTCATGAGCCGCTATGAAATATCGTTTTCCGGCGAACTCGCTCCGGGCGCCAAGCTGGAGCAGGTCGAGGCCAACCTGACTCGCCTGTTTCAGGCCGACGCCCAGCGCATCGCCGTGCTGTTTTCCGGTCGGCGAATCGTGATCAAGCAGGACCTGGACCACGCCAGCGTCGAGAAGTACCGCCAGGCCATGGCGCGCGCCGGCGCCATCGCCGAGGTCCGCCCGATGCCCGTTGAGGTAGAGGAAATCGAGCTCGCCCCGCCACCGTCGGAAGACCCGGCCCCTGCACCGCAGGCTTCCGCCGCTCAGGCGTCGCCTCAACCCTTGAAGGTGGCCCCACGGGATGAGTACATGGCTGCGTTCGTCGACGTCGAGGCGCCAGACTTCGGCATCGCGCCGGTCGGCGTGGACCTGCAGGACGCACAACCCGAGCCCAAGGCCCCGCCCGTGGACCTGTCCCAGTTCAGCCTGGCGCCGGTGGGCAGCGACATGGGTGAACGGCGCCGTGCCAGCGATGCGCCGGTGCCGGACACCTCTCACCTGAAGCTGGTGGACTGATCCCCGCCCTGCTGGATTACTTTCCCCTAACCCACCTGAACAGAGGCGCCCTCCCGGCCCTGTAGGGTGGGCTCAAGATCACCGACGCGACCTTGCGGGCGAACTCCCAACGCCGACCCGGGCTCCAACCTTACAAGCCCGCAAAGTGCCGCTCACTCATGGACCTTGTCGTTGCCCGCCCCGAAGGCCTCTACTGCCCACCCGGTGATTTCTACATCGATCCCTGGCGCCCGGTCGATCGCGCCGTCATCACCCACGCCCACGGCGACCACGCACGCTGGGGCATGGGCCACTATCTGGCCTCTCGCGACAGCGAAGGCATACTCCGTTCGCGGATCGCCGCGGACATGCCATTGCAGACGCTGGCCTATGGCGAATCCGTCAATCATCACGGTGTAAAGCTCAGCTTCCACCCTGCCGGTCACGTGCTCGGCTCGGCCCAGGTGCGACTGGAATACAAAGGCGAAGTCTGGGTCGCATCGGGCGACTATAAAGTCGAGCCGGACGGTACCTGTGCGCCCTTCGAGCCGGTGCGCTGTCACACCTTCATCACTGAATCGACCTTCGGCCTGCCGATCTACAAGTGGCCGTCACAGGCTCAGGTGTTTCGTGAGATCAACGACTGGTGGCGCGCCAACGCCGCCGCCGGGCGCGCCAGCGTGCTGTTCTGCTACGCCTTCGGCAAGGCGCAGCGCATCCTGCACGGCCTGGACGAAAGCATCGGCACCATCGTGGTCCACGGCGCGGTGGAGCCGCTGAACAAGGTCTACCGCGAAGGCGGTGTTTACCTGCCGCCAACCGTTTATGCCGGCGACCTGAAAAAAGGCGACCCGCGCCTGAAGCACGCCATCATCCTCGCCCCTCCCTCGGCGGGTGGAAGCACCTGGATGCGTCGCTTCGGTGACTATGCCGACGCCTTTGCCAGTGGCTGGATGATGCTGCGCGGCACCCGTCGTCGGCGCGGGGTCGATCGCGGCTTCGTGCTCTCGGATCACGCCGACTGGCCCGGCCTGCTCTGGGCCATCGAGCAGACCGGCGCCGAGCGGGTGATGGTGACCCACGGCTCCGTGCCGATTCTGGTCCGTTACCTGCGCGAAACGCGCGGTCTCGACGCCCAGGCCTTTGAGACCGAGTACGGCGACGAGGACGACGCCACGACTCAGGAGGCCGAATGATCCTCAGCCTGGCCCTACACTACATGCCAAAAGATACCGTTGCGGAACCACCACACTTTCCTTGCAGGTGCGAGATTGCTCGCGAACTGGCCGCACCACGCCGGTACGGAGGCGCCATATGAAAGCCTTCGCCACCCTCTACAGCCGCCTCGACGCCACGACCTCGAGCAACGCCAAGCTCGCCGCGATGCGTGACTACTTTCGCGAAGCCGATCCGTCTGATGCCGCCTGGGCCGTGTACTTCCTGGCCGGTGGCCGACCGCGTCAGCTGGTGCCGACCCGCGTGCTGCGCGAGACCGCCATGCAGGCCTCGGCGCTGCCGGAATGGTTGTTCGAGGAGAGCTACCAGGCGGTTGGCGACATGGCTGAAACCATCTCGCTGCTGATGCCCGAGGCCGAGCACAGCTCCGACGACGGGTTGGCCGTATGGATGCAGGACAAGCTGCTACCGTTGCGCGGGCAACCACCGGAGGAACTGGCCGAGCGATTACCCGCGCTATGGACACAGCTCGACCGGCTGAGCCTGATGGTCTGCATCAAACTGATCACCGGCGCCTTTCGCGTCGGCGTATCGAAACTGCTGGTGACCCGCGCACTGGCTTCATTGGTCGATCTCGATCCCAAGCGCGTGGCGCAGCGTCTGGTGGGTTACACCGATCTGTCGCACCGCCCCAGCGCCGAGGGTTACCGCGCGCTGATCGCCGACGAATCCGAGCACGAACACGCGCAGCGTGGCGGCCAGCCCTACCCCTTCTTTCTTGCCCACCCGCTGCAGGCACCTGTCGAGGAATTCGACACCCTGCTCGGCGCACCGGAGAACTGGTTCATCGAATGGAAGTGGGACGGCATTCGCGCACAGCTGGTCAAGCGTGATGGGCAGATCTGGGTCTGGTCTCGTGGTGAAGAGCTGGTCAGTGAGCGCTTTCCGGAACTGTGCGAACTGGCCAGCTGCCTGCCGGACGGCACCGTGATCGACGGCGAAATCCTGGTCTGGAAGCACGCACCAGGCGAGCCGAAGCAAGAACTCTTCGAGCAACCGGAAGGCGATGATGCTGAAGCAACCGAGCGCTTCGGCGTCCAGCCCTTCGCGCTGTTACAGCAGCGTATCGGGCGCAAGAACCTGACCGCCAAGGTCCTGCAGGACGCCCCGGTCGCGGTGCTCGCGTATGACCTGCTCGAATGGCAGGGCGATGACTGGCGGCAACGCGAACATCGTGAACGCCGGCAGCAACTCGAAACGGTGGTCGGCCACTGCCCCAACCCGCGGCTGATGCTTTCGCCGCTGGTCATGGGCAAGGACTGGAACGACCTCGCGCAACAGCGCGAAATCTCTCGCGCGCTTGGCGTCGAGGGCATGATGATCAAAGCGCGCGCCGCGCAATACGGCGTCGGTCGAACCAAGGACGTGGGCGTCTGGTGGAAGTGGAAGATTGATCCGTATTCGGTCGATGCCGTGCTGATCTACGCCCAGCGCGGCCATGGTCGCCGCGCCAGCCTCTACACCGACTACACCTTTGCAGTGTGGGACGGCGAACCGGGCGACCCGGAGCGCAAGCTGGTGCCCTTCGCCAAGGCCTATTCCGGGCTGACCGACGAGGAGATGCGCAAGGTCGACGCCATCGTGCGCAAGACCACCGTGGAGAAATTCGGCCCCGTTCGTAGCGTGACGCCAACCCTGGTGTTCGAACTTGGCTTCGAGGGAATCGCCGCCAGCAGTCGGCACAAGAGCGGCATCGCCGTGCGCTTCCCGCGCATGCTGCGCTGGCGCCTCGACAAGCCTGTGGCTGAGGCCGATACGCTGGAGACGCTGAAGGAATTGCTGGGATGATCCGACGCACGGGAGAAGCCAGGCTGCCCTGCGCAGGTGCCGGCTTGCCGGCGATCCACACCGTTACAGGGCCACAGGATCGCGAGCAAGCTTGCTCCCACAAAAAGCCGAAGCTAGGCCTTTGCATGGATCGAGCGGAGGACGAGGCATGAGTGCGCGGCCCGCCTCGCTTGCCGATCACTGGTTCGCCACGCGCGATTGGCAGCCGTTCCCTTTCCAACAACAGGTCTGGCAAGCGGTCCATGAGGGTGAATCCGGCCTGCTCCATGCCACCACCGGCTCCGGCAAAACCTACGCCGTCTGGCTTGGAGCGCTCAATCGTTTCGCTGCAACAGGCGCAGATACCTCCGTCGAGAAACCGCAGGCGCGCGCCAGTTCGTCGGACAAACCCGCCCCGCTCACTGTCCTCTGGATCACCCCCATGCGTGCCCTGGCCGCCGACACGGCCCGCGCCCTGCAAGCGCCGCTGGATGAGTTAGGTATCAACTGGAGCATCGGTCTGCGCACCGGCGATACCAGCAGCGCCGAGCGGGCGCGCCAGGGTCGGAGATTGCCCAGCGCGCTGGTCACCACGCCAGAAAGTCTCACCCTGCTGCTGACCCGTGCCGACGCCCGTCAGGCCTTTTCCGGTCTGCGCATGCTGGTGGTGGACGAGTGGCACGAACTGCTGGGCAACAAGCGCGGCGTGCAACTGCAACTGGCGCTTGCTCGTCTGCGTCAGTGGATGCCGGAGCTGATCATCTGGGGCCTGTCGGCGACACTGGGCAACCAGCCACACGCGCTGGAAGTGCTGCTGTATCCGGGCGACGGCAAGCTTGTGCAGGGCAAGGTCGACAAGGATCTGCGCGTCGACACGTTGCTACCGCCGAGCATCGAGCGCTTTCCCTGGGCCGGTCATCTCGGGCTGCGCATGCTGCCGCAGGTGGTCGAGCAGATCGATTCGGCTGTCACTACGCTGGTGTTCACCAACACCCGTTCACAGTCCGAGATCTGGTATCAGGCGCTTCTCGAGACGCGCCCAGACTGGGCGGGACTGATCGCCCTGCATCACGGCTCACTGGCGCGCGAGGTGCGCGACTGGGTTGAACTGGGCCTCAAGCAAGGCGCACTCAAGGCGGTCGTCTGTACCTCGAGTCTCGATCTCGGGGTCGACTTCCTGCCTGTCGAGCGGGTGCTGCAGATCGGCTCGCCCAAAGGCGTGGCGCGCCTGATGCAGCGCGCCGGTCGCTCCGGTCACGCACCCGGCCGGACGTCGCGGGTCACCCTGGTGCCAACGCACAGCGTCGAAGTCGTGGAAGCCGCAGCCGCCCAAGTCGCCATCGCCGAACGCCGCATTGAAGCTCGAAGCGCCCCGCACCGCCCTCTCGATGTGCTGGTGCAACACCTCGTCAGCATGGCCCTCGGCGGGGGATTCCGGCCCGACGAATTGTTCATCGAAGTGCGCCAGGCCTGGTCCTATCGCGAACTCACCGACGACCACTGGCAATGGGCGCTGGCCTTCGTGCGTCATGGCGGGCATTCGTTGACGGCCTACCCGGACTATCAGCGCGTCGAGCCGGACGAGACCGGACTTTGGATAGTCCCCAGCCGCCGCGTCGCGCTTCGCCATCGCATGAGCATCGGCACCATCGTCAGCGACGCCAGCCTGACGGTGAAGTTCTGGGCCAAGGGTGGCAGCGGCCGGTCACTGGGCACCATCGAGGAAGGCTTCATTGCCCGACTGCGCCCCGGTGACAACTTCCTCTTCGGCGGCCGTCTGCTGGAGCTGGTGCGAGTCGAGAACATGACCGCCTACGTCAGCCGCGCCACCGGCAAGAAAGCCGCTGTTCCGCGCTGGAACGGCGGGCGCATGCCGCTCTCCAGCGAACTGGCCGATGCCGTGGTCGAGCAGCTCGGCGCCGCCTCGCGCGGCCAGTTCGAGAGTGCCGAGATGCGCCTGGTAGAACCCCTGCTGCGCGTGCAGCTGGACTGGTCGGCGCTGCCCACCGAAACCACGCTGCTAGCCGAAGTGATGAAGTCCCGCGAGGGCTGGCACCTGTTTCTCTATCCCTTCGCCGGTCGACACGTGCATCTCGGGCTGGCCAGCCTGCTCGCCTGGCGGATGGCCCAGCGCCAGCCGCTGACCTTTTCCATCGCCGTGAACGACTACGGCTTCGAGCTGCTCTCGGCAACCGAGGTGGACTGGCTGCAGTGGCTGACGCCCGCGCTGTTCAGCCAGGACAAATTGCTGCACGACGTGCTCGCCAGCCTCAACGCTGGTGAGCTGGCGCGCCGGCGTTTTCGCGAAATCGCGCGCATCGCGGGGCTGGTGTTTTCCGGCTATCCCGGGGCGCAGAAAAGCGCGCGCCAGCTACAGGCCTCCAGTGGGTTGTTCTTCGACGTCTTCCGCCAGTACGACCCGGCCAACCTGCTGCTGACCCAGGCCGAGGAAGAGGTGCTGCGCCAGGAACTGGAGGTCGAGCGGCTGGAGCAGACCCTGAACCGCTTGCAGCAGCGCGAGCTAGACGTGCATGTCGTCAAACGCACCACGCCCCTCGCCTTTCCCTTGATGGTTGAACGTTTCCGCGAAAGCCTGACTTCGGAAAAGCTTGCCGACCGCATTCGCCGGATGGTCGCCGAACTGGACAAGGCCGCAGGTCCCGGCGGCTATCAGCCGGAAGCAGGCGCCAGCATTGCCGTTGAGCGGGAGACCAGCGCGAAGCGCAAACCGCGCGCGACCAAGGACGGCACACCGAGGGTGAAAAAAGCAAAGTCATCCCGCTTGTAAACCCTGCCACCTCCCGTTCAACAGCCTCTTGTCTGTATCAGCCCGCCGACCTTCACCTGCAGGTTTTTTGCAGGTTCGACACAACAGAGGTGCGCTGCAGGGACAGAGCCTGAGCGGCGCGAGCAAGCTCGCTCCTACTGAAAAGCTCTCAACTGACAGTAGGTCTTCGCAGTGTTACCGGATGAGATGGCAGTACCTGCAACCTCGCGAACGCAATCGAGATCCAGCGCCTCAGTGGGATCGACTCCGCACGCACGATAGACTCCACGCATGACCTCGCACCTCTCCATCGAACTTGAACAGACCGAACTCTGGTTACTGGCCGACAAGGCCATCTACTGGCCGCAACAGCAGGCGTTGTTGATTGCCGATATTCACATCGGCAAAGCTGCCGCCTACCGACGTCTGGGCCAGCCGGTGCCCCACGGCACCACCCAGGCCAACCTGCAACGACTCGACGCGCTGCTGGCGCGTTACCGCTGCAAACAGCTGATCTTTCTGGGCGACTTCCTCCATGCACCGGAATCGCAAACGCCTGCCACGCTGAGCCAGCTGCAGGCATGGCGCGCGACGCATCCCGGCCTGGCAATCACCTTGATTCGCGGCAATCACGACCGCCGCGCAGGCGACCCACCGGCGAGCCTAAAGATGACTGTCGTCCCCGAACCCCTGCTGCTCGGTCCCTTTGCCCTGCAGCACGAGCCGGAGCCGCACGCCACTCACCATGTCCTCGCCGGTCATCTTCACCCTGCATTTCGCCTGCACGGCCGCGGCCGTCAGTCGTTGCGCCTGCCTTGCTTCTGCATCGGCGCACGCCTCAGCCTGCTGCCGGCGTTCGGCAGTTTCACCGGAATGATGGAGGTGGGCGCCGACCCGGGTCGGCGCCTGTTCGTGGCTGGGGATGATGGTGTGTGGCAGGTGGCCTGAGCCGATCAGGCCTGGGATATACCGGTTACGGTGATGCCGAAGCGCTGAGCCAGGCGGGTGGCGGGTGTCTGTTCGACGTCCGGGTCCACCTCGTAGGCATCCTCCTCACCGGCATAATCCTGCTCGGCCTTTCGGGTTACCAGCTCAACTGCCTCATCTATATCCGGCTGGCGATCGGATTCGGTCCGCAAAATGGAGGTATTGCCGTCTTTGCTGTAAGCGATGATCCAGGTCGTCATAGGTGCCCCTCGTGTCTTAGCGCCTTCAGCGGAAACTCGCTCGCCGAGATTGGCGTCGCTTTGTTTAGAGACTAGTCCCTCGCATTCAGTTCTGCCGCTTGTGCTTGTTGAATCAGCCGCCGGACGGTCTGAACGGGGCTATACAGCGTAGGTCATCCTAAAAAGGCGAACAGGAGACGAGGCCATGAGTCAATCGCGCCCACGACCTAAAGAAACGACCGAGGAGCAGCTGGTCGAGCTGTTGCGCCGCAGCGCAACCGTATTGCCCGGCATTGATGACCCAGCGTTTGCCGATGCCTTCGACCAGTTTGCAGATGCGCGGGTGGTGTTGATCGGTGAAGCCAGCCACGGCACTTCGGAGTTCTACCGGGCCCGAGCAGCCATCACCCGCCGATTGATCGAGCGCCACGGCTTTACCATCGTCGCGGCCGAAGCCGACTGGCCGGATGCGGCGAAGATCGACCGCTACGTTCGCCAGCAGCAGCCTCCGGCCTGGGTCGAGGAAGGCTTCAAGCGCTTTCCGACCTGGATGTGGCGCAACCAGGAAGTCGCTGACTTCGCCCGTTGGCTACGCGGCCACAACGATGCCCAGCCTGCCGAGCGTCGAGTCGAGTTTCGCGGGCTGGACGTCTACAGCCTGGGCGCTTCGATCCAGGAGGTGCTCGGCTATCTCGACCGGGTCGACCCGGACGCTGCCGCGACCGCGCGGCGTCGATATGGCTGCCTCAGTCCATGGCACGACGAACCGGCGGTCTACGGCCACAACGTGATGCGCGGCGAACCGTCCTGCGAGGCCGCGGTAGTCGAACAGTTGCGCGCCTTGCTCGACCAGCGGCTCGAGTACATGAAAAAAGACGGCTGCAGCTTTTTCAATGCCGAGCAGAATGCCCGCGTCGTGCTCGCTGCGGAGCAGTACTACCGCGCCATGTACCAAGGCTCTGCTGAGTCCTGGAACCTGCGCGACCGGCACATGTTCGACACGCTGCAGGCCCTGCTGAAGCATCGCGGCGATGACGCCAAGGCAGTGGTCTGGGCGCACAATTCGCACATCGGCAATGCCGCTTCGACCTCCATGGGCTGGGGCGGCGAATTCAATATTGGCGAACTCTGCCGAACCGCATTCGGGCGCGATGCGGTGCTGCTGGGCATGGGCACCGATCGCGGCCTGGTGGCCGCCGCCGACAACTGGGACGACCCCATGCAGATTCAGCAGGTTCGCCCGTCGCGCCCGGACAGCTGGGAGCAATTGTTTCTGCGCGCCGGGTTGCCTGCCTCGCTGACCAGCTGGCGCGATGACACACCGCTGCGCGAGGCGCTGGCGCGTCCCCGTCTGGAGCGCGCAATCGGCGTGATCTACCGTCCGGCCACTGAACGTCAGAGTCATTATTTTCAGGCCATACTTTCAGAACAGTTCGACGCACTGCTCTGGTTCGAACAGACCAACGCGGTCCAGCCGATCGGCCCGCAGCAGATCGACGACCAGAGTGTTCCGGATACCTACCCATTCGGAGAGTGAGCCATGCGCGCCTACATGCCCGAATCCCAACTGTTTCGCGATCGCACCCATGCCGGCCAGGAGCTGGCCGAAGCCCTGCATCACCTGGCAGAAGCGCAACCGCTGGTGCTTGCCCTGCCGCGCGGCGGGGTTCCGGTGGCCTTCGAAGTGGCACAGCGTCTCGGCGCGCCACTGGATCTGGTGCTGGTACGCAAGATTGGCGCGCCCGGCAACGAGGAACTGGCGCTGGGCGCAGTGATCGATGGGGCCGAACCGAAGTGGGTGATCAATCAGGAACTTTTCAACCAGGTTGCGCCGCCTCCGAACTGGTTCGAAGAGGAGATGCAGCGCCAGTTGACCGAACTGGAACGCCGTCGCCATCGCTATTGTGGTGAACGTCCCGCCCCGGTGATCGCTGATCGTTGCGTCATCGTCATCGACGATGGCATCGCTACCGGCGCTACGGTTCGGGCGGCGCTGAAGGGATTGAAGCAGTCGAAACCCAGCCGCGTGGTACTGGCTGTGCCGGTGGGTCCACGGGACGTAATCGAGATGCTCAGAGTGGACGTGGACGAGCTGATCTGCCTGGCAATGCCCGAGCCGTTCATTGGCGTCGGCTGCCATTACCGCAACTTCGAGCAGACCAGCGACGAGCAGGTCGTCGACCTGCTCGCACGAGCGTCTGGCCAGCCCGGGTTGTAGCGCTGTCAGGCTACCGGATCTGGCGGCGGCTGATCCGGGATCGTCGGTTCGCCGGGCTCACTGGGCAAATCCGGCACGCCAGGCTCTTCGGGGTCGCCTGGCACCCCCTGGGCTTGCCAGCTGAGCGTATCGATCTCGTCCGAATAACGTGTGGTTTCCATTTGAGTCCTCCTGCTGTAACCGAAAGCCCGGTTGGGCTATAGCAGTAGAGGCTGTCAGACGGGCATAAATCCGTCCTTCCGTCGGAGGGGCTCGGGAACGCCTCTAACTGATACATCCGCAAGCGCAGTCGCCAAAAGCGCTAGCTCGTGGCGATCAAGTATTCGCCAGCAAGCTGGCTCCTACAGAGGCAGCTATGAAGTGGTCGTGGTGCGCACAGAACGCACCAACCACGGATAGTGCCTCTCACGGCAGCGCACAGGTCGCCCGCCTCCGCATTACGCCTTAGGCCTTAGGCCACACCGAGGATCGATGGGCTCTTACCACATCAGATCATCAGGAATCTGGTAGGCGGCGTAGGGATCATCGGCGTCCGGCGCTTCGGTCTGGACGTTGAGCTGCACGATGCGGCGCGGGTCACGCTCCTGGATCTTCAGTGCCGCCTCACGCGGGATCACTTCGTAACCACCGCCATGGCGGACAATGGCCAGCGATCCGCTGGAGAGCTTGTCGCGCATCAGCTTGTTCACTGACAGGCGCTTGACCTTCTTGTCATCGACGAAGTTGTAGTAATCCTCGGTGGTCAGCTTGGGCAGCCGGCTGCCTTCGATCAGCTGCTTGACTTGCGCCGTGCGGGCTTTCTGCTCGGCCTTTTCCTGCTGCTGACGGTTCAGCTCCTGGTCGCGGGCCAGCTTTTCGGCATGAGCCTTCAGCGCCGCATCACGCTGCGAGGTGTCCTGTTCGGCCTGGCCTTTCTTCACCAGGCGCTGCTGTTTCTGCTGTTGCTTGCCGGCCTGTTTGGCCTGCTTTTCATTGACCAGCCCGGCTTTGAGCAGCTGATCGCGAAGGGAAAGACTCATGTGTCGGGTCGTCTCGTCGTGAGTTCAAATTAGACGTAAGGGTGGATCAACCGTGATTCACCAAGCGGCTTCGTGGCACAGACAACTTCCACGATCAGGCTCCGGCTATCAACCGCAGGTCGGTATCTTTTCGGCTTTTTTTGCCTCGCCCCATAGCGCGTCGAGCGTCTCCAGGTCGCAATCTTCGATGGGCCGACCGCTTTCCCGCAAGGCTTGTTCGATAAAGCGGAAGCGGCGCTCGAATTTTTGGTTGGCCGCACGCAAGGCGTTTTCCGGATCAACCTTCAGATGCCGCGCCAGATTCACCGTGACGAACAACAGATCGCCGAGCTCCTCCGCAATGGCTTCGGGGTCGTTTTCGCTCATGGCTTCGAGCACTTCGTCGAGCTCCTCACGCACCTTGTCCACCACGGGCAGAGCATCCGGCCAGTCGAAACCAACCTGAGCGGTTCGCTTCTGCAACTTGGCCGCGCGGCTCAGTGCGGGCAATGCGCTGGGCACATCGTCGAGCAGCGACAATTGCTCCGGCGCAGCCGCCTTCTCGGCGCGCTCCTCGGCCTTGATTTCCTCCCAACGCACCTTGATGGCTGCCTCATCGAGGCGCGGCAGCTCGGGCGAGCCGTACAGATCGCCGTCGGGAAACACATGCGGATGCCGGCGCAACAGCTTGCGAGTGATACCGTCGACCACGGCGTCAAACTCGAAGCGGCCCTCCTCCTTCGCCAGCTGGCTGTAATAGACCACCTGGAACAGCAGGTCACCCAGCTCACCGGGCAGATGTTCGAAGTCGCCGCTCTCGATGGCATCCGCCACCTCGTAGGCCTCTTCCAGGGTATGCGGCACGATGCTGGCGTAGTCCTGCTGCAGATCCCACGGGCAGCCATGCTGCGGATCACGCAGCCGTGCCATCAGGTGCAGCAGGTCGTTGAGTTGGTACATGACATTCCTCGGTGAAAGCCTGAGATTGAAGCTAAGCCCATTGTAGGGTGGATGACGCTCCACCCATCCACCGCAGCGTCGTCACGGTGGATGTAAAAAGTGACAGCCACCCTACGGTGTTACGAGCTTTACCAGCGACCCGAGCGCCGCAAGCAAAGCGCTGGCTAGGCGAAGTCTTAGCCAATGAGCATCTTTCGGTTGGGCTTCAACAACGCCAGATCGAGCGCAGCAGCTCCGTACATCATCCTGACCGTCGCGAGCGAAGGCCAGACAAGGCGCAAGCTTGCAGAAAAAGCGGAGTTGGCTTCTGCCAATGAGCATTTTTCAGCAAGCTTGCAACGCCGTATGGCCGAGCGCAGTAGGTCAGGAGGTACGCTGGCGCTTGGCCTCGATAATATTGGGCAGCTGCGATATCCGGCTGAGCAATCGTCCCAATGCATCCAGCCCTGGGATCTCGATGGTCAGCGTCATCTGCGCCGTGCTGTCTTCCTTGTTTGAGCGGGTATTCACCGCGAGTACGTTGATCCGCTCGTTGAGCAGGATCTGCGAGACATCGCGAAGCAAGCCGGAGCGGTCATAGGCCCGGATGCTGATGTCCGCCGGATAGGTTTTTTCGGGGATCGGCCCCCAGCTGACCTGGATGATCCGCTCCGGCTCGCGCCCGGCCAGCTGCAGCACTGAGGCGCAGTCCTGGCGATGAATGCTGACGCCGCGACCGAGGGTGATGTAGCCGACAATCGGATCGCCCGGCAGCGGCTGGCAGCAGCCTGCCATTTGCGTGAGCAGATTGCCGACACCCTGGATCTGCACGTCGCCGCGCTTGCCAGGCTTGGTGCTGGGGCGTCTGGGGATCAGCTCGAGCTGGTCATCATCATGGGTATCCGGCTCAACCAGCTGCTGAGCATGGTTGACCAGCTGAGCCAGACGCAGATCGCCTGCCCCCAGCGCGGCAAACATGTCTTCGGCGGTCTTCAGATTGGCTTTTTCGGCCAGTTTGTCGAAGTCCACCGGCGGCAAATCGAGGCGCCCGAGTTCGCGCTCCAGCAGCGCCTTGCCTGCCGCCACGTTCTGGTCGCGGGCCTGCAGCTTGAACCAATGAACGATCTTCGCCCGCGAGCGCGAGGTGGTGATGTAGCCCAGGTTCGGGTTCAGCCAGTCGCGGCTCGGGGAGCCCTGTTTGCTGGTGATGATCTCGACCTGCTCACCAGTCTGCAGGCTGTAGTTGAGCGGTACGATGCGCCCGTTGATCTTGGCACCGCGGCAGTTGTGACCAATTTCGGTGTGCACGCGGTAGGCGAAGTCCAGCGGCGTGGCGCCCTTGGGCAGATCGATGGCATGGCCATCCGGGGTGAACACGTAAACGCGGTCCGGCTCGATATCCACGCGCAGCTGATCGGCCAAGCCGCCAATGTCACCCAGCTCTTCGTGCCATTCGAGCACCTGACGCAGCCAGGAGATCTTCTCCTCGTAGTGGTTCGAGGTGGCTTTGACGTCGGTGCCCTTGTACCGCCAATGCGCGCAAACACCCAGCTCGGCTTCCTCGTGCATGGCCTGGGTACGGATCTGCACCTCCAACACCTTGCCTTCCGGCCCGAGCACGGCGGTGTGCAGCGAGCGGTAGCCGTTTTCCTTGGGGTTGGCGATGTAGTCGTCGAATTCCTTGGGGATGTGCCGCCACAG
>CERD01070568.1_pt1 | contig 14721 bp, 12 predicted proteins | sample 530931 | NCBI WGS metagenome assembly CERD01 (sample SAMEA2621101, study PRJEB7988) | marine metagenome | isolation source: saline water (ENVO:00002010), including
GAGCCTCTGGTCGCGGCTCGCCTCGCTGCGGCCGCCGGCGTCAAGGTGCATACGATCGGCATCGGTGCCGAAGCGGATGACAGCCTGCTCAACCGATTCGGTTTCAACCCCGGCGGCGACCTGGACGAAACGACCCTTCGCGCGATTGCCTATGAAACCGGCGGCGAGTACTTCCGAGCGCGTACAAATGAAGAGCTGGAAGCAGTCGGTGCCGCCCTCGACGAACTCGAGCCGGCCGCCCAGCAGCCGGCTCAGGCACGCGTCGCCACAGCGTTGTACGCCTGGCCATTGGCAGCAGCACTTCTGTTCAGCTGGCTGTTGGTCGCGCGCAGCGTCTTGCCTTTGTCGCTGCGTCAACTGGGCGCACGGAGCAAGCGATCATGAGCGAACTTCTGCCCTACCTGCTCAGACCGTTCTGGTTGATCGCATTGCCGCTGCCGATATGGCTGATGTGGCGTTTATGGCATCGTCAGCGCCAGACCGGTCGCTGGCAGCGCCTCTTGCCCGAAGCTTTTCATACCGCTCTGCTCACCCGCGGCAAGCTGCGTAACAGCAAGCTTCCTTGGATCTTGCTCGGCAGCACCTGGCTGCTGGGTTGTCTGGCGTTGCTGGGGCCAAGTTGGCAGCAGGTCGAGCAACCCAGCCTGACACGCGCGGACCCGCTGGTCATCTTGCTGGAGACTACCCCGGCGATGCTGGCAACCGATGTGCGGCCGAGCCGACTCGATCAGGCCAAGCGCAAGATCCTTGATCTGCTGCAGACACGCCAGGATGCCCAGACCGCTGTGGTGGTCTTTGCCGGTAGCGCTCACACCCTGGTGCCCTTGTCCAACGACATGGCCACCACGCAAAACCTTCTGGACGCATTGCAGCCCGATCTCATGCCCGAACCCGGCCATCGTGCTGACCTGGCGGTGGCGCAAGGCATTGCCCTCCTGCAACAAGGCGCCAATGGCGCTGGTCGCCTTCTGCTGATCGGCAGCAGTCTGAACGAGCCGGAGCGCGCATCGATTGAGCAGCAGCTGGAAGAAAACGAGCTGTCGCTGCTTCTGTTAGGCATCGGCACCGAGCAAGGTGCTCCGATTCCTCTGGAGGACGGCAGCTTCCTCAAGGATGACAAAGGTTCCATTGTCATCCCCCGGCTGGACGACAATGCCATGCGGCGTTTCGCCAGCCAGATCGGCGGTCGCTATCAGCAGGCTCGAGTCGATGATGCGGACCTGCGCAACCTCGGCTTGCTCGAACGCAACGGAAAGCTTGTGGCTCAAGACGAGACCACCCGTCTCGACGCCTGGCAGGACCAAGGCTACTGGCTGCTACTCCCTCTGGTGTTGCTCGCCGCCTTCGCCGGGCGCCGGGGTTGGCTGTTCTGCTTGCCGCTCGTCCTCTTCGTCCCGCAACCCGCCAGTGCCCTGAGCTTTGACGACCTATGGCTGCGCCCCGATCAACAGGGCATGCGCCTGCTGGAATCTTCTCGCCCAGGCGAAGCCGCGACCCGCTTCGAGGATCACCGGTGGCAGGGCTATGCCCGCTACCAGGCCGGTGACTTTGCCGGCGCCGCCGAGCAGTTCGGCAAGGGCGACTCCGCAGCCGATCACTACAACCGAGGCAATGCCCTGGCCCGCAACGACGAGCTGCAAGCCGCTATCGAAGCCTATGAACAAGCCCTGGAGCTGGATCCGGGCCTGGACGTCGCGCGGCACAATAAAACCACCGTCGAAGACGCCCTACGACAAAAAGAGGCTCAAGCTGATGCCGATCCCGACGCGTCGCCACCCCAGGAATCGACATCCGAAGCCGAGCAGCGCAAGCAGCCTCGTGCAAGCAAAGCGCCAGACACCTCGTCGGACTCGACAGATCAAACCACGGCACAGGCCCCGCCAGAGCCAGCTGGCGAGGTGTCGAGCGAAACACTGAACGAGAGCCCTCCCGAGTCCGAGCCAGTCGCGACCGATCAGCAGATGGCACAAGCACAGGAAGTGCCGGTCGATCCCGAGCAGGATCAGGCAATGAACCAATGGTTGCGCAAGATCCCGGACGATCCCGGCGAGCTGTTACGGCGCAAGTTTCTTTATGAGCAACGCAAACGGCAGGAATTGAATCAATGATGCGCTGGATGACACTGGTGTTTCTGCTCCTGCTGGGCTTGCAAACCCACGCTGCTACCTTGGTAGCCCGGGTCGACCGTACCGAGCTGAGCCTGGACGAAACTGTGGAGCTGACGCTGGAAACGGCCGACGGCACCGCATTTGGTAAGCCCGACCTGCAGCCCCTCGACAGCCTGTTCAAAGTATCCGGGACACGTCAGAGCAACCAACTTGCCGGGACCAACGGCGATGCACAGGCGATTACCCAGTGGCAGGTCATGCTCCAGCCGCTGCAGACCGGCTACGTCGTCATTCCGCCGTTGCAGCTCGGCGATGCCCGTAGCGAGCCAATCACCTTGCATGTCACCGAGCCCAGCGCCAGCGACAGCGACCTGCTTGCCCCCATATTCATCGACGCCAGTCTTGATCAGGAGGTCGCCTACGTGCAGGCGCAGGTGCTGCTGACGCTGCGTATCTACCACTCCGTATCGCTGTACGACGACAGCACCCTGTCACCGCTGCAGATGAACGATGCGCTGGTGCAGCGGCTGGGCGAACCACGCACTTATGAAAAAGACATCAATGGCGTCCGCCACGGCGTGATTGAGATCCGCTATGCGCTGTTCCCGCAGAAAAGCGGCGAGCTGACAGTTCCCGCACAACTGTTCAGCGCCACGGCCGTGGCACCGTCGACCGGTGATCAGTATGGCTCGAGGTTCGGACGTTCGACCCAGGTCAAATCACCCACCATCCCGTTAATTGTAAAGCCCAAGCCATCTGACTATCCCGCCGACGCCGCTTGGCTGCCGGCCCGAAGCCTGACGCTGGTCGAAGCCTGGAGTCCGGAACCAGGGGATGCTCAGCTGGGCGAAGCCCTGACCCGCAGCTTGCTCTTGAAAGCTGACGGATTGACCAGCAGCCAGCTGCCTCCAATCGCCTCAACCAAGCTTCCGGGACTGCGCAGCTACCCCGACCAGCCGACCCTGAACAACGAAGTCACGGCCAACGGTGTCAGCGGCAGTCGCGAACAGCGCGAAGCTCTGGTCGCGACGCGCACCGGTGATTTCCAACTCTCGCCCGTGGAAGTCATCTGGTGGAACACCCTGGAAGATCGCCTGGAGCGCAGCACGCTGCCTGCGCGCAACCTGCTTGTCGCCGACAACCCGGACCTGCAACAGCCCGCCATCGAGACGACGGACATGCCGGAACAGCGAGAGGCGAGACGGCTATGGCCCTGGCAGCTGAGTAGCGCATTGCTGGCATTGACGACCCTGCTCGGCTTTGGCTTGTGGCTGCATGCGCGCAGGCAGCCAGCGGTGATCCGCACAGTGCAGACCGGCCCGACTCCGCGCAGCCTGCTTGATGATCTGAAACGCGCCTGCCTGGCCAACGACACCCAGGCCACCCGACATGCGCTCGATGCCTGGGCACGTCAACAGCCTGAAACGCTGGCCGATATGGCGGCCCGTTTCGAGCCGCTGTCCGATGCCCTCGATGGGCTTAATGGTGCGCTGTACAGCGAGACCGGTCAGCGCTGGCAAGGCGAAGCCTTGTGGCAGGCCATTCAGAACCTGCCCGCAGGTCAGGCTGGCGATGCCGAACGCGAAGCCAGCGCGCTGCCGCCGCTATATCCGCGCTGAGCTGAAGGACTTCCCATATCCGGTCGCGATCAGCCGTCTTGCCCTTTGCTGCGAGCTCGTGCACCAGTTAGAGGCGTCTTGCACCGTCCTTGGCATGTGGCTTGCTAAACCTGAACCAGACATCCCGCTTCGCACCGGTTCCCTCCCGGACGGTGCGCGCTTCGCATGGCAAAGGTTTTCTTCAGCATGACCGATCTCTCCCCTTCGCTCCGCCCTGACGCCAAAGCCTGGGTCGCCGGCAGCGACGCGCCAGAAAAGCACGTCGTGAATCTTGGCTTCATGGCGCTGACCGATGCTGCATCGCTGATCGTCGCCGCCACCCAGGGCTTTGCGCAGCCCTACGGCCTCACGCTCAACCTGCAACGGCAGAGTTCCTGGTCCAGCGTGCGAGACAAGCTTGTGGAAGGCGAACTGGATGCCGCTCACGGACTGTACGGCCTGATATACGCCGTGCATCTGGGGATCGGAGGCAGTGCGCGTAAGGACATGGCCGTACTGATGGGGCTGGCGCAAAACGGACAGAGCATCAGCCTCTCCAATGAGCTGAAAGCAGCCGGCGTGACCGATCCCGATGCGCTCGGAAAATGCGTGCGCCAGAGTGGTGCAAAACTCACGCTTGCTCAGACATTTCCCACCGGTACTCATGCGCTCTGGCTCTACTACTGGCTGGCCGCCCACGGCGTCCACCCGCTGAAAGACGTACGCACAGTGGTGGTGCCGCCGTCGCAGATGGTCGCCCATCTACGGGCGCGACGCATCGACGGCTTCTGCGCCGGCGAGCCCTGGGGCGCCCAGGCCATTGAAGAAGACATGGGTTTTACCATCGCGACCAGCCAATCGATCTGGGCCGACCATCCCGAGAAAGTGCTCGGCTGCACGCGCGAATTTGTCGACCAATACCCCAACACCGCCCGCGCGCTGGTGATGGCCATCCTCGAGGCCAGCCGCTTTATCGATGAGAGCCAGGAAAATCGCCGCAGTACTGCACAGCTGATTGCCGGCAGCGACTATGTCAATGCGCCCGTTGCGTCCATCGAATCGCGCTTTCTGGGTCAATATGAGGACGGCCTTGGCCATGCCTGGCTGGACAAGCACCCGCTGCGTTTCTTCGGCAACGGCGACGTGAACATGCCCTACCACTCCGACGGCCTCTGGTTCATGACTCAGCTGCGCCGCTGGGGTCTGCTGCGTGAAGATCCGGATTACCTTGCCGTGGCGCAAAGCGTCCAGCAGACCAGCCTCTACCGCGATGCAGCGAGCGCTTTGAATATCGCCGTACCCGACTCCCCCATGCGCAGCGCCATGCTCATGGACGGCAGTCGCTGGGATGGCAGCGATCCGGCGGGATACGCGCGCAGCTTCGCGCTGCATGCCTTGGGCGACACCGCACCACACCCCAAGCCTTGAGAAGGGAGACAGTCATGCTTCGCGTTCTCCTGATCGACGACACCCCGCGCAAGGTCGGTCGCCTGCGCACCGCTCTGATCGAAGCCGGCTTCGAGGTGATCGAGGAATCCGGTTTGACCATCGACCTGCCCGAGCGGGTCGAGGCGATTCGCCCCGACGTGGTGCTGATCGACACCGACTCCCCCGGCCGGGACGTGATGGAACAGGTGGTTATGGTCAGCCGTGACCAGCCGCGGCCCATCGTCATGTTCACCGACGACGACAACCCCGATGCCATGCGCCAAGCCATCCGCGCTGGCGTTAGCGCCTATATCGTTGAAGGTATCCAGGCCCAGCGCCTGAAACCCATTCTCGACGTGGCCATGGCCCGCTTCGAAAGCGACCAGGCAATCCGCGCGCAACTGCATGCACGCGACCAGCAACTGGTCGAACGCAAGCGCGTCGAATTGGCCAAGGGCATGTTGATGAAGATGCGAAGCTGCAACGAGGAAGAGGCCTACACCCTGATGCGCCGCCAGGCCATGAGCCGTCAGCAGAAGCTGATCCAGGTCGCTGAGCAGATCATTGCGATGAACGATCTGCTGGGTCAGTGATCCGCAAATCTCAGCGCGCTGGTCTCGGCGAGGCCCAGACGGGGCTATTAGCCGAGCGGATGCCTGCTGTGAACCTTGCGGGACTCAAGTACCGATCGTTTTCGGCTCTCGACCAGGCCCAACGAGCCTGTTGCTCGCCGACTGCAACACGTTGCGCCAGCCGCCCCCTAACCACTCCAATCGCGTCCGAATGACGGGCGCCACTGCGCCCGCCATTTCCAAGCAGCTCTTCCATGCAAACGAACCAAAACGGAGCCAAGGATAGAATTGGGTGCACGGCTATTGCACCGAGCGATCGCCAGGAGTGCCAAGCCCGCACGTCCAACGCATGTTCAGCCTGGCCGGTTGTTTCAGACGTAAGCCGTTGTATTACATAGATCTTCCTAACACCCTAGTCGCCAAAAAAATCTCAGATTAAGAATTGGCAAGCCCCTTGCAATCCCTCTGTTACCACGTCTTCAGGTCGCCAACGGCGGTGATCGGGACGAATTGACAAAGGCGTCAACGGTGCTCGCTCTGCGCATGCAGAGGGTGCTTCCGTTACGCCTTTTTTTCGTTTCGCGATTGAGGGATAGATCATGCGCAAGACCCGCCGTACTTTGTTGAAAACGCTGGTGGCCAGCATTGGCTGCTCTGCCCTGCTGCAACTGGTGCCGATGGCCGCCTGGGCGGCCGAGCCAGAGAAGGAAGAACTCAAGCTCGGCTTCATCAAGCTCACCGACATGGCGCCACTGGCGATTGCCTATGAGAAAGGCTTCTTCGAGGACGAAGGGCTCTACGTCACGCTCGAAGCGCAGGCGAACTGGAAGGTGCTGCTGGACCGCGTCATTGACGGCGAGCTGGACGGTGCGCACATGCTCTCCGGCCAGCCGATCGGCGCGACCATCGGTTTTGGTACCAAGGCCGACATCATCACGGCCTTCACCATGGACCTCAATGGCAATGCCATCACCATGTCCAACGCGATCTGGGAGCAGATGAAGCCCAACGTGCCGATGGCAGACGGCAAGCCGGTGCATCCCATCAAGGCCGACGCACTCAAGCCGGTGATCGAGCAGCTCAACGCCAGCGGCAAGTCCTTCAACCTGGGCATGGTGTTCCCGGTATCCACCCACAATTACGAATTGCGCTACTGGCTCGCGGCCGGTGGCATTCACCCCGGTTACTACGCACCGAAGAAAGGCGACATCAGCGGACAGATCGATGCCCAGGCGTTGCTCTCCGTTACGCCACCGCCGCAGATGCCTTCGACCATGGAAGCCGGCACCATCCATGGCTACAGCGTCGGCGAGCCATGGAACCAGCAGGCGGTCTTCAAAGGCATCGGCGTACCCGTGGTTGCCGACTATGCGATCCGCAAGAACATGTCGGAAAAGGTCTTCGGCGTATCCAAAGCCTGGGCCGAAGCCAATCCCGAAACGCACAAGCGTCTGGTCAAGGCGCTGATCCGTGCAGGCAAGTGGCTGGATGAAAACAACAACGCTAACCGGCAGGAAGCGGTGGAAATCCTCTCGCGACCGGAATATGTCGGCGCCGACGCCAAAGTCATCGCCAACTCCATGACCGGCACCTTTGAATTCGAGAAAGGCGACAAGCGCGAGGTGCCGGATTTCAACGTGTTCTTCCGTTACAACGCGACCTACCCCTACTACTCCGATGCCATCTGGTACCTGACGCAGATGCGCCGCTGGGGCCAGATCGCCGAGGCCAAGCCGGACAGCTGGTACCTGGACATGGCCAAGCAGGTCTATCGCCCCGAAATTTACCGTGAAGCTGCAGCGGCACTGATCGAAGACGGGCTGATGGTTGCCGGAGACTTTCCGCCCGCTGACGAAGACGGCATTCGCGAGCCGCTGACCGACACCATTGATGGCGTCACTTACGACGGACGCGCTCCCAATGCTTACCTTGACCAGTTCGCGATCGGCCTGAAAGGCGATACCACGCTCTGATTCCGCCTACGGGAGCCATGCGCGGCTCCCACCTTTCGGAGGACATGTCGATGAGCAATCCCGCCGTCGTGCAGAACATAAAAGAAACCCTTAGAGCTGGCCGTCAGGCCCGCATCAAGCGCTGGCTGCCGCAAGTGATCATGCCGTTGGTGGGCATCTTTGCCTTCCTGCTGTTCTGGCAGTTGGTGGCCTCGAATATCCAGACCAGCCTCGGTCAGTTTCCCGGGCCGAGCCAGGTAGCCGAGCAGTTCAACGGGCTGGTCGATGCGCATATCCAGTCGCGGAAAAAAGCCGAGGCGTTCTACCAGCGTCAGGAGGACCGCAATGCCGCCAAACTGGCCAAGAACCCCGACGCCGAGGTGAAGATTCGCCCGTACACCGGCAAGCCGACCTTTTTCGAGCAGATCTTCACCAGCCTCTATACGGTGATGACCGGCTTTGCCATCGCCTCGCTGATTGCCGTGCCGCTGGGCATCGTCTGCGGGTTGAGCAAGACGGTGTATAGCGCGGTCAATCCGCTGATACAGATCTTCAAGCCGGTGTCGCCGCTGGCCTGGCTGCCGCTGGTGACCATGGTGGTCAGCGCCGTCTACGTCAGTGACGACCCGCTGATGGCGAAATCCTTCGTCACCTCGGCGCTGACCGTAGCGCTGTGCTGCCTATGGCCGACGGTGATCAACACCACGGTGGGCGTGGCCAACCTTGACAAGGATTTACAGAACGTCAGCCGCGTGCTGCGCCTGTCACCGCTCAGTCATGTGCGCCGCATCGTCTTGCCCGCCGCCATTCCGATGATCTTCACCGGCCTGCGCCTGTCTCTGGCGACCGGCTGGATGGTGCTGATCGCCGCGGAAATGCTGGCGCAGAACCCCGGCCTCGGCAAATTCATCTGGGACGAGTTCCAGAACGGCAGCTCCAACTCGCTCGGCCGGATCATGGTCGCAGTGGTCGTCATCGGCCTGATCGGCTTCGCCCTGGATCGCATCATGCTGATGCTCCAGCGTCGCGTGAGCTGGGACAAGAACGCAGACCTGCGCTGAGGAAATCACATGAACAATGCCCATCTCGAACTCACCGGCGTCGGAATCAGCTTTCCCACTGACAAGGGGCTCTACTGCGCGCTACAGAACGTCAACTTGCGCATCGCGAAGGGCGAATTCGTCTCTCTGATCGGCCACTCTGGCTGCGGCAAGTCGACGGTGCTCAACATCGTCGCCGGCCTCTATCAGGCCACCACTGGCGGCGTGATCCTCGACGGCCGTGAGGTCAACGAGCCCGGCCCGGAGCGCGCCGTGGTGTTCCAGAACCACAGCCTGCTGCCCTGGCTTTCCTGCTACGAGAACGTCGAGCTGGCGGTGCGGGAAGTCTTCAAAGGCCAGAAGAGCAAACGGGAGATGCGTGACTGGATCGAGCACAACCTCGAGCTGGTGCACATGACCCACGCTCGCGACAAACGTCCCTGCGAAATCTCCGGCGGGATGAAACAGCGCATAGGTATCGCCCGCGCGCTGGCCATGCAACCCAAGGTGTTGCTGATGGACGAGCCCTTCGGCGCCCTCGATGCGCTGACCCGCGCGCATCTGCAGGACTCGCTGATGGAGATCCACGCCGACCTTGGCAACACCGTGATCATGATCACCCATGACGTTGACGAGGCCGTGTTGCTCTCGGACCGCATCGTGATGATGACCAACGGCCCCTCTGCAACCATCGGTGAGATTCTGCGCGTCGAGCTCAAGCATCCTCGCGACCGCATGACCCTGGCCCACGACGCCCAGTACCACGCCTACCGAGCGCAGGTCCTGGAGTTCCTCTACCAGCGCCAGCAGCGGCCTGCGGCCTGACAAGTCACCAGGATGCTAATCGAGAAAGGATCACGAGCATGGACAGAGCCTTGAACGCCACGCGCCCAACGCACGCCGTACCGCAAGCCACCACCGCGGCCCTGCAGTCGTACATGGATTGGCTATTGCTCGCCGCCTGGGCGATGGCCTGTATGGCTGGGCTGTGGCAGCAGCAACTGCTGTCGCTGGCCCTCGCCTGTATCGCCGCAGGTCTGCAACTGGCCCAACAGCGCAAACGCCGCGAGCATCAGCGCCACAGTGAGCATTTGCTGGCCGTGCTCGGCCAGCAGCAGGGGCTCAACGAGCCTCGTGAGGATCTGGTCGCCGCCTTTGGCGCTCAATCGCTGCGCAGCGAGCGTTTACGAAGTGAAGTGCAGTTCGCCAGCGATGCCCTCGAGCGCATGGCCGCAACCGCCGAGCACAGCAGCATCGGCCAGGGCGAGCGAGTGCTGGCGATGACCGAGGCCAGCAAGGCGCTGAGCCACAACCTAGAGCAGGTCAGCACGCTGGGCCAGCAAGCCATGCAAGCCTTTGCCGACACTCACCGGCAAAGCCAGGCCGGCCGCGACAACGCGATGTCGGTCAGCACCCGCATGACCGAGGTACGCCAGAGCATGCAGCGCACCTCGGATGCGGTCGGCCAGCTTTTGCAGGACACGGCTGCCGTCGGCAAAGCCGCCCTGAGCATCCAGAACGTCGCCAAGCAAACCCAGTTGCTCGCCCTGAATGCGTCCATCGAAGCGGCGCGAGCCGGCGAGCACGGTCGCGGTTTCGCGGTGGTGGCCGACGAGGTCCGCCAGCTGGCGCTGACCAGCGACTGCGCCGCCCAGGACATCACCAGCGTGGTCGCCGCGACCGGCAACGCAGTTCGCCGCGTCGAGGCCGAGGTCGTCCAGCACCAGCAATTGCTCGAACAAAGCGGCGAGCAAAGCAGTGCATTAGCCGCCGAACTCGATCAGTTGGCGCGGCGCAGCCAGCTGAGCCTGGCCGAACTCGATCACCTGCAAACCGCCCTCGAAGCACAGCGACAGGGCAACCGCCTGTTGCGCGACCAGCTCGATCAGGTCGAGACCGGCGTCGAGCGCCAACGCACCCAGGCCGAAGAGCTGCACAGCCTGACCCTCTACCTCACTCGTCTCAGCCGTACGGAAGCCTGACCATGGAAGTATCGATCGCCCTGATCCTGGCCGCCGGCCTGGTGCTGCTCGGCAACCATCTCAGTCGCGTTGCAGCCGAGCGGCATCGCAAGCGCCTCAGCGCAACCGATGTCCAGGCGCTGCAGCATTCGCTGGAAGTTCTTCAATTCGTTCAGAAACACCGGGGCCTGGGCGGCCAACCCGATGCCGCAGCCGCCGCGCAGCGGTTGGAGGTCGCACACCATATCGACCGGCTCTGGCAGGAGTGGAAAGGCGAGGAAAACCGTCCGGCGATGCGCGCCCTGTGGCAGCAGATCCGCCGGACTCCGGCGGATTTCGAGCCGCACTGCATCCTGATCGAGCAACTCCTCGAAAGCATTCATGTGCTTGAGCTGCGCCTTGTCTTCCAGGGCAATCCGCAGGTATTCGGCATGTGCGAGGCCTGTCGCGCATTGGAAGACCTCGGACGTTTGCGCGGCCTGGCAGTGCGTGCAGCCAACTTCGAAAAGTGCCCTTTGGATATGCAGATCCAGATGCGCTATCTCTGCCTGCGCCTCACCGACCCGATCAGCGGCGACAGCCTGCGCAACCTTATCGAACACCTAGAGTGCAACCTGATCGACGCACCGCGGGTCAGCCTGGCGCCAGCCGAATGCTACGCGCTGATCACCCCGATCATCGATGAGCGCCTGCAAGGCATTCGCCATAGCATCGCCTGACGCCGCGCACGCGATATCAACAGGCCGGATCAAGCTTGGAGCTGACGTGCAGAGGCGTACAATCCGCCTCCGCACGTTGCGCTGCCAACCAGCGCCAAACACAAGCAACGAGAGCATCATGGCCCGCCTGACCCTGCAGTTTCCCGAAGACCAGTTTTGCTTCAGCACCCAGCTGACTGTTCGCATCACCGATATCAACTCCGGCAACCATCTGGCCAACGACTCGATGATCTCGATGATTTCCGAGGCCCGTGCGCGCTTCCTGTTCGCCTATGGGATCGCCGAGACCAGCAAGGATGGCGGCGGCATCATCGTCACCGACCTGGCCACCACCTACAAAGCCGAGGCCCATGCACGGGACGCCCTACTGTTCGAAGTCGGCGTCATGGATTTCAACAAGTACGGCGGCGACATCACCTTTCGTATTACCCGGCCGGCGGACGGCACGCTGATCGCCATGGCCAAGTCCGGCTTCGTCTTTTACGACTACGTGCAGAGCCGCGTTGTCGCTATGCCTGAGGCATTTGCCGCCAAATTCCCGCGGGTGAACCGGATCGACTAGATCAACCGTTGTCGTCACCGAGCTGCAGCAGTCGCTGCACATCCTCGCGGTGGCAGAGCTCGGTACCGGGGCGCATCACGGTGGCGGCTCCGGCGGCGATACCGTAGCGCACAGCCTCGTCCAAGCTGCTCCCTTCGGCCAGCGCCAGCACGATGGCACCGAGCATGCTGTCGCCTGCGCCTACCGCACTGACCACCGGAACCTGGGGCGAGCTCAGCCGCTGCAATTGCTCGCCGCAAGCCACCAGCGCCCCATCCGCGCCCAGCGACAGCACGATGATCTGCGCACAGCCCCTCGCCATCAGGCTGCGCAGCGCTTGCTCCTGCTCCAGTCCGCTGGTGATCGGGCGACCGACCAGGGTCGAAAGCTCGTTGAGGCTCGGCTTCAGCAGGAATGCCCCGCCCTGACGTGCGGCGTAGGCCAAGGGCTCGCCGGACAGGTCGACGACCAGCCTGGCGCCGATGCGGCGCGTCAGGCTGAGCAGATCATCGTAGAACGTAAGCGCCACACCCGGCGGAAAGCTCCCACTCAGCACCAGATAAGCCGGCACCGGGTCCAGAGAGGTCAGTGCATCGAGACAGCGGGCCAGCTCCTCGGAGGACAAGGAGGGCCCAGGCAGTACAAAACGGTACTGCAGCCCGGTCTCAAACTCGTCCACGGTAAAACTTTCACGGGTGTCGCCAGCGATCGGAACGGGGCGGTGCGCCAAGCCCAGCTCATCCAGCGCTCGCTTGAGCAGATCGCCGAACGGACCGCCCGCAGGATAGACGGCCACCGCCTCGCCACCCAGCGTGTCGACCACCCGCGCGACGTTGATCCCGCCGCCTCCCGGGTCGTGGCGCGGCAGCGAGCAGCGTAACTTTTCGGTACTGGTTACCCGCGCAGTGCTGACGGACAGATCCATTGCCGGGTTCAGGGTCAGGCTGGCAATAACGGGCATCGATCACTCCTCGAAGCTTGGCAGGTAAAGCCTAACAGCCGACGTCAGGACAAGGACAATCGGCAAGACATTGCCCTGAAATGGCGCCCACCGCACAACGGCTGTGCACCCGACGTCGACCGACCTGGCGAGACCAACGACACGAGCCGCATGAAACGGGGCCGCAGGATGACTGGCACGTTAGATGCTTCGCAATCGACACGGTAGGCCAACGGCGGTCTCCACCCTAAGACAAAGGCGTCGCACCATTCCTGCTCCGGCAGGCGTGATGCGGCGCCTTTTTGTTTTCGCCTCGACGTTGGGGCGGCCTCTTTTGCACAAGACGAATGCCTGGAGCCCACCCGATGAATACCAGTTTCTGGAAAGCCGGCCACACGCCGACCCTGTTATCAGCCTTTCTCTATTTCGACCTGAGTTTCATGGTCTGGTACGTGCTTGGCCCGCTTGGCGTCCAGATTGCGGCCGACCTCGGCCTCACCACACAGCAGCGTGCCTTCATGGTCGCCACGCCGATCCTTTCCGGTGCCGTGCTGCGCCTGGTGCTGGGCATGCTGGCCGACCGCACCTCCCCCAAGACCGCCGGGCTGTTCGGTCAGGTCGTGGTGATCGCTGCGCTGTTCGTGGCCTGGCTCCACGGCATTCATAGCTATGAACAAGCCCTGCTGCTCGGCCTTTTCCTTGGCATGGCGGGGGCCTCCTTCGCCGTCGCGCTGCCACTGGCTTCGCAGTGGTATCCACCGCAGCATCAGGGAAAGGCCATGGGCATTGCCGGTGCGGGCAACTCCGGTACGGTGTTCGCGGCGCTGTTCGCACCTGTGCTGGCGACGATGTTTGGCTGGAGCAATGTGTTCGGTCTCGCGCTGATTCCATTGGTCCTGGTGCTGATCATCTTCGCCACGCAGGCGAAGAATGCACCGAATCGTCCCGCGCCCAAGTCCTTTGCCGACTACATGAAAGCCCTCGGCGACCGAGACAGCTGGTGGTTCATGTTCTTCTACAGCGTCACCTTCGGCGGCTTCCTCGGCCTGGCCAGTACCCTGCCGGGCTATTTCCATGATCAGTACGCCTTCGACCCGGTCAAGGCCGGCTATTACACCGCCGCCTGCGTCTTTGCCGGCAGCATGCTGCGCCCGCTCGGGGGGGCACTGGCCGACCGAATCGGCGGCATCCGCTCGTTGCTGGTGATGTACACGGTTGCTGCCGTTTGCCTGTTCGTTGTCGGCTTCAATCTACCGAGTTCGACGGCTGCACTGGCCTTGTTCGTGGTCGCCATGCTCAGCCTGGGAGCGGGCAACGGTGCGGTGTTCCAACTTGTGCCACAACGCTTCCACAAGGAAATCGGCGTGATGACCGGTCTGGTCGGCATGGCTGGCGGCATTGGTGGTTTCCTGCTCACCGCAGGTCTCGGCGCCGTCAAGCAGGCCACGGGTGACTATCAGATGGGCCTCTGGCTGTTCGCCAGCCTGGGTGCGCTGGCGTGGTTTGGCCTCTATGGTGTGAAGCGCCGCTGGAGAACCACCTGGGGTTCTGCCGCGATGACTGCCGCCCGCGTCTGAGTTCATCCAGGCAACACTCGGAAGGCAGGCCTCAGGGCCTGCCTTCGTCGTTCGTTTTTGCAGGCGCGCCATTGGAGTTTCGCCCATGCCCTTGCAGCTGTCGTTTGGTGAAGCCACCGCCACCGGCCCCCGCAATGAGAACCAGGACGCCCTGCGGATCGTGACGCCGACCCCGGGCCTTGCTGCCAGCAAGGGGGCGCTGTTCGCCATCGCCGACGGCGTCAGCCACTGCGCTGACGGCGGCCTCGCCGCTCGGGCGACCCTGCAGGCATTGGCGACCGACTA
>CERD01103127.1_pt1 | contig 14698 bp, 13 predicted proteins | sample 530931 | NCBI WGS metagenome assembly CERD01 (sample SAMEA2621101, study PRJEB7988) | marine metagenome | isolation source: saline water (ENVO:00002010), including
GGGAACGAGAGGGCGAAGCCCTTGGCGTTCCCGCGCAAGGATCGCGTCAGCGAGCCGCACAAAGACCGGCACCCTTGCAACGGCGCGAAGCCGCCGGACACCCTGCGCGCGCGGTCAGTGCGCCAGCGGGCGTTCGGCAATGAGAGGGGCAAGAGTGCCTGCGGGTTAGCTCAAAGACGCCGCCCCCTCAGGAGCGCTGGAAGCGCGGGATAGAGGGCTTCCTTCAGAACCTCCCGCTCAACTTCCAGCTGCTCCTGATCGTCACCCGAATGGGCCGGGACTACAGGCCCGGTCCGCGCAGCGGATAGAGCAGGTTGCCCGAAGGGCAGCCACTCAATCACTCAGTTGATTTCCCGCCTCAATTGATTGTGCCATCTTGTGATTCAGCTTTCCCTCTGCCTTAGATGCGCGCCATGAATGCAGTCGAAATCGAAGAGGCAATTTCAGAACTGGCCGCCCAGCCATTTGACCGGGCTGAGTTTCCATTCGCGTTTCTCGAGGCGTTCGGACGCAAGGCGAACACGCTGAAGCAATTGCGGGCCGGGACAACCAATGCCTCGGACCTTCCCGGCGGCGTCCTCCAGCGCAACAATATCCATATTGCCACTTGTGATCCTGGCGCGGTCGACGAGACGCTGAAGGCCCTGCGTGAAAGCCCCAAGACGGGCGGGGCGAAAGCCAAATTCATCCTCGCCACGGACGGCACCGACTTGCAGGCGGAGGATCTGGTCAACGGCGAATCCGTCGCCTGCGCCTATACCGATTTCCCGAACCACTTCGGCGCATTTCTCCCCCTCGCGGGCATCACAACCGTCAAGCAAATCCGCGAAAACAGCTTTGACATCCGCGCCACCAGCAAGCTCAACAAGCTCTATGTCGAGCTACTGAAGGAGAACCCCGACTGGGCCACGGCGGAGCGCCGGCCAGACATGAACCACTTTATGGCGCGGCTGATCTTCTGCTTCTTCGCGGAGGATACCGACATCTTCAATGGCGAGGGCCTGTTCACCTTCACCGTCGAGCGGTTCAGCGACCGGGAAAGCTCCAACACGCACGAAATCATCTCGAACATTTTCCGCGCCATGGACACGCCAACGCGGCACGAAGGCAAGCTGAACCATTGCTATCGCAAGGCGGAGAACATCCCGCCCCACGCCGACGCCTTTCCCTATGTCAACGGCGCGCTGTTTTCAGGCAGCGTGGAGGTCCCCCGCTTCAGCCGCATGGCGCGCAGCTATCTGCTGCATATCGGCGGGCTGAACTGGAAACAGATCAACCCCGATATCTTCGGCAGCATGATCCAGGCGGTCGCCGATGATGAAGAGCGCGGAGCGCTGGGCATGCACTACACCAGCGTGCCGAACATCCTGAAGGTGCTGAACCCGCTATTCCTGGACGATCTTCGCCAGCAGTTGGAGGAAGCGGGCGACAATACCCGCAAGCTGCTCAACCTGCGCAATCGTATGTCGAGGATCAGGGTGTTCGATCCAGCCTGCGGATCGGGCAATTTCCTCGTCATCGCTTACAAGCAGATGCGCGAGATCGAGGCTGCGATAAACAAGCTGCGTGGTGAGAGCGAGCGCGACAGCGACATCCCGCTCACCAACTTTCGCGGGATCGAATTGCGTGATTTCCCTGCGGAGATTGCGCGCCTCGCGCTGATCATCGCCGAGTTCCAATGTGACGTGCTGTATCGCGGCCAGAAGGAGGCACTCGCTGACTTTCTGCCGCTCGATAGCCAGAACTGGATCACGTGCGGCAATGCCTTGAAACTTGACTGGATCGACCTTTGGGGAGCCAGCGGCTTACCTATAAAAGTGAAAAGTGACGACCTTTTCGAGACCCCTCTTGAACAAGCCGAGATCGATTTCGAGCATAAGGGAGGCGAAACCTACATATGCGGCAATCCGCCATTCAAAGGGACGCGGAAACAGGAGCAGCAAGAAAAGGCAGACTTGGAATTTGTGTTTTCTGGTCTGACTTCAAAGTGGAAGAACGTCGATTACGTGGGTGCTTGGCTAATGAAGGCCGCGATGTACAACGAGGTTTGTCACGCCCCCTTCGCCTTCGTCACGACCAACAGCCTCTGCCAAGGGCAGCAAGTCCCCATCACGTGGAAACTTCTGCTCGACCGGGGCTTCCGTATTAGGTTCGCTCACACTTCTTTCAAATGGTCGAATCTCGCGACAAACAAGGCTGGGGTAACGGTTATCGTGACCGGAGTGGATCGAGCGCCTGGCGGCGCTCGGCATCTTTACACTGGCGAGAATGTCCGTGAGGTCGCCAACATCAACCCTTATCTGACCGAACACCAAATCACGGTGGTTCCCGCTTCCAAGAAACCAAAATGGACTAAGGTGCCTATGGAATATGGGGTCTACTATTCGAAGTCAGCTGGTCTGATGCTCGATGGTGAAGAGAAGGCTATGTTGCTCGATGACGGTGTTCCAGAGACGATGATTAGACAGTTCATCGGATCGACCGAGTTCATTAATGGGAAGCTGCGATACTGCCTATGGATAGATGACACTGAGGTAGAGAAAGCGGAAGAGTTTCCCGTCGTGAAAACGAGGATCCAAGAGGTCAGGAGGGACAGGCTCGAAACGTCCGACGCTGCGGTCAACAAGCTGGCGGAAAGACCGCATCAGTTCAGAGAGCGCAAGGGGGATGATGCAAAGAAGATATTCGTTCCGATCGTATCGTCGGAGAACCGGGAGTTTTTTCCGGCAGGTCTTGCCGACATCTCTGTGATACCCACTAACAAAGCCTTTTACATCCCGAACGGGCCGCTTTGGACTCTTGCCGTTATCTCATCGAGGCTGCACCTCACTTGGATAGATACAATCTGCGGTCGGCTAAGGACTGATTTCTCCTATTCGAACACTTTGGGATGGAATACATTTCCGTTACCTAGTTCTGGCTTCACGACCCATCATAAGAACGAGCTGACACGCTGCGCCGAGGACATCCTCCTCGCTCGCGAGGCGCATTTCCCCAAGACCATCGCCGAGCTCTATGATCCGGAGAAGATGCCCGAAAACCTTCGCCACTCGCACGATCGAAACGACGAGGTCTTGGAACGCATCTACATCGGCCGCCGCTTCAAAAACGACACCGAACGCCTCGAAAAGCTGTTCGAACTCTACACCAAAATGACCAGCGCGAAGGCGGCTTGATGGCAGCGCAGACTCGTTCCTCGGAATGACTGTCTGCGCCAAATGCGGTCAGCCGGTTGAATTCCGCTTCATGGACGGTCGACCTATACCCCTTCATTTCGAGGGTGGATGTTCAGGTAGTCAAGGCGCCACCGGTGGCGAGCGCGTGCGAAAGAGTGACGGAAGTAGCTGCATCCGCACGAAATGCCCGAAGTGCTCCGAAGCAGTGTTCTTCATTCGCCACAACGGAGGCAGCGTCTGGATCGATCCACCGCTTGCCCCCCCTTGGTACCGGCACGGTTGCATGGACATGGCTGGCCAATCAGCTTCAAGCGGTCCGGGTCACCGAACTTCGATTGTCGATGCCGGACTGATTGATGAGCTCGGGGAACGAGAGGGCATAATTACCGGTGTCGTCAAGATCTCCGAGATAAGCGAGGATCGACGGCGCACTCTTCTTACAATCGAAGTGGGCGAAACGGAGGATCTCGTCATACTGGTCAAGGGCGGCGCAGACTCTTTTGTCGGCACGATTGTCATCGTGGACGGTCCGCAACGTCTGATCTTTTGCGCAGATGAAAGGCGTTTTGCCTTTTCAATCCCCAATACGCTTTCCATTCCGCAAGCTTTCATCGATGCCGGAATCGATCTGCCCGAATCACTTGGTTCGTCGAAGGCGAGGACACTTCGATCTTCCATCGAACCTTCCCTGCCCGGAGAGCTGACCGATAAGCAACGCCAGTTGCTGGCGAAATACAAGGCAGCAGGAGGCGGCGGGAAATGGAAGCTACCAAGTCTCTTGCAGTTGATCGCAGTCCTGAAGGGAAACGAGAAGGACGAAGCTGCTCACTTGGCTGCGGTGATGATCCTCGAAAAGGCTGAGAAGCATGGAGATTGTTCTGATGCAGCCGAACTCGCCAAGCTGCTTTCCCCAGCTAGGAGGGAAAGCTTGCGAGCATGGTTTGCCCGCTTTTCGCCAATCTCGGTCGACATCAGCAGAAAGCAGCACAAAGCGCATTTCTTCAAATCGGCGAAAGGGGAACGAAAATCCTTTGATCTCCCTGCCGCTCGCCGGACCCCGTTCTACAAACTCGCTTCCCGCTGAGATTTCTTGACTTCGCACCCTTGGGGGGCATATATCTCATTTGAGATACAGGAGGTGTTATGAACGCTCACAGCTCTATGATCCATGTCCGTATGGACAATGATCTGAAAGACCGCGCGACCGAGGCGCTGGCGGCGATGGGTCTGTCGACCGCCGATGCCGTGCGCCTGCTGTTCCATCGCATCGCCACCGACCAGGCCTTCCCGCTGGAGCTCAAGGTTCCCAATGCGGAAACCCGCGCAGCGATGGAAGAGGCTGACGAGTTCTTCAAGAATGGCGGCACGCCGCGTTTCGACAATGCTGACGAAATGTTCGCCGAGCTCGAGCAAGAGAGCAAAGCTCTGCGCGAGGCCGGAAAACAGAAGTCTTGAAAAAAGCGGCTGCGAGCAAGCGCACCGCGCTTCCCCGGACGATTGGCTATGCGAAGTCCTTCCTGAAGGACTTCGAGCGGCTATCGCGTTCGGGCCGATACGATATGAAAAAGCTAAAACAGGTCATGCTGCTGCTCATCGCCAATGACGCGCCGCTCGGCCCCGAATGGAAAGACCACGCACTCAAGGGCGAATGGCAGGGTAACCGCGAATGCCATGTTGGTGGCGATTTTCTGCTGATCTACCGCGTGGAAGACATACCGGCACCCGGCGGCGGCATATTCTTCACCCGCGCCGGGACACACAGTGAGCTTTTCAAATGAGCGCCAAGGATCAGATCATTCCCGCCGTATCGTTCACGACCGCCCAGACCGGCGCGTCGGCCAAGTCGGACGAACTGGGCATGCGCCCTATGCAGGCGCAAGCCTATGAGAAGCGCGGCGAGCAATATCTGCTGATCAAGTCCCCGCCCGCCTCGGGCAAATCACGGGCGCTCATGTTCATAGCGCTCGACAAGCTGGCGAACCAGAATGTCCGGCAGGCCATCATCTGCGTGCCCGAACGCTCGATCGGCGCGAGTTTCAGCAGCGAACCACTGAGCAAGTACGGTTTCTTCACCGACTGGACCGTCGGCCCGCAATGGAACCTGTGCAACACCCCGGGTGCCGATGACCCCAAGGTCGCGAAGTCCAAGGTGAAGGCCGTCGGCGAATTCCTTGCGGGTGATGAAAAGGTGCTCGTCTGCACTCATGCGACATTCCGCTTCGCATTCGACGAGCTCGGGCCGGAAGCGTTCGACAACCGCCTAGTCGCGATCGACGAGTTCCACCACGTCTCCGCCGATGCCGGCAACCGTCTTGGCGCGCAGCTCGCGCAGCTAATCGGGCGCGATAAGGCGCATGTCGTGGCGATGACGGGCAGCTATTTCCGGGGTGATGCGATTCCGGTGCTTGCGCCGGAAGATGAAGCCAAGTTCGAGACGGTCACTTATACCTACTATCAACAGCTCAATGGCTATGAGTATCTCAAGACGCTCGATATCGGCTACAGCTTCTACACCGGGCCTTACACCGAAAAGATTTCGGCGCTGCTCGATCCGACGGTGAAGACCATCGTCCACATCCCATCGGTCAATTCGCGCGAGAGCCTGAAGGACAAGCACCGCGAGGCCGAGGACATCATGAACCACCTCGGCGACTGGCAGGGCATTGATCCCGAGACAGGATTCCACCTGATCAAGACGGCTGCCGGAAACGTGATCAAGGTGGCCGATCTGGTCGACGACGATTCCGCAAAGCGCGACCGCGTCGCCGCAGCCCTGAAATCGCCCGACGCGCGAACGGATCGCGACTTTGTCGACATCATCATCGCGCTGGGCATGGCGAAGGAAGGCTTCGACTGGATCTGGTGCGAACACGCGCTGACGGTCGGCTATCGCTCCAGCCTCACTGAAATCATCCAGATCATTGGCCGGGCAACCCGTGATGCGCCTGGCAAGTCCCGCGCTCGTTTTACCAATCTGATCGCCGAACCGGCTGCGGACAGCCCGCTCGTAGTTGACGCGATCAACGATTACCTCAAGGCGATTGCGGCGAGCTTGCTCATGGAGCAGGTGCTCGCGCCCCGCTTCGACTTCACCCCAAAGGACGCAGGGCCGAAACCGGACTTCGACTACGGGCCGGGTGGATACAAGGAAGGTGAAACCAATTTTGGCGTGAACGATCACGGCCAGATGCATTTCGAGATCAAGGGTCTCAAACTGCCAAAGAGCGTCGAGGCAACGCGTATCTGCCGTGAGGATCTTAACGAGGTCATTGCGACCTTTGTGCAGGACAAGGCAGTCGTCGAACGCGGCGTATTCGACCCCGACGTGGTTCCAGAAGAGCTAACCCAGCTCAAGATGGGCAAGATCATTCGGGAAAAGTATCCTGAGCTGAGCGAACACGATCAGGAAGCGGTCCGCCAACAGGCGGTTGCAGCGATGACGTTGACCCAACAAGCCAAGGCTGTCCTGACAAGCGATGGTGAAGGCGAGATCAAGGCAAATACCGCCTTCATCGAAGGTGTGCGCAGGTTCGCGCTCAGCGTGACGGAGCTCGACATCGATCTCATCGACCGGGTCAATCCATTCGAGGCAACGATTGCGGTCTTGGCTAAGTCCATGGATGCAAAGACCCTGTTGCAGGTTCAGGCGGTCATCAACGCAAAGAAGGACAAACTGACCTACGAAGAAGCGCGCGCACTCGCCGAGCGCGCGCTGGAGTTCAAGCGGGAGCGCGGACGGCTGCCGTCGCTGACTTCTCAAGATGCGTGGGAACGCAAGATGGCCGAAGGCATCGCTTTCCTCCAACGCCACGCAGCCAAAGAGGCCAGCAATGGCTGAATTGAGTGACCTTGAACTGCTGGCCGAGCTTGGTGTCGAAACAGCACCAGAACCGGTTCGAAAGCTGACCCCGCTTCAGGAACGCATCGTAGCGGGATTCGAGGACATACAGCGTTTCGTCAAAGAGCATGGACGGCTCCCCAGGCATGGGGAGGATCATGACATTTTTGAGCGACTCTATGCTGTCCGCCTTGAGAAGCTTCGCGCACTTCCCGAAGCGCAACAACTCTTGGCAAGCATGGACCCGGACGGCATTCTGGATGGAGCCGAGCCGTTAGGAAAACCATCGGACGAACTCGACGACACTGCACTTCTGGCAGAACTTGGAATCCAACCAGGCTCCGAAGATGACATTACAAAGCTGCGGCATGTGAGTTCTCGGGCCGAGAAGAGAGCGGCTGAAGAGATTGCCAACCGTGAGAGGTGCGAGGATTTCGCAGAGTTCAAGCCGCTGTTCGAGGAAGTGCAGGTCGATCTGAAGGCCGGTAGCAGACAGGCCAAGGCGCTCGGCAATTCCGAGGTCACGCTGGCAGAAATCCAGCCGGGGAATTTCTTTATCGTCGGCGGACAACTCGCATACATCGCCGCCTCGACCGACGCCTTCACAACTCAATATGAGCGCGCTGATCGCCGTGTCCGAGTCATTTATGACAACGCAACCGAGGCGACGGTCCTTTCACGCTCTTTCCAGAAGTCGCTCTATCGGGACGAGTCCGCTAGGCGCGTGAGCGAGCAAAGCGCAGGACCGCTTTTTGGAGACACCGCTGAGCCCGACGATCTGGAGAGCGGCACGATCTATGTACTCCGCAGCAAATCCTCGCATCCCTATGTCAACGAGCATCGCGAGCTGATCCATAAGATCGGCGTTACAGGGCAGCCGGTCCTCAGCCGGATTGCCAACGCGCGTAACGATCCGACTTTCTTGCTCGCGGATGTCGAAGTGGTGGCCAAGTACAAGCTCTTCAACATCAACCGGACCAAGCTCGAACGGCTGATCCATCGTGCCCTTGGGCCCGCTCGCCTGGATTTGTCTGCAGGCGATCGTTTCGGAAAGACCGTTCAGCCACGTGAGTGGTTCTTTATTCCGCTTTCGATAATCCACGAGCTGGTCTCGCGGATCAGTGACGGGTCCATCACGGAGCTAAATTACAACCCCAAAACTGTGAGCTTCGAGACGATATCCTGAGCACTTATGAGTTGGCCGTTTGCTGATCGACGGTTTTCGGCGCCAGGCGGGCGAAAGCCGACCGTCCGCTATGCGCTTGGAAATCCTAAGCAGTGGGGGCGCCCGTGATATAAGAAGTGCTCGCATGATCGTCAGCATAATGTCTGCCCAGCGGCGCCCTTCGTCGCGGGTTCAATTGGCAGCATCGCGTCAAAGCGAAAGGGCTGAAGGGGCAGGTATTTGGCGCTGACCTACTAGCCTGTAGAAAGGCCGTCGCCTGAAAAGCGTCGGCTTTACTCCAGAAGCGCGGAAGCAGGCGAAACTGTGAGCTTGGGCGGCCGACTAGGTTGCGGGTCGACTAGGTTGCTGGCTTCACCCTTCGAAGCGCGATATCGCCGGTCGTCCTTCGGCTCGTGTAGTACTGCCCGGTGAGCAGATCTGGGTCGTCATCTAAAGCGATTTCAAGCCAAGCGACGCCGTCGTGGTCGCAGGAACGATAAGCTACCTGAGCCTTCGGCTTGTTTGAATAGGCATACCACAGCCGATACCGGTCGGCCTCAGGCTCAGCGTGGGGGAAGACGCGGGTCGACCACGAATCGCTCTCGCGTGTTTTCTGGCGAACATGCACACCAAGGATTCCTTGCCTGATCGTCACTTGGGTATCGATGGGGCCGGGTGGCACTCCCGTCGCAGGATCGATCCACGTGGTTTGCAGGGTCCCTTCCCATACCCCATTCAGATCTGGAAAGAAGGCGCGATTTAGGAAGGGAAGCCGTCGCCAAACAGCTCGCCAGGTCCAATTAGCAACGGAGACTATCCCCGTACCTATGATGGTCGCCACCAGAGAAACGGACTTCAGCGGCGAGGGCCTTGATCCCGTCCACCATTCTGCCGCACCCTGCACTCCGAGCAGAAGAAGCGCTGTCAGGCCGACGAGGATCAACACCTGCGAGCGCTTTGAAAGTAACGACCACATCACGCGGTCAATCGCGCGAGTGCCGCGTCAACAAAGTTGCGTGCGTCGGTCAAAGTCCAGGCTTGGCCCACATGAAATAGGATCTTGATCTCGTTAATCTCGGTCGCTTCGCGCGCGAATTCGTCATCTGCCAAGAGAACCTTAAGGCGGGTCAACACCCTCAGCAACCGCCCGAAACGATCATCGTCTTCAAACAAGAAGTAACTGTCTTCGACGAGGTAGACCAGACACTCAATCAGAAACGAGGGCAACCTTCGATTGATCGCCCCAATCTCACAAAGTTCGTAACTAAGGCGCTTGGCCGCTCGAACCACCCGTTTGAATCGATGGGCTGTGTTGGAGCGCTTAGCGATGCCGTTGGCGTGGTGTTGGGACGGGAAGTTCCAAGTTTCGGATCGATCGGCGCTTCTAATTCCGATGCCATCCACCGTAAACAAGCCACCGCTCCCCCTCATGACGTAGCGAAGCTGGAACGCGGGAACCAAGTCCACGTCGGCATGCGATCCGTCGAATCCGTCGACCGATACTGCCTTCTTACCGACAGTGACATTGTCTTTCCCGAAAACACGGCAACAATCGGCGGCGAGTTCATCGCGGAGTTCCCGAGCGACATCATCTAAGCTTTCGCCCAACGTTACGAACCCTAGTTCCCCATCCGCCTCGGCAGCTGAGACCCCTTTTTCATAGCGCACCATCAACGTTGGCAGCTGCACGCGGAGATCCATATCCGCCTCCAAGCGCACATTCGTATTGTTGAAATAGCTGCCTTGAGGTTGGATAGCGACGCTTCTAGCCGTCAGTTTAGGGTTTTCTCGTACGAGGTTCGTCGCAATCGTGGCCGCTTTAGCAATCTTCGCTTCTTCATGGTTACTCGGAGGGCGCTCCCAGTGTGCCAGGCGATCATTCCATGAATTGCGGCTGCGGCTCTCCGCTATAGCCGCTTCAACAATCCAAGTTAGGCGGTCGGCCATACATCCTCCTGCATCAACCGAGCGAAGATGGGGCGTTTTACATCCCCTTCGAGTCCTGGGAGATGCCCTTCCCAAAATGGCACACGGAGGGCGAGCCTCAATCAATCAGGTTGGTTTCTGCCAGCCGCGCTAAACAACGATTTGAAATGGGGCAGGTAGCGGGCTGGCTTCATTGCGGACCAATGTGGGTGAAAACTGCCGTCCGATCGAATTCATGAAATGTCTCGATGCCAATTCAGATTAGTTATTGACTTGAGCGCCTACGCGATATGCGACAAACGCCTTGTCTCCGTCATGCAAATACAGCTTCAGGCTCATGATCCGCGTCGTCGGGTCCCTTTCCTCGATATGGTCGAAGCATTTTCGTAGCAGCTTCCATACGTCCGGGATCGCAAGCTTGCTGCCCGGAACGAGGATCGAGAATTCACGCCGGACGATGAGCCCGGCATGATAATGCTCGAAGCCGCACCGGACTGAGACGATAGGGTCTTTCATTTCGATCGCTCGATTCTGGGTGTAGGCCCAAACATCGAAATCCAACGAAAACAGCTCAAGTTCGGAACGGCTGCTCGAAGCTTGCAATCGGACCGTATCCACGAGTTGCCCATCCTTCTCACATGCTTGCACGGCGTTTCGGAGCGCCGAAAGGCAAAGTTTGCTGGACACGACTGTCGTCGGATAGCTCATGTCTAATACCAGCACCCGCTCCTTGTTGAGCCGATGTGTTTTCACCTTGATCTTGGTTTCATGACCCGTAGCGACCGAGATTTCTCGGAACACTCGCAGTGCGGCGGGCCCGTAAATGTCATCAAGCGATTCCTTGATGACGACGTCGCCAACTACAGCACCTAGGAACCGTGCTGCACCTTCGTACTCATTTTGCTTGTTCGGATCCCAGCGCTGCGGGCTCTTGAGGGAATGATGACGCAGCTTTCCACGAAGGAGCACCAAGGCTCGAATCTTGTTGCGGGTGGAATCCCCAGGTTTGAAGAGATTAAACGCCTGCGCTCCAGTCGACTTTTGCTGGACGAACGCCTTCGCATTGTCCTCGACCGCCTGACAGAGCTCTACCTGCTTCGACAGGAGGTCCGTCTGCTTTTCGTTGCCGGTCTTTCCATCGCAGAATCGCGTCTCGAGAAACAGATACATGTTATTATACGCGTCGATGTACCGCCCAGCACCGTACGCGAGTCGCCCCTCGCGAAAATGCGAGGTCGATTCGATTCGGTCATCGGAGATTGGACCGACGCAAAACGCTCTTCCGATCTGCTCGAAATCGCACTCCCGGTTCAAACTATTGTCGGGGTTCGATCGAAATGAGCTGATATGGATACTTGCTTCTTCACTCACGTCTTCCGCACGGAAGCGTAGTTCGTAATTGTCGTAATCTAGATCGACAATCTGTTGGCCGCTTACGACAGCCTGCCAATTCATTATGCTTTTCCGAGCTAGGGAGGCATGCTCACCTCCCGTTATTGTTATGTGCGGAATCTCGGCCTCTGACCGGGCAGGTTGCACGTGCGGAGCCTGTGCGACGTCCACGCCGGAGAAGGCGACGCAAACGCGCTTCAGTACGTTGGCTTCACGTTCGAGGAAAAAGGTTCTGTCGCCCAATTCGATGGGCCAACCTTCCATCACTTCAACATGATTCTTTACATCGAATGCTACTGTGACGATCATCCCCTGACCTTGCTCGGCGATGCGTTATTCAGCAAGCCACGTTTTGGTCGTCGTAGGATAGCCGGCTTGCTTGACCGGGCACTAGATTTTCCACGGCTGAGATGTGTCCCCAGCGTCTAACGAAGCGCGTGCGGTTGCAATCGCCGACCAGCCACAACGAGGTCGGCTTTCAAGCGATCGGCAGTGGAACGCTGATGACCGAGATCAGGGCGCGAAGCTGCCGCCGATTTCACTCACTAGGTTCGCCTCGAGAGCTCGACAATAATGCACGCGGCAAGCGCTTCCTCGGCGCGTTCGCGTCGCTCTCTAACGGTCGAGACAAGCTTGCGCTTGGCATGGTCCGGCGTCTCGGCGATCGCCGCGAGCACGATGGCTTTCATGAGGTCGGGATGCATGGTCATTCAACACCAACTGGTGCGGGACCAGCGGCTGGATTGCGACTCCTCTCAACGAGCGCTCTCAAGCTCTCGGTCAGGACAAGCGTCGAACTACCGAGCTTGATGAACTCAATCTCGCCATTGCCGATCAGGATATACAGGGTGCTGCGCCCGATCCCGAGATACCGACAGGCTTCAGGAACGCGCATCGCGATCGGCTCGATCGTGGACTGGTATCTCCGCTCGGTCCCCTGATCTGTTGCTTCTGCTTTCGGCATGCGGGTCGGTCCTTTTCATCTTTCGGGTGATGACGGACCGACCTAGGGACATGGAGGGGCGCAGGTCAGGCCCGCCATCGACACTGATTATCGGTCGAGAAAGTCTGATAACGCCACATGACGTTTCTACGCTGGAGTTGTAGTTTCCACGCTGTCGCGCCGATCTGTCATCGGACTTGGACAGAATGCATCCGCACGCATCCGGAGGGACGATAACGGCCATGCCATTTGCGACACCTGGGGAGTCGATTTGGGCGTAGTCCGACCGACCGCCGTCGCGAAGCAACTTGAAAAGAAACGGAATTTTCGGGAAGGCGGCGCCGGGCTGCTTTGCGTGCCGTCTCATATTACTCAACAAAACCAACCACCTGCGCCCCGACCGACGGCGGCGCTTTTATCTCGCCATCCTAATATCACTCCTGCACCAGACGCCCCCGGACGATCTCCTACGAGCGCCAATTCCTGCTGCAAGTTTGCACGCGCGCTGCACTCGCGAAGCAGTCCATTTGTAACACTACCGCTCAATGCATGCAGCTAGCGCAGGTTGCGAACACCGCCTTTGAAGGTCGGCTTGAAGCTCCTCGGACGCATTGAAAGCCGCGCCGTGACAAACTCAAGCCAGACCAAGTCGCACCCGGTGGGCGCTCGATTGGCGCATTGCTGATTGCAGCGCTGGTGCTTCAGAAGACCATTGCCGAGCGTTCTCCCGCCGCCCGTGCTGCGCGTCGTGACATGATCGAATGTTGGATAGGCGGGATCGTATCGCTTGAGCCGGGAACTGCTCGGGACGTGCTCCCCGCACCCGGCGCATAGCGATCTCTGTGCCCAGCGAAGGGCTCGGAGTTGTCCGGCACGTTGTTTGGTAGTGGTCACGGGGTGGTATCTAGCCCGCCGCGATGGAGACCAGGTTAAGCGGGGACTGCGAGCTGTGTCGGTTCGCAAACCGCTCATATCGCGCTCTCCGATCGCGCCGGGGGCGCCCCATACTACGCCATGTCAGGGCGCGCCTTGGCATCGGCTTTGAGCTTCTCAAGGCGCTCCGAACACACCTCGTGGACCACGCGGCCTAGTTCCTCGACCTGCTCGCCGAGCCATTCGAGTTCTTCCTTTGTGATGCGGTAGTGCTTCGAGTAGCGCGCTTTCACATAGGCTTCTTTCAGCTTTTCGAAGCGCGAACGATCACGCTTTGTCTCGCGAGGCCAGACATAGGTCAGACGGCGGTCGATGCGCTCAGCTTGGGTGCGCAAGAAGCCAAGATTGTGCACGTGGGGAGTGTAGAAGGTGCAGACTAGAAGCACACAGTGGTACAGACTCTCTGCCGTCTGGTGCATCTCAAATGCGGTCTCTTTGTAGTGCTCTTTCTCCATACCGAACCGCACGAACTCGAACCGTCGCATTGCGGTTGAAAACCACTCATCGAAGTACTCCTGAGCCATCGCCAGTGCCTGTGTCTGCGTCTTCGGCTTGGGTGTGTGCAGTTCAGTGTCGTCCGACTGGTACAGCGCGATCCCGTCATCCTTCACGTCCATGAAGAAGTAGCGACCGTGGGCGAGGCCGTCGTTCACCTCCTGCAACGTATGGACGATGAAATTGACCGGTGTCTTTAGCGCCTTGGTTACACCGTACTCGCGCATCAGTCGGTCATCGAGCTTCGCCCAGTATTTCACCCGGTCGACCAGCCGCTTGTCGTTGACGATGATGAGCAGGTCGTAATCGGACTGGTAGCCCTTGGCGGTGTGCGGCTCATCGACCCAGGTGCCGCGCGCATAGCTTCCGTACAGAATGACCTTGAGGATGCGTCCGGCCTTCTTCCACTCGTGCTTGGCAAGAGCGAAGGCGTCGTCGAATTCCTCGAACACCAGCTGCACTACGCGTTCAATCTCGCGCTGCTTTTGCGGTGGCAGATGATCGAGGTCGGTTTTCATCATTTGACACCTAGCAAGGTGCTGGAATGGTTGCACCTGTCGAGTGCAGAGGCGCGCGGTGACGGCGCATCCCGAAGCGCTGAGGACCCGCGCGCTGGTCTGCCGCACGTTAGCAACAATCCGATGAGGATTGTCGTTAGGATTGTTAAGGGGCGCTGTGTCCCAGCATTCCTGCGGGTTTGAGGCCCTTTCTGGTTCCCGATAGTCCGAGGTTTCGGTTCCTGTTCGTCCGAACAATCAGGTTCCTGATAGTCCGAGCAGGCCAGAGCCTTATCCACAGAGTTGGCCATCCCCATTTCTGGGGATAGGGCT
>CERD01011721.1_pt1 | contig 14574 bp, 14 predicted proteins | sample 530931 | NCBI WGS metagenome assembly CERD01 (sample SAMEA2621101, study PRJEB7988) | marine metagenome | isolation source: saline water (ENVO:00002010), including
GCGGGATGGTGCGGTTGGTCCAGCCCAGAATCACAATGTGGTCGGTCACGGTAACCGGGGTAAGCCCCTGTTCCAGTTTGACCATCATGGCGATCAACCAACGGGTCATAATGGCGACCAGGGCACCGAGAAAGACAACGTACCCGCTCAACGTCAGGACGGTGGATACGATGCGCCGCCAGGTGCCCTCGTCATCGCCCAGGTAACCCGGGTCGGTCAGTCGCAAAAACGCCCACCAGACCGAGTCAGCCAGCGTACCCTCGCCGCTGCTGGGCCACACCAGCCAACCGCCGACCAGCGAGATCAACGCGATGAAGGCGGCGACTACCAGCAGCTGATAATGCGCGCCCTTGATAAACTGGCGCTCGACCAGATAACGCAGTCGATCAACGAAGGAAAATGGCAACATGGGGTTTGGGTCTCGCTGGCGATTTCTTAACGGTGGGATTTCCTGCTAGATTGCGTGTTCGACTCAGCCGGCGCCGTTCTGTTCACTCTCATGGACTATTTCGAACACATCCTGGGCATCGCCCTGCTCGTACTCTACTGGCTTTTTACTGCGGCGGTCACCTTGCGTGTGCTGGCCAAACGCACGCCTGTTAGTGTCACCCTGTCCTGGCTGCTGGTTATCTATATTCTGCCGGTGCTCGGCGCCGCCCTTTACCTGATGCTGGGCGAGTTGAACCTTGGCCGCCAGCGCGCTCGACGTGCCGAAGCCATGGTAGAGCCGTTTCTCGACAGCATCGCCGAGGATTTTCACGCCCCTGTTGGCTCGCTGCCTCGCGGCTCTTTGGTGCAGGGTATCCACCAGATGCTGCAGCAGCGGCTGGGACAAGGAGCGCTGGGCTATCAACAATTGGAACTCCTGGACAACCCTGAACAGATTTTCACTCGGTTGTGCCAGGATGTCGCCAGCGCGCAACAGAGCATTCACCTGGAAACCTACATCTGGTTTCCGGGTGGCCGGGTAGACACCCTGTCCGAAGCACTGATTGCCGCCGCGGCGCGTGGCGTAAAAGTATCTCTGCTGATTGACCACGCCGGTAGCCGTCCGTTTTTCCGCTCCCCCTGGCGCAAGCGCCTGATTGATGCGGGTATCGAAGTGGTGCCAGCACTGCCGGTGCGCTTGCTGCGGGCACTGGCACAGCGCATCGACCTGCGCCTGCACCGCAAGCTGGTCGTCATTGACGGCAAGGTTGCCTATAGCGGCTCCATGAACATTGCCGACCCCCGCTACTTCAAGAAGGAAGCCAAGGTAGGTCAATGGATCGATGTCATGCTGCGCGTGGAAGGACCAGCAGCCCATGGGTTGAACAAGGTCTTCGCGTGGGACTGGGAGCTTGAAACCGGCCTTCGGCGGCTCGCGCCGGCGCCGGAGAACCCGCCGGCCTGCGATAACTGGCTCTCGGTGTTGCCGTCGGGGCCGGGCACAGGGGAAGACCTGATCGGCCAGGGGGTGCTCTCCAGCATCTATCGCGCCAACGACAGCATCACCATCAGCACGCCCTACTTCGTGCCATCAGAAGCCATCTTTGACGCGCTGTGCCAAGCGGCGCGGCGCGGTGTCCGCGTCCGTGTACTGGTGCCCCAGCGGAATGACTCGCGCATGGTGAGCTGGGCCAGCCGCGCGTACTTTGAGCGGCTGCTCGAATCTGGTGGCGAGATCTACCTGTTCGCCGGCGGCCTGCTGCATACCAAAGCCATGCTGATGGACGATCAGCTTGCGCTGGTCGGCAGCGTAAACCTGGATATCCGCAGCCTGCAGCTCAATTTTGAACTGACCCTGGCACTGTTCTCACCAGAGGGCTGTGCCAGTATTCGCGGGCTGCTTGATGGCTACCTTCGCGATAGCACCCCACTAGAGCTGGAGCGCTGGAAACAGCGCTCTCGCGCTGCGCGGGTGCTCGAACGCGGCATGTTCTTTTTGAGCCCTTTGCTATAACCAGCAGAGTGCATTTGCCGTTTGTCATTACAAAAAGAAAGGGCTTGCATTCACCGACACGATAGCTACACCCAAATGAGTTTGATTATCGTTTGCGAGAGTGCAATGAAAGTCTATCTGGTCCCCGTCAGCTTGACCGTCAGCATGATGAGCCCTGCCATTCTGGCAACTCAACACTCCACCACTCAGAGCCTGTTGCCCCGCCAAAGTGCTGTGCTACAGCTGCATGACCACAGCCGCGTACTGGAGCAAATGCTGCAGCAGCCGGTGGACCAACAGGCCCTCACTCAACTCGAAGAACTGAGCTACCAGCTAGAGAGCGACCTGCTGGCCCTGGGCGGTGCCTGGGTCCGGGTGGCCGAGCCGCTGGAGTCGCTGCACCAGGCCATCGAGCTGGGTGACCCAGACGCAGTGCAGCGCCACGCACGGGTTTACCTCGAAGCGCTGTCCGGCTGGCGCGCCTGAGCCTCGAGTCGGCCAGCGTTACAGCTGGCCGGCAATCGGCAACCACCCCAGCGTCCAGCTCATGAACCGGCGAAAACGACTGACGTCAGGCTCGCTCTCCCACGTCTCACCCTCGGCGCTCCAGCGCATACTGCCGTCATCATTCAGGCTCAGGGCAAAGGCGTAATCCTCAGAGGTCCAGCGCTCGAACAGCTCTACCATCTCCTGCGCTAAAGCCTCGTTTTCGATCAGCACCCCGACCTCGGTATTCAGCTTGATGGAGCGCGGGTCCAGGTTGACCGAACCAATAAAGGCTGACTTGCGATCAAACACAAAGGTCTTGGCGTGCAGACTGGCCAGCGATTCGCCCAGGAAGGGGCTTGCACGCTCCTGCTGGCCAGCAATCGGCCGCAGCTCCCACATATTCACCCCGCCCTCAAGCAACGGTTCGCGAGACTTGGCATAACCGCTGTGCACTGCCAAAACGTCGGTGGTGGCCAGTGAGTTGGTGAGTACCGAGACGTCTACGCCTCGCTCGACCAGGCCAAGCAGCAAACGCTCACCAGCATCGCGTGGCACAAAGTAGGCGGAGGTCAGCAACAACTCCTCCTCTGCCTGCTTGATTGGCTCTACCAATGCCCGGCCGAGAAAGGCGACCTGGTTGCCATCGCCGTGCGGGTCAGACTTGGAGGGGTCATCATAAAACCATGTAGCCTTGCCCCAGTGCCAATCCAGCGTTTCGCTGTTCATACCGGTCAGGAAGGTCGATTGTTCCACGGCCTGCACGTACGGATTGCGCTCGGCGGCGCGGGTACTTGAGCCAAGCCGCGCGCGCATGCCGCTCAGCTCCTCGGCACTGGACTCGTCAGCCATGACGCTGATAGGAATCGCGATGCCGCTATTCCAGAAGTTGTCGAAACTGTCTGAGGCGTCATCGCTGATCGGCCCGATCCCCAGCACATCGACATCCTGGAAGTCGATATCACTCAGGGCGAAATACTCATCCCCAATGTTGCGCCCGCCGGTAATGAACGCCTGGTTGTCAGCAACGATCAGTTTGTTGTGCATCCGATAATTGATGCGTCCAAACTCACCCAACTTGCTGAACATCTTCAACCACTCGTTGCGCAGGCTGAGCGGGTTGTACAAACGCACTTCAATATTGGGATGGCGATCGATGGTCGAGACCTTGAAGTCTTCAAGGCCCGCGCCAACGTCATCGAGCAGCAGGCGTACCCGGACACCACGGTCGGCGGCCTTGAGCAGCTGCTCGGTCACCAGCCCACCCGTCGTATCGGTGTTGAAGATGTAGTACTGGATGTCGAGGCTCTTCTCAGCCATTTCGATCAGTTTGATGCGTGCCGCCAAGGCGTCGGCGCCGTCATGCAGCAGAACAAAGCCGGACAGGCTGTCATCGGCAGGCCGTTGCTTTGCCACGTACTGGCTGAGCTTGGTAGACGGGTCGCTGGGCAGGTAGTACGTCGGCAGCTCGGAGTGAGTCATGCCCGCTGTCGCACAGCCGACCATCACGCTGGCCGCACCGACCAGAAGCAGAGTTCGCAGCATTCAAACATCCTTTATAACAAAGGCCCGGCACGTGCGAACCGGGCTTGTGATCCTGGCATTTGCTGACGATTCGACCGCACGCTGACTGGCAGCGCACAGACGAACCCTCAACACACCTCAGCTGCTCATTCCTCGTATTGGTCGCTGACCACCAACTGGTAGCTGATACGACGAGCGCCGCGGTTATCAATTACGACATATCCGCTTTGAGCAGGTTTCAAGCCTTGAGTATAGGCCGCACTGTACAACGCTCGCCAAGCCGATTCCACGCTGTGCTGCGCAGCGTCGTAATCCAGGCTCAGCACTTTCTGCTCAGGTACCTGGCGCGCCTGGTAACCGGCCTGCGGTACCGGCGTGCCATCTACCGCGTAGGCAACCATGAAGTTCAGCTGTTCGGGGGTATTACTCGCCAGGTCATCAAATACCAGATTCAATGGGCCAGAGACTCGCACCTTGCCCCGACGTTGAGCCGTGACCGCCACGTTGACGGCCATGCCGCCCACCTCTGCCAACAACTCGTCTGGCGCCATTTGAGTAGCTCGACCAAACATCGTGGTAGCCGGCCGGGTAAGCAGTCGTACCGGGTAAAGTTTGCCGTCTTCTCGCACCTGCAGCTCATCACCGGCGCGAATATCCACCGCCTTCTGCGCACTGACTGGCAACGGTGCATAGGTGCTAGCGCAGAGCTCGGAGGCCTTAAAGCTGTCACGCTGACCGCTCGACAGCTCCGTGTTACCTGCGACCGCGCGGCAAATCTGCTCATCGTAACCGCGCCAGGCTTGCCGCATGGCGCCAGCCTCCATCAGGCTGCGAATGCTTGCCTCATTGGCACTGGTCGCGGCTAGTAATAACGCCGTCTGGCGTCCATCAGCGGCTTCACGACGATCCGGCCCTCCCACACCAACGTTCGTTACGCTGCGAGTTTCAGCATGCACATTGGCACCTGCCGCAAGCAGCCGGCGGATAGACTCCACTTCCCCCTGTTGCGCCGCCACCATCAGTGGTGTCTTGCCCCAGTCGTTGCCGGCGTTCGGGTCAAAACCCTGCTGCAGTAGCAGGCTGACGGCATCAGGGTTGGCAACGGCGGCCATCAATGCAGTATCGCCGTCGGCGCCCTGCCCGCGCGCTGGCCCCAGCACCTCGGTTTCGTAGGCAATAAAGTCGCTCACCACATTTAGGGGGGCGCCGTTCAGCAGCACGCTGTGCAGCGTCGCAAACTGTCGTCCCTGCTCAAGGGCGCCCGGCTCTGGCGCAAAGGCATAGCGCGGCTGATAACGGGCAAAGGGCGCGGCCAGCTCCGCTGGGAGCTGCTCAGGGACCTGCAGATTTTCCATGGTCCGGGCAAAACTCTCGTGGAAGAGCAGGTTTGCTGCCAACTCGGCTTCCTCTGCGTTCAAACCCTGCTCGATAAACATGCCAGCCAATTCACGCTGCGCCGGTGCCAGCAGCGGCATGATGCGACGGTAACGCTGCTTGTTGCTGAGGTTGCGCTCCGACCAGGCAAAGAAGGCATCCATAGCGGCGTCATGGCGCTGGCGAACGGCAGCTTCGCGGCCGCTGCGCGTGTACTCGTCCACACCCAGCAGTGGTAGGTTGAGCAGCGTCCATTGACGCTCCTTCCAACGCTGGTGCAGATCGCGGCGATCTTGCTGGGAATAGCCCGGCAACGGATCTCCGGCCAGGCTGTTCAGCTCTGCGTCCAGCAAGGCAAAGGTGGGTAAACCACGCAGGGTGTCGGTGCGTGGCGGCGTCAGGTAACTTTGCATCAAACACAACGGCTGCAACTCGGCGCCCAGGGCATACACGCCCGCGTAAGCAGACTCACCCCGTGCCGCGGGTGAGTAGAAACCCCAGGTTTCATTGACCAGCGCCAGCGTTTCACCTTGATAGCTGAACAGATCGATACTGGCGTAATCGCTGGTCTGCGATGAGGATGCGTTGGCCCGCCCGCCATAGTTGGGCTGTTTGGCGACCCAGGCCGGCAAGGTACGATGATCCATCACAACCCGCTCACCAATCAGCAAGCCCCGTGCGCGTTGTTGGTAGCCAGCGTACAGCCCTGCGTTGTAGAGCTCGACCCGGTAACGATGGCCATTACGACTGACCTCGTTGGTGTCTGCTCGGTTGCCAGCCAGCAGCTCGGCGCCGGCCAGCTGAGCGATGTTCGGATCACCTTCGGCAGCCAGCGCAGTATTGAGTGCTGCGGCAATGGGGCCGCAGAAGCCGGGGCGCTGCTCATCCGCCAGACGAAACTCGGCGTAGCTGGCCCAGGCGTGACGTTGGGTTCGCCCCGCCGCCTGGGGCATCGGCCAACGGCGAACCTGCTCGGTACGCTCTTGGTATAGACGCTGCAAACAGCGCTGTGCGTCGAGGTTGCTGATCATCGCCGTATCGGTGTCGTTACCCAGGCCACAATAGCCGGCGCGGGCCAGTTGCCACTGTCGCTGACTGGCTGCCAGAACCAGCGCACCCGGCAGATCCAGCTCGTCGAGACGGCTGTGCAACAGCTCGGCCAAGGCCTTGTCCTGGGCCGCGAGGCTATCGTTGTCGCAGATTTGCCGATGCACCTCGGGCAAGGCACCACTGCAGTCAAAGCTGGCCCTCCCCGGTGCAGGCAAGGAAGACAGCCGAGGCGTGAGGTCAGGCTTGGGCTTGGGGCCCGGCGGCGGACTGCTGGCGCAGGCGCCAAGCAGCGCGGTCAGAGCGATCAATGCACTGCGCGATAGATTCAACATGCGTTCACTCCCTGATCAATCAATAAAGATAGCTGTGCCGTAAATGGTGTAGCGCCCAGTGCCACCGCCGGGCGGCGGTGGGAACGGACCAGCCTGACGAATGGCTTGCTCGGCTGCCTGGTCCAGCACCGCATCACCACAACGGTCGATCTCGAAGGACACCATCTGCCCATTGCCATCCACGGTAATTTCATAGGGGATGTAGCACTGGCGTTTGAAATCTTCCGGGTCACCCTGATAGCCAGGCGGCGGCTTATACACCGACCCTGCGGGTCGACGCAGTTGTGCCGTCACTCTGCCCTTTACCGTATCGGCATACCCCGACGGCGCCATGCGTCCCCGACTACTGGCTTGCGCTGCAGGTGGCGGACTCGGCGGCGCGGCCCATTGCTGGTTGGCGCCAAAGCTATGCACTGGCGGACCACTTGGCTTGGGCGGTGCTGGCGGCGGCGTGGGCCGTGGCGCCGGGCGCGGTTTGGGCGGCTCGGGAAGCGGCTCGGGCTCGGGCTCCGGTTCTGGCTCCGGCTCGGGTTCAGGCTCTGGCTCCGGCTCAGGCGGCGGAGGTGGCGGTGGAACATAGATATCCACCGCAATGGCCTCGGGGCCAGCCGGCAGTGGTTGGTGGCGAAACTGCGCGCCCATCAACCAGACCAGCAACGCCACATGCAAGCCGACCGACACCGCCGCGACCAACAGGCGCAATGGCCAGCGGCTGCGGTTTGCGTTCGTGTCCATCAGGGCTCCAGTTCTTCCGAGGCGACCAGACTGATCTGCGCATAACCGGCTTTTTGCAGGGTGTTCATCACCTGCATCAGCGTGCCGTATTCCACCGTTTTGTCCCCGCGCAGGAACAACCGCGTGCGCAGATCATTACCGGTAATGGCGTGCACGCCCGCGGCGAGCTGCTCCAGGTTGAGCGCCTGCTCCTGCACAAACAGCGTACCGTCGGCCTGCACACTGACATAGACAGGGTCTTCCGGTGGCGGGTTTGGCGTTGCAGCGTTGCTGGGCAGATCAACTGGCACATCCACGGTCGCCAGCGGCGCTGCTACCATGAAGATGATCAGCAGCACGAGCATCACATCCACAAAGGGCGTGATGTTCATCTCCGCGTTTTCCTGATAATTGTGCCGCTTGACCAGCGGCCCTGAATTCAGCTGGATTCCCATATCAGCGCCCTTCGTCCAGTTGACGGGAAACGCTGGCGATCATCTCGGCAGAGAAGTTGTCCAGAGCGCCGACAAAACCGTTAATGTCGCGGGCAAATTTGTTGAAGATCATCACGGCGGGGATAGCAGCGAACAAGCCGAGCGCGGTGGCCAGCAGAGCCTCGGCGATACCGGGGGCCACCACAGCCAGGCTGGCGGACTTCAGCGTAGCGATGCTGGCAAAGCTGTTGAGAATACCCCACACGGTGCCGAACAAGCCGATAAAGGGTGCCGTAGCGCCAATGGTCGCCAGCACGCCCATCATGCTGCCCATGCGCGCCAGATCGCGCTCCTGCACAATGCCGGCGGTCAGGGCAATGCGTTGCAACAGGCGATTGATGCGGTCCGGCTCGTCCTTCTCAACATTGAGAGAGCGAAAATGCCGTAGCTCGCCCTGTGCTACCTGCCACATGCGCCCCATTGCGCTGTGCTCCAGTTGATCGCCCAGCTGCTCGGGCTGACCCGCACGAAAAGCCTTGAGAAAACGCGCGTTGCGACGCCGTGCGCGGCCGAAGACAAAAATCTTCTCCAGCAGCACCGCCCAGGTCAGCAGCGAGCAAAACACCAGTAGAATCATCACCGACTTGACCAGCGGGTCGGCCTGCAGATACATCTCCTTCACACCAAAGCTGGTGTGCTCCACCGCCGCTGGGGCTGGAGCCGTGACCGACGCGGGGCTGACAGCGGCGCTCGTAGTTGCCTCCGACGCCGGCGCCGCAGCAGGTGCGGCCGCAGCGGCCGGTGCCTGGCTTCCATCCGCCTCGGCCTGTGCCAGCACCAGTCCGGCCGAGGTGCCGCCGGCCCCGAGCAGCACCAGCAGTGAAAGTGCGCGCAAGCGCTGCTGCCAACGGGTGGCGGTTAAGGAGTAGGAACGATTCTGCATGGAAACCCCGATTGTTGTGGTTGTTGTAAGTGCTTTTGCATGCGTTGGCTGATCAGCCGTCGATGTTCTGTGGTGTGAGGATGGCGTGTAGCTCGGCCACATACTGCCCAAAAGCCTCACGCCCCCCTGCCGTCAGGCAAACCCGCGTGCGCGGTTTCTTGCCGACAAAGTCTTTTTTGATACGGACATAGTTGGCCCCCTCAAGGGTGCCAAGGTGCGCGCCGAGGTTACCGTCGGTGGTATCGACAATGCCGCGCAGCGAGACAAAGTCCAGCCACTGGCTGGAGCCAAGCGTATTGAGTGCTGCCATGATTTTCAGGCGCACGGGCTGATGAATCAGATCGTTAGGCGTTTGCATCAGCACCTCCGCAGCCAGCAGCCAGACGCCACCAGCGTGCCGCCCCAGCTCAGTGCCAGCAGCCACCAATAAGCGGCACCGGCGAACGCGTAGGTGCAACAGCAAAGCGTGGCCAACACGCTGCCAATCACTATGTAACGAGGGCGCGACTGGGCCCCGCGAATGACATAGAGGGTGGCCACAAACAAGGGAACGATCATGGCGCCCTGGCGAGGCGTTATTGGCCAGAACAGCAGGTGCAGAATAAAGTCGAAGAGCAGTATGGAAAGAACGATAAGCAGATAGCGCGGGACCACACCGGGGGAATCACTGCTGGCTTTAGCCATACGAGCGCCGACCAGCACGCCGGTCGTCGCAACGCAGCCCCAGATCAGCAGCAAGTGCGACTGCAGCAACGCAGTGAGTACACAACCCGTTATATTGAGCACGCCCCAGAGGATCAGCTGACTGGCCTCGAAGCGGTAATCCTGAAAGCCGGCGACGCGGGCCTGCACGTTACTGATTTCGCGCAGGGCCAGGGCGGCCTCCTCGCGTGAAGGGGGCATGGCAATATCCGTGATCTTTGTTTTTATCGTTGCAAAGCACTCTATTGACAGAGTAGAACAAAAACAAGATGCGTATCAGGAAAATCTGCCAACCGCTTATGTATCGTCAGACGCCGCCAGCGGCAATGCCTCCCAGGCGTGGGCGCAATTGCGGCCGGACTCCTTAGCGCGGTAAAGCGCTTGGTCAGCCTGCTCTACCAGCAAATGCAGGGGCGCCGGGCCAACCATAGTGAAGCCGATGGATACGGTGGTACTGAGGGTCCCATCGCCACCCTCGATCTCAGTGGCCTGCCATTGCTCGCGCAAGCGCTGAGCCATCGCAGCCAGTTGCTGTTGATTGACGCCCGAGACCAACAGCAGAAACTCCTCTCCGCCAAAACGGCAGGCCAGATCCTGTTCGCGGAGCTGGCGGTTCAACAATTGCGCGAAGGTGGCCAGCACCCGATCCCCCACTTGGTGCCCCCAGGTGTCATTGATGCTTTTGAAGCGATCCAAGTCTAGCAACATCAGGCCACCTTCCTGCCCCTGGCGCCGGTTGGCAGCCAGTTGCCGCTGCGCCGCCTCCTCAAATGCGCGGCGATTCAGCAAATTGGTCAACGGGTCATGGGTGGCTTGCTGCTTGAGCTCTTCCTGCAGTCGACGCAGCAGAAACATGATGCACAGCATCGAGAAGGCGTAGATAAAGACAATACCTTCGAGGTAATTCAGGACTTCAACCGGCTCGGCCTGCTCAAAGGTAACCGCCTGTATGTAGACCGGGTCTAGCAGGTAAAGCACGAAACGCCTGGCGTAGAGCGCCGCGTGCAACCCCCAGATGACGCACCAGGCCAGCGTCAGCGTGCGCTGACGCGCCTTGGTACGCAGTAGCTCACTGGCCATCAGCACGCTGACCACAACCACTATGGCGCTATGGGTCATGATGCTGAAGCGCAGCGAATCACGCAGTATGAAGAACGCCAGACCTTGAGCGAGAAGGAACAGCAGCATTGCCCGCCCTAGCCCGTCAGGCGATCGGCCGTGACGGTAGCTGCGAGCCCCCCACCACAGCAGAAAGTAGCCTTGGGTTAGCGCGACGGCGCTAATCCACAACGGTAAATGCTCGCGAACCGCTTGCAACAAGGCTCCAGCCACCACGACCGTTAGCCCCATAGCCCAGAAGCGCATCGCAGGAACCTGAGGGTTCAGGGCGGCGGCCACCAATAGGCAGACACCAGCTGTCGCGGTAGTGAGCGCCAGCACCAGCATCAGGGTGGTCATGTCCAGCATGACTCTGCTCCGCAGGGTTATTATTTGCCCCCCCAGATTACCCTGCCTGCATGGCACCTTGCCATGCCCTTTTTTAGGGCTTTACTGACAGGCGCTGTTACCCTGCTCCACCCAGATCAGCTCATCAACGGGAAAGCCCCGCTTACTGGCAGCATCAACAAAGGCCTGTTTGACCTCCTCGCCCGGGTTTGGCTCGCGCGCCAGCAGCCAGAGATAATCGTGATTGGGCCCGGAAACGAACGCGTGCTGGTAGTCCTCGTCCAGGCCAAATACCGCGTAGGTACCGTAGAAAGGCCCAAAGAAAGACACTTTGAGAAAGCCAGTGTCGGTACCCTCGACAAATCGTGCCGTACCCTCAGCCTGGTCCCATTCGGCCTTCTCGGCGTTGCAACCACGATTAATCACGGTGATCGTGCCATCCTCGCCGCTGCTGTGCTCGGCGGTTACTTGGCTCAAGCCCCGTTCAAAGCTGTGATCCAATCGGGCCACTTCGTACCAGGTACCGAGATATCGCTCCGCCTCAAAGGGGCTGACAGGCTCAACGCCGGTAGGCAGTCGCACGCAACCCGCGGTGATGGCGAGCGCTGCAATCAGGCATGTTCTGAACATTATTGGTCCTCCAACAGGTAATCCATCAACTGTTCAAGCAAGGCTGCTGTGCTTGCCAGCTGTTCGTCGCTGACCTGCAAAATCTGCTCGGCGCTTTGTACGTAGGTGGCGGGCACCAGGGCGGCGGCGTCTGCGCTGACAAAGGCGTCGAGCAGCGGTCGATTGGCCTCGAGGTGAAACTGCAAACCGATTACGGAGCGCCCCAGCTGGAACGCCTGGTGGCGGCAGCCTGCGCTGGACGCCAGCAGCACGGCGCCGGCCGGCAGGTCGAAGGTTTCGCCATGCCAGTGCAGCACTTCAACACTGCCGGGAAAGCGAAACGCAGCACCGTTGTGATGCGTATTTCCGCGCACCGGAAACCAACCGATCTCCCGTTCCACGCCCGGATAAACCCGCTGCCCCAATGCGCTGGCGATCAGTTGGGCGCCAAGACAGACACCCAGCACCCGCTTATCCTCAGTCAACGCACGGCGGATGAAGGCTTTTTCAGTCGCCAGCCAAGGCAGCTCTGCCTCGTCATTGACGCTCATGGGGCCACCCATGATGATCAGCAAGTCGACGTCGTCTAACTCCGGCAATGTGTCCCCGGCGTACAGACGGGTACCACTGACCTCAATGCCTCGTGCCCGCAGACTATCTTCGATGATACCCAGGCCTTCAAACTCGACGTGTTGCAAGTAATGCGCGCGCATCCGCTCAGTGCTCCTTCGGTTGTAACGAAGTCTGTGATGCGTAGGGCGCGCCAAAGGTTCCCTAGGGGCTAGCCCCGCTTACACATCCTTGAAGCGGAACACATCGTCTTGCTGAAAGCGTTTCAGGCACAGGGTGATCAACAGGCTGCGATGGGGGCGAAAGAGGTCACGAGCCTGGTTGGCATCAAGCATCAGCGCGCCAATGTCGTCGTCGCCGTAGGTGCGGTAACCCACCTTGTTGCTGGCCAACTCCGGACAGGCAGTGATGCTCATGTACAAACGGTCATCCGGCCGCTCGTACAACGCGTACAGGCGGTCGCAGTTAATCAGCAAGCTGCGATAGTGCTTGGCCTGGGAGTACACGTGCACTGAGCTAATAACCTGCTCCTGCACCCCCTGGGTCAGACGGCGGTCGCGCCGGGTCCGGTCATTATTGAAGTAGAACTCGATGACGTAGTCGGTGACCGCTGCGCCCTGGTTATCGAGTACCCGGATCACCGTATTCTGGTAGGCACTGAAATGATCGCCAGGGCGTTTGCTGGCCGCCGCCGAGACGCTGGCTGTGTGCTGCTCCAGCCTCGCGCGCCAGGCGGCAAAGCCGCTGTCTGGCACCATCAATGCCCCGCAGATCAGGCTCCAGGTTACCGATTCGCGGGTGCCCCGCCCCTTGGCGGTGATGCTGCCGTGATCCTCGCCATCAACTACCGCAAAGGCCAGCCCCTGCGCCGGCGCCTCCTGATAATCAATCTGCGGCGCGGTGCCAGCGGCCTGGCTGAAGTCGACAAGCATGCGGGCAGCCTGCAGATTAGCGGTAGAGACGCGCACCGTTCCGTCGCTTCCAGGCTTGTTGGCTACAGCTGCGATACCGCTGTAGCCCGTGTTGCCTACCAGTACCGTACACAACAGACTGCCGTCACCTAGAGGCGAGTCGGGGTTGAACAGATCCCGCTCAGCCAACTCCCAGCTGTAGCTGCTGGCCAGCTCAAGGCCCTTGAGAATCTGCGCCCCGGTCTCAAACAGCCGGGTGCCCTTCCAGCCTTTGACCGCGCGGCCGATGACCGAGCGGCCAGTATGCGCCAGCGGCGAGCCAAAATTGGCCGGCGCCAACATCAGTAGCCGATGCACCGGCCGCTCGGATGCGCTAAAGCGACGCAACCAATCGCGGATTACCAGGCCGCCGGTGCTATGCACGATGGCGTCCACGCTGCGCGGCGAACGTGGCAACCCGCGGTCATTCCATGCACGGTCGAGGGCCGCCACCAGGTCGGCGAAGGTTACCTGATCGTCGAGGGAAATGTAGTCACCAAGGTGGATGTCCGCGACGTCCGCGGCGATGCCGTCAGGTGGCGGGTTGGCGAGGCGCTTGGCGAGGTCGCGAAAGGAGCTGTAGCTATCGCTCCAGCCGTGCAGGATTACCAGCATGGGGTCGGTCTCCACGTTAACGAGGGTAGTCGGCGTGAATCAGACTGCTGGACGGCTTCCTGCCGGGTTATGTCATTGACCATAGACCGCCAAAGGCCCGTTGCAAAGCAAGAACGCGCAGACCGGTCTGCCGCTATGACTCCACCTAACCCGCCATTTCACCAACAGATGGAACCCCTGCCCGCCTGCTGTACCTAAACAAAACACCCATTAACCTGCTTAGGAGACGTATGTATGGCCAATGTCCTTAACGGCAAAACGATCGCCTTCCTCGCCACCGACGGGGTCGAGCAGATTGAACTGACCCGCCCGTGGCAAGACCTGCAAGACGCCGGTGCCACCGTGCACCTGGTGTCCAGCAACACAGGTGAGATCCAGGGTTACCATCACCTGACCGCAGCCGACGTGTTCACTGTCGACAAAAGCGTCTGTTATGTGGACGCCAACGACTATGACGCACTCGTGCTTCCGGGTGGCGTTGCCAACCCGGACGCCCTGCGCCTGGATGCGGATGCAGTGAGTTTCGTTAACGCGTTCTTCAAGGCAGGCAAGCCGGTTGCCGCGATCTGTCACGCGCCTTGGCTGCTCATTGAGGCAGGCGTTGTTGAGGGGCGACGGCTTACTGCCTGGCCCAGCCTGAAGACCGACCTGGTCAATGCCGGAGGCAAATGGGTTGATGTGGCGGTGTGTGAAGACAAGGGGCTGATCACCAGTCGCAAACCCGATGATCTGGACGCATTTTGCGAGAAGATGCTGGAAATATTCTCAGCCTGAGCTGAGGGCTGGGCCGTTGTACGCGCTAACCCGCGCAGCGGCCCGCCTTAACGCCAGCTCAGACGCCTGAATGGCGCCTGGCTGCTAGGGCAGCGCGATGATTAGCTGCCTTCAACCCTGAAGCCCACCT
>CERD01082677.1_pt1 | contig 14425 bp, 12 predicted proteins | sample 530931 | NCBI WGS metagenome assembly CERD01 (sample SAMEA2621101, study PRJEB7988) | marine metagenome | isolation source: saline water (ENVO:00002010), including
GGCAATGCGCTGGCCGGAGTAGCCGCCGCAATCTCCTCGTCCAGTATCTGGGCTTCGGATTGAGCTTGGACCGGCGGAGCTGGGACGGGTGGAGCTGGGACGGGTGGAGTATCAACTGGCGGAGCTACGGGCGGTGGCGTTGGAGTTGGAACTACCGCTGCCGGGGTTTCAGTCGCCGGGGTTTCAGTCGCCGGAGTTTCAGTCGCCGGAGTTTCAGTCGTTGGAATTCCGGGTGACGCCGGGGGATCCTGCTCGGTGAACCATTCTGAAGGGGGAGCGGCCTCGGGAACCTCAGGCGATAGTTGGGGAAGTGGATCCCGTTGGGCGGTTGGTGGTGGGTCCGCAGGCTCAGGAGTTTCAAAGGCGCCGCCCAACCGCAACGTTACGTCTTCCGGGGTTTCAGGAGCGGATATTTCCGGTTCCGGTGTTGCTGGCGGTTCGGCCACTATGGGAGACTCCCAGGCTACCGAAGCTTGACCGGATATCGCGTCGGATGAATTTGGAGACACCGTGCCCGGCTCCGCCGGGATTCCAACCGGAGGGACCCTTGGGGATTCGGCGCTTTCCGGAGGGGCCGCCCCCAGCAGACCGGCGTCGGCCAAGATACCGGGCGCGAAGTCTTGAGGGTCTGATATGGTGATTTCTTGAGAACCCGGTTGCCGGCTAAACGGGGCCGCGTCTAATTCATTCAACGCCTCTTGCCCCAATAGCAGCAATTCACTGCGGATAGCCTGAGCGCAGCGCAGCTCCTCCTGAGCCGACTGCATCAGGGCATCGGCCACTGATGGCAGATTGGCCGCTTCTTTGAGTTCCCGTTGGGCTTGGGCCATCGCCGTGTTGAGCACGGCCAAGGCCTTCAACAGCTCGGTAGTGGCCCGCTGTCTGGTCCGGTCGGCCTGTTGCCAGGACTCGCTGTGGGTGGCTCTTTGCAGCGCGGTGTACGTGCGCATCGCCTCGTCAATTTCGCGCACCGTGGTCCAGCGGTTGGGCAACCCCTTGGCGCTTACGGCGAAACCCCGGTCAAACGCCCGCCAGGCGCTCTCGCTGATGCGTTGAGCATCCGCGCGGATGGCTTCGCCTTCGTCCAACTGTTTCTGGGCCCGCCCTCTCAAGATCGCGGCTTCTTCCCGGGTGGCCAAAATCGCTTGAAGCTCGTTCTGGGCCCGCTTCACCCTCTCTTCCAGCTCGACCCAGGTCTCATAAAGCCCGGGAATGGTAGCGCTCTCTTCCAGGGCGGAAGGGAGGTCTTGCCCCAATCCCTCGGACGTCGGGACAGCGCTTCGGAAGGATACTGCTTCCAGCGGAGACGGAGTATCAAGAAAGGGATCGCCCGGCTCTTCCAGATCCCGTAATGGCACCCCAACGCCGGCTTGGAACGCTATCTGGGCCAGTTCGGCCGTGTCGTCCAGACCGGCTGCGGTGGAGAATTCCGGAGGGAGTGCCACTTTGGGCTCGGCGAAGCCGTCCACCGGCTGTTTCTTGGGCTTGGAGAAGATCCTCCAAGTTCCCGAGATCAGCAGGCCGAGAGTTGGGAAGCTTTCAGAAAGTGAAGGCATGTCTTATATAAGCCTTATCTCTATGGTCCTCTGGCAAATAGCTCCTGATCGGGCAGCATTTATTGCAGCATGAGACCCCGTTTTAGCAGTCGCACGGCGGGAACACGGGAAGGCGATTTAGCCGCATTACCCTTGACACCAATATGACGTTGTGATACTTTTCACTAGGCATTCACCAGGCTCAATCTTGTATCCTGAACGTATCCGGCGGCAGATAACCGCGCTATGTTTGACGACCCCAAAGCTCTAACAACAGCAAATTGGCAGGACATATCCGCCTGGCTTACTTTTTTCTGGATTTACGTTCCGGTGGTTTTCACATTCGCGGTAACTTTGCTTACCGCCCATGCCATAATCCCATCCCTGATTCGCACTGGGCACATCCCGCCGGGGACGAATAAACTGCGCGTACCGATGACCGCATTCGCCGCGGTACTGTTTGTCGTGGCGGCGGCCTTGATGGTCATGGTAGTGATAACGGCCCAAAGCGTGGAAAATTTCTATGACCGGTATTTGTTCTGATCGGGAGCCTGCCGGGTTGCGTCGCGCCAGACTCGTCGAGGGGCTGAGTTGGGCCTTAGTGGCCGGCGTGGATTCACCCTCAGGACAGAGGCCCACCATGATACGGAGCGGCTTTATAATCGATGCGACCTAGCGCCAAAATGCTAACACTAGGCCTGGTGGGCCTAACAGTTACCGTTGTAGTGGGCTTTCTGATAGCGGTCCTCTTGATATCCTGGTTTTCCAATCCGCCCTTTGGTTTGGGCAACGCCCCTCCTCAACCAGTCGCCTTTCCTCACACGGTTCACGCGGGTTCGACGGCTGATGGCGGGATGGGCATTCAATGTGAGTTTTGCCATCGCAACGTTACACAGGGAGATGCGGCCACGGTGCCCGCAGTGGAACAGTGTCTCTTCTGCCACAAGACGATAGGCGGTACAGAAGACTCAGCCAAAGCCGAGATAGCCAAAGTAAGGCAGAGCTTCGAAGAAAACGATCCCATAAACTGGGAGCGGGTGCACCGGTTGCCGGACCACGTGAGGTTCATTCACGAGGCCCACATCCGATTTTTCACGGACCCCGGCCAACCGACGCGGACCGGAATCAACGGTGAGTCCATCGGTCAGCCGCTGACGGTTCCGGAAACCTGTTCCGTCTGCCACGGTGACGTGGCCAGCATGACTGAGGTCCAACCAAAACAGGGACAATCTTTGAAGATGGGCACCTGTTTGGATTGTCACCGGAATAACAACGTGGCCACGGATTGTACGGTTTGCCACAAGTGATTAACAGGAAGGACATTCTCTTACTATGAAGTTGACGCGGCGCAACTTTCTAGCCTGGGCCGGCCTCTCCGCCGTGGGAGCGGTGGCCTGCGAAGGGTTTGGCATTCGAGAGGGTGAGTTCAGCCTCCAAAGCCCGGTCAGTCTGCCCGAAGATCTGGTCCGGGGTAAGGATAACTGGTACGCCACCCTGTGCCGCACCTGCCCATCCTCCGAGGGGATAGTCGTGCGGGTGATGGAAGGCCGCGCCAAGAAGATCCAGGGCAACCCCTTGTATCCCATCAACCAAGGCAAGCAAAGCGCCCGCTGTGAAGCGGGTTTGCAGGCGATGTACCATCCCGAACGTTTGGCCGGTCCCATGCGCCGGTCTGGAGGCCGGGGTTCGGGCCAGTTTGAATCCCTGGACTGGACGGCGGCCTTGGACATATTCAAGGGCCAACTCCAGCAGAACGGGGACAACATGTTGATGGTCACGGAACCACTTCGGGGCCACATGGCCAAGTTGGTGGATCGGTTTACGCGGGCGATGGGCGGCCAGCATCTGGCCTTCGACGCCATGGACAACATCGCCTACCGGGCGGCGGTGAAAAACGTCTTCCGGCAGGATTCCCTTCCTGACTTCGATCTGGCCAACACCAACTTCCTGCTGTCCTTCGGCGCGGATTTCCTGGCAACCTGGGTTTCCCCGACCCGTTGGAACCTGGGTTATGGAGAATTCCGTCAAGGAGAGGGGCGGAAACGGGGCACCTTTTATCAGGTGGACCCCAGGTTCTCGACGACCGCAGCCAGCGCCGACCAGTGGGTGCCGATTACACCGGGATGGGAAGGTTACTTGGCCCTGAGTTTGGCTTACGTGATTATCTCGGAAGGCCTGGAGGCTGACGGTGTGGATGTCGCTGCCCTGACCGATGGCCGTGGAGTGGGAGCGTTGGATGCCTTCCGGCCCGATGTGGCAGGGGCACGAATCGGACTGCCCGACCGCTTACGGGGCGAAACGCCCGCAGAATTCATTACAGGCCTGGCCCGGGAGTTCGCCACGAAAGGACCTAGCTTGGCGATCGGCGGAGGATCGGCGGGCGCTCATACCAACGGATTGTTCAACCTGGAAGCCATCTACGCACTGAACTACCTGGTTGGCAGTGTCGGCACTGAAGGCGGCATCAGGTTCAATCCCGCTCCTCCCGTTGATGACCTGCCCGCCAGCGCGGACGTTGCTTCTCTGGCAGATTGGTTCTCGGCGGCCGAGGGACTAAACGGAGGCCGGACCAAGCTAGTCGTCGTGCACCAGGCCGACCCGGTTCATGGACTACCGGGGTCGCTGCAATTCCGGGACGCCCTCAATAGAGACGACTTGTTTATCGTCAGCCTTTCCCCGTTCATCGATGACACCAGTGCGCTGGCCGACCTCATTCTTCCAGACCGGGTCGCCTTGGAGGATTGGGGCAGTGACATCCCCGAACCCGGACCCGGATATCAAACTTTGGGAGTGCAACAGCCGGTGGTGAATCCGCTGAGCGACCTGGACCCCCGGAGTTCCGCGGACGTGTTGCTGTCCATGGCCGGCGAGCTGGACAAGCAGAGCGAGTTGCCCTGGGACCGGTTTGAAGACATGCTGAAGGAAACCTCCAAAGAGTTGTTCGAACTCAATCGGGGTTCCATCAAAGCCGGGTCTGCCGATGAGTTTTGGAACACGATGCTGCAACAGGGCGGCTGGTGGGACGAAAAAGCAACGTCTTCCGCACGGCCCAACCCGTCGGCGGGATTGTTCAACACCATCGCCGCCAAGGCGTCGGAACCGAGGTTCCCTGGGTTGGTTCCCTCCAGGGATACTTTCCACCTGGTACCCTTCTCCCATATATCGCTACTGGATGGGCAGAACGCTCATCTTCCCTGGCTCCAGGCAGTTCCCGACCCCTTGACGACTATCGCTTGGCAGACCTGGTTGGAGATAAATGACGGAGACGCCGCGAGAATGGGATTGAGAGAAGGCGACGTGGTGATCGTTAGTTCCACTGCCCGCACTTCCATCCGGGTTCCGGTATACCTGACACCGGCGGTGCCTCCCGGAGTCGTTTCCATCCCCTTGGGACAAGGACGGCGGGACGGCCCGGATGCCGCGACAGGCCGCCGCGCGTCTGAGAGTTCCAACGTCATGGATATTCTCGAGCCAAGCCAGGTAGAAGGGACCGGTGCGTTTGCTTGGGCCAACACCACGGTTACGCTCACGCCCACCGGCACCAGCATTAAAGTATCCAAGTTCGAGGGCATCGTTCGGGCCGTGGAGGTTGGCAACACCGAAGCGGAACGGATAATCATTACGGTTAGGCCAGAGGAATTATGAACACCGGCTTATCGCCGATAGCTGAAGGTTGAAATGGTTACACAGCGGGTAGATCACAAATGGGGCATGGTAGTAGATCTGGACCGGTGCACCGGTTGTCAGGCCTGCGTTGTCGCATGTCAATCGGAGAATAACCTGCCCATCAATACCAAGGACCTGTTCCTGCAACGGCGGGCCTACGAATGGATCCGCATCGAACGCTATTGGGAAGGCGAGTTCCCTGACGTGAAGGCGCGGTTCATTCCCATCCTTTGCCAGCACTGTGAAAACGCTCCCTGCGAGCCGGTGTGCCCAGTGTTCGCCACCTACCACAACGACGAAGGCTTGAATGTTCAGATCTATAACCGTTGTGTTGGGACACGTTACTGCGCCAACAACTGTCCGTACCAGGTCCGGTTCTTCAACTACTGGGAACCGGTCTGGCCGGAACGTCTGCGCAACCACCTGAACCCCGACGTAACGGTACGTAGCCGGGGCATCATGGAGAAATGCTCATTCTGCGTCCAGCGGATCCGGCGGGCCGAAGTAACGGTGGAACGTCGCGAGAGGAGTAACCTGGACTACGCCACCATGAAGAAGCGCAATTTCCTACCGGCGTGCGTCTCCGCTTGTCCGACCAACGCCCTGAATTTCGCCGACCAGGCGGACGTCTCTGGCCCGGTTAAAGAGTATTTCGACGACGTGAACGAACATCCACACGGCGAAGCGCACGACCGCAAGACCAGAGGTTACCGTTTGCTGGAAGAGATGGGCACCAAGCCCAATGTAATCTACCTGAAGAAAGTGGACCCATTCCCACTGCGCAAGGGCGTTGGCCATGGCAGCTAACAGCCATTCTGAAAGCCACTATGGGCCGGAGATGTGGGTTTTTCCAGTTGCTTCCCAAGTAACGAGGGAAGTATCTGAAAGGACCTCGGCCATTCCCATGGCGTTTGGTATCGGCTTGGGGGTGTCCGGCCTGCTGCTGGGACTGGGGATCATCGGATTCGTCATTCGGGCGATGAGCGACGGTTTTGGCGCCCACGGTCCCTGGGGCTATTACGCAGCCATATTTTCATTCATATTTATGGTTACCGGCGCTGCTCCTCTAGCCGCTTCGATATTCCGGGTAACCAAGAGCCATTGGCGGAGACCTTTGACACGGGTATCGGAGCTGTTCTCTCTGATAGGGATCTTCAATATCCTGCTTTTCATTCCCTTGATGTTCGTACTCCCTGCCTTCCGGAACCCGAATTTGGTCCCCTTGGCGGAAAACGAGCTAGATCTCCGCCGGACCATCTGGTTTGAGGTTCCCATTGGCGCAACTGCCCCGCAATGGCTGGACCTGTTGGGAATAGCCTGTTTGGCGTTGTGCGCCTTGGTGCTCCTGTGGCTATCGGCGGTCCCCGACATGGCTCAGGCCCGATTGCAGGCGACAGGGTTTCGCCGCAGATTCTACGGTGTTCTGGCCGGTCACTGGCATGGCACCAAGAGCCAATGGATCAATCAGAAGGCGGGTTTGGCGCTGCTGGGCGCGTTTTACTTCATGTTGCTGGTCTTCATGCAGTTCACCATCAGCTCCGACTACGCGCAAAGCCTGATACCCGGCTGGAAAGACTCCATCTTCCCGGTCATTTACACCCTCACCGGCTTCCAGTCCTCCCTTGGCTTGATGCTGGTCATCTTGTTTGTATTGCGGCGTTGGGGCGGGTATAAAGGCTACATCGGTATTTCATTGTTCTGGTCGGCCAGCAAGATACTGCTGGGATTGACCCTGCTGTGGGTTTACCACATGTTCTCTTTCGGTATTACCTACTGGTATGGACGCTTGGAAGTGGAGCAGAATATACTCAAGTACCTGTTGTTCCAGTCCTACGGATGGCTATTCTTAGCCAACTTAATATTTAGCTTTTTCCTGCCATTCCTGACCTTATTGTGGAATCCGGTGCGCCGAAGCGACTGGGGTCCTGCTTTGGCTGGGGCATTTGTTCTGATTGGAGCGTTCCTGTTCAGTTGGCGGATCTTCGTCGGAGCATTTAACGCCGGCGATGTATACAACATTGGGCTTGAGCACGTGCCGGCATTTGCGGGACCAGACCTCTGGGACGTGTTGATCGTCCTTGGCGGGCTCGGAGGCGCGGTGTTTATCTATCTACTGGGCTCTCGGTTGATTCCCACCATGTGCGCATGGGAGATCAAAGAGGGCGCGATGTATCAGCACATGGGAACCTTTATGCGCGGCCGGTACTTGGTGCTGGCCAAACCCGAATAACGTGCCTCGGTGTATCCGTGGCATACAAAGGGTAGGAGCTTAGATGCAGGAAGGTAGAGTCCTCCCGGCGAGAGAGATCAACCGGGACTTGCTCCGGTCGATCCTAACCACACCCAATTGGTATTGGGTGACGGTTGCTATCATGGCGATAATCGTCCTGGGGGCGATGAGCGCCGCCGGGATGATGATTAACAAGGGCATGGGTTTGACCGGCTTGAACCGGCCGGTCATGTGGGGCTTCTTCATCGTCAACTTTGTGTTCTGGATCGGCATCAGCCACGCCGGCGTGATGCTGTCAGCCATCTTGAGGTTGTCCAAAGCGGAGTGGCGCCGGCCGGCGACCCGAGCCGCCGAGGTATTGACCGTCTTCTCCTTAATGACGGCGGTCATGATGCCCCTGATCCACACAGGACGACCCTGGCGTCTGGTCTACTGGGTTTATACGCTGCCCTTCGTTCCCTACGACTTCGCCCGTGGAATATGGCCCAATGTACGGTCCCCTCTGGTGTGGGACCCCAGCGCCATATTCACTTACTTGACCTCCAGCATCCTCTTCGTTATGGTCGCGCTGATTCCCGACATGGCGGTGCTTAGGGACCGCACGACAGGAATCAGGCACCAGGCATACGCGCTGATGGCCATGGGTTGGCAAGGGACGCCCCGGCAATGGAAGCTGCAGATCATCGCGGGCATCCTGCTTTCGGCGTTGATCTTGCCGGTGTTCGTATCGGTCCATAGCATCGTTTCCTGGGATTTCGGCATGGCGGTGTCGGTCAAATCCTGGCACTCGACAATTTTCGCTCCTTACTTCGTTGTCGGCGCCGTTCACTCCGGTGTCTCGGCGGTGGTTTTCGTGATGATTCTCCTGCGGTGGATCTACGGCTGGGAGAACTATATCCGCCACGAGCACATCGACGCCTTGGGAAGACTACTGATAGTGGTGGCCACCGGTTGGTTCTACTTCTTCGTGATGGAAGTCATCTTCGGGTTCTACGGGCGGGAGGCCGACGAGATAGCCGTTAGGAACTTCCAGTTTATGCAGCCGCCCTGGAACCTATGGTTTATATTCTTTACCGGGCTTACTTATTTCTTGCCCGTCTCTTTGTGGCTGTTCAAGTGGACGCGGCGAAACCTTTGGATAATGTCCATCGCTTGTATCTCTGTGAACATAGGGATGTGGTTGGAGCGGTTCCTGATAATCGTGCCGGGGCTGGCTCAAAAGCAGATGTTCACTTTCGATTGGTATACCTACGCTCCCAGCGCGGTCGAGATCACCATTATCGGCGGCACCTTCGCCATGGTGACCTTGTTAATGCTGCTGTTTAGCAAAGTGTTGCCGCTGATTCCCCTCTACGACATCAAAGAGGGAGATATCCTAAAGACTGAGATAAAGATCGGCCGGGCGACGGTGCCGGCCACGTTCCGGGAAGATTAGATTCGATCAAATTGTTGTTGCGCAGCTAATCACCCCCATCCTAACCTTCCCCCATCAAAGGGGATGGGACTAGGCCTCTCCATTTAGGAGAGAGGAGGGGTGAGGGACAGGAGGCAAAGGAAATGGCGAAACGTCCGATACTTGGACTGTTTGAGGACGCCAATTACGCCGCCGAAGCGGGGGATGCCCTGCAGCAAGCGGATGTTTCACAGGATGACTACGATTTTCTGACCGACGCTCCGTATCCCGAGGGCGCTTTCGGGGAAAGAGAAGAACGGCACCATCTATATTGGTTCCCCTTCGTCGGAGCATTGGTCGGGTTGACGGCGGGCATCCTGATGACCTCCATGACCCAGTTGGCTTATCCACTGGTTCAGGGCGGCAAGCCAATCTTGTCTCTTCCACCCATGGCGGTGATAACCTACGAAAGCACCATGCTTTCGGCGATCATCTTCACCATTATTGGAATCATCTTCGAATCTCGCTTGCCGAGACCAAAGATGGGCCTGTACGACACTCGCATCACTGAAGGATACATCGGGGTGCTTGTGAACGTTGAAGAAGAACAGCTCCCCAAAGTATCGGCGCTTCTGACTCAAGCCGGCGCCGTAGACGTGGTACAGGAGAATCCGGAGCCGGTTACAGCATGAAAAACCGGCTGTCATTATCATCCCTTCCCCCTCGACGGGGAAAGACTGGGATGGGGATGAAACCCTATCTGATGGGTTTCGCTCTGATTGTCGCGTTGGTGGTTGTTGGGTGCGGCCAGGGCACCTATCCGCTGGACATCTTTTACGAGATGCACTATCAGCAGACGTTCAAATCCCACGAGCCGCCCAGGATGGCGGGCGTGGAGGGCGCGGTTCCAGTGGATTGGGTCCCAGCGCCCAAGTCTACGTCGTTCAACACGGGCGAGCACCTTTTCAACGTCAACTGCTCCATGTGCCACGGGCCTGGGGCCAAGGGTGACGGTCCGGTGTTGGCGAAAATGATGAAAGAATACGACTATAAGCCAGCGGTCGACCCGGACCTAACCTCCCCCGGAGTCGTAGGGATGCAAAAAAAGGGAATGATGGGGTTCATGATTAGCGGCGTCGTTGTCATGCCCAGCTTCAAGAAGCTCTTGACCCCACAGGAAATGGAACTAATTGCAGAGTACATCGTCTCTCTCCAGTAATATTTGAGAACCGTCTGTTCACATAGCGAATAGAACGGCTGATACAATAGCCGTTGCCTGATGGTTTACCGGCCCGTCAGCAAGCCGGTTTGCCCCGGCTGGGGCAGGTTTATGTACGTGCCAGCTTCCTTCAAATTCCACTTTCCCCGCGTGACTCTGCCCATTGCATTGGTAATATCAGTATTTGTTCTTTGGGTGGGAGTGGCGTATGCCCAGAGCCCGGACCCTGGCTCTACTGATCCGCGGATTCCTGCTTACGACGAAGAGGAAGCCCAGCGCATAGACGGGATGCTGATGTGTCCGGTGTGTCCCGCTGAGACTATCGGTCAGGCCCAAGTAGAGATCTCCCGTCAGATGCGGCGGTTGGTTCGGGAGAAGCTGTCCCAAGGAGCCAGCCGCCAGGAGATCCTGGACTTCTTTGAGGAACGCTACGGTACGGACATCCTGGCTGCTCCTCCCAAGTCGGGAGTGAACCTTGTTGCTTGGGTGGTGCCGGTGCTTGGGATGCTGGGGGCGCTTGTTGCCGGCCTTCTGGTGATTCGCTCCATGGCCCGCCAGGGCGCGGGGGAGGCAGTTAACGAGACGGCGATGGATGAAGACTTGGCGCCTTATCTGGAAATGATTGATCGAGACCTGGGTCTCGATGATGCCGGTGTCCCCGGACCACCGGGAAACCGGCAACCGCCGGCTGACGTAGCTGGTGTTGAATCGGCAGGCGATACTGAATCTGAGCTTGCTACCGGAGATACGGAATCTCCGGAAAAGGACGTTGAATAAACCATGGCTGACTTGGGCGCCATATCGTTGTGGATCGCTTTGGCCCTGTCCTCCTATGCCGCCCTTGGCTCGTTCCTGGGGCAGGCCCGGGGATCGGTCGAGCTTGTTGTAAGCTCGCGCCGGGCCGCCTACCTGGCGGTGCTGGTCCTGTTTGTGTGCACGTTAAGCCTGGTGGTGCTGTTCATCAACCGGGACTTCGAGGTGGCTTACGTAGCCCGTCATAGCGATCTAGCCATGCCGGACCGCTTTACCTGGGTGGCCTTCTACGCGGGTAACGAAGGGTCGCTGCTCTACATAGCGTTTGCCCTGGCGGCTATGTCGGCGCTGGCCATCTGGCGGGCGCCGTCGAACATGCTGGACACCCTGCCCTACACCACCGGTGTTTTGATGGTGGTGCTGGCGTTCTTCCTGGCGGTGACTGGGTTCATGGCAAACCCATTTGACAAGCTGCCCTTCATTCCACCCGACGGTGATGGCATCAATCCGCTGCTTACCCATTTTGGGATGTTCATACACCCGCCCATGTTGATGGCGGGGTTGATCTGCGTCAGCATGCCCTTTGCTTTTGCCATGGGGTCTTTGCTGGGTGGGAAGACCGGCGACGAGTGGGTGGATGCCGGGCGGCGGTGGGGCATCATTGCCTGGGCTTTGCTGGCCGGTGGGCTGTTGTTGGGGTCCTGGTGGGCCTACACTATTCTGGGGTGGGGCGGGTTCTGGTTCTGGGACCCGGTGGAGAACGCGGCCTTGATGCCCTGGCTGGGACTGACGGCTTTCATTCACTCCATCATGGTGCAGAAGCGCCGGGGTATGTTCCGAATGTGGAATATCGTCCTGATCAACGTGGCTTTCGGACTGGCTCTTTACGGGATGTTCATGAACCGGGGCGGACCGGTGCCGTCGGTGCACTCCTTTGGCGCTTCCAACCTGGGCTGGGTGTTTTTGGTGTTCCTGGCGGTGGGCGTGCTGATTCCGTTCGCTCTTTTCTTCTGGCGGTTCCCGCTGCTAAAGAGCGCTCAGACCCTGGACTCCATGCTCTCCCGGGAGGCAGCCTTCCTGGTGAACAACCTGTTGTTGCTGGGAATCGCCTTTGTCACCCTCTGGGGCAGTGTTTATCCCCTGATTTCACGCTTGACTGCCGGGGAAGAGATAACCATTGCCCGGCCATTTTACGACCAGGTGAACGGGCCGTTATTCTTGGCCTTGCTGCTGTTGATGGGAGTGGGCCCCCTGCTGCCCTGGCGCCGGGCCACCGCGGCCAGTCTAAAGAGGGCTTTGCTTGCGCCGGGGAGCGTCGCCCTGGGGCTGTCAGCCGTATTGCTGGTCGCGGGCATACGCCAACCATATGCCCTAATCGGATTTGGGTTGGGGGCGTTCGTGACGACGGGAATCTTCATAGAGTGGTGGCGGGGTACGCATTCCCGGCATCGCTCCACCGGTGACGCTTATCCCATCGCTTTCTTGCGCCTGTTGGCGGCCAACCGGCCCCGATATGGGGGTTACATCGTTCACCTGTCGGTGGTGATGGTTGCTTTGGGGGTTGTTGGGACTTCCTTCTTCAATGAACAGCGGGACGTGGTGTTGGGTCCAGGCGAAAGTGTCCAGATCAATGATTACGCACTCCGTTATGTGGGCACCCTGGAACAACCCAAATCAAACCGGACAGAGTTTGTGTCCACGGTGGAAGTGTACCGGGACGGGAAGTTACGGTACATCCTCCAGCCCCAGCGGGCTTTCTATCCGTCATTCAATATGGCCGCTACCAGGGCCGCTATTCGCTCAACACCGGTGGAGGACCTGTTCGTCGTGCCCAGCGAGAACCTGCCCGACGGCAGCGTGGGATTCCGGGTCTTGGTAAATCCCTTGATCTGGTGGATGTGGGTGGCCGGCCCGGTGATGATCTTGGGAACGGTTGTAGCTTTGTGGCCCCAGCCGGTCCGCACCACCGCGCCCGCGCCATCAAGGGTGGCAAGAACGCTAGCAAGGGCGGGCGCCAGTGGTACTGCCGCGCTCTGAACCCACCGGAGCCATAAAGGCAGACTGATTCTATGGCCATTCTACTTTCAGTTGTTCTGATTGTTCTCAGCGCTTGTGTAGTTGTCTATCCCTTTCTGAGACACCGGAATCCCGTCGCTAATGACGGCCTGACGCAAGATGCCGGGACGCCGGACCGCGAAATGGAATCTCTGCTGGAAGATATGCGGATTCTCCGTCTTGACCACCAGTCCGGCAATATTCCCGACGGGCTGTACCAGGAACAACTGCAGGCCTACCGGTTGCAAGCAGCCACTCATCTCCGGCGGCAGGCCCAAGCGCAACAGGGGGACGCGGATCGGGAACTGGAGCAAGAAGTGTTGATGCTCCGCCTCTCCTCTCAAGCCCAGGATCTAGTGGAATCGGAGGAACCCGGCTCTGACTCCAATGAAGACTCGGAAATCTAATGGTTCGCGTCTTTTGGATTACTATCATTGTCTCGTTCTTGATGGTGGTTGGGTTGAAAGCAGAGCCTGGTTCAGCCCAAGGGGTGGTGAGCATCAAAGGCAGGGTTATCAACGGCACTAGCGGGGCGGAGGCGCCGGGGACGTTGCCGGTGTTGCTTCTGGCAACGGATCAGGACGGCCGGGTAGCGGCTACCGCCCAAGGGTTGACCGATGACACCGGGGGATTCGAGTTCGGTGAACTTCCCCTATTGGACGCCGGACAATACGTCTTTAGCGTCGACTATGCCGGGGTTCTATACGGCGAGGTATTGTCGCCTGAAGAGATATCCGGTGGGGTTGAGATCCAAGTGTTCGAGACTACCCGGGATGTAACGGTGGTCCAAGTGAGACGCCAGGTGTTGGTGATTGCCGGGGTTGACCGGACCGAGCGGGAAATTTCCGCCATCGAGTTTGTATTGCTGGCCAATGAAACCGACCGGACGCTGCTGCCCGACGTTTCCAACCCCGCCATGATGAGCTTTCTCCGCTTTTCCTTGCCGCCCGGCTCCCACGACTTAGACGTTCAATCGAACCTCCCAAGCCGGGAAGTGATATCCGTAGGCTCGGGTTTCGCGATCACTTCTCCGGTGATCCCCGGCAGACATAGCGTGGAGTACTCATACTTATTCCCCTATCAAGGAAGCGCCCTTTCATATCGCCAACCGTTGCTCCAGGGAGCCGAGGTCTATCAGGTGTTGGTGCCCGAGCGTCTCGCTCCCTTGCGAGCCGGAATGCTTGATGAGGTGGAACCGGTCCGGATTCAGGGAACGGTCTACCAAGCCTGGGAGAGCCGGAACATCGATCCGGGGCAAGGAGTGGCTCTGGAACTTCTGGAACTCCCCGAGCCAAGTCTGCCGGACCGATTTCAGCGGGCTATAATCAGCACCACCCTCTGGCGGGTCGTGCTCCCCAGTGCGTTAGGAGCGTTCCTGGCGGTTCTCCTGCTCTTGGGCGCCTTCAGGGGCCGGGCCGGTTTCCGCACGGCCACAGAGGCCCTTGGAGCTCCGGCGGCCGATGTTCCCCTTGACCTAGACCGAATGGTCCAAGAGATCGCCGATCTGGACGACCGGTACGAGCGGGGGGAATTGATCGACGAAGAGTACCAGGAACGGCGGCAAGGGTTGAAAA
>CERD01008212.1_pt1 | contig 14383 bp, 10 predicted proteins | sample 530931 | NCBI WGS metagenome assembly CERD01 (sample SAMEA2621101, study PRJEB7988) | marine metagenome | isolation source: saline water (ENVO:00002010), including
CGCTCCCGCAAGGTATCGGTCATTCTCCGTCGCTGACGGAGATGAATATAAAAAGCCGGCCGTCCCGGGGAAAGGACGGCCGGTGAAAGCGGAATGACGGAAGAGCGGGCGGCATTCCGCGTCAACGGTCTACAGCACTCAGAGACTCAGCCGGTCACGGATCCGCGACAACGTCATCTCGCCGATGCCCTTCACCGCCATAAGCTGATCGACGGATTCGAACGGCCCTTCCCGGTCGCGCCAGGCCACGATCGAGGCGGCGGTCTTGGGGCCGATGCCTTTCAGGGTCTGCAGCTCTTCCACTCCGGCGTTGTTCAGGCTCACCGTGGTGTCCACGGCGGCGGCACCGTCGCCGGCGCCCTCCGCTTCGGGGGCGGCCTGGGCGGCGGGCAGGCCGCCGGCAAGCAGCATCAGGCTGAGTAGCAGGGTTTGATACAGTTTTCGTCCATGGAGCTTCATCGTCCTTCCTCCTTATCGGTTTGGGTTAGGACGTTCTACTCTAGGCGGGACGAAGCGGCGGGGCTGTAAGCCTGCGCGGTGACTTTTCGCGCTCTGATCAGGAAAGACTTTGTAGGATATCGTCGACCGCGGCCGTGGGATTTTCCGCACGGGTGATCGGGCGTCCGATCACCATGAAGTCCACGCCCCATTCCCGGGCCTGGGGCGGCGTCACTACCCGGCGCTGGTCGTCGCCGGCGCTGCCGGCCGGACGAATGCCGGGGGTTACCAGGGCGAAATCGTCGCCGCAGGCGGCGCGCAGCATGGCGGCCTCGCGGGCCGAGCAAACCACGCCGTCGAGACCGCTGTCGCGGGTCAGGGCCGCCAGGCGGCGGACCTGGTCCTCGGGTTCGTGGTCGATGCCGATTTCCTGAAGGTCGGCCCGTTCCTGGCTGGTGAGCACGGTGACCGCGATCAACAGCGGCGGACGCTCATGGCCGACCAGCGCCTCACGGGCGGCGAGCATCATGCGGCTGCCGCCGCTGGCATGGACGTTGACCATCCATACGCCCAGGTCGGCGGCGGCCTTGACGGCGCCCGCCACGGTGTTGGGAATGTCGTGGAATTTGAGGTCCAGGAACACCTGGAAGCCTTTGTCGTGGAGGGCGCGCACCACGTCCGGTCCGCCCCGGGTGAACAGCTCCTTGCCCACCTTGACCCGCACCTTGGCCGGGTCGAGCCGGTCCGCCATCGCCAGCGCCTGGTCCGGTTGCGAGTAATCCAGGGCGACGATAATGGGGCTGGCGACGGTCACGGCTTAATCTCTCCTTCGGAGCGGGGTTTGATGGTGCCCCAGCGGCGGCAGCTGGGGCAGCGCCACTGCAGCAACGGGGTCTGGAACCCGCAGCGGCGGCACTGATAGATGGTTTTACCGCTGGTCAGCCGCTCGGTGAGGGCTTTGAGCAGGCCCAGGTGCTCGCGGGCCTCGCCTTCCGCCGACCCTTGCAGGTTCATGTCGATCAGGCGGTGCAGGCCGAGCACCGTGGGGTTGGCCTGCATGTAGTCGGCGATGAACTGCCCGGCCTCGCGGTCGCCGTAGCGCTCGCGCAGCTGCTCGGACAGCAGCAGCACCCGAGCGGTGCTGGGTGTCTCGGCGCTGTAATCGGCGAGCATGCGGATAAAGTCCTCTTCTTTCTCCAGTGCCTGATAGCACTGGCGCAACTCGCTGAGCACCTCGTCAAAGAAGTCCGGATCCTGTTTCCAGATGCGGCGGAACGCGTCGATGGCCGCATTCCAGTCTTCCTCGCGCATTTCCAGGCGCCCCTGCAGGACGCTGGCGCGAACGCAGTTCTTGTCGAAGCCGAGGGCGCGGCGCAGCATGCGGCGTGCCGGGTTGAGCTCGCTGCGGGCGATCTGCGCTTCCGCTTCCTCGCAGCAGTAGTGGGCCAGCACCGGGGCGATCTTGGGCTGCGATTTAACCAGGTGCTCGCCCATGGAGATGGCGTTGGTCCAGTCACGCTCCTGCTCGTACAGGTAGGTGAGCTGGCGAATCACCTGCTCGCGCTTTTCGCACTCCTGGTCGAGCATTTCCAGCAGCACTTCCTCGGCCCGGTCGAACAGGCCGCCGGCCAGGTAGTCCTCGGCCAGCTCCAGCTGAATCTGCTCCTGGGTGGCGCGGGGCAGCTCGCCCTGCTCGAGAAGGTGGGAGTGAATCAGGGTGGCGCGGTCGAATTCGCCGCGCTTGCGGAACAGGCGCGCCATGCTGAGGTGCGTTTCCAGGGTCTGGTCGTTGACCTCCAGGCTGTTGAGCAGGGCCTGCACCGCCTTGTCCGGCTCTTCGTTGAGCAGAAAATTCAGGCCCGCCACGTACTCCTGGGACAGCGAATCCATGCGCCGGCGCTGGCGGCGTTTACCTTCACGCCGGCCGAGGAAAAAGCCCGTGGCGATGGCGAAAAAGAACAGCGGAATAAGCCAAAGCGGTTCGCTCATGAACGGGGTCCGAACAGGCCGCGCAACCCTTTCAGGCCCAGGCCGGTGACCAGCCCCGCCAGCAGGCCGAGGGCCAGCAGCACCACCACCAGCGCGCCCAGCGTCACCTGGTATTGCCAGTCGGCGACGGGCACCGCCAGGGTCACCGGCTGGGTGTTGGCGGTGACGAACAGGAAAGCCGCCATGAAGATCAGCAGCAAAACCAGAATCAGAAAAATACGGTAAAGATTTCGCATCACATCGTCCTGCTGGGGCGATCAGCCGTTGACGGCTTCGCCGGGGGCGTCATCGGCGTTGCGTTTCTCGTCGCCATGGGTTCCGGACGACGCGTCGAACATGGAGTCGTTGACCCGTTCGCGCAGCTCTTTACCGGATTTGAAATGGGGAACGTACTTGCCATGCAGCTTGACGCTGGCGCCGGTCTTGGGATTACGGCCCACGCGAGGTGCACGGAAATGAAGGGAAAAACTGCCGAAACCGCGTATTTCGATGCGGCCCCCTTCAGCGAGGGTGTCGGCCATGTAGTCAATCAGGGTTTTTACGGCGAGCTCCACATCCCTGGGAGACAATTGCTGGTTTTCCTTGGAAATACGGGCAATCAGTTTCGATTTGGTTAACGCTGACGCCATTGCAACCTACTCCCCTGGGCTCCCTGCCCAAGCGGGGCCGGCCTGATGGCCGGCCCCCGTGAGGAGCCGTTATGACTCGTTGCTGTTTTCCATCTGCTTCTTGATCAGATCACCAATGGTCTTGGGCGCGTTGGCGTCCGGACCCTGGGTATCCAGTGCTTCCTTGTCCTGCACCTGATCTTTGGCGCGTACGGACAGGGTGATCACACGGTTCTTGCGATCCACGTTGGTGATGCGGGCTTCCACCTCGTCACCGACGCTGAGCACTTCGGTCGCATCGTTGACCTTGTCACGGCTGAGTTCGCTGGCACGCAGGGATGCTTCCACGTTTTCAGCCAACTCCACGGTGGCGCCCTTGGCGTCCACTTCCGTTACCTTGCCTTTAACGATGGTGCCCTTCTCGTTTGCAGCAACATACTGAGCAAACGGATCATCTGTCAACTGCTTGATTCCAAGGGAAATTCTTTCCCGCTCGGCGTCAATGGACAGTACCACGGTTTCCAGCTCGTCGCCCTTGTTGAAGTTGCGCACCGCCTCTTCGCCCTGCTCTTCCCAGGAGATGTCGGACAGGTGCACCAGGCCGTCGATGCCGCCTTCCAGGCCGATGAAGATACCAAAATCGGTGATCGACTTGATCTTGCCGCTGATGCGGTCGCCTTTCTGGTAGTTCTCGGAGAAGGATTCCCACGGGTTGGACTGGCACTGCTTGATACCCAGGGAGATACGACGACGGTCTTCGTCGATGTCCAGGATCATCACTTCCACTTCGTCGCCAATTCGACAACCTTGGACGGGTGGATGTTCTTGTTGGTCCAGTCCATCTCGGACACGTGCACCAGGCCTTCCACGCCCTCTTCGATTTCCGCGAAGCAGCCGTAGTCGGTGAGGTTGGTGACCCGGGCCTTGACGCGGGCACCTTCCGGGTACTTCTGCACGATATCGTGCCAGGGATCTTCGCCCAGCTGCTTGAGACCCAGGGACACACGCATCTTCTCGCGGTCGAACTTGAGGACCTTGATTTCGATTTCCTGGCCCACTTCGACGATTTCGCTGGGATGCTTGATGCGCTTCCAGGCCATGTCGGTGATGTGCAGCAGGCCGTCGATGCCGCCCAGGTCGACGAACGCGCCGTAGTCGGTCAGGTTCTTGACGATACCCTTGACGACCATGCCTTCCTGCAGAGACTCGAGCAGCGCTTCGCGCTCGGCGGAGTGCTCGGCTTCCATGACCGCGCGGCGGGACACCACCACGTTGTTACGCTTGGGATCGAGCTTGATGACCTTGAAATCCAGGTCCTTGCCTTCCAGGTGGGTCACGTCGCGTACCGGACGGATGTCCACCAGGGAACCGGGCAGGAACGCGCGGATCGGGCCGATATCGACGGTGAAGCCACCCTTCACCTTGCCGGAAATCTGACCTTTGACGATCTCGTCTTTGTCGAAAGCCACTTCCAGTTCGCCCCACACTTCGGCGCGCTTGGCCTTTTCGCGGGACAGACGGGTGAAGCCCATGCCGTCATCGATAGCGTCAACCGCCACTTCCACTTCATCGCCTTCGGCGATTTCCAGTTCACCGGTTTCGCTGATGAACTCGCCGCGGGCGATGATGCCCTCGGACTTGAGGCCGGCGTTAACGGTCACCCAGTCGCTGTCGATGGCGACCACGGTGCCTTTGATGATGGAACCACGGGCAACGTCGAGGTCCTTAAGGCTTTCTTCAAAAAGTTCGGCAAAAGATTCAGTCATGGAGAAGTCTCACGGATACACATACCAACCAGCAGGCATGGGTTATTACTAAAAGGCCACCGCCCCAAGCTGGTTTACTGTCAGGGGCCGGGCGACCTGTCACTTAACACTCATTGCGGGAGCGGCCCTGCCCGCGGACCCCGCGTAATCGGGGTTGCCGCGGCCAGGGCCGCTCCTACGGATGAATACGGTTTTACCGCCTTCAGACCAGAGATCGGCGGGCGGCCTCATCGAGAATCGCGTCCACCACCTGTTCCACGGAGAGCGAGGTGGAATCGATCTCCACCGCGTCATCAGCGGGCTTCAGCGGTGCCACATCGCGGTTCATGTCCCGGTCGTCCCGAGTCTGGATGTCCTCGATAAGGGTCGCGAGGGTAGCATCAAAGCCCTTTTCCTTCAACTGGGCGTAGCGCCGGCGGGCGCGCTCCTCGGCGCTGGCGTTGAGGTATATCTTGAGCGGCGCGTCCTGGAATACCACCGTGCCCATATCACGGCCGTCGGCCACCAGGCCCGGGCTCAGGGCGAAGGCCCGCTGGCGGGCGAACAGCGCGTCGCGCACCGGCTGCAGCACGGCCACCTGGCTGGCCATCTCGCCCACTTCCTCGCGGCGGATGTCGGCGCTCACGTCCTCGCCGTCGAGCACCACGGCGGTGTCGCCGTTCTGCTCGCGGAACACCACCGGCAGGTTCTCGGCGAGCCGGATCAGCGCCGGCTGGTCATCCAGGGCCACGCCCTGGCGGGTGGCGTACAGGCCCAGCACCCGGTAGAGAGCGCCGGAGTCGAGCAGGTGCCAGGCCAGCCGGGCGGCCACCAGGCGCGCCACGGTGCCCTTGCCGGAGGACACCGGGCCGTCGATGGTGATGATCGGGATCATGCGTTCTCCTTGGATGCGTGCACCTCCAGGTCGAGACCGGCGCCGCGGGCAAGATCCGCGAAGCCCGGGAAGCTGGTGGCCACGTTGGCACAGCGGCGGATGGTGATGGGCGCCGAGGCACGCAGCGCCGCCATGGCGAAACTCATGGCGATACGGTGATCGCCGTGGGAATCCACCTCACCGCCGCCGAACGGGCCGCCGACGATGCGGATGCCGTCTTCATAGACTTCATGCTCCACGCCCAGCGCCGCCAGGCCGTCCGCCATCACCTGGATGCGGTCGGACTCCTTGACGCGCAGCTCCTCGGCGCCGCGCAGCACGGTTTCGCCCTGGGCGCAGGCGGCGGCGATGAAGATCGCCGGAAACTCGTCGATGGCCAGCGGCACCAGCTCCCGGGGGATCTCGATGCCCTGCAGCGGCGCGCTCCTGACCACCAGGTCGGCCACCGGCTCACCGCCGGAATCGCGCGGGTTCTCCAGGCGGATGTCCGCGCCCATCAGCTTGAGAATGTCGATCACCCCGGTGCGCGTCGGGTTCACCCCCACATGGGGCAGGGTCAGCTCGCTGCCTTCGGCGATGGAGGCGCCGACCAGGAAGAACGCCGCCGAGGAGATGTCCGCCGGCACGTCCAGGGGGCCCGCCGCCAGCGGCGTGCCGCCGGTCACCGTGCTGGTGGCGCCATCGCGCCGCACCGGCACGCCGAACCCGCCCAGCATCCGCTCGGTGTGGTCGCGGGTGGGGGCCGGCTCGGTCACCGAGGTGTCGCCCTCGGCGTACAGGCCCGCCAGCAGCACCGCCGACTTCACCTGGGCGGACGCCATCGGCAGCGGATAGTGGATGCCCTTCAGCGTCTGGCCGCCGTGGATACGCACCGGCGGCCGGCCGCCCTCGCCGGTGTCGATGCGCGCGCCCATTTCCCGCAGCGGGCCGGCGACCCGCTCCATGGGCCGCTTGGAGAGCGATTCATCGCCGGTCAGTTCGGTGTCGAACGCCTGGCCGGCGAGCAGGCCGGTGAGCAGCCGCATGGAGGTGCCGGAATTGCCCATGTAGAGCGGTTTGCTCGGTGCCTTGAGGCCGTGCAGGCCGACCCCGTGCACGATCACCTGACCGTGGTGGGGGCCTTCGATCAGCACGCCCATGTCGCGGAACGCCTGCAGCGTGGCCAGGGCGTCCTCCCCTTCCAGAAACCCCTCCACGGTGGTGGTGCCCTCGGCCAGGGACGCCAGCATGATGGCCCGGTGGGACATGGATTTATCACCCGGCACCCGCAGCCGGCCGTTGAGCCGGCCGCCGGGGCGCGCCAGGAAGGTGGGGTTGGATTGCTGTGTCATGCCTGTCTCGTCGTCGGAATGCCGAGCGCGGGTGTAGGAGGTGCGCTCGTTCATGGCCAGAAAGTGGGCCCGGGCGGCGTTGGCCCGGGTCATGACGCCCATCAGGGCCTCGTCGTCGTTATGCTCGATGGCGTTCTGGAAACGGTCAATACCGTCCCGGAACAGGGCCAGCGCTTCCAGCACCGCGTCCCGGTTCTCGCGGAAGATGTCGTGCCACATCACCGGGTCGGAACTGGCGATGCGGGTAAAATCACGGAAGCCGCCGGCGGCGTAGCGGAAAATCTCGGTGGAATCGCCCTGCCGGGCCAGGGTATCGACCAGCGAAAACGCCAGCAAATGCGGCAGATGGCTGGTTTCCGCCAGCACCCGGTCGTGGTGGTCCGGCGCCATCTCCAGCACCTCCGCGCCCACCGCCGCCCACAGCGCGTTCACCCGCGCGGTGGCGCCGGGGTCGGTGTCCGGGGTGGGCGTCAGAATCACCCGGTGCTGGCGATACAGCCCCGCATCGGCGGCTTCCACGCCGCTTTTTTCCTTGCCGGCGATCGGGTGGCCCGGCACGAAGCGCGGGAAATGATCGCCCAGGGCCCGGCGGGCTTCGGCGATCACCGCGCCTTTGACGCTGCCGCCGTCGGTGACGATGGCGCGCTCGGCGAGCCCCGGGCGCAGCGCTTTCAGCACCGCCCCCATGGACGACACCGGCGTCGCCACGAACACCAGATCGGCGCCGCGCACCGCCACCGCCAGGTCCTGGCTGCCCTCGTCGATCAGCCCCAGGGCCAGGCCCTGCTCCAGGGTGCGCGTGGAGCGGGAGCCGGCCACCACGGTGCGCGCCAGCCCCTGCTCGCGGATGGCGGCGGCCAGCGAGCCGCCGATCAGACCCAGCCCGATGATGGCGACACGTTGAAACAGAGGGGGCCGGTGCGCGCTCATCAGCGGCGCGTCACTTGTTTCAGGGCCTGCAGGAAACGTTCGTTGTCGCGGGCGGTGCCGGCGGTGACCCGCAGGTGGTTGGGCAGGCCGTAGCCGCCCAGCGGGCGCACGATCACCCCTTCGCGCAGCAGCCCCTGGTAGACCGTCTCGGCGTCGCCGCCGCAGTCGAAGGCGATAAAATTGGCCACCGAAGGAATCTGCGTGAAGCCGAGGGCGTCGAGCCCTTCCGCCAGCTGCACCAGGCCGGCGGTGTTCTCGCCCTTGGAGTTCTCGATATGGTCAAGGTCGCCCAGGGCCGCCTGGGCCGCCGCCAGCGCCGGAATATTGACGTTGAAGGGCTGGCGCACCCGGTTGAGCACATCGGCGATCTGCGGGTGCGATACGGCGTAGCCCACGCGCAGGCCGGCCAGGCCGTGGATCTTGGAAAAGGTGCGGGTGACCACCAGGTTCGGGTAGCGGTCGAGCCGCTTCAGACCGTCCGGGTAGTGGCTTTCCTCCACGTACTCAAAGTACGCCTCGTCCAGCACCACGATCACCCGCTCCGGCACCCGGGCCAGGAAGTTGTCCAGCGCCTGGTCATTGAACCAGGTGCCGGTGGGGTTGTTGGGGTTGGCCAGGAACACCACCCGGGTGCGTTCGGTGATGGCGTCCGCCATGGCGGCCAGGTCGTGGCCGTAGAGGTGCGAATCCACCGACACCGGCTTGGCGGAGCAGCCCAGGGTCACCAGCGGGTAGATGGCGAAGGCGTACTCCGAGAACACCGCCTCGTCGCCGGGCTGCAGATAGGCGCGCGCCACCAGCTCGAGCACGTCGTTGGAGCCGTTGCCCAGGGTGATGCGGTCGCTGCTCACGCCCAGGTTGTCCGCCAGGGCGTGTTTCAGCTCGAAACCGGCGCCGTCCGGGTAGAAGTGGATCTGATCCAGCGACCGGCGCGCCGCTTCCAGCGCCCGGTGGCTGGGGCCCAGCGGGTTTTCGTTGCTGGCCAGCTTGACCACGTCGCGCAGGCCCAGCTCACGCTGCAGCTCCTCGACGGGTTTGCCCGGCTGATAAGGGCGCAGTTGCTGCACGCCGTTGTTGGCCAGTTGGGTGTAATCGCAAGTCATAGCGCTTTCCTACAGAACCGCCTTCGGATAGGAGCCCAGCACCTTGATGGTATTGCCGTCGGCTTCCAGAATCTCCAGCACCTCGGTGAGCGTGGCGTCGGCTTTGTGGCCCTCGCAGTCGACGAAGAACACATAGCTCCAGTTGGCGATGCGCGAGGGCCGACTCTCCAGACGGGTCAGGTTGATGCCCTTGTCCCGGAACGGCCGCAGCAGATCGGACAGCAGCCCCGGGCGGTTCTTGCCGGAGATCAGCAGGCTGGTCTTGTCGCGGCCGGAGGGCGGGGTGTCCTGGCGGCCGATGATCAGGAAGCGGGTGGTGTTGTCCGGGCGGTCCTCGATGTTGCGCTGCACCGGCTCCAGATCATAGAGCTCGCGGGCCATGTCGCCGGCGATGGCCATGGCGTTCCATTCGTCCTTGAGCCGCCGCGCGGCCTCCGCGTTGGAACTCACCGCCACCCGCTCCACGGCCGGCATGTGCGCGTCCAGCCACTGGCGGCACTGGGCCAGGGTCTGTTGGTGCGAGTAGATGCGCGTCACCTTGTCGCGGCGGGTGTGCGGACCGGCCAGCAGGTGGTGGTGGATACGCAGTTCCACCTCACCGCAGATCTTGAGGTCGGAGTTCATGAACGAATCCAGGGTGTGGTTCACCATGCCCTCGGTGGAGTTTTCCACCGGCACCACGCCGAAGTGCACGGCGCCCGCCTCCACCTCGCGGAACACCTCGTCGATGGCGCCCAGCGGCACGCTTTCCACCGCGTGGCCGAAATGCTTGATCGCCGCCTGCTGGGTGAAGGTGCCCTCCGGGCCCAGAAACGCCACGCGCATGGGCTGTTCCAGCGCCAGGCACACGCTCATCACCTCGCGGAACAGGCGCGCCATGGATTCCGCGTCGATGGGGCCCTTATTGCGTTCCTTGATGCGGCTCAGTACCTGGGCCTCCCGCTCCGGGCGGTAAAACACCGGCTCGGCATCCTCGCGGCGCTTCACTTCGGCCACCTGGTGGGCGAGCTCGGCGCGGTGATTGAGCAGATCCTGGAGCTGCTGGTCCAGGGCGTCGATCTGATCTCTCAGCTTGTCCAATGATTCGGTCATGTCAGGTTCCGCCTGGGCGCGCCACGGCTGGCGAGTGCGCGCGCACCCGCCTTATCCGTTGCGTTTTTCGAAGTCCGCCATGAAATCTATCAGGGCATCCACGGCCGTTTCCGGTACCGCATTATAAATGCTGGCGCGCATGCCGCCGACACTGCGGTGGCCCTTGAGGTTGCGCAGCCCGGCGGCGTCCGCCTCGGCCAGAAACGCCTTGTCCAGAGCGCTGTCGGAGAGAATGAAAGGCACGTTCATCCAGCTGCGCTGGGTGGGCGCCACCGGGTTGCTGTAGAAGCCGCTGGCGTCGATAAAACCGTACAGCTTGTCCGCCTTGCGCCGGTTGATCTCGCCCATGGCGTCCACTCCGCCCTGCTCCTTGAGCCACTGGAACACCAGGCCGGCCAGATACCAGGCAAAGGTGGGCGGCGTGTTGTACATGGAGCCGTTCTCGGCGTGGGTCTGGTAGTTCATCATCGCCGGCACCGAGGCGCCGGCCCGGCCGAGCAGGTCCTTGCGCACGATCACCACGGTGATCCCGGCCGGGCCGATGTTCTTCTGCGCGCCGGCGTAGATCAGGCCGAAGCGGCTGACATCCAGCGGACGCGACAGGATGGTGGAGCTCATATCCGCCACCAGCGGCTTGTCCACCTCTGGCACGAAATCGAACTCCAACCCGCCGATGGTTTCGTTGGGGCAGTAATGCACGTAGGCGGCGTCGTCGGAGAGCCGCCAGTCACTCTGCGCCGGCGCATAGGTGAAGTTGCGGTCCTCGCTGGAGGCCGCCACATTAATCTCGCCGAAGCGGCGCGCTTCCTTGATCGCCTTGCTGGACCACTGGCCGGTGTTGATGTAATCGGCGCGACCCGCGTCGCCGAGCAGGTTCATGGGCACCATGGCGAACTGGGCACTGGCGCCGCCCTGCAGGAACAGCACCGCGTAGTCGTCGGAAATCCCCATCAGATCGCGCAGGTCCTTTTCGGCCTGCTCCGCCATGGCCACGATCACGTCATCGCGGTGGCTCATTTCCATCACCGACATGCCGGTGCCACAGTAATCCAGCATTTCCTCGCGGGCCCGCTGAAGGACCGCTTCCGGCAAGGCCGCCGGGCCGGCGCAAAAGTTATAAGCGCGGGACATTCGATTCTCCGGATATTAGCGGCTGCCGCCGCGATACAGGATTCAGGATGAAGGATACAGGGGATGGCAACGTGCCCGCCCTTCAACCTGTATCCTGCATCCTGTATCGAGCGGCCATGCCGCCCTCTCTTCTATTTACTCTTCGCCGCCGTCCGCCGGGGCGTCTTCGGCACCCTCGGCACCGTTTTCCTCGGCGGCGCCCTCTTCCAGCTCTTCGTCGTCCACGTCCAGCTCCGGAATCGGCGCCAGACCGGACAAGGCTTCACCGTTGCCGAGGCGGATCAGGCGAACACCCTGGGTGTTGCGGCCCAGATGGCTGACTTCGTCCACGCGGGTGCGCACCAGGGTGCCCTGGTTGGAGATCAGCATGATGTCCTCGTTGCCGAACACCTGGGCGGCGCCCACCAGCGGGCCGTTTCGCTCGTTGACCACCATGCCGATCACACCCTGGGTGCCCCGGCCCTTGGTGGGGAACTCGCTCAGATCGGTGCGCTTGCCGTAGCCGTTCTCGGACGCGGCCAGCATCTGCCCGCCTTCCTGCGGCACCATCAGCGCGATCACTTCCTCGCCTTCGGCCACTTTCATGCCACGCACGCCGCGGGCGGTGCGGCCCATCACCCGGACCTTGGATTCCTGGAAGCGGACCACCTTGCCGTTGCCGGCCACCAGCACCACGTCTTCGTCGCCCTGGGTAATGGCCACGTTGACCAGGTGCTCGCCCTCCTGCAGACGCACGGCGATCAGGCCGTTGCTGCGCGGCTTGGCGAACTTGGCCAGCTCGGTGCGTTTGACCACGCCGTTGGAGATCGCCATGAAGATGAACGGCCCTTCGGCGGCCTGCGGCTCGCTGTCGGCGCCCTCGGCTTCCATGTCTTCCACCACCTCGGCGGCTTCGCCGTCGATGGCCGTCGCGTCGGCGTCGGTCTCGTCCTCGTCATCGCCGCCGGCGCGCCGGCGGACCATTTCCGCGTCCAGACGCAGAATGGCGGTGATGCGCTCCTCGGGCTTGAGCGCCGGAATCAGGTTGACGATCGGCTTGCCGCGGGAGGCGCGGCCGCCCTGGGGCAGCTCGAACACCCGCAGCCAGTAAACCTTGCCTTCATTGGTGAAGCACAGAAGGGTGTCGTGGGTGCCGGCCACCAGCAGCTGCTCGACATAGTCCTCGTCCTTCAGCTGGCCGGCGGACTTGCCGCGCCCGCCGCGCTTCTGCGCGCGGTAGGTGTCGATCGGCTGGGTCTTGGCGTAGCCGGAATGGCTGAGCGTGACCACCACGGTTTCCTCGGCGATCAGGTCTTCCATGCTCAGGTCCAGCCGCGAGGTCTGGATTTCCGTGCGGCGCTCGTCGCTGTACTCCGAACGGATCGCGTGCAGCTCGTCGCGGATCACCTGCATCAGGCGGTCCGGGTCGGCCAGGATCAGCATCATTTCGCGGATCTGGTCCAGCAGCACCTGGTAATCGGTGATCAGTTTTTCCCGTTCCAGGCCGGTCAGTTTCTGCAGGCGCAGATCGAGAATCGCCTGGGCCTGCTCCGGGCTCAGGTGGTAGAAGTTGTCACGCAGCCCGTAGTGCTCATCGAGACCGTCCGGGCGGGCGGCGTCTTCGCCGCCGGCGCGCTCCAGCATGGCCAGCACGTCACCCGGCGCCCAGCCCTTGGCAAGCAGTTTTTCCTTCGCCTCGGCGGCGCTCGGCGAGCCCTTGATCAGTTCGATCACCGGGTCGATGTTGGCCAGCGCCACCGCCAGACCTTCCAGCAGGTGGGCCTTTTCGCGGGCCTTGCGCAGTTCGTACACGGTGCGGCGGGTCACCACCTCGCGGCGGTGACGCAGGAAGGCGTCCAGCAGCTCGCGCAGGTTCAGGGTGCGCGGCTGGCCGTCCACCAGCGCCACGGTGTTGATGCCGAACACGGTCTCCATCTGCGTCTGCTGATAGAGGTTGTTGAGCACCACTTCCGCGTTCTCGCCCCGGCGCAGCTCGATATAGACCCGCATGCCCTGCTTGTCGGATTCGTCGCGCAGCTCGGTGATGCCCTCGATCTTCTTTTCCTTGACCAGCTCGGCGATTTTCTCGATCAGCCGGGCCTTGTTCACCTGATAGGGCAGCTCGTGAATGATGATGGCTTCCTTGCCACTCTTGTCGGTCTGCTCGATCTCGGCGCGGGCACGGACATAAATACGGCCCCGGCCGGTGCGGTAGGCCTGCACGATCCCGGCACGGCCGTTGATGATGCCGGCCGTGGGGAAATCCGGACCCTTGATGTATTCCATCAGGTCGTCCGGCGTCAGGCTGTCGTCGTCGATCAGCGCCAGGCAGCCGTCGATCACCTCGCCCATGTTGTGGGGCGGGATATTGGTGGCCATGCCCACGGCGATGCCGGAGGAGCCGTTGACCAGCAGGTTGGGCACCCGCGTCGGCATGACGTCGGGAATGCGCTCGGTGCCGTCGTAGTTGTCCACATAATCGACGGTTTCCTTGTCCAGATCGGCCAGCAGCTCGTGGGCGATCTTGGCCATGCGCACTTCGGTGTAACGCATGGCGGCGGCGGAGTCGCCGTCGATGGAACCGAAGTTGCCCTGCCCGTCCACCAGCATGTAGCGCAGGGAGAACGGCTGGGCCATGCGGACAATGGTGTCGTACACAGCGGAATCGCCGTGGGGGTGATATTTACCAATTACATCACCCACCACACGGGCGGACTTTTTATAGGGTTTATTCCAGTCGTTGCTGAGCTCGTGCATGGCGAACAGCACGCGGCGGTGCACCGGCTTGAGGCCGTCGCGCACATCCGGCAGAGCCCGGCCCACGATCACGCTCATGGCGTAATCCAGATACGACTGTCTGAGTTCGTCCTCGATGTTGACGGGAGTAACTTCTTTGGCGAGGTCCGTCATGGCGTTCCTTATATCCCTCGGTGGCGTGGATAGCGACCCGCGGAAGCCCCGGTCGCGGAGCTCCTAAAAGCCACCGATGATAGCACAGCTTTGCCGCCTCTAAATAATTCCCATCAACCCCGTCACCACAAGCCCGGCGCCGGCATCGGACGAGGCTGGCCAGACAGGTTATACTCGCCGCCGGACCGACCGGGCCGGGCCCGGTCTCACGCCCACTTCCGCGCGGAGAAGG
>CERD01127715.1_pt1 | contig 14351 bp, 10 predicted proteins | sample 530931 | NCBI WGS metagenome assembly CERD01 (sample SAMEA2621101, study PRJEB7988) | marine metagenome | isolation source: saline water (ENVO:00002010), including
AGCTGCGACAAGCGACCTTAAAGAAGTGGCGTTTCCGTGTTTTCAATTTCAGGTAACCATGACACGCTATTGGCAAGAAAAAGGCTTGCTGCCAAATAATCAAAATGCTCTTCGTTTAGCCCAGGTTACGTGGGGCACGTTACATGGTATTGCCAGGCTGTTGATAGACGGTATTTATGCCGACAGCAGCCACATCGAAGAAATGTGCGACTGTGCTGCCGACCTTTTTATGCAAAAAACTAAGTAGCTTTACGCCGACTCCGCATTTCCAATAGAAACGGGCTGGCCCTCGTGCGCCGCTTTAATAAATTCCGCAGCGCGCTCTGCAATCATAACGGTAGGTGCGTTGGTGTTGCCGCCGATTAAGCTTGGCATTACCGAGGCATCCACAACCCTTAAACCGGCCACACCGCGAACCCGTAACTGATTATCCACTACCGCCATTTCGTCGTCATCGCTGCCCATTTTGCAGGTGCCGATAGGATGATAGATGGTCTCGGCTCGCTCTCTTAAAAACTCTAGAATTTCGTCATCGGTTTGCGCTTTCTCTCCCGGATACAGTTCGCTTCCTTGGAACCTATCAAAGTCGGGGGCGGAAAGTAGTTTTCGTGCTATACGCACGCCTTCAATCATTACTTGTTGATCTTCAGCGGCGGATAAATAATTTGGATCGATAAGCGCTTGATCAGCCGGGTGATTACTTTGAAGCGATATAGTACCGCGACTTTTTGGGTACAAACAGCATACGTGCAGCCCATAGCCGTAACCAAAAGCCAGTTGCCTACCATGGTCGTTCAATATCGCCGGTAAAAAGTGAAATTGAATATCTGGCCCCTGCGAGGCTAAACTTGAACTAACAAAACCGCCTGCTTCTGCGATATTCGATGAAAAGATGCCATTTCGTTTAAACGCATAGTCGGCAGTGGCTTTCACATAAGAGGGTAACGCGCCAAGTGCCACCGCATAGCCTTCTCTGGCCTTACAGGTATATTGAACAATCGCATCTAAATGGTCTTGTAAGTTTTGCCCCACGCCCGGCAAATCTTGGTGTACAAAAATGCCTTTATCTTCTAGCTCATTTCTTGGGCCGATACCCGATAGCATCAGAAGTTGTGGTGAATTAATCGCACCGCCGCATAGGATGACTTCGCTTTTAGCAAAATAGTGACTTACCGCGCCTTTCTCTCGCACCTGAACACCAATGGCCCGCCCTTCTTTTAGCAGCACTTTTTCTGCTGCGACCTTGGTAAGCACGGTTAAATTATTGCGATGCTTAGCTTGGGTTAAGTACCCTTTCGCGGTTGAGCAGCGCTGACCGTTAGCTTGAGTGACGTGATAGAAGCCAATCCCTTCGCGGTCGTCGCGGTTAAAGTCAGTAAGCTGTTTATAGCCAGCAAACGAAGCGGAATTTACGAAGGTTTCAGACAAAGCGCTAGTATGACGCAGCTTACTCACGTTTAGCGGTCCACCAGTTCCATGAAATTCATCCGCCCCTTCTTCAAAGTTTTCTGAACGTTTGAAGTAGGGTAATACGTCATCGAAAGACCAACCTTCAGCGCCCTCTTCACTTGCCCAGCGGTCGTAGTCTTCTTTTTGCCCTCGAATATAACACATGGCATTCACTGAACTACTGCCGCCCAACGTTTTGCCGCGAGGCCAGAATAACTCTCGGTCGTACAACTCTTTTTGCGGGGCGGTGTGGTACCCCCAGCCAATACCTTCAAAGCGACTAAGTACCGATAAGCCAAACGGTATGTGTATAAGTGGGTTAGTATCTTTCGAGCCAGCCTCCAGTAGCAAAATATCCAGCGCAGGGTTTTCAGACAAACGCGTGGCAAGCACCGCACCTGCTGAGCCGCCACCAATAATGATGTAATCGTATTTGCTGAGTACTTCGCTCATTTCGCCAGCTCCTTAAGCCGAAACCAAATAAATGTTAATAAAACGTTGTGGTACGACCAGATTAGCAAACATTGTTTCATCAAGAAAAGATTTAAATGGTAAGATTTAAAAAATCTAATAATCCTGATAACTTAAGTAGAAAATCGGTATCTACACTACGTTAAACTGTCTAGTTACAAGCCACTGCATAGCAAAATTAAGCTAAGAATACACTTTGACCAATAACTTATCGTTTAAAGACAAATGCAAAGTCTACCTAGCACAATGGCTTGTGAAACTGGGCAAGCTTACCCACGACGATTTTACTAAAGCTGAGCTTAACGCCCTTGTAAAAGATAGCTTTCCCTATACCTTTGCTTTTGATATCCCCATCGGGGCTGGCACCGTATCCGTCCTTGAAGGCAAGGTGACGCTAGACAATGAAAGCAATCGAATTGGGCTGCAGTGCTTGTCAGCGGTAAAAATTGACGTAGCCGCTACCACTATTTATCGCGCTCACGTCGTATTTGCCCTTTCTGCCACACCGGTTTACGACAAAAACATGAGTACGCTATACCTTACCGGCCTTACCACCGATAGCGTAACGCTAGTGAACGATGATTACGCCTTAATTAAAGACACCCAATTTTTACTCACTCGTTTCTTTCCAAAAAGTGTTAATAGTCTGCTTGGTGGGTCGCTAAAATCAGCGCTCTCCTTATTTAGCGCAGGCACATCCGACATGGCGGCTGATTATTTGACACTCTATCTGTCAGGTTCAAAGCAAGCGGTGCTGGACTATCACGTTCCACACATTGACAGCGCGTTAAAAAAGCAAATTACTCAAAAAGATTTAACTCATACCATGAGAGATAACCACTGGCGCGAGGTTCTCTTTTCTAAACTCGGCCAAAACGTTCGGGTAGAAGAAGGCGTTTTACGCTTTTATCTACGTCAATAGTACTGTTTTAGCGGATGACTAATGGTCTGAGACTATGGAGACCGGTACCGTATCCACCTGCTCACCAATATCTTCTATATTCAGCCTAGGGTTATCAACACTGGCTTCAAGCATATCGAAAGCTTCTTCTACGTAGCGAGCTAGGGGCTGCAAGGATTCAATATTTTTATTGCAGCACACCAAGCCAACATTCGCAGTCCCGACGTATGTCATCAGCGTGATATTGACACCGCCACCCGGTGTCATGGTGGAAATGGGGTAACACGCTAATAGCTTGGCGTCTTTTAAATAGCGAAAATCTTTAGGCCCGGGGACATTAGATATGAGTATATTTGCTATCGGTTTTACCACGCTTGATAGCCTGAGCCATTCGAAAACCAAGGCTAGCGATTGAATAACGATGGTATAGCCGCTAAATGCTGCCGGACGGGCGTGCTGTGCTGCATGTTTCACAATGCGGTGATTCACCACAATTTGGCGTAAACGAAGGTAAGGGTCGGTTTCGCCGTGGGCAAGTTGAACCGGGACTATCGCAATTTTGTTCCCGGTGGTTTTCTCACCCGGTTTTCGCAAATTAATGGGCATATTAGTAAAGAGCGCTTTTTTAAATACTTGACCGTGGTCTTGAAGCAGTTTGTGAACACCAATGTCAAACGCACAAAGTAATACCTCATTTGCCGTGGAGCGGGTGCGCCGGGCTAACGCTTTTACGCGCTTAAAATCTAAATCCATTGTAGCCACTGCCCGACCGGCCTTTACTTGCCCTGTGAGCACGGTTTTAGTGCCGGTAAACGGTATAGGCATATAGTGAGGGTTAACTCTTAGTATCTTCATAAAAATGCGGATAAAAATAATTAAGAGATCGAATGCCGTTTTTAGCGCATAACCCACCCCCACTAAGCGCTTGTAAAAGCTTGCGGGTTCCCGTCGTTTGTTTCTTAGCCGCTTAAGTGCCCATACTGGGGTGAATTTAGATTCATGGGAATGAGACACGTACCCTGATTGAAACCAACGCACTAGCGTGGCACCGTCGCCATACATGTGGTGTACTCTTGCATAAATGGCAAAAGAGTCGCTGTTTTCATCAAAAATAAAGTGGTACTGCCACAACGGCTTGTCAGGGTCTAAACGCGAAGCATGAAGTCTTGCCACAAACCCATCCAAGGCTTCTCTGTTAGTAACATCAGCCACTTTGTGAATTTGAACGTGATAGTCCATGTTCAGTTTTTTTACCGGCGCAAAGCCTATTGGATAGCCCAATACTGTTTTTACCGCACAGTTAAACGGTGATGTGGCACGTGCAAAGCTTCTTATTTCTTGAAATAAATTGGGGACATACTCAGTGCTTTTTGCCCCTTCAGGCAGTGCGAGAAGCTGCAAGCACGCAACGTGTTTGGGATTCTCGTCAGACTCTGTTATCCAAAATGACTTATCTAAGAAACTGAGCGTTTTTGCCATTTTTATTCCTTTAAGCGAAGTCGAGGGGCGAGTGAGTAGCAGAACCTCTCACAAAATCTTGAGAATTAAGGATTTGTTCTAACTGCTTTTTTTGCTCATCTGACAGTGCCAACCTAGGCAGCACACTTACCATCATAAGCGAGAGTGCATGATAGCGCTGCATTGTGCTATCCATATGACTGTTTAGCTCATCAAACTGGCAAGATTGAGTAATAATCAAAGAGATCAAATCTACCAGCAGCGCTCTGTCCGTTTTTGACGCAATTAACATGTCCCGTTGGGACAGCGAGTCAAACAGAAATGCCAGCTGTTTGTTTAAACGGGTGATAATGTGCTGACGAGGTCGCACTATTGCGGGGTATTTTTCCGCCAGATCTGCTGGGCTACGATAGAAAAAGCGAAATACGTGAATACTATCGATGAGCAGATATAGGTAGACCATGATTTCTTCTGGGTGAAGCGTATTGAGTTTGTCGCGGTTGAGTACTTTCTGCATTTGTTGTTCATGCATCTTCATTAACGCACTGACAAGGCTATCTTTCCCTTTAAAGTGGTAGTAAAGATTTCCGGGGCTAATATCTAACTCAAGCGCAATATCTACGCTGGTCACGGTATTCTCACCGTGTTCGTTAAACAAAGTAAGCGCGGTGAGTAAAATTTTTTGCGCAGTTTTCATAAGTTAGCCCATTTGAGAGGTTTTCGTTAGCTACATAAACACAAAATATAGCTGTGCGCCCCCTGCCAACATACCTAAAATCGCTCCGGTCACTATAAGTTTCCATTCGTCTTGTTGATAGGCTGGTCGCAATACGCCTTCGAACTCTTCAACGCTCAGCGCCTGCATTCGTTCACTTAAATCGTGCCCAACCTGCAGCGCGTTGTTGGCATAATCGAAGGCATACAACAAATATTTGTCTGAGTTATCGAATATCTGGCGGACCGCTAACGCTTTCATCTGATGATAATTTTCAGAGCCAACGCCAAGCGCAAAATAAGGCTGCGCTATAGCCACATAACGTTCAATGGCGTCATTCACGTGAAGTTCAATAAGCTCTAGAAGCTGCGCCGACCCCGAGCCATGTAAAATAACATGGGTAATATTTTTGGGCGTAATCAGCTTTTTCTCGATAATGGCCGAGTAAACTTCTGACACCTCTTTTTGGCGCTTTAAAAACATTCCCTGAATTGTGACGGGGCCAATTTTTCTGGGTCGTTTGGGCTCGAAGATTATTTTTATCGCGATCCAATTGGTTGCATACCCCACGAGTAAACCGCCCAAAGGTAATATCCACGAGGCTTGAAAAAGGTACCAGAACACCATTGTCGGTAAGCCAAATAAAAAACCAAAATAAAGCCCTGAACGCACGATAAATGGAAATTCTTTGCTGCCTGCGGTGAGAAAGATTTCGTTAACTAGCTCAGGCGCATTAACTAACTGCTCTACGACAAGTTCTTTGATATCTAAAATTTCAGATACGTTGTGTTGGAAGTCGTCCACCATTTTATGAACAACATTAGGAATGTCGTTTTCTATGCGCTGATAAACCAGGTTTTTACCCTGTACGGGCAACGCTGCCCATAACTGGGGAGCCGACTCTGCCATAACGTCGTTGATCACCTTACGGATAACTTGGCTCAAGCGACGCTCGATCGCTTTCGTTAGCTCATCGGCGTCCAAGCGCTGTGCTAATTCTTCAACGCTCAGCAATTTACCTAAAACCAGCTCAACCTCAATTTCTGCCATTTGACGACGCTTTGCGGGGATAAGCCCCTGCCAGCCAAAGAAAGGTTTTATGCCAACAAACTCGATGGGGTAAAACATCATCTTTACCGCCAAATAATTTGTAAGCCATCCAACGATAGCGCTAATTAAAGGGATTGATAGCAGGCTTAGTGTTTCAACATTCCATTCCATACTGCGAACTAGGGTCCGATTTATTATTCTCTTTGTCAGGCTACTGAGTGCTTATGAATTGGTCAACGTAAAAAGTGAAATTACTGCCAATTGTTGATTGAAGACAAGCAAATGAAAGTCTAAACGTTAGCTGTGAAAAGAAAGTTAAGTAGTAAGGTTTGTGACTTTCGCCAGTAAGAAGTTTGTGTGAATGTTTTTTGTATTAGGTAGTGGTTTCTAACTTTAGCCAATAGACTTAGTCAGTAATGTTGGAAGATTAGCATTCGCGGCGTGCATTGATACTGTGCACGAATCTAAGGACTTAAATATTATTGTTACCCGTTTTTAAAGCGGTATCGCGGCATGTAGACAAGGCGAATGTTCGAAGGTCTCTCGGCCGAAGTTAAACTTAATAGGTACTCTTCATGGCAGTATTCGACGTGCGGTTAAAAAAGCTTAAACATGATATTGAGCATGCGAGCAATTACGATGAGTTCGAGGCTGCGTGCTTAGCGCACGACGCGCTATCTGGTGCACAAGAATGGAAAGCAGAAGACGCCAGTGATGACTACGATTATAAGCTTATCCGCAAAAGAGTTCAGCGACTTCAGTTGGCCAGGGGAAAAGGCGATATTCACGCCCTGATGTCTATCCTTCACGAAGGGCTTCATGGCAACTTGGGCAATATTGCCAATCCATTACTCATTTTGCACTGTAAAGTGGGCACCAAGTATTTAATTGAGCAGTTCATTGACGAAGTTACCCTTGCGCTAGAGCAAATTTTCCACGCTGATGAACAACAGGTAGATTTTTACGAAAAGTTATCTTTCTTTGAAGAAACTGCCCATGCGTTTGGCCGTAGCTGCCTGATGTTATCTGGTGGCGCAGGTTTAGGCTTTTTTCATGCTGGTGTTGTAAAGTCACTTAACGAAAAAAACCTTTTGCCCACCGTTGTCTCAGGTTCAAGTGCCGGCTCAATTATTGCAGCCATGCTAGGCACGCGAAATCACGACCAGTTGTTGGAAGCGTTGAGCGCTGAATTTATTTATGAAACATTTAAGCACTGGCGAAGTTTTGCAGGTTTGGGGAAAAAAGGCTTATTCGATAGCTCCGTGCTTGAGAATGCATTAATAGAACTCTTTGACCTTACTACCTTTGAAGAAGCGTTCAAGAAAACAGGGCGGCACATAACCGTAACCGTATCTCCCGCTGATTTACACCAGCATTCTCGGTTATTAAATGCTAAAACCTCACCTAACGCGATCATAACGCAGGCGGTACGTGCCTCTTGCGCCGTCCCTGTTATTTATAGTCCAGTACAACTGCGCGCTAAAACACCCGCCGGCGACATTGTGCCTTATATCCCTAACCGTCGTTTTGCCGATGGCTCACTGATGGCAGACCTTCCGTATGAACGTCTCGCACGGCTATACGGTGTCAATCACAGCATAGTAAGTCAGACCAACCCCCTTGCCGTACCGTTTATTTCTTCTAATCGTATCGATCCGAACTCGTTATGGGATATGTCAGCTCGCCATCTTGGACAGCTTGCTAAAACCAACAGTATCTTTGCCATTGATATTATTGAGCGGCTCACAGGAAATAAAGAGGCCAAACTGGCGATTCATAAAGTTCGTTCTATTATTGATCAGCAGTACGTCGGCAACATCAATATTTTGCCCAAACGTCAAATTAGAAATTTATCGCAAGTATTGTCTAATCCAACCCGAGACAGTATTGAACAATTGATTGTTAGCGGAGAACGAGCGTCGTGGCCGCAACTCCATGTTATTAAAAGAAATACCAAAATTAGTGAAAAATTACGGTATCATTTAGGTCAACTGAAGAAACGTGAAGCAGTAGAGCTAGGCCATGTTGTAAAATAAGACGTGCGCCCGCTAAACTGTCTCGAGTTGACCATAACCATTTAATGTCAATTTGCAGCATCATTTGAAAGGATTACGGTGAGCGCACAAAGCCAAAACCCCGATAGTATTTACACGCAACAAGTAAAACAACTCATCAATATGATATATCCTCAAGAGTCTGGCTATGGCTCTGTGTTCGAGGATGCACGCCATTACTTTTCTCTTACGCCTGCGCTTGAACAACATATCGAAGACTTAAAAGCCCAATTAAAAAAAATTGAGGGGAATAAAAATAAAGAAGTCTTAGCTGAACAGCTTACCAAACAAATAAAAAATAGCTCAGAGAAACTTGAAGAAGAGCGTTTAGCAAGGTTAGAGCGTCTGGACGCTGTAAGCACTAAAATCATTGAGCTTTGCGAAGGTGATAACTGGCAAGAAACACAGCAGCTAAGTGCGAAACTTCTGGGCACAATTATGTTGCTAACGCGAGGTCCTGAGGGTAATTTTGCTCGTGTTCATATGCGCTTCAAACCTCTCTACAAAGCCGTTTTAACATTGCGATTAGTCGATAGACTCTTAGAGCACGATACTATCGCCCACAAGTACCTCTCAAAATATCGCGAGGCCTCTTCTCGCTTTCGCGGAAACCGTTACTGGCACGACAAATGGAAAGTAGAGCTGGGCCGTCCTCTTATCACTGCCGCGCTATTACAGGATATCGGCTTACAAAGCCCTGCCGCATTAACCATTTTAAAAGGTGAAAATGGCACGCTTGATGAATTCCGCTTACTTGAAGAATCACAGCGAAAGGACCTACTCAAGCTCAACTATCATTTTACGCTCAAATACATCGTTGATGGATTAGGCCTCCCCAGCTACGTAGGAAATAACAAAGAAGAGAGAGATAGGTTTGTTCTCACGCATAAAGAAGCGAATAATTTTCTACAAAGCATAGTTAAAGATGCGTTTGTTTCGAAAACGGGACTAGGCGAAATAGTCAAAATCCCTCAGATTTACGTTTCTATTGTACTGTCTACCAAATCCGATTACTCGCGAATGAGTTTGCCTAAAGGTTATTTGCTTATTGAGCAGTTGGCGAAGAAAGGTGCATTGAACAAACAATTGGCGCAAGACTTTATAGACCTGGTGGGCTATTTTCCTCAAGGCTTTGGCGTTACTTTTATACCAGAAAACGAAAAAGGCCAAGAAAAAGACCAATACGAATGTGCCATTGTTATTGGCCTAAACCCTAAACATCCGGCGGAGCCACTATGTAAAGTGGTAACAAGAAACCAAAAATATGTCACCAGTGGTGAACAAGAAGTCATCCCGAAAAGCAGAAACCTGTACTTCCCCGCTAATAGAAAGAAGCTGATGCGTATAGGTAAAGACAGGCTCGGCGAAATAATGAGCCAACTTTCAAATAATTTCACGCCAGATGCAGTAGATGATTTAGTGCCAAGCTTCTGGGAACCTTTCGACTTTTTTGGCTATAAAAAACATCAAAATTTATGGGTTAAAAACAAATAAAAAGGCAAGTAGCTTTAATAGCTACCTGCCTGTACCCAACATTTAGTCAGGCTTCGCTCACGCTATTCACCGTCTTTTTTGACATTGTTCGAGTTCGCTGCGCTCGTACTACTTTTCTCAGTTGAGGTGGTTGACGAGGCGCTAGTGCTTTTAGGGGCAGCCTTAGAACCCGACGTTTTAGGCGCCGTAGTTTTAGCCGTAGTCTTATTCGCTGACGCTTTTGTAGCTGTGCTTTTACTCGTCGTCGAACTTGCTTTACTTGATGCCGTCGACTTTGAAGTAGCTGGCTTCGTTGAGGTTGAGGCTGGTTTTGACGCCGCTTTCGTTGTAGCAGCAGATGTTTTGCGAGCGCGGGGAGTGTTCGCCGCTACGCTTGCTTTCGCTGTCGCAGGCTTAGCAACCGTCTCTTTTGCCTTTACTTGTTTTGCCGCTTCTTTTGCTGCAAGAAGGGCAACTTGCTCTACAAGCAAGTCAACCTTTGCATTTAATGCTTCTAACTGCTGCTCTTTTTGCTGGCGCTTCTGTCCACCGGAGAACATCGAAAAAAGCGGTGTTGAACTTACCAATTTTTGCGCTGAATCCACAATCGCAAAGGGATTAAGCGTTTGTCTTAGCTCGCTTTCAACTTCAAGCCCTTTGGTCTGCATCGCATTAATAGTTTCGTGCGTGTCATCAATTCTTTGACTGACCATTCCTGCGACTTGATCTAACTTGGCCGACAATAAATCAGTACCTGCGTATAGCCAACCGAATAATGGAGAAGACTTGATGGGCGTTGCCGCAATGCCGTTGCGCGCAGTAGAATTACTGTCTAGCGCAGACACTGACTTTGAATTAGGAGTATTTTTGTTGCTCATAACGCCTCCAACGTGGAGATTTACTAAGCATGCCAGCACCACGCTTGTGAACAAAAGCGATACTGTCACTCATGTGCAATTAGGCAAATAACGGCCTTTCTTAACCTAGCTAAATGACTAAGTGCGTCATGGGCACCTAACCGGTGCCCACAAGGAACATGGAATTACTTGTTAGCCGCTAATTTTGCTACTGCCTCTGTCAAAGCGTCAATCTTAGCTGAGAGTTCTTCAATGCGCTGATCCGCTGGCTCTGAGTCAAGACCTAGCTTTTTGCGTACGTCAGCCACGCGATTTTCAACATCGTTAGTAGTCGATTTCACTTTGGTTTTCGCGTCTTCTTCAAGAGACTCGCCCTTGGTTACCAGCTCATCGAACATTTTGTTCGCTTCTTCGCTTAACTTTTCGTAACGACCCTGTGCTTCTTCAACACTTTTACCGTATGCGCCAAGGCCTGCTAGCCAAATTTTACGGGCCATATCTTCGGCTTCGTTAATTTTGCCTTTGATTGTGTCTGTAGTCGTCATGTTCAGCTCCTATGAATGCTAATTGAAAGCGTTTTTCAACACCATGACTAAACTTTACGCCTTACAATTAGAATCTGCATACTAAAAACACACAAAAATAAAAAAGCCCGAATAAGCATTTTGCTTACTCGGGCAATTAGTTAAATATTGCTTAACGCATTTGAACCGTTTTTAGAGCGGTACACCCGCTAGGTATAGCACAAATGCATATTCAAGGGCCGTGGACTCGAAACGCTTAAATCGTCCGGAAGCCCCGCCATGCCCTGCTTCCATATCTGTTTTAAAGAGTAAAAGGTTATCGTCTGTTTTGTACTCTCTCAGCTTCGCGACCCATTTCATTGGCTCGAAATATTGCACTTGCGAATCGTGCAACCCTGTAGTTACCAGCATATGTGGATAATCTTTGGCTTCGACTTGGTCGTAAGGCGAGTACGAAAGCATATAGTCAAACTCAGCTTTATTCTCTGGGTTGCCCCATTCGGTATATTCGCCTGTGGTTAAAGGAATAGAAGCATCGCTCATGGTCGTTACCACATCAACGAAAGGAACATGTGCACTTACCCCAAGGTAAAGTTCAGGTGCCATGTTTACCACCGCGCCCATAAGCAAGCCACCGGCGCTTCCCCCCATAGCAAACACGCGAGTCTTATCGGCATATTGCTGTTCCACCAGTCCTTTGGTTACGTCAATATAGTCAGTAAACGTGTTCATTTTTTCAAACATCTTGCCGTCTTCATACCACTGGCGACCTAGCATTTGCCCACCGCGAATATGCGCTATAGCAACCACGAAACCTCTGTCTATCAACGACAGCCAACTACTTCTAAAGGTTGGGTCGATAGTCGCGCCGTAAGATCCGTACGCATACTGATAAAGTGGGTTAGTACCATCTTTTTTAAATTTATCTTTTCGGTAAACCAAAGACACGGGTACTTCTGCGCCATCTCGGGCTTCTATCATTACTCGCTCTGATGCGTAAGCCGATGAGTCGAAGGTGTCAGAAACTCGGGTTTGTTTCATTATCTCACTTTCTAACGTATCTAAATTAACATCGATAATGGAGCCAGGCGTCGTTAGTGAACTGTAGAAAATCCTCAGCTTATTCGTGTCCATCTGCGGGTTCGCGTTAAAATATGCACCGTAAATTGGATCTTGTGTGGGAATGACCTTTTCTTCACCTGACGTAAGGTTGTGTACCACCATACGTAGCATGCCGTTTTCTTTTTCTTTAACCACTAAGTGATTTTTAAACACCTCTATGTTTTGCAGAAAAACATTGGAACGGTGCGCCACCACCTCTTGCCATGTTGATACATCGCTAAAGCCATCGAGCGGCGCTTTCATAATTCTGAAGTTCTTTGCGTCGATATTCGTTAATACGTAGTACCCGTCTTCTGCTTTAGCGACACTGTATTCCTGCCCGTCTTTTAACGGAAAGAAGACTTCTGTCGATGCTGTCGGGTCATTCGCGTCGACTAAAGTTACACCGGTTTTATCGGTGTTATTGTGATGAATGTAAATAACGCGGCTGTCTTTACTTTTACTGATGTAGGTATAAAACGTCGGGTCGCTTTCTTCGTAAATCAAGGTATCGTCGCTTTGCGCAGTACCTAGTTTATGGCGATAAACTTGATACCCTAACAGGGTTTGCGGGTCTTTTTTAACGTAAAAAAGGTGGGTGTTATCGTTAGCCCAAACCACCCTTCCTGACGTACCTTCCAATACATCATTTAATTTGTCACCGCTTTCGAGATCTTTAACGAAAATAGTATAAATACGCCGACTTAATGTATCTTCAGAATATGCGAGCAATTTATTATCGCTGCTTATCGCATAGCTTCCGATGCTAAAATAATCATGCCCTTCAGACATGATATTTGCATCTAATAAGACCGAAGGTTCAGCCTCAAGGGTTGGCTTTCTTAAATAGATAGGGTATTCGTTTTCGCCCGAATAGCGGGTGTAATACCAATAGCCGTTATCGAAAACGGGCACGGTTGAATCGTCTTTCTCTATTCTAGATACCAATTCTTCATATAGCGCCTCGCGATTGCCTTTAAGCGGAGCTAGAACAGTCTCCACATAGCTGTTTTCTTCATCCAAATGCGCCAATATTTCTTTATCAGTGCGAGAGTCATCTCGCATCCAGTAGTAATTGTCATTGCGGGTGACGCTGTGGGCCGTCAATTCATGAGGCACTTTTTTCGCTACAGGAGCGCGAGTTTGAGTATTAAGCATAACGGCTGAAAGGCTACTCTCTTCTACTTGTTGAGAAACTTCTGTTTTATTTTCTACGCTACAGCCTGATATCAATCCGCCTGCAGCAAGTGCTATCCATAGATATTTCATTCTTATTCCTTTGTATGCACTGTTCAATAAAGGTTCGCTTACTGCCTGTGTTTATTCAAAGAACACAAGAGCTTAAAACGGTAATGCGCGGTTAAAACAAATGAAAACGGTTCGCGCTAAATTATCGAGTATATATAAACTGGGGGAAGGGTCTAGTGATTCTTAAGCGCTCATTAGCTTAAGAAAAGTAACGTTGCTAGAAAGATAGGTGGTGCTGTATTTTTAAGGTGGGGGTATCTCCTAATTACAGAACTACCGCATAAAAGGCATAAAAAATCGCCGCTTGGCTATACAATTCAAAGCGACGCTTTCATTAAAATATCAGGGCAAATAATAAACCGGTGGATTAAACCTTTATCAGCTAGTTAATTCGCTTTAAACCGGCTTTAGCACTTTAACCTTGCACGCTAGTCTACCAAGTCTTTTGGCATCTCGTCGCGAATAGAAAGCCATACTTTACCGCTTTCGATACCGTAGTTTCTTACGACAACCGGCACTTTCTCGTACTCGCCTTTCTCTGCCACGTCGAGCAAATCAGCATAGTATTTATTGGCTACATCTCGTGCTTGCTGATGCGAGAAAAAGTACCCGCCTATTCGCGAGTAAAGTCCGCGAAAGCCATTCATCATCAAAACGAAGACGTTGTTGTTAGAAGCAAGCGCCAAATCATGAGACATTTGATAATCGAACTGGGCAAACGCCATTCCTTCTTGCTCAACATTTTTGTATCGAGCAATAATTTCCGCCGACTCTTGAGGGTTATTACGAATAGCACCTCTAATGAACACTGCACTTAAGTTAGTGCGTGCTGCCAACAAATTATCTACGAGTTCAGGGATACCTTCTTGGTCTAGTCTAGCTAGCGTTTCTAAGATGTTTAACCCGCAGGTTTCCCAAAAATTATTTACTTTAGTTGGCTTACCGTGCTGAATGGTTAACCAACCATCCCTAGCTAAACGCTGAAGCACTTCACGTAAAGTGGTTCGCGTTACACCAATTAACTCAGAAAGCTCTCTTTCTGCAGGCAAA
>CERD01127719.1_pt1 | contig 14140 bp, 14 predicted proteins | sample 530931 | NCBI WGS metagenome assembly CERD01 (sample SAMEA2621101, study PRJEB7988) | marine metagenome | isolation source: saline water (ENVO:00002010), including
TACTAATCAAAAATATATTATATGATACAGATAAAGCAGTAATTGAAAGACTTATGATGATTTTCTTCCACCGTGTTGCTCTCCCCATCCACGGTAAATACGGTTTAATGCTTGTTCTAGGATCCATGGATTACTGTGTCTGCCTTGACTGGTAAGTTCAAATTCTTTTTTGGATTCTAAAACCTGTTTAATTAATCCCATTTTCTGCAATGTTCCTATAGCACCTGTTACTTCTCCATCGGTTATTTCTTTACCGATTTTTTCTTTGATATTTTGATATATAACATTAAAATCGAAAGATTCATCAGGACTACTCAGCATCAACTGAAAAGTCTTAATCATTATCTGCATAACATTGGTTACACTCAATCTTGGTTTAAATACTCCTCTTCGTCTTTATTAAAATTTACCTGTTTGGAACTCAATTCTTTCTAATATTCTACACAGATAACTATCAACACTGTATTGTTGTTAATTCTGAATATAAATTTGTTCAATAGGAAAGTTCGTTATCTTTGCTATCAGGAAATCCATGTCGATGAAAATAAATCCTGTTAATAAATTTCTCCCAGTGTTTTTCACGGAGGAGTAATAATTGATTACGTCCATTGATGCGCATATAAACAGACCTTTTGACTTTTCGATCACAATTTGTTACAGCACACTTCAGTCGTTATTTTTCATGTGGTTTATCTATAATTGTACTGCTCAAAGCAGTCACCTTATTATTGCTTAAAACATATATTTTATATTTTATTAGGGATTTTTTTTTACTTTTTATATGATCGTAAAATACCAAATACATGGTCTTAGATCTGCTGATTCTTGCTGTGATTGGTATAGTTGGTGGTTTTGTAGGCTCTATGGTAGGTTTAGCAGGAGGTTTTTTATTCGTGCCTGCACTAAGCTTCATGGGATATCCCCCATACATGGTAGCTAGTACAAGCCTCTTTGCTGCATGTACTAATGCATCTACTTCATCTTATGCATATGCAAAGAAGAAACTCCTTACATATTCTTTGGCATTAAGACTTACTATCTTTGCAGTTCCGGGAGCACTGATAGGTGCTTACATCGCAGATTCCATAAGTATGAATGACTTCAAATTGGTTTTCGCAATAGTAACCTTGGCTGTAGCAGGTATCACAATAATACGATCAAGACTCAAACAAAATCTGGATCCTATTGAATCCGTCGAAGCTGTGAAGCATGTATTGAAGAATGTAAGATCACATAAATTGATCATAGTATATGCCGCATGTTTTTTCGCTGGGATAGTCTCCAGTCTCTTCGGTATAGGAGGAGGTGTGATCTTCATGCCCTTACTACTTGCCATGTTCGTCATCCCTGTACGCTTTTCTACTCCTGTATCACTTTTGGCTGTTGCAATACTAGCTGGTTCTGGATTGATTATTCATACAGCTCTAGCCAACACCGATTTCCTACCTGCAATAATTCTAGCAGGTGGAACACTTTTGGGAACTAGAATGGGTACAAAGACGGTTATAGGTAAAAAAATTAAGGAGAAGAATCTAAAGAGTGTACTTGCTATCATGTTGTTTGGTGTTTCTGCAGTATTTTTCATAGATCTTTACTTCTTCCCGTTGATAGGCTTCAGATAATCATAATAATGCATACCAGTTAAAATTAACCAATTTTCACTATCTGTATATGATTAAACATCTACATTGCTATATTTTCCAGCCAAAACAGTATGACGTTCCAAATAAATTGCTTTTACCTGTCTGGATATTGCATTAACCACCTTCCAAAATAGTCCAATGAAATTAAGCATACTGACTAGAATTTTTGAAATAGAAACCACCAAAGCAATCCTTAAATTAAACAAAAATCAGATGTATGGAAGTGCAATTAATAATATTAGGTCCACCAGGTTCAGGAAAAGGGACATACTCTATGCGATTAATTAATGATCTTAAAATTGTAAAAATTTCCACTGGAGATATTTTCCGTGATATGGCAACAAGAAGCGATGAACTTGGAAAACAAGTTGCAGGAATGATGAAACGTGGAGAACTTATTCCCGATGAAATTGTTTTGAAAATTTTTGATGAGAGGATGTCTCAGCCTGACACAAAAAATGGATTTATCCTCGATGGCTTTCCAAGGACAGTACCCCAAGCAAAAGAGCTAGAAAAGATTGTAAAAATCGATGCGATTATTCATATTATTGCAAAGAACGAAATCTTGATTGAGAAAATTTCGGCAAGAAGGATCTGCAGTAATGCCTCCTGTGATGGTAATTATAACATTGCAGACATAAGTAGGAACATCGATGGTACAGAGTACATTTTACCTCCTCTTATGCCAAAGAAGGAAGGCATGTGTGACAAATGTGGTAATACACTCTATCAGAGGAGTGATGACAAACCTGACGTTATAGCCTCGCGTCTAGAAGTGTACGAAAAACAAACAAAACCACTGGTTGATCACTATAGGGACAAAATACCATTCATAGATATCCATATGAATAGACCGCCAGAGCAGATAGTTGAAAAGATATTAAGTGAAATAAAGAAACTAGGTATTTGAATTTTTAAATTTACTCCAAAACTACGTAACTAATTTATCAATTGATATTTTAAATGTTTTATTTCTTCGGGTAGTTTAGAACATGGACTTTGAAACCATGCCATAAAAAGATCATCTAGTGATCCTAATCAAGGAAAGTCTTCAATTTTGTGAGAGTTTTCAAGGGTTCCCAAACAGATTCAATTACATAGATTCCATTGAAACTCTGTTTTAGTGAATTAAGTAATTTCGTCCAGTCTATATTACCTTCTCCAATATTTAGATGAAGATCCTTATCACCAGAATTATCAGTAACGTGAATCAATACAAACTTTGACGCGTATTTTTCAATGAATTCATCTATTTGTTTACCAATATTTGCATGTCCTGTATCAAATACAATACTAAGATCAATATTATTGGTTTTGCTGAACTCCTCGAACTCGGTTGGTGTTGACATGAATGCTTTAGCAGGAGCCATATTTTCAATTGCAACCTTTACGCCTAGTGAATTACCGTAATCTATAATATCTAATAGAGATTCACAATTAAGTTGCCATAGGTTCTTGTCAGTGCTAAATGTCTTATCACCAGGATGTTGAACATAGGCTAATGCTTCTAGATCGGCAGTGTAATCGATCGAGGATTTGATTCTGGTAATTGCTTGCTTCCTTGATTCATCAGATGGATCCGAGATCTTCTGCGCTGCATCAAAAGGTCCATGAACCGTGAACTTGATATCATCTACCTTCTTCAGGAATTCTCTAGTCTGATCGTTCAACGTAGTTGTCTTGAAGTCAAAAACTTCACCTATGCTTAAATCATTATTCCCCTTCACAACATCAATAAATGATTGTATGCTTTTATCAAAAAGGGCTGTATGCATACTTGATAGCCCAAACATGTAATAAATTCTAAACTTTTAGTTATAAACTTTAACACTTAATTAGAAATACTTGAGCTCTTGTTCACAATTACTTCCTATAATACGTACTTATCAAGGTATCACAAAAGATTATATGTCTGGAATTGATCGTTTTGATCGGAAATGACGACGGTATTAGGTTTTGATTTTGCTCTTCCAATATTGACATCCATTTTATCTCTTATAGTAGCTGGTATAATGGCTGTATGGGTTACCAAGCAGAGTACAGGTACCGAACAGATGCTGGAGATCAGCAAGGCAGTAGCAACTGGTGCTGCAGCATTTTTGAAACGTGAATTCAAACTTATAATTCCTATAGCAATAGGTCTATCAGTGGCAATTTCAGCTGCAGCGGGTATATCAAATGGAATTGCATTTGGAGTTGGTGCAGCATTGTCAGGTATTGCTGGTCTGATAGCGTTGAAGATAACAGTAAAGGCTGCTGTTAGATCTGCACAGGCCACAACGAAGAGTCTTGGTCATACCTTAGCCACTGCATTTAGGGGAGGTGCATCCGTGGGCCTTTCTATCCCAGCGATGGCATTGCTCGGAGTTACTGGCATATATTTACTCTATCCTGAACCGATCGCAATTGCTGGTGTTGGTATAGGAGCAAGTTTGATTGCGTTATTCATTAGAGTTGGAGGAGGAATCTTCACTAAAGCTGCTGATTCAGCGGCGGATCTTGTTGGTAAGATAGAAGCTGGTATACCGGAAGACGATCCAAGAAACCCTGCTACAATAGCTGATAATGTTGGTGATAATGTTGGTGATGCTGCAGGAATGGGTTCTGATATTTACGAATCCTATATAGTTACACTGCTTGCCGGAATGCTTCTGGGAGCTTTAATCATTTCAGATATGTTTACCGAAACTCAGTTTGTAGTTCTTCCTCTTGTCATTGGGGCCGCGGGTCTGATTGGAGGTATAGTAGGTGCTCTGACCGTTACATCTAGGAAGACAACGGATCCTATGAAACCACTTAACATAGCCTTCATTGTTGCTGCGGTAGTTGCAATAATACTCAACTTTGTCTTTATAATGTATCTTTTGGGTCCTAGTCCGTTAACATACGGCCTCTTCGCAGCTACTGTGGTGGGTGTCGTACTTGTGCCAATAATTCAACGTATAACTGATTACTATACAAGCTTCAAGTACGCTCCAGTAAAGGAGATTGGTGAGGCTACAAAGTGGGGCTACTCGGCAAATGCACTTGCTGGAATAGTCGTTGGGATGAGATCAACAATGCCCTTCATGCTTGCTATTGTAATAACACTTGCAATATCCTATGGAATTACATATACAATATCTGGTGATCCGTTAATAGGAATCTATGGTACAGCAATAGCAGCAATGGGTATGCTCAGTTTGGCTGGTATTGTTTTATGTATTGATTCGTTTGGACCTATTAGCGACAACGCCGGAGGTATAGTTGAAATGACAGGTATGGGTGAGGCGAATAGACAGATCACTGATGAGATAGATGCAGTTGGTAACACTACTAAGGCGGTTACCAAGGGCTTTGCAATTGCAAGTGCTGGTTTGGCGGCCTTAGCTATGATACAGGCATTCCAACACGAAGCAGCGCGGATCTTTATTGGTACTACTCTAGATTACAGTTTGTCAAATCCAAACCTGATAATCGGTCTACTTGTTGGAGGATTATTACCATTCCTAATAGCAAGCCAATTGATCTCTGCCGTTAGTAGAACTGCAAACAGATTGGTAGATGAGATAAGGAGACAGTTCAAGGAAATTCCTGGAATACTTGAAGGAAAGAATAAACCTGATTATGCTGAATGTGTAAATATTGCAACTAGTGCAAGCATAAAGCAACTCTTTAAGCCAGCAATAATAACTATAGCAGCTCCGATCGTGCTTGGTGTTCTATTGGGACCGCCTGCAGTTGCTGGACTACTTATGGGTGCTGTAATAAGTGGGCTATTCCTTGCATATCACATGACCAATACTGGTGGTGCGTGGGACAATGCCAAGAAATACATTGAAGTAATGGGAAGAAAGAAGTCTGAGGAACATGATATAGCAGTTGTTGGAGATCTTATAGGCGATCCATACAAAGATACTGCCGGTCCAGCACTTAATACAGTAATCAAGCTGCTAAACACTGTAGCAATTGTATTCGTTGCAATCTTCTTTGCTTTCGCTGCAATTTAGTATTTTATTAGCGATGTATAATATTCCAGATGTTTTTATTTTCTTCTATACATAGTCAGATACATGATCCTTGTTAGATCCATTAGGAGTAGATGTATATTATGAACATCTTTAATCAATTTGTAATATATCTATTGTCACATTATTACTTTCTACATGAGAAGTATTACAGAAATGAGAGTCATACTGATCTAGATCATATTAACAAGAAACAAATAGAATATGTTTAAAACATCGTCTTAATTGGTTCTTTCTCAAACACACTTCACTTGAGGTGAATAAATTATTCATAAAATAATTTTAAAAAAATCGCCAAGGTTTAAATAACTAAAACAGTGTTAACGTAATCATGACTAAGGCGTCATATGGAATTTATTTGAAGTACAATTCCAAGAATTTATTCAAGGTATACTGTAGGTGACATAAGTATGCTTAAGATGACTGCTGAAGAAGTGCAGAAAATTTCTAATAGTTTGGAAGACAAGAATGCAAATGAGGTTTTGAAGTGGGCTTTGGATACTTTTCATCCAAGAGTTGCTCTGGCATCCAGTTTCAATGCAGAAGATGTTGTTGTAATAGACATGTTGGTCAAGTTAAGAAAAGACGTAAAAGTAGTCACGTTAGATACTGGAAGATTGAATCAGGAGACATATGATTTGATGGATGCTATACGTGATAAATATGATATTACAATCGATATCTATATTCCGGACCAGAAGGAAGTTGAAGATATGGTTAGAGAACGCGGTCTGAATCTCTTCTACCGAAGTATTGAAAACAGGAAATTGTGCTGTGAGATAAGGAAAGTACATCCATTGAACAGAGCGTTGAGCAAGTTGGATGCATGGATCACTGGTCTGCGGAGAGATCAAGTATCTACCAGGGCTAATGTCAAAAAAGTTGAGATAGATTATGATCATGGTAATATTATAAAAATGAATCCAATAGCTGATTGGACGTGGGATATGGTATGGGACTACATAAGGAAGAATGATGTGCCATACAATAAGTTAAATGATAAAGGATACCCAAGCATTGGTTGTGAATGTTGTACAAGAGCATTAAAACCTGGTGAGGATCTTAGAGCTGGAAGATGGTGGTGGGAACAACACGTAGACAAGGAATGTGGAATACATTTCAATCGCCCTAAGAAAAAATTATTTCTGAGTGAGACCAGTGGAATTCCTGCTTCTCATGGAGGTTTGCTAGTGAATAGGGTGTTATCTGGAAACATGTTAGAAAGAGCATATGATGATGTGAAGGAATTGATGAGTGTTAGAGTGGATAAGGATATTGTTAGTGATATAGAGAATATTGCAGATGGTGTATTTAGTCCGTTAGAAGGATTTATGCTATCGAATGATTTTAGAAATGTGTTAAAACGTGGAAGGCTTGAAAATGGAACTGCATGGACTGTGCCAATTGTGTTGGATGTTAATGAACAAACCGCAAAACAAATGAAGGATTCACGTGATATTGCTATAAAAGATGAAGATGAAAAAATATTCGCAATAATACATGTTGAAGATATCTTCAAGTTTGACAAGTTAGAGATAGCAAATGACGTTTACCAAACAAATGATGTAAGACATCCAGGTGTTGCTAAAATATTGGAAATGCAAGATATGCTAGTCGGAGGGAAAATTGATCTAATAGACAGACCTGCTAGCAACGAGCTTAAGAGATATAGACTTTCTCCGGTACGTACAAGAGACGAATTCAGAAAACGTGGATGGAAGACAGTTGTTGGTTTTCAAACAAGAAACATACCACACCTTGCACATGAAATGTTACAAAAAGCTGCGATGAACCTTTTTGATGGTCTTTTTATCAATCCTTTAATAGGAAGAAAGAAAAGTGGAGATTTCAAGGATGAGCTAATAATGAAGGCATATGAAACACTGATTGATAGTTATTATCCTAAGGAAAGTGTTATGCTTGCAACAATGCACACTAGAATGCGATATGCTGGACCTAAGGAAGCTATTCTGCAAGCAATAATATGTAAGAATTTTGGTTGTTCTCACTTCATTGTTGGTAGAGATCATGCTGGTATTGGGAACTACTATGATCAGTTTGCTGCACATGAGATCTTCAATGACTATCCAGAGCTTGAAATAAAACCAGTATTCTTTCCAGAATTCTTTTATTGTAAAACATGTATTAACACTGTCAGCAAGAACACTTGCCCACACGATGTACAACACAAATTAGAGATTAGTGGAACGAAATTAAAACAGATCATAAGTGACGGAGAAAGACCCTCTGAACTTTTGATGCGACGTGAAATTACGGAACTGATATTGAACTGGAAAGAGCCATTTACTACTTAGATTTTTATTACTTGTTCTTGATGTTGATTAGAATGAGAATTGTAACTTTAATTATTCTAGTATTTTTACTATTAGATTCTTCAAATATAGTTTATGCTCAAGATGACAAGAGAAAAGTTGAAATTATTACTATACCGTATACATCTGCAAACACAGAGACTGCATCGCCTGAATATTACAGCTTTCCTTCTAAGCATGAGGCAAATTGGATATTAAATATACATAACAATCTTATCTATAACAAAGATAATTCTGAAGCAAAAGTTGTTCTGCGATTAAAAGAAAATCCAGATGATACAGATTTTATAGAGATAGTTATGTTTGGTCCGCCATCATATAGACTCTGGCTTGGTATTGCTAACGAAGAAATTGGTTACATGCGTATATATGAAAATACAAATGCATGGTTCGTTGATAAATCTGTAGCATTATCATTTGTACAGAACGAGAGACTTAGTGTAAACAACGGTCAAAGAATAGTTTTGGATCGATTGCGAATTGGTGAGTTCACACTAAGTACTATCGAAGTATATGGAATGGATAAGACTAGTACTGATTTTAGTGTGCATGGAGGTGATATAAAATTAGATATTATGTCAGGTAATCCGCTTGATAACCCTGTACTTATGATACCTCCAATTTTGGGAGTTGTAACTGCAGTAACAATCATAACTTTACTGATGATGAAGAAACGAACTTGACTTTCATATAATACTTGCAGTGATTTTTCAAAAGACATGGTTCACATAATGGGCCAATTGGCTTGCAAACATTCTGCCCAAACATAACAAACGTTTCATTGATCTTGAGCCAGTATATCTTGTCTATCTTAGATGTGAGTTCTATTTCTGTCTGTTCAGGTGTCTTAGTTTGTACAAGTCCCAATCTGTTGGCAATTCTATGTACATGAGTATCAACAGGTATTGCAGGTTTTTCAAATGCATATACAAGAACACAGTTTGCAGTCTTCCTTCCAACACCTGGTAATTTCAATAATTCATCTATATTATCGGGAACATTCCCATTATACTGTTCTACAAGTATCTTAGCTACTTTCTTGATTCTCTTGGCTTTCACACGATAGAACCCTGCATGTTTGATCAGTTTCTCTATTTTTTTTATATCTGCATTAGCAAGCTCTTCTGATGTACTGTATTTTTCAAACAGATTACTAATTGCTACTTTTGAATTTTCATCTCTGGTCCTTGCTGAGATTATTGTACCTATGAGTATCCGCATAGGGTCTCCATGTTCTATCTCTTGTAATTCTTTTAGTGCTGTCATTCTAGGCGAATTTATTTTATGTATTGTTTCAAGCATCGAATCGAGAAGGCGCTCCATCTTCATGTTCTAAAAAGTAGTTGTTAGTATTATTATCCTTTACATACGATAGTTTATTATCATGAATACAATAATGTGTTTATGCAATTAACTAGAGAGGAAGAGAGAGCGCTTAATGGTAAGGAAGGTGAAGCTGTGGCCACTGCATATAGGATATTACTTGCTATAGGTGAATCAACAGATGCTGAGAAACTTGTACCTGTAAAGTGGGCACATGTTTCTGGTGTTAATTATAACACGATTGGAGATTCTGGTGTGCAGTTTCTTGAAAATATTAGTAAAGATGGTAAATTTGTTGTGAAGACGACGATCAATCCTATGGGTTTCGATCCACTGAAGATAAATTCCTTGAAAGTGAAAGCAGAATTCATTGCACAACAGAACAGAATTCATAATGTATACGAACGTATGGGTGCAACAAAATCATACACGTGTATCCCATACGAAGTGTTTGATATGCCTTCTGAAGGAACCAGTGTAAGTTTTGCTGAAAGTAATGCTGCAGTTTATGCAAATTCTGTTACACATTTACGAACCAATAAGGAGAGTGCATTAAGTGCACTTGCTAGTGCACTTACAGGTAAAGCTCCATACTCAGAATTACGGGTTGAAGAGATGAGAAAGCCTGACAAGTGTATAAGGATCAAGAGTGAACTTGACAACGAACTTGATTATGGATTATTGGGATATTTTGCTGGTAAGATTTCGAATAATGTTGTTGGTTTTGACGGTATTAACATATTGGAAAAAATGAATGGAAAAGCATTATCTGCTGGTATAGGAACTTCTGGATCATGTGGAATGTTTACCATAGGTAAAACTGATAATGAAACAATAGATTTCGGTAGAGAAGAAGCTATGAAGGTAAAGGATGAACTGAATACGAGTGAGAATGGAGACATTGTTACTCTAGGTAGTCCCCAATTGGGTATAGACGATCTATCGTTATTGGCTCATATGGTTGATGGAAAGAAGTTCCGGAAAAGATGTTTGATATTTTGTGCAAGAGCAGCGTATGAAAGTGCCACACGTTTAGGTTATACACAAACGATTGAGCATTCTGGTGGTGAATTGCTGTGTGATTGTTGTACATGTTTGACTCCACTAGTAGATCGTAATGATGTTGATAGTGTAGTAACTAACAGTATTAAAGGAGCTTATTATTTGAATAATTCCAATAAGGTTGGTGTATGTTTAAAACCATTGAAGGAAATAGTGGAGCAAGAATGTATATAAAGTGTAGACAAATTGTTGTCGGTTCAGGAGAGGGTGAAGCGTTAGTAACTACACAGATGATTAATTTTCTTACAATGATAGATTTGAAAAGTGGAGTTATAAAAGACGAAAAACATGAACTGCGTGGTAGAAGTATTGCGAACAAGATGTTAATCTTTCCCAATGCTATTGGGAGTAGTGTTGGCGCATATTCAGTCTATGCGTTGAAGATGAACAGAGTTGCGCCAAAAGCAATGATGTGTAACAAAGCTGATATAACTACAGCATCTGGATGTGCCATTGCTAATATACCATTAGCAGATCAGTCTAATGTTGATATCTTTACAATAAAATCTGGTGTAAAAGTAAAGTTAGGTGAAAATCTGCTTCAAGTATTTTAATTATATCTCTATTTTAGCTTTATATAAAATAAATATCTTCGATAAAACTCCATAAATAATTTTCTTCCAAATTAACCCCTCGTTTTTTATTAATCTAATTTTGATCAATGTGATCTTATTCGGTATAATTATTATATCTATATGAACATAATGATCTTCTGAGATAAATATTATCTACTAATTTGCTTACCACTACATTAGTATCTTTAAAATCTGGGATTGGGCTAACATCTGTCTTGGAAATGTTATTATGTAATTACTTTACAATTAACCATAAATATACTTGAATATTTTATATTTTCTTTTCTTTATGTCCATCCAAACACTTTTAATTTATTTTTTTTAAATTAATTTGCTCTGGTGCACGGCATTTCGATGGGCGAACCGAGCAAAAACGCGATGACGATAAAAGTCCGTGCGCCAGTAGTTCTATTAAAATTGCCTATACCACATTATTCTTAGCAAAAATATAATATAATATAATACATAAAACTTTCATTATAGAATGTAATATACTATGCAATGGAAAGCTCAGACAGTTTTGGTGCTCAACAAGGATATGGTAATAAAGTTATGAATTGGATTAACGAAGCTGTTAAGAATAAGAAAGAGATTAGAATAGAACTATATGGACATATTATTAAAACATCACGTTTTGGAACGTTTGAAATGCTTAGGTGGTATGGGGAATTATCTGTTGCAAGAGATCTTATAATTAAAGCTAGTAAAAGATATAAAATTAAAACACTTGAAGGTAATTACAAACCTAAATCATTCTTTTCCTTTTCTATTGACAATAGAGATTATGCCAAGATACACTACAATGGTAACCTCATAGGTTATCTGAAATTAACCAAACCAAGACTACCTGGAACAAAATGGAGCGTGTCTGATGAAAAGGCAAGATAGTCATATTGAATCTTCTAGATTCAATTTCACTTTTTCTAGTGCTGTATCTATTGATTTGTCATCATAATATACCATTTGATGAAAAGGATTTTTAGTCATGTGATCGACCGCGACTTCACTAGTATCAAACACAAGTCTATCTTCACAGGTTATGCACATAAAAGTCATAAATAATATTTCTATCACAAATATGTAAGGATTACCAATTATATGGAATAAATTTTGTAGATAAATACAGTTAACGCATTATGACTAACATGTGCGAACGATTTTATATGGTTAGGAAAGAAGTTTTCTTAACGTGACAACAAATTCGTGTCCAGAATGCGAAAGTGAATTACAGTACGAACAAAATACCAAATATTTTACATGTAAGAAATGTGGTCTTTATCTCACGCGAGAACAGATTTATGATATAAAGGATAAACTTAGACCAGAAAAGAAGAAAAATAAACAAGATGATTATCTTGAATGGTGGCTCAGTAGCAAAAAATAATTCTTATTTTTTGTTTATTGTCTAACTTACTAATTGTAGAACATTGAGTTTTGACTACAGTTATCATACATGTAAACAGATTTTTGTGTGTAGAAAAAATATTAAATAACCACGTTTTTCATATACACTATATGAGTAATGAATTTCCAGAATGGGCAGAGAAAGAAATTAATTCTATAACTAATTCCTCATTTATACCACAGGATGATTTAGAAGGAACTGGTTATTTTCTTGATATTGATAAAAAAAATAGAAAAGCAGATTTTCAATTCTATGAAAAACTACCAACTGGAAAGCATATAGTCACTGCTAATATTCCAAAAAATATAAAGATAGATGAACTAATGAAAGGTTTTGTTTATATATGCAAGTTAAAAATTCTAAAGGCTTCATTAAGCACTAAATTGAGTAATTATTTGAAAGAAAATCTGAACATAGATATGGATTATATTTATCAATTTGAAGTACAATCACTTGAAATGCTTGATGTTGGTGGAGATCTCACTTCCTCGTCTACAGAAGATGATTTGGAAGACTAGGATAGTATTATGACAACATGTATTGTAAAGTAAATACTGATCGTATTGTTTTCATAGAAACTAAACTTGATTATCTGTTTTTTCGAGGTTATTCATATGTTTTCTGAATACAATACCTATTATAGGATTAAGTAGATATGGCAAGGTCTGAATAAGCCATACTGCACCTCTTACATAAAATGGTACTATCATCTCTAGGCGTTTTGAATTTGCAGCTCGTAAAACAGCATTAGATACGTGTGTAGCACTCAATCCAGGAGGGATATAATTCAGTTTTATCTTTTGGAATGATGGGTGATTGAAAAAATTTGTTTTTACAGTGATAGGACTTACTACAGTCACACCAATACCTGTACCCTTCAATTCATGATAAAGACTCTGTGAAAATCCCACCATTCCAAACTTTGATGCACAATAAGAAGCAAAACCAGGAACTCCAATACTGCCTGCAACCGATGCTATATTTACAATGTGACCACGTTTTCTAGTTAACATTGAAGGTAAGAATGCTTTTGTACAGTAAATCGCGCCAAACAAATTTGTTTTTATTTGTTCTTCCATCTCCTCTATTGATAGATCCTTTACGCTACCAAAGATAGCAAAACCAGCATTATTAACGAGTATGTCAACATGATCAAATTCATCAAATACTTTTTTGCTCATGGACAACACTTGTACTTTCTTTGAAACATCACATTGAATTACTAATGTATGTGTTTGATAGTTTTCTCTTATTTTCTTTGAAATGGCTTCCATTCTAGATGTAGACCTTGCTAGAAGTACAATATCTGCTCCCCTCTTTGCGAAATCTAGGCATGTCTGTTCACCTATACCGCTAGAAGCACCTGTTACAACTACAATCTTGTTTTTGAACCTCATGTAACAATTTTTCGTATAAGGCTCTTAAAGTGGTTTCTAAAGTGTTGATGTAGTAGGCTATCTAACTTACTCACAGCCAACTTCATTATAACGATCCACGCTATCTCCAATTGAATATGATATGAAGCTATTTTAAGGTGGAAAAGGAAATGGAAAGACTAATGAAAGACAAAATAACAGCTCGTGCACCATCGTCAACAGCAAATATAGGTCCAGGTTTTGATGTGTTTGGACTTGCACTTGATGCATTTTATGATATTGTAACTCTCGAAATTATACAAACACATTCCATACAAGTGGAAATACATGGAGAACATGGAAAAGCAATTCCATTAAAGGTTGAAGCTAACGCGGCTGGATTGGTTATCAAGAAAATGATTGAGGATCATCATATA
>CERD01005156.1_pt1 | contig 14122 bp, 12 predicted proteins | sample 530931 | NCBI WGS metagenome assembly CERD01 (sample SAMEA2621101, study PRJEB7988) | marine metagenome | isolation source: saline water (ENVO:00002010), including
CAGTGGCGGCATTCCACGCTTGCTCAACATTCTGGCGAACAAGTGCCTGATGGTGGCGTTCGGCGAAGGGTCTCGTCAGGTCCTGGCCCGCCATGTCCGCCGTGCGCTGGACGATACCGAAGGGGCAAAGCCATTCTGGCGAAGCGCCTCAAGACTGCTGGGTTGGAAGATCGCTGCTGGCGGCTTGTCACTGGTGCTGATCGTCGGTGCCTGGCCTTGGCTAGCGCACCTCGCCGAGGTGCTACCGTGAGCCTGGTTAACGACATGTTGCGGGATCTGGAGACCCGCCGCGCCGCGCCGGCCGAACGTGAGCAACTGGGCAGCCTCTACGCCGTGGACGAGGCCGCCGCGGCAAGGCGTGAGCGTCATGGGCGCATGCGTCGTGGCTTGCTGGTCGCCGCGGCCTTCGTGGTAGCGGCCGTTGGGCTGTTCCTGCTTTCAGAACGCCTGCGGCCGGTTGCCAAGCCACCAGTCGTCTCAGCCCCTGTTGCCCCGGCAGTGATCGAAGAGCTTGCAACGCCGCCAGAGGTTGTCGCCGCGACGCGACTGCTGGATGTGTTGCCACAGAACGACGGCCGACGTTTCGTCCTGCAACTGCTGCTTGATCGATCCGTCAGCTACCAGCGAGTCGATACGACCGGGTCGGTCAGCTTCCGGCTCAAAGATGTGCAGTTCACAGGCGAGGCGCGCACCGGGCGCATCGAAAAAGCCGGGCAAACGCTGTCGTGGCGCGTCGAGCCGCAGGACGACGATGTCAATGTGCTGATCATCGGTTTCGGCGACCAGCTGAACGTCGCTGATCGCCTCGAATCGATTGGCGACCGCTCGCAGCTCTGGCTCGACGTGTCGCTTGGCAGCATCGCTGAAGCCGACCCGCAGACCCTATCGTTGCCAGTTGCCGAATCGCCGGATATGCACGAGGAATTGCCGGACTGGGTCACCCGTGAAGTCGAGCCGGCTGAGACGCTCAACGAGCCGGCCCGCGTTGAGCCGTCACCTGAGCCCAAGGCCGTGCCCCGCGCTGCAGTTGCCGCAGAACCCGTTGCTCCCTCAGCGAAAGCAAATCTCACCATCGGTGCGCATCAGCCCGATCCCCTCGCGCAAGCCCGCAGCGCCCTGGATCGCGGTGATCATCTGGCGGCTATTCAGCAATTGCAGACACTGCATCAGGCACAACCGGACAACCCGGAGATCAGCCGCTGGCTGGCTCGTGCTTACCTCAGTGCCGGCGACACCGCCGCATTGCTCAAGTGGCTGCCGGCCCAGATGCAGGCGCGTCCGTTCGATGCCGAGCTGCGTGAGCTGCTCGCGCGCGGCCAGCTACAGCTCGGGGATCAAGGCGCAGCCATCGCGACGCTGCAGCAGAGCGCGCCGCCACTGCAGCGCCACACGGCGTATCACGCGCTGCTGGCTGCGCTTTACCAGCAGGTCAACGACTGGTCCGCAAGCGCTGCGACCTACCGCCGGCTGATCGCCGTTCAACCCGGACAGGGTGCTTGGCAGCTCGGCTTGGCTATCGCGCTGGAACAACTCGATCAGCCGGCGCAGGCCGGCCGGCATTACCGGCGTGCTCTTCAAGGGCAGGGGTTGGATGAAAGCGCGCGTCGGTTCGCCTCCGAACGCGCCGGTTCACTCGGAGGCACGCAATGACTCAGGATATCCGCCAGCGCAAGATTCGCCTCGGCGATCTCCTGGTCCAGGCCGGGCTGATCAGTGACGCTCAGTTGCAGCTCGCGCTGCAGGACCAGAAGCGGACCGGCTCCAAGCTGGGGCGCACGGTGCTGGACCTTGGCTTTATCGATGAAGGCCGCCTGCTCAGGGCGCTTTCCGAGCAGTTGCAGATTCCCTTCGTCGAGCTCAAACATTACAAGTTCGACAATCAACTGACGCAGAGCCTACCCGAGGCGGTGGCGCGACGTTTCCGCGTGATCGTGCTGTCACGCCAGGCAGAGGGCGTGCTGGTCGGCATGACCGATCCACTCGACCTGTTCGCCCAGGACGAAATGGAGCGCATGCTGGGCAAGCGGGTATTCCCGGCCGTGGTGCGTGAAAGCGAACTGCTCGGCGCGCTCGACCAGCTCTACCGTCGCACCAGTGAAATCGCCTCGCTGGCCGGCGAGCTGGAAGGCGAACTGCAGGAGAGCGATTTCGACCTTTCGCGCCTTGGTGCCGAAAGCAACAGTGACGCACCCGTGGTGCGGCTGCTGCAGACGCTGTTCGAAGATGCCGTGCAGATGAAGGCGTCGGACATCCATATCGAACCCGACGAAGGCGTGGTGCGGATCCGTCAGCGTATCGACGGCGTGCTCAATGAGCAGGTGATGAAGGAGCACCGCGTCGCCTCGGCGCTGGTCATGCGCTTGAAGATCATGTCCGGTCTGGATATCTCCGAAAAACGTCTGCCGCAGGACGGCCGGTTCAATATCCGGGTCAAGAACCGCAACCTCGATGTGCGGGTTTCGACCATGCCCGTGCAGTTCGGTGAGTCGGTGGTGATGCGCCTGCTCGACCAGAGCGGGGCAATGTTCCAGCTCGACGGCACCGGCATGCCGGCAACGATGCTCGAACGCTTCCGTCGCCTGCTGCAACGTCCCCACGGCATGGTGCTGGTCACCGGCCCGACCGGCTCGGGCAAGACCACCACGCTCTATGCGGGACTTTCGGAGCTGAACAGCCCGGAAAAGAAGATCATCACCGTTGAAGACCCGGTCGAGTACCGGCTGCCACGAATCAACCAGGTGCAGGTCAACGCCAAGATCGACCTGACCTTTGCCCGCGTGTTGCGTGCCGCGCTACGTCAGGACCCGGACATCGTCCTGGTCGGCGAGATCCGTGACCAGGAAACCGCCGAGATCGGCCTGCGCGCGGCGCTGACCGGCCACCTCGTGCTGTCCACGCTGCACACCAACGACGCCTTGACCTCGGCCATGCGCCTGATCGACATGGGCGTGGAGCCTTTCCTCGTCGCCACGGCGCTCAACGCGGTACTGGCCCAGCGTTTGATTCGCCGCGTCTGCGAGAATTGCCAGGAAGAGCACCAGCCGGATCCGCGCCAGCTGGTTTGGCTGGAGACGCTGCACGGTGGCTCGCTGGCCGGCAAGCGTTTCCATCGCGGCAGCGGCTGCCACCAGTGCCACAACAGTGGGTACAGCGGCCGGATTGGCGTCTACGAACTGCTCGAACTCGACGAGCCAATGATCGCTGCGTTGCGCCGGGGTGATCCGCAAGGTTTTGCCGAAGCGGCACGCCAGCAACCGCACTACCGTCCATTGGCCGAATGCGCGTTGGATTACGCAATCGCCGGCATCACCAGCGTCGATGAAGTGCTCAAGGTTTGCGCGACCCTCGCGGATGACGAGGTGACGGCGTGAACGCCCAGCATCGGTCTGACCACGCTGCTCTTGTAGGAGCCAGCTTGCTGGCGAACCAAGCGTGCACAGCCAGCCGCCGGATAGCTTTCGTAGGAGTCAGCTTGCTGAAGAATGCGCAATGCACGCTGAACTGCATTCGCGAGCAAGCTCGCTCCCACAGACGCTTGGCTTCCTCGGAATACTTCAGGAAGCTTGATCATCACGTCCGCACCAACGCTCCCTCGCCCCTACGGGGAGAGGGCTGGGGTGAGGGGGCGTTTTTTGGTCGTGCACAGAGCCGACCCGGCCTGCGAACAGCTGGAGCACCCATCTAGTGCCCACGTTCCGATACACCGGCCGCAACGCCCAGGGCGCCAAGATCAGCGGCGCACTCGAGGGCGCTAGCGCCGATTCCGTTGCGGGCGAACTGCTGTCACGGCAAATCACCCCGCTGACCATCGAGGCCAGCGAGAGCCAGACGGGCAGCGGCGATGCGTTGGTGATGCTGCGCGAAAAGCTGCGGCGCAAGCGTGTCGACCTGGATGAGCTGATTATCTTCAGCCGCCAGATGTACAGCCTGAGCAAGGCAGGCGTGCCGATCATCCGCGCCATTGGCGGTCTGGCCGAGTCGAACCGAAACCTGTTTTTCCGGCAGATCCTGCAGGACGTGCGCGCCAGCCTGGAAAGCGGCCAGTCGATGGCCGTGGCGCTGAATGCCCACCCCAAGGTGTTCAACAACCTGTTCGTCAGCATGGTCAGCGTCGGTGAGAACACCGGCCAGCTCGATCAGGCCTTCAAGCAACTGGCGGCCTACCTTGAGCTGGAGCGTGAAACCCGCAAGCGCATCAAGCAGGCGACTCGTTATCCCATCTTCGTCATGGTCGCCATGGGCGTGGCGCTCGCGGTGATCAACCTGCTAGTGATCCCGGCTTTCGCCAAGGTCTTCGCTCAGTTTCACGCCCAGCTGCCCTGGGCCACCCGCGTACTCATCGGCACCTCCAACTTCATGCGCGACTACTGGTGGCTGTTGCTGCTGGGCATCGTTGGCGGACTTTACGCCTTCTTCAAATGGATCGAGACCGACCCAGGTCAACTCAAGTGGGACCGGATCAAGTTACGGTTGCCCATTGTCGGCGGCATTTTCGAACGCATCGCCCTGGCGCGCTTCACCCGGACCTTCGCGATGATGTACCGCGCCGGCGTGCCGTTGCTGCAGACGCTCTCGATCAACAGCGCCAGTGTCGGCAACCAGCATATCGGCCAGGCGATTCTCGGCATCCGCGAAAGCGTCGAACGCGGCGAAGCGCTAACTCGCTCGGCGCACAACTCCGGTCTGTTTACACCGCTTGTCCTGCAAATGATGGCGGTCGGTGAAGAAACCGGGGCGCTGGACGACCTCTTTATCGAAGTCGCCGACTTCTACGAGCAGGAAGTCGACTACGACCTCAAGCAGCTGGCCGACGCCATCGAACCGATCCTGATCGTTTGTATGGGCGTGATGGTGCTGGTGTTGGCGCTGGGCGTGTTTTTGCCGATGTGGGAGCTGGGCAGTGCAGCGCAGGGGAGGGGGTGATGAGCTTCGAGATACACAAACGCAGAAGTGATCCGACAGGCACGGCGGTTGCAGAGTGCCCAATCATAGGCAAGCAGATGACTGAAATCCGACAGCGGACAAGCGGAATGCAGCGATACAAGGGCTTCACGATGATCGAGCTGGTGGTGGTCATCGCCATCCTCGGCATCCTTGCCGCAGTGGCCTTGCCACACTTCATCGACTCGGCCAAGGACGCCCATCGCGCCAGCGTTCGCAGCGCAGGCGGTGCGCTGACGTCTGCCGTCTCGCTGCTGCGTGGCCAGTACGAACTGAACCGTGGCGGCGGCAGCAATGCCTGCCTGGCCGATAACTGCCAGATCAACGTGCAGGGTTACGGCAACGGCGCGATGGATGTGAATGCCAACGGCTGGCCCGTAGGCACCGAACGCAGCGGCACCCCGCTCGCTAACACCAGCATGTCTGCCGATGAATGCCGCAACCTCTGGAGCAACCTGCTACAGGCTTCCTCCCAGAGCCTGACTGGCACCAATCCGGCATTCACTGCTACGGCCAACAGCACCCGCTGCCTGTTCACCTACAACCTCGATGGCGGCGACGACGTCATCGAATACAACGCCAATACCGGCGAAGTCTTCGTCAACTTCAACTGAGTCAACAAGGAGCGGCAACTATGAAGAAGCAACAGAGCGGTTTCACCATGATTGAGTTGATTATGGTGATTGTTATTTTGGGGATTTTGGCGGCGTTTGCTTTGCCGAGGTTTGCGGATTTTAGCGGTGACGCGCGTGTATCGACCGTCAATGGGGTCGGCGGAAGCATTCGTTCCGCTGCTGCGATTGCGCACGCGGCACAGCTCGCTTCTGGCGCCGCAGTGAATGACGATGTAACCCTTGAAGGTACTGCTATCAAAATGATCGGAGGGTACCCAACTGCTGCAGCGGACGGCATTATCGCAGCCGCGCAGGTTGATGGCATTGACATCAGCTACGGTACTGGCAGCGTGACGCTAACCCCTAATGGCGGGAGCGATACATGTCGGGTGGTGTATACCCAGGCCGCACCTGCTGATAACAGTGATCCTGACAAAACAGTGCCTGCAACTCCCTATTCTCTGGTTGTCAACGATACGGGTTGTAATTAACGAACTATCAACGTCAACAGCTAGCTATTTGGGGAAAGGGCAACCTGTCTATTCCTAAACCGTTACCCCTATGGCTGGCAGCGTTACATGCCTAACATCCAGTAAGAAGCCAACGACTATGCGCGCTTCACAAAGCGGCTTCACCATTGTCGAGCTGATCATGACGCTGGTCATCATCGGCATCCTCGCCGCTGTGGTGGGGCCGCGCTTTTTCGACCGTAAGGTGTTCGACGAACGCCTGTTCTTTGAAGAAACGGTTTCAGCCGTGCGCTATGCACAAAAGCTGGCCCTGGCCAGCGGCTGCCTGACTCAGGTCAACCTCAACGCCGGCGGTTACCGCCTGCGTCGAGCGGCCAACTGCGCGTCCGGTGATTACATCGCTGAAGTGCAGGGGCCGGACGGCCAGACTCCTTTCGCCAACACCGAGGTGCCTGCTGGCGTTTCGGTGTCGGCTACCAACTTCCCCGTGGTGTTCGATTCGCTCGGGCGCCCCTCCAGCATGGCGAGCGCCACTATCGGAGCGTTCACATTCAGCGTGACCGCCGAAACCGGGCTGGTGCAATGAAACGCCAGCGCGGCATGACACTGGTCGAGCTGGTGGTCACCATCGTGATCATCGGTATTGCGGCCGCGGCACTGTTTACTGCCATGGCCTCAATAACGGCCCGTTCCGCCGATCCGCTGCTGCGTCAGCAGAGCCTTGCGATCGCTGAGGCATATCTCGAGGAAATCGAGTTGCAGGCGTTTGCCACGCAGGCCAACGCCGCGTGCAGCCCTGCGCGCGCCTGCTTCAACGACGTTCGTGACTACGCGGGGATATCCGAGGCGCCGCATGATGCCTTCGGTACCGCGATTACTGACTTGGCAGCCTATAACGTCGCCGTTTCGGTGAGCGGCCCAGACGCTTGGAGCGGCGTACAGGCTCTGCGTATTGACGTCAGCGTAACCGATCCGGCTGGCACTACATTGCAGCTCAGCGGCTATCGAGCCTGCTACGGCGAAACGGACGCCTCGGGGGCGAGCCTATGCCCCTGAAGTTGCGCGGCTTCACTTTGGTCGAGCTGGTTATGGTCATCGCACTGGCCGGCTTGGTGGCTGTCATGATTTCGACGGTGTTGGGTCGGCCGATGGAAAGCTTCGCAGCGCAGAGTCGTCGTGCTGAGCTGGTCGATCTTGGCGCGGGTGCCCTTCAGCGGATGACGCGTGATGTCCGGCTTGCGGTCCCAAACTCCCTGCGCGTGTCCGCTGACGGGCAGGCGCTCGAACTGCTGTTGATCCACAGCGCTGGTCGATACCGTCCGAACCGTAACGACAGCGATGGACTGCGTTTCGGCGAAGTCGCGACCAACTGCGGAAGTACGACAGTTGACCTGAGCTGCGACAGCGTCCAGCTGCTTGCCCCGTCGATGGATCCCTCGGGGGCGCGTTGGATGGTGCTGTACAACGTTGGTGCCGAGTCTGGCGGCGTACCGCTTGCCGGCGCGAACGTCTGGAAGTTTGCCAATCCGGGTGTGATTACTCCGAGCGGGACGACCTTCTCGCTGCGGGCCGGTGCGCCTGCAGACGAGTCGCTCATTGCGCTTGGCAATCTGCCTGCCGGTGGGATCCGCTTCGCTCTGGCCTCGCCCCAGCGTCGGGTGTATTTAGCCGAGCGCGTGGTGGGGTATCGCTGCCAGAACGGCGAGCTGGTGCGCTATAGCTACAACCAGTTACTTGAGAGCCTGCCGCTATCGCCACCGTCCGGTTCCAACCCGCGAAAGCTCACCGGTGATGTCAGTCAGTGCCGCTTCAGCTACCGAGCCGGCACCGCGCAGCGGGGAGGGCTGTTGAGCCTTGCGCTCGGTATCGCTCAGGACGGTGAGACCCTTCGCCTCACTCAACAGGTTCACGTCGACAATGCGCCCTGATTTTCGAACACCACGACATTCGGCCGGGTTCGGCCTTGTTGCGGCCTTGTTCCTGATGATTGTGGTAACCGTCATCATCATGACCATGGCGCATCTGTCTGCGATCCAGCACGGGACCAGCAGCCTCGCTATTCAGCAGGCACGCGCGTACCAGGCCGCACGAGCTGGGCTTGAGTGGAGCATCGCTCGAACTCTGGACAACGGAACCTGCCCAGCGGGTTCACCCGGACTGAGCGGCAGTCTGTCGGAGTACAGCGTGGCCGTAACCTGCGTCTCGAGTGTTTACACGGAAGACACGTCCACCGTCGCCATCTACCGGCTGACCGCCACTGCACAGAACGGCACGCCAGGCAGTCGACCGGATTATGCCTATCGCCAGTTGACCGCCGTCGTGGAGCGTTGAGTTGAAAGAGGCAAGCGTAATAGGGCGTCTATCAATGGTTGTTTGCCGGCTCTTGACGCTGGGGACGCTGCTCCTGACGGGGCAGGTGATGGCCGAGAGTTATGCGCTGGAGACGAACCAGAAGAATCTGCCCCCATGCAGCGGTGACTGGAGCAGGAGCAACGGCAATAGTGTCTACACCTGCTCGGGTCAGGTGACGCTCAGCGCTGGTGACATGCTTGCTGCAAGCGGTGCTGTAACGCTACGGGCTGCCGGTTTCTCAATTGCCAGCGCCACGATCGGCAGCGGCAGCGGACCGATCTCCATCGAGGCTGACTGGGGTGGCATCACGGCGACTGGCTCGTCCAGTTTCAGTGGGGCTGTGTCGTCCAACGGCAATATCTCGTTGGACAATGCGACCATCGCTGGCAGCCTGACTGGGAGAAGCCCAATCGCCATGAGCGGTGGCAGCGTCGGAGGGGATGTCAGCTCGGTATCGGGCTCGATTCGGCTGACCGGGGTTTCGGTAACAGGCGCGGTAATTGCCAATAGCGGATCTATTACGCTCAGTGGCGGCAGCGTGGCAGGGCTGGTCAACAGCGACTGCTGCGACGTGGTGACCACTGGAACCAATCTTCAAGGCGGAGCCCGTTCGGGGTCGTCTTCGCTGTCGATCACCGGTGGGGCCATCCAGGGCGATTTCTCCTCGAATAACGCTGCCACCTTCAACACCGTGACGATGGTATCCGGCACGGTCTTGGCTGGATCGATTTCATTCACTGACAGTACGGTTGGCTCTTCCACGGCGTCTGTGACCATGACGTCGCGCAATAACGCGATCACATTGTCCGGGTCGCTGGTGTACGGCGATCTCACTGCCCCTAATTACTCGACGGTGAATGTGAGCAATGGCAGTGCCGTCTATGGCACCTGCCGGCCAAACTCTACGCCGGCTAACGCCTGCAAGGGCAAGACGTTGCTGCTTAGCTGGTGGCTGAACGAGGGGAGTTGGAGTGGTGCCGCTGGCGAAGTGCTGGATCGCTCCGGCAACAACCTGAACGGTCAGGCTTATAACGGTGCTTCGACCGCTGCTACGACGCCGGCGCTCGCCACGGTAGGCGGGCAGGGCACCTGCCGCTATGGCAGTTTTACGGCGGCGTCCCGACAGTATGTTCAGGCCGCGCATAGTGACCTGTTGAGCCTGCAGCAGGAATTCACCATTGGCGTATGGGTCAGACCGCGGACACTACCAGCAAGCGGCCTCATGAGCATTCTGTCCAAGGACGAAAACTACGAGTTCCATCTGCGCCCGGACGGCACGGTCAACTGGTGGTGGCAAACCACCGGCCCGAGCGCCACTCGAGAGTTCAGCAGTACTGGCAAGGTTACGGTTGGCCAATGGAACCATGTGGTCATTCGATATACCGCAGCCCAACAGTCCATCTACATAAACGGAGCGGTGGCAGGCCAAGCGAGCCTGAGTGGTACGCCGCGCTCCAACAACGACCCACTGCAATTGGGCTGGGACCAGCTCGCCGGTCGCTATTTCGACGGCGATCTGGACGAGTTGCGCATTTATCAAGGGGCGCTCAGCAACTCGGATATCGCTGCGCTGGCGACTGAGCGCCACGTCTGTAGCCAGGCACTGCAGTGCGTCAGCGATGATTTCGACAGGTCGCTGTTGGGCACCGACTGGGTCGTATCCAGTCGAGGCCTCACGGGGTTCACGCCAGCCATCATCGGCAACCGACTGCGCCTGACCAGCAATCAGGGCAACGTGGCCACGGCGAGCGCCTTGCAACGACTGTTTCCGGGAGAGGGCAATTTCATCCAGGCCCAGTTCAAGTACTACGCCTACAACGGCAATGGAGCTGACGGCATCGCGCTGATCCTGTCGGATGCTACGCAGACGCCACAGCCGGGTGGGTACGGCGGCTCGCTGGGCTATGCGCAGCTCAATTCCACCAGCGGCTTTGCAGGCGGCTGGTTGGGCATCGCGCTGGATGAATACGGTAACTTTTCCAACCCGACGGAAAATCGCCAGGGCGGGCCAGGACTGGGGCAGGACTCGGTATCGATACGCGGACCCGGCTCCGGCACATCCGGTTATCGTTACCTTGCAGGCACCCCGGCAGGGCTGAATCCCGGAGTAGACAGCGCCACCAGCAGCAGCGCTGCGCCTGGCCACACCTACCGCATCACCATCGATGCGCGGACGGCGGGCAAGGCGTTGGTTACCGTCGAACGCGACACAGGTTCAGGGTTCGTGGTGCTTCCGGGGTTGGAAAGTTTCGATGCCCTGGCCGCTTCAGGCCAGACATCAATCCCGGAAAACCTCTACCTGTCCCTGACGGGGTCAACCGGCGGCTCGAACAACGTCCATGAGATCGATGACCTGCAAGTCTGCGCTAGCGAGATCAAGCCAATTGGCCAGCAGATACATCATTTCGACCTGAATTACTCGACCCCTGTCCTTACCTGCAACCCACAGGAGGTCATCGTGACGGCGTGCTTGAACGCGGACTGCTCGCAGCGCTATACGGATCCAGTGAAGGTCACGTTGACCGCCACTGACGGCGCAGTCTGGCAGAACGGGAGTGCCGTCAGCTTCACAGGTGGCCAAGGCAGGGCGAGTGTTCAGATAACCAAAGTGGGTGAAGCCGCGATTGGCGTCGGCGGATCGACTCCGTCCGCGCTGTCATTCAACACCACGACCTGCTCCACCGCTGGGTGCAAGCTGATGGGCGTCGAAAGCGGCTTTATATTCGATGTGCCTACGCTTACTGCTGCCAAGCCTCAAGAGCAGATTGCCTTCCGTGCGGTTAAGGCCGATCCAAACGATTCCTTGCAGTGCATACCTGGGTTCGATGGCGGTACGCGAAACGTTGCGTTCAGTTCAACCTATGCCAACCCGGCCACTGGCACTCAGCCTGTGATTGTCAACGGCCAGGCCATTGGTGCGAATGCGACCGAGGTCCCACTCAGTTTCGACAGTCAGGCGGTGGCCCGGCTTTCGGTGCGCTACGACGACGCCGGCCTGATGGCGCTAGCGGCACGTTATGCGCCCACTTCGGGCAACGAGGCAGGAATGCTGATGCACGGCAGTGATCAATTCGTCAGCAAGCCCTATGGGCTCTGCATCCAGACGGTTCCAACGGCGGAGCAGGCGTGTACCCGTGACGACACCACGTGCCCGTTGTTCAGCAACAATGGGACGATCATCCGGGCCGGCGATCCTTTCCCGGTCTCGGTTCGGGCAGTGGGTTGGCAGAGTGACGGCGAGGCGCTCACCGCTGATCAACTGTGTGTCGGGAATATTACGACGCCGAACTTTGAGCTGGTCGGAATCGCACTGACCAGCGAGTTGCTCGCTCCTGCATCCGGTGAGACCGGGACGCTCTCGTTGACTGCTTACTCCCATGATCTGGGTGTAGAGACAAAGCTGGTCGATGTCGCTCAGCGAAACGTAATGTCTGTATCTGAAGTCGGCATCTTTCGCTTGGTTGCTGCACCGCCGGAATATTTCGATGAGTTAATAAACGGTGGAACGAGCAACCGGCTCGGACGGTTCTCGCCGGCCTTTCTCGGCGCGACCGGCAGCGCCAGCCTGACGCCCAGTTGCGGCCCCGGATTCAGCTATCAAGGCCAGCCGATGGAATTCGCGGCTGGCCGGGAGCCGACCCTGACGGTTACCGGATACAACCGGCTGGGTGGCGTCACGCGAAACTATGACCGGGGGGGATTCTGGCGGTTGAGTCCGCCGGCGGCAGGCAGTTACAACTCGGCAGTAGGGCGCTCTGGACTCGACACACGGTTGACCACGATTGGAAATCCCACGACTGCCATTGAAGGCGCGGGCGATGGTGACGGCAGCCGGACCTACCGCTGGAGCGGGCAATCCCTCGTCTATGACCCGGCGGCCAGGCCGTCAACCGATGACTTACCGTTCAAGACGAAGATCAATCAAGTGTTCAACGCTGCCAGTCTGACCGACGCCGATGCTGCATGCCTGATGGGGGCCACCCTGTGCCAGTCATACAGCTATGATTTCGTCGACCAGCCGGGCAGTGTGGTGCGCCTGGGTCGATTGAGCATCGGCAATGGCCACGGCTCGGAACTGCAGTCACTGGTGCTGCCGTTAACGGTGGAATCCTGGCAGGCGACGCCGGCCGGTCCCGGCTTTCGCGCTGAGCCCGAGGACTCGTGCACCAATGCAGCTTCGCTCGGCAACGCGCTGCTGGACGGTTTCACCGGGCGGTTGGCTGATGGCGAAACCTCGGCGGTCGTGCCCGGCCTCGGTTTGGGGGTGGGGCGCGTCGAACTAAGTGCGCCGGGGCCTGATAACGATGGGTCTGTACAGGTGTCGTTTCCCGGCATCCCTGAATGGCTCCGCTATGACTGGCGCGGAGCGGGGCGCGAACCGGGACGAGGACTTGCTACATTCGGTATCTACGGCGGCTCGAAGCCGCTGATATTCCGCCGCGAACTCTATCGCTAGACAAGCGGAAGGGCCGCAATTGGCGGCCCTTTTGGCGGGTGTAAAAGAGGGGAATCCCTGGCCTGCCTGTACCAGGGTCCCCAAAACTGGTTACCTGGGTTATTGCAGGGCGCGTGCCAATTCTGGCAGCTATGGCTGCGGTCGCGTCTGGTAGCTGTCAAGACGCAGCCCTAAGTTATCGGTGCGTGGACTGAGCAGCAGTGGCTATGCGGGTTTCAGCGGCTTTTGATGGTGCTGATTAGAGACGACCCGAGCAGTATGGCTGGTTGCCGGAGGCTTTGAATGCTGATCCGGACAGGAGCTTTCGCTTGATCGAAGGGCACGCCACTGTCGGCATGCCCATCTTTGGCGCAGTTCAGTTCTGCTCTGGCCATACCCGCAGCGGAGCGCCTTCTGCGGGCCAGAAGCGCAGTTGATCGATCCTGGAAACGTCCCAGCGCTCTATCTGCGAGAGCAGTTCGAGGAAGTGCTGTTCCTGCTTCATGATGTGTTCAGGACACATCTTGCGCGTGCTTCCGATTTCGCTGAAGCGCAGCTTCTGACCGTCGAGCTGGTAGCTGGCGAACCAGTGGTTGCAACCGGCGTTGCCGTAGGCGCGGTCTTCGCTAAAAGTCAGCGAGACAGGGTTACGGCCTACCACTGGGTCGTCACCGATCCATTCGGCGATATAGGTCACTTCGTTCTGTAGGGTCAAGGGTTCAACCGAGCAGCCCGTTACGGACAAGAAGGCCAAGCTGGCAAACAAGGCTTTGCTCACGGTTTCGCCCTCTGGCAGGCGGGGCACAGGTGACGGCCAGCGTCGTTCTTCCAGCCCAGTTCGGCGATCCGCGCTTCGGCCGCTGGGGTGCGGGCGGCTTCGCCCTTGGCGGCGTCCACGGCGAACTCGAAATCGAGCTGTTTGCCGCAGCCGTCGCAGTCGACCTGCCAGTTGATGATCGACAGTTCCTTGAAGACCGGTCCGTTCGCCACGGCCATCCACTGGCCTGGTGGATTGATCAGGTGACGAACCTTGTCCACGGTCAGGCGCTGGTAGAGGTCACGGCTGCCCTTGAGGGTGACGATCAGGACGTCACCGGCGCGCACGTTGCCGCCGTTGCCGGTGACCTGGTAACGGCCCGGCGCCAGGGCGCGGCATTCGGTGAGGGTGTGTCCGGGATTGAGCAGGGTGTAGCGGAAATCGTGTTCGGCCATGACTCGCGATCAGTTCGAAATGGGGAGGGGCGATGAGGTCGCAATGCTAGCACGGCATCGGCTCGGTGGGCTGTCGAGACAAGGTTTGGCGGCTCTAC
>CERD01016350.1_pt1 | contig 14107 bp, 10 predicted proteins | sample 530931 | NCBI WGS metagenome assembly CERD01 (sample SAMEA2621101, study PRJEB7988) | marine metagenome | isolation source: saline water (ENVO:00002010), including
ATTGACTGTTTTCATTAATAAGATTTACTCCCCAGTATGGGGAGCTGGGGAATTGTACGAGTTTTTAGCAACAATGCAAGTAAGAAGTGAAGCAAAAAGCCACTTTAGTAGGTTAAACTGTGATCTGAGCCACAATTAATAGATTATCATGCACCACGCGCATAATTTATTCAACAAAAAAGGGCCAATTAGCCCTTTTGTTATACATTATATAGCGGCTATTTAAGCGCTACATTAAAATTTAGGGCCACCGCCACCCATCATTCCAGGTGGTAACATGCCTTTCATGCCGCGCATCATTTTTTGCATGCCGCCTTTACCTTTCATTTTTTTCATCATTTTTTGCATTTGCGTAAACTGTTTTAACAGTTTATTTATCTCTTGTACCTGTGTACCAGAGCCTGCGGCTATACGCTTTTTACGAGAGCCTTTAATAATCTCAGGGCGCGCACGCTCTTGTTTGGTCATAGAGCTGATGATTGCTTCCATTTGAATGAAGGTTTTGTCGCCCATTTGGCCTTTTACAGCATCAGGTAAGTTTTGCATACCAGGCAGCTTATCTAGCATCGACATCATGCCACCCATATTTTTCATTTGCTTTAATTGCTCTGCAAAATCATCAAGGGTAAAGCCGTTGCCTTTAAATACTTTTTCAGCGACTTTAGCTGCTTTTTCCTTATCGACTTTCATTTCGACTTCTTCGATTAATGAAAGTACATCCCCCATGCCTAAAATACGCGATGCGATACGATCGGGATGGAACGGCTCTAGTGCATCTGTACGCTCACCCACACCCATAAATTTAATTGGCTTGCCGGTAATATGACGAATAGATAAAGCAGCACCACCGCGTGCATCACCATCTGTTTTAGTTAAAATAACACCGGTTAAAGGTAACGCTTCATCAAATGCTTTAGCGGTATTCGCCGCATCTTGACCCGTCATTGCATCAACCACAAATAATGTTTCGATTGGGTTGATTGCTTTATGAAGGTCTTTAATTTCGCCCATCATTTCGTTATCTACGTGCAAACGGCCGGCGGTATCAACTAAAACAACGTCTATAAATTTCTTTTTAGCATGAGAAATAGCAGCGGTGGCGATATCTACTGGTTTTTGCGAAATATCACTTGGGAAAAAATCCACGTCCACTTCGCTGGCAAGTGTTTCAAGCTGTTTAATAGCCGCCGGACGGTATACATCGGCACTAACAACTAGCACTGACTTTTTCTTACGCTCTTTTAAAAACTTAGCAAGCTTACCAACACTGGTTGTTTTACCCGCACCTTGTAAACCAGCCATCATAACAACGGCTGGCGGCTGTGCATTTAGGCTAAGCTCTTCGTTGGCTTCACCCATCGCTTTTTCAAGCTCTTCGCGCACTATTTTTATAAATACTTGGCCAGGGCTTAAGCTTTTAGTTACTTCAACACCTACGGCACGTTCTTTAACTTGCTTTACAAACTCGCGAACAACAGGCAGCGCAACGTCAGCTTCTAAAAACGCCATACGTACTTCACGTAGCGTGTCTTTAATGTTGTCTTCTGTTAAACGGCCGCGGCCACTAATATTTTTTAAGGTTTTACCTAATCGTTCTTGGAGGTTCTCAAACATGTAACGGTTCCGATAAGACGTTTATATTGACCCAATAAGCTCACGCTTATTTGCATTTTACTTATTAGATGGGAGCAATAGTATTAAATTTCAATTAAAAACAGTATACCGTAAATGGTGGCGCACAATACAGTATTGAAGCACAGCTTATTGAGTTTCTTTTTTTAGGTCTATGCAATTGCTTTGCTATAAAATACAATGTGCTTATAACAACAAGAATTATTTGACTCTCATTATAAGTGGCCCAAGCACAATGCTAATTATTAGTTTAACTATTATTGCCAGTTTATTTTATGTGTTAGCAACGTCTCACGTGTTAACACGCCTGTTTCATCAACAAGGTCCTAGCCAAAAGGTAACGGTTATTTTAAGTACCGTGGCTATACTAGCGCATATGCTGCTGTTGGTTAATTCGGTGTTTCGCTCCGACGGGCAAGATTTAAGCATTGTTAATGTTGCACTGCTGACCTGCTGGGTTATTGTGGTGTCGGTGACTGCGGTGTCGTTAAAGTTCCCTGCTACATTGCTGTTACCGGTTGTCTATGGCTTTGCAGCCCTACTTACCATTGCAAGTTTGTTTATACCGCACCATATTTTATTACAAAGCTTTAATATTGAAATAGGCCTTATCACACATATATCGCTATCACTGTTAGCATATTGCGTGTTAATTATTGCCACTTTATACGGCGTGCAGTTTTACTTTATTGATAAACGCTTAAAACGTAAAGATTTAGCAATTGTGCATAGCCATTTGCCACCATTAATGGTGGTAGAACGTCAGCTCTATCAACTATTAAACTTAGGTACGGTGTTACTTACCTTTGCCTTATTAACAGGGTTTGTGTTTTTAGATGGGATGTTTGCAAAAGAATTTATCCATAAAACCATTTTATCGCTTGTCGCATGGGTTATTTTTGTCACTGTTGCGCTTGGGCACATGAAAAAAGGCTGGCGTGGTAAACCTGTGGTTATTACCATCATGGTCGCTGCATTTATCCTCACACTTGCTTATTTTGGCAGCCGTTTTATACAAGAAGTGGTGTTAAATAAGTTTTAACTTGACTCTGTCAACTCACTCTAGCTTAATACGCATTGGTTTATAAAAAAAGGATCCATCGTTGGACGACATATCGACAAGTACCTTGTTTATCATTTTAGGTTTATTGGTGCTTTTTTCTGCTTATTTCTCGGGATCAGAAACCGGGATCATGTCAATTAATCGTATACGCTTGCGCCACCTTGCAAAAGAGGAACATCGCGCAGCTAAACGAGTCAGTAAATTACTTAGCCGTCCTGATAGACTCATTGGCCTAATATTAATTGGTAACAACCTTGTAAATATCGCTGCTGCCCAGGTGGCTACTATTATTGGTATTCGTTTATACGGTGATTTAGGTATTGGTATTGCAACCGGTGTGTTAACGCTAGTGGTACTAATATTTGCAGAAGTAACCCCTAAAACGCTTGCTGCGTTGTACCCTGAAAAAGTAGCCTTTCCAAGCTCTATTATTCTAAAAGGGTTACTCAAAATACTATTCCCATTTGTGGTTGTTGTTAACTGGATGACCAACGGTATTTTACGTCTATTTGGTATCAGCTCAGCACAAATAGATGAGCACAGCATGAGTAAAGAAGAGCTTAAAACAGTGGTGAATGAGTCAGGCGCATTACTGCCAGCTCGTCACCAAAGCATGCTGACTTCTATTTTAGACTTAGAGCAAGTGACCGTTGAAGATATTATGATCCCTCGTAACGAAATAGTGGCGATTGATATTAACGACGATTGGAAGCTCATTAGCCGCCAATTAACTCATGCTCAGCACACCCGTGTATTACTTTATCGCGACAATATTGATGACGCGGTAGGTTTTATCCATTCGCGTGACGCTCTTCGTCTTTTAACCAAAGAGCAATTTGATAAACCGTCATTATTGCGTGCTGTACGTGAGATTTACTTTATTCCTGAGGGGACGTCCCTAAATACCCAGCTATTAAAGTTCCAGCAATCAAAAGAGCGTATTGGTATAGTGGTTGATGAATATGGCGACATACAAGGTCTCGTAACCCTTGAGGATATTCTTGAAGAAGTGGTTGGCGATTTTACTACCACGCAAACACGTACGCCAAGTGAAGAAGTGACCACACAAAGCGATGGCTCTTACCTTGTTGATGGCGGCGCTAACGTGCGCGACTTAAACAAAGAGATGGGCTGGGAGTTTCCTCTTGATGGCCCTAAAACACTCAGCGGTTTAATTGTGGAATACCTAGAAGATATTCCAGATGCTAATTTAAGCCTTAAAATAGCCGGCTACCCTGTTGAGGTGTTAGAGGTAAAAGAGAATATGATCAAACAGGTAAAAATTAAGCCAAATCAACGTAAGTTGTAAGTTTAAATAATGCATTAAAAAAAGGAGCCATGGCTCCTTTTTTTGCTTTTAAGGTATGTAGTTAGCCAAAAAGCAGTCGCTCAAACCAGCCTTTATCAAGCTCGTCTTCACAACGTTTAAGCTGCGCACCATAACGACTTGCGCGGTGTTTTACTTTATTAGCCACACTCATTAGCCACTTTTTCTTTTTATAGGTACCGCGTTTATAACCGCCCCACCCTTCGTGATAATTTAAGTATTGGGCATAAGCATCCCATTTAGAGATACCATTTACTTTATGTGTTTTATAAACAAACCATGCCATAAAGTCGATTGCATCGTCAAAATCATCTCTATCAGCCCCACTGTTACCCGTTTCACGAATATAGTCAGACCAAGTTGGAGTTTTTGCTTGTGAGTACCCGTAAGCATCACTGGCACGCCCAGTTGGAATTATCCATAAAAAATACTCCATGGGTGGTGCGGCATCATGACGAAACGAACTTTCTTGGTACATCATGCTCATAAGAACATGTTTAGGTGAGCCCCATTTTTCTTGTGCATCTTTTGCATCAAAGTACCAGTCTGACTTTTCTTCAAAAATTTTACAAAGATCATTAGGTTGCTTTGGCGGCGCAGTGGCACACCCAGCTAAAGAGAGGGCAAAAGATAAAATAATTGCATTTTTTTTCATTTTTATAAGATCTCACTGAACTTTTTAAAAAAGCGTGGGTCTGAGTATATGAATGCAGCAGTATAGCATTGTTTCATCCCTGAAGAATATTTACGCAGCCACCTTGGGCTGCGTTTTTTTTGCTTAAAAAAACTTAAGCGGGTGCTTTGGCATTAAAATATTCATCTAAAAAATCAGTAAAGCTTAGCGTGTCGGCGCGCTCTATTTCTTCTCGCGCTTTATCCGAGAGAACAACTTGTTGCTCTAGCCATTCTTTAGAAAACACATTGTAGTTGGCTTGTGCATGGCTTTGCTTATATTTATTAGCCAATTGAATAGCAAATAAACCGTTATCTATACCCGCACTTTCTAGCTCGCGCACATAACGCCCTGAAAAAGTCAGCGCTGGGTTATCAACCCAAGTAGCCATTTGTGCGATGGTTTCGCTGTAATAGGTCACCCCATACGCCTTATCCATATGCTCAGCGACTTCACTTAGTTGGTCAAAAATTTCTCTCCCCCAACTTTGTAACGTACGCTGTTGGTTGTTGTCGTTAAGCATAACACCTAACTGACGCCCCTGATTAACCACTGTATCTAAATTCTCAGTGCTGCGGGCTTGCTCTTTCCACTGCATTTCTGGAGAGTCTTTTAACAAACAATACGTTAAAAACACATCTAAAAAATGAATTTGCTCTATATCAATGCCGGTTTCACTAAACGGGTTTACATCCAGCGCTCTAATTTCAACATATTCAATGCCTGCTCTTAATAATGCATCCGTTGGTTTTTCACCACTTTTAGCATTACGTTTAGGGCGGATGGGCGAATAAAATTCGTTTTCGATTTGAAGAATATTTTTATTAAGCTGCCTAGGTGTTGCTGTGGTGTAGTCATCAATATCGCCGTATAAGTCAGAAGGCGTGTTGATTGCTTTTTTAAGTCCCGCAACGTACTCATCAAGCGAGTTATACATTACGCGTAATGAAGATTGCGCACTGTTGGTGTAACCTAAATCACCCAAGCGTAGCGCGGTTCCTACTTCTAAATAAAGTGTGCCTTTACCTAGCTTTTTAAACGGTAGGTCAGTTTTGCGCCCTTGTAAAAAAGAATTACATAATGCAGGTGAGGCACCAAACAAGTAACTAATTAACCAAAGCTCGCGTTTGAAATTACGAATAAGCGCTAAATAACCATCCGAAATAAATGCTTCTAGGCTTTGCTCACTTTGCTTTAAGGTGTGTAAAGATTGCCAAAGTGTTTCTGGAAAAGAAATATTAAAATGAACACCCGCAATCGCTTGCATCATACTACCGTAACGGTTTTTTAATCCTTCACGGTATAGGGTTTTCATACGCGCAGTATTTGAGTTACCAAATTGGGCCAGTACGATGTCATCTTGATCTTCAATAAAGCATGGCATACTGATGGGCCATAAAAGCTCATCACCCATGTGCTCAAGTGTAAACTTTTGCAGGTCTTTTAGTTGCGCTAAGGTTTCTGTCGCTGATTCACTAACAGGGGTAATAAATTCAAGTAGTGACTCTGAAAAGTCGGTAGTAATATGTCCGTTTGTTAATGCACTACCTACGCCTTTAGGATGTCCTAAAGTGGAAATGGCTCCATTACCTTTAATACGCAACGACTCTCGCTCAATACCACGTTTGATCCCTTTAATTGCGTGCTGATGCGGTGTTGCTGATAACGCGTTTAGCGCGCTAGATAAATCATGTATAGTCAAAAAATGCTTCCTCGGCCACGTGGCTTAATCTTAGGGTTATGGGGGCTAATTGCCCATACTCAAGATTAAATTGTTAAGAACAATATAATTTTTCAAAATTTTTAGCTATTTACCCTGTTGAGCATGCGCTTGATACAATAAGCATCAACCAGCAAGCTAATCTTGCCACTGCTCACGCTAATATACAATCGCTTTGCTAGGGCGTGTTGGCCTTTGTGAATTGAAATTTGTTTGAACTAAGGGCGATTCAATCGCAGCGCGATATTTGTAACCTAATGGGCTCGATAACTGCCCTGCGTTATTCTTATGACTTACATCCATGTAAGAATAAGTAAAAACCGAACAAAGCTTTCGCTTCCTGCTCTTACCCCTTGCCTAAAAACCAAACACACTGCTGTAAATTCAGCCACCAAAAACCCTCACGCCCCAAACATAAAGACCCTGAATTAATAGATTTCAATTCATAAGCTTTAACATTTTAAACGCAGTATTTGATATAGATCATAAAAAGTCGCAATTTTGATGACAATTTTATTTAGCGCAGCGCCTTTACTTCACCTCCTTTTGTTTACCCAATACAATGACAAGTTAATTAAAAAGGATGGTTAAAACTAACATGCGTCATAATCAAAGCTTAATAAATGAAGAGGTTCACTTTAGTGATGCTCAGCAATTGGTATCCACGACCGATTTACGAGGAGTCATTACGTATGCAAATAAGGCATTTTGCGATGTAGCAGGGTTTAGTGCCCAAGAGCTCGTTGGTAAAAATCATAATATTGTGCGCCACCCAGATATGCCCAAAGCAGCATTTAAAGAAATGTGGAGTACGCTAAAAAGCGGCCACTCATGGCGCGCCATAGTAAAAAATAGATGTAAAGATGGGCGCTATTACTGGGTTGATGCATTTGTAACCCCTATTTTTGAAGGTGATCAGTTAGTTGGCTATCAATCTGTACGTACAAAACCAGATAAAAAACATGTTTTAACAGCCCATAAACTATACGAAAAATTACATAGCGGTAAAGCCGCTTTTAATTTTAAAGAACGCACACACTTGCGCCAAATGCTTACGTTAACCATTGTATTTAGCTGGCTAATAATGAGTGGGTTTGCCTTTTCAACCATAGCAGCGGTTATCAACGTATTAATTTGCGTGCTTATTTTGGCCTTAAATTATCAAGAGCTTGTGGCAACCCCTGCTAAATTAAACACCTATAAACAGCATTCTGACTCTATCTCGCGCTATGTTTTTTGCGATAACTCACCGCTAAGTGTGAGTGACTATAAAGAGCAAATGTTACTTGCTAAGCTCAGAACTGTATTGGGGCGCGTAAAAGATGCTACCTATGCCTTTAATAACATTGCTGAAAACCTAGATGATAAATCGACGCTCACCGAAAAAGGCATCGAGGCGCAAAGCACACAGCTTACACAAATCGCCACTGCTATGGCGCAAATGACCGCCACTATTGGTGAGATTTCGAATAGTACAACAACTACCGCCGACAAAGTTAATTCTACTCAGCACAGCTGCGCGGATATAAAACAACATATTGCTGATAACAAAAAAATGGTATCTGAGCTGGCAACTCACGTAGATCATGCAGCCAATACGGCTAATAACCTCGCGCAGGAAGCAGATAAAATAGGCCAAGTAATGAATGAGATAGAAGGTATTGCAGAGCAAACCAATTTACTAGCGCTTAATGCTGCAATAGAAGCCGCAAGAGCAGCCGAGCATGGCCGTGGTTTTGCCGTAGTTGCCGATGAAGTACGTGCCCTTTCTTCTCGGACGCAAAGTGCTACGGGGCAAATTCACAGCTCGATTAAAGATATACAAGATACATTAGTTAATTGGTCAAAGGTAATGCAAAGTACAAAACTACAAGCCGAGGGCTGCGTACAAACAACCGAGCAAACACACCAAGAGCTCGATAGTATATTCAATCAAATTAGTGAAATAGCATTACTTACAAACAGTATATCGACGGCTGCAGAGGAGCAGCAGATGGTGAGCCATGATATTGCTAATAATGTAGATAATATAAAGGAGGTGAGTAACGAAAACTTAGCTTTAAGTTATGACGTTGCTAAAGATGCCGCAGAATTAGTTGCCGGCTCTCAAAAAGTAAACAACCTACTTTATACATTTAAAGTATAAAGCAAGGCAATAAGCCGCCTGCTTGGCGGCTTATTGTGCGTCTGTATTAGCGTTTTGAAAAAATCAGGCCCTGCTCGTTTGCATCTATCACGACAATATCGCCAGGGTTATACTCCCCCCCTAATAGCTGCTGAGCCAGTGGGTTTTCAATTGTTTGCTGAATAGCTCGTTTTAATGGCCGAGCACCGTAAACAGGATCGAACCCGCTAGAGGCAATTTTTTCAAGCGCCGCATCACTGATCTCTAATAGATAGCCCATTTCTGTTAAACGCTCACGCAATTTAACAAGCTGAATATCGGCAATTTCTTTAATATGCTCATTGGCAAGTGGATGAAATACGACGGTTTCATCAATACGGTTTATAAATTCTGGCCTAAATTCATTAACGAGCACATTCATAACTTTGCTCTTAAGCGTTGCGTAGTCGTTTGTACCCGCTTGCTCTTGAATAATATCTGAGCCTAAATTTGAGGTCATAATAATAACCGTATTTTTAAAATCAACCGTACGCCCTTGCCCATCAGTAAGGCGGCCATCATCGAGTACTTGCAATAAAATATTAAATACATCGGGATGCGCTTTTTCTATTTCATCAAGCAAAATTACAGAATAAGGCTTACGGCGAACGGCTTCGGTTAAATAACCGCCTTCTTCATAACCAACATAACCGGGAGGCGCGCCCACTAAACGTGCTACAGCGTGTTTTTCCATAAACTCTGACATGTCGATACGCACCATGGCATCTTCTGTATCAAACATAAAACCTGCAAGCGCTTTAGTAAGCTCTGTTTTACCCACCCCAGTTGGTCCTAAAAATAAAAATGACCCTATTGGTCGATTAGGATCGGCAAGCCCCGCACGAGAGCGTCGTATCGCATTCGCGACCGCAACAACTGCTTCGTCCTGCCCTATCACTTTACTGTGAAGTTGCTCTTCCATTTTTAACAGTTTTTCTCGCTCACCTTGCAGCATTCGCGATACTGGGATCCCGGTCCAACGAGAAAGTATTTCTGCAATTTCGTCTTCGCCTACTTGGTTTTTTAGTAAGCTCATTTCTTGCATTTCAGCTTGCGAGGCTAAATCAAGTTTTCGCTCAAGCTCTGGAATTCTTCCGTATTGCAGCTCCGACATACGCTGTAAATCGCTCGCTCGACGGGCAACCTCTAAATCAAGGCGCGCTTGTTCAAGCTCAGCTTTAATTACTTGCGTGCCTTGTAACGAGGCTTTTTCTGCATTCCATACTTCATCAAGCTCTCGGTATTGCGCTTCTAAGTCGGTGATGAGCTGCTGCATTTCGCTGCGCCGCTTTTGGCTTGCATCGTCTTTTTCTTTAGCTAAAGCGTTATCTTCAAGTTTTAATTGAATAATACGGCGCTCAAGCTTATCTAAAGACTCAGGCTTTGAATCTATTTGTAAACGAATTGACGACCCAGCCTCGTCAATTAAATCAATAGCTTTATCTGGTAATTGTCGGTCACTAATATAACGGTGCGATAAATGCGCAGCGGCGACAATTGCCGGGTCGGTAATATCTACAGAGTGATGTAACTCGTAGCGCTCTTTTAAGCCACGTAAAATGGCAATGGTGTCTTCAACTGAGGGCTCTTCAACCAATACTTTTTGAAAACGACGCTCAAGTGCGGCATCTTTTTCTATGTATTGGCGGTATTCATCAAGCGTAGTGGCGCCCACACAGTGTAGCTCTCCTCTAGCAAGCGCTGGCTTTAACATATTGCCAGCATCCATAGCGCCGTCGGTTTTACCTGCGCCCACCATAGTGTGAATTTCATCAATAAATAAAATCACTTGGCCTTCTTCTTTAGCCAGCTCGTTGAGCACCGATTTTAAACGCTCTTCAAATTCACCGCGATATTTAGCACCCGCCACCAGCGCGCCTAAATCTAGCGATAAAACACGCTTGCTTTTTAGGCCCTCTGGCACTTCGCCATTTATAATGCGCTGTGCTAACCCCTCAGCAATGGCCGTTTTACCTACCCCTGGCTCACCAATAAGCACGGGGTTATTTTTAGTACGGCGCTGCAAAACTTGAATCGTGCGACGAATTTCGTCATCTCGCCCAATAACGGGGTCGAGCTTACCTTGCTCTGCGCGCTCGGTTAAATCAATGGTGTATTTTTCAAGTGCTTGTCGGGTTTCTTCGGCGTTAGGGTCATCGACCTTTTGGCCACCGCGAATTGCTTTTATGGCACTTTCTATTTTAGTTGCAGTGATATTTAGCGCTCTAAAAATATCACCTAAAGGGCCTTTGTCGTCACAGGCCGCTAATACAAATAATTCGCTCGAAATATACTTATCTTTTCGCTTTTGCGCATATTTATCACATAAGTTAATAAGCGAAGCCATATTATTAGAAAGCTGTACGTCGCCCCCTACTCCTTCGACTTTAAACAGCTTTTCTATTTCTTGAGAAAGCTTGGTGTTGAGCTCATCCGCACTCACGCCTGCTTGTGCAAGCAAGGCGCGCACGCTAGAGCCATTTTGCTGTAAAAGCGCATACATTAAATGTACGGGTTCAATAAATTGATGATCGCGCCCTAATGCTAGCGACTGAGCATCTGAAAGCGCAGATTGAAATTTACTTGTGAATCTATCTAAACGCATGAGGGTTTACCTATTTAATAAACTAATTGCTTAATAAATGGGTATGTTAATAGAATTGTTCAAGGTGTTAAGAAGAATATTGTGGGGAAATAGTGTTTTATTTGCGCCAGATCAAACTTGCCATACGCCCTGTTTTACCTTCTCGCCGATAAGAGAAAAACAATGATGGCTGAGAAACAGTACAATAATCGCCTCCGCTAATATTAATAACGCCTAATTGCTCAAGCTCAATGCGAGCGATTAGGTAAATATCGCACAAGTATTTATTATTACTTTGTAATTTAAACGCCTCTTTAAACAACGGGGATTTTGCGATAAATCGCGTAGCAACCTCGGCGCCCACTTCAAATTGCTCAGCACCGATAGCAGGCCCAAGCCACGCATATATTTGCTTACTAGGCGCGCTAAAACAGGCAAGCGTATTTTTTATGATCCCTTTTTCAAGGCCGCGCCAACCACCATGCACTGCTGCAACTTCATGGCCATCATGACTTGCAAACAGAATAGGCAGGCAATCTGCACTCATAATAGCAAGAGGCTGATTTTTAACTTTGGTATACAACGCATCAGCACTGTGTAATGTTTGAAAATTAAAATCTGCATCAACACAGAGCACATCGGCGCTATGCACTTGATTAAGCCACAGTGGCGGGTTTGGCAGGGATTGCTCAACCAAAGCACGGTTTTTTAGCACGTGCTCTGGATCATCATCAACATGTAGGCCTAAATTTAAGCTATTAAAAGGCGGCTTTGACACGCCGCCTTCTCGGGTGGTACTGAGCGTACCTACCGAGGTTAAATTAGGCCAAGATGCTGACAAAAAAACCATTAATACTCTATGTTAGGGTTAGCTTTGGTATCTTCTCTAAGCACCTGAGTCATTGCCACCATGTCATCTGGAATAGGCGCTTGCCAGGTCATCATTTCGCCCGTAATAGGGTGCGCAATACTCAATTTTACTGCGTGTAAGGCTTGGCGATTAAATGTACGTAACATTTCAAACAGCTCTGGCGTAGCACCTTTAGGTGGGCGCGGACGGCCGCCGTAGGCTCTATCACCAATTAACGGGTGGTTTATATACGCCATATGAACACGAATTTGGTGTGTACGGCCGGTTTCTAGACGAAGGCGTAAACGTGTATGAGCACGGAATTTTTCAGCAACACGGTAATGTGTAATGGCAGGCTTACCCATTTCGTGAACTGCCATGTGTGTACGCTGCGTTGGGTGACGGCCAATCGGCTTTTCAACCATGCCACCTGCGGTCATAGTACCATTACATAAAGCTTCGTATTCACGCGTAAAGTTTTCGCGTTTTTGCAGTGCTTTAACTAAGTGTGTTTGCGCCTGGATAGTTTTAGCCACCACCATTAAGCCTGTGGTGTCTTTATCTAGACGGTGCACAATACCAGCACGCGGTACGTTAATAATATCCGGAAAATGATGCAGCAATGCATTTAGCACTGTGCCATCTGGGTTACCTGCACCTGGGTGAACGACTAGGCCCATAGGTTTGTTGATAACCAAAATATCATCATCTTCATAAACAATGTTTAATTTGATATCTTGTGCTTCGTATTCGCGTGGTGCTTCAATGCTGGTTTCAACATTTACAACTTCACCACCGAGTAGTTTTTCTCGTGGTGTGTTATAGATTTCACCGTCAACGGTGATTTTATCATCCAATATCCATGTTTTTATACGTGAACGTGAATAATCAGGGAACAATTGCGCTAATACTTGGTCTAGACGTTTACCACCTAACTCGGTAGGAACCTCGGCTTGAAGTGAAATTTGTTCTGACATTAGTAACTTTACCCAATTTACCAGTGCAAGCTGTGCCTGACTGGGTTAGAATCGCTTTTAATAAAAGCATAATATAATACGCATAGTTTACTCGGTTTTACCGCCGTGGCCTAGCCGAAGACATCGAAGGTAACAAATAAAATGATAAATAAAATAGGGAAACGTGCATTCGCCATTGTTTTTTCAGCTTCTGTACTTACTTTAGGGGCCTGTTCTTCTGCGCCTGACCAAGAAGATATCCAACGCGTTCCTAACAAATCTGCACACGCTTTGTATGAAGATGCAAAACAAACACTCGACTCAGGTTTATACGCCCGAGCAATTGAGCTATTAACCGCTATTGATTCACGCTACCCATTTGGCCCTTTCTCAAAGCAAGTACAAATGGATTTAGTGTATGCCCATTACCAATCAGGTAATACAGAGCAAGCATTAGCGACCATTGACCGCTTTATTCGTTTAAACCCAAACCACAAAGATTTAGATTACATGTACTACATGCGTGGCTTGGTTAACATTAAAGCAGATAAAAATGCCTTCCAAGAGTATTTTGGCATAGACAGAGCTGACCGCGATGCAAACCGTACACGTGTTGCATTTACCGATTTATCAACGCTTGTAAAACGCTTTCCAAAGAGTGATTACGCACCAGAGGCTAAACGTCGCTTAGTGTGGCTTTTAAACCGCATGGCGCGTTACGAGCTAAAAGTGGCTAATTACTACTACGAACGTGAAGCTTACCTAGCGGCCGCTAATCGTGGTAAGTACGTTGTTGAGCATTACTCGCAAAGCAGCTATTTAGAGCCTGCACTTGAGATGATGGAAAAAAGCTACGAAAAGCTTGGTCTGACAGATTTAAGTGAGCACGCAAGACTAACGCGTGAATACAATGAATCTAACAAATAAGAATGGCAGAGGTTTTTATTTAAACCTATGTTGATTGTTTAAAAGCCCTCACTGAGGGCTTTTTTATTGCCTAAAAATAAGGCTAGTTGATGCCTGTGGCGCTTTTTAACACTTAGCGATTAGCCTTCGTACAACACTGAGTATAACAATAGCAATTGCACTGCATGCTTGTATAGCGCTTGTTACAAAAAGATTCGCTGTTGATCTAAGT
>CERD01008174.1_pt1 | contig 13977 bp, 17 predicted proteins | sample 530931 | NCBI WGS metagenome assembly CERD01 (sample SAMEA2621101, study PRJEB7988) | marine metagenome | isolation source: saline water (ENVO:00002010), including
GGTACTCAACGACTCGATTACAGGTGCAGCTGGTAGCGTTATCGAAAGTCAATGCACTGACAACGCGTGTTTTAAAAAATGCACTAAAGCAAATGCAGCAGAAGCGCCCAAGGAAAAGAGCACTAGTGCGGTAAAACAATCGGGTGCGTCCAAACGTCAAAAGAAAACGATTAACAAACCATCAAACAGCGTTTCCCAATCTGCGATTGATCTGCATAAATCTGAAATTCAGGTATCTGCCGCCGCGCACTTGGAAAATAACCTGCATTATCGCAAAGCACTGAACGTACTTTGTTTGGCTAAAACTACCGGATTTAATAGCACGGTAGGCATTATCGAGTTGATGCGAAAAACTGATGCGGAACTGGATGCTTTGAGTGATGAAGCGTTCAAACACTCCCTTGCAACATCGAAATCCATTGGCGGTACAGACGTATGGAATTTCATGGGTATGGCTGCATGTGAAACCGAACAAGGCCGAGAAACGATTATGAACGCATGGAAACCCACCAAAGCCGTGCTTGAAAAATATACAACCAATGGGCTGGAGCAAATGTGCGTGTTAAGTGGCTTTGAAGATGCCGTTGACAGCCGTGACAAAGGGGCTTTTGCCAAAGCGAAGAAAAAGAAAGGCGACCTTATCCAGTTAATGTTGGAATTTGACTTTGATTGGTCAACGTTCTGCCCCTCTGCGCTGGTCGACCTGTTGCCTAAAGCCCAATCAAAATCTGTTACTCAGGACGCGGCGTAACTCACGGACAGGTTTGTTGCGCCAATCCATAGGCGTGACAACCTACACAACATCAACCAAGCGAGAGGAATAGAAAATGTTTGATGAAATAATCAAGGTACTGGCAAAAGGTAAGTTCACTGGCTGCAACATCAGTGTACAGGTTGTTATGGGGCAGCTCTCCTGCGCGTTATATTTTGAACAACCCAAAATGGCAATGGATGACACCTTTGTGAAGTTGTTTGACAGCGAAACAGGTAATGCTGATGACGTAGTTGCACTGCGTAATGCACTTTCCATCCCTTTGTTGGTGAGCGCATCTTCCGGTGACGAATTACTCGCGCAGTTGCAATCTAAATTAGAAAGTATCACACCAACGCTCAATCAGGGTGCCGCTCATTATAGCGATATTGATATTAAATCCATGATCAATGCCGCTGTAGACGGTGTTCAATCAAAAACAAGCTCAACGGCTTCTCAGGGCAACGTTAGCAGTGAAAAGGGGAACGATACAGCATCAAACCCATCTGCTGATGACGATGCAGGTACGCCTAATTTTGATGACGACATTGAGAGTTTATAAGGAAGTAACATGATCAGAATTTTCAAAGTTGGAATCAGAAAAATTACGGCTCCCATTCCCAATGGCACGTTGCAGCAAAATGTTGAGCATTTAGCGAAGTCCTTTCCACAGTTCCGCTGGACAACGGTGTTTGATACGGATGGGGTAATACAAGCTGACGGGAGCATAATGTACGAATTACAACTTCCTCCAAAGAAGTCGAACGGCTGATGTCTGGTTTATTGTCAGAATTAGAGTCGGTATTAACCTTGTCTAAAGCAACGGTTAAGAGAGAACGGGAATGCAACTTAGTGAACATACCAACCCATCCGAATGCGGTTATTCAGCATGGGAGAAAGCTATTGAATGCAGAACGCGCACTGAGCAGTCATCACAGCCAATACGCCATCCCTCTAATGTAATCAACTATGCAGTGGCAGGGCAATCTGTGAGAATCGACTCACAGATGCTCGCCCCGTTACAAGAAAGCATCGATATAGGGTTAACGTCTTACAGTTTAACGCAGATTGAGAACCACCAGCACATCATCCGCGCCTTTTGGGAAAAAGGGCTAATTCACAACGATGACATCGAATCGCTTTGCCATGCGGTTAGAGTACAAGACCGCAATGCTTCAACTCTCCTTTCCACAATCATCGAAAGTGGTATTGCAGCGATTAGTCGAAAAATAGAAATGCGTATTGATAAATTATTCCCAAACCAACACCGAGGGTTTAAAAAAGCGAATAAGCTAAGAGATTTAGACTTGTTTGTTTTCGGCGTATACACAGATGATCATACGCAACCAGAGTTATTGATAGAGAACTCAGATTTTTTACAACATATTGACTCTGGCTTGATGGCTCTGCCTAGTAAAAACACGCAAATCCTGTATAGAAAGATTCTCAATCAACTGACTAAGTATTCTGGCATTTGGCAGACTGATTTAACTGAGTCGCATTGGCGTGAATGCTGGACACCAACTGTTGCGATTGAAGTAGATCGGGTCGCTGAATTTATTGAATCTCTTAATGTCGAGAATGTAAATCAAATCATCGAAGAATATGAAAAATCCGAAGCCAGCGAGTTCATCTACAGCTTGTCAGAAGAAGCGGAAATGTGTGGGTATGAGCCAGAGACGCAAGACTTTGCTGAATGGTATATCGAATGCGCTAAGAGCGAACAGGCCGCAGGTTTAGCGCGTTATAACGCTAGAAAATTGGATGTAAATGCGGATTCTCTCAGTGAGTTTAGACAACATATCGAAGTGAAAACACCTTTAGATAAACAACTGTATTCTATTCTTGAATTTACATTCAAAGAGTTAACCATATCTTCACGAAACACGCTGGCAAGTTTCATCAATAAAGAGGAGGAGGCTCAATTCTTGGGCTTCGTTATTCAGGAACAAGCCGATAACGTCATGCTTAATCAATCCTCCCAAGAATCCTATGAGCATTACATGAATGCAGGTGAAGCCTGTGAAGCTTATACCATTGATTTTGGTAATAAGGGATGGGTTGATGATGTTGTGGAGTTTGGAACAGCAATGGGCATTATCAAAAAAACAATCGTGTTAGTGACTGATTCATTGCCAGATCCACAGCCTGTTGCATGATAGTAACATCAAAACCAATAAGGGAAAGCGATGTTAAAATCAGTCGGACATTCAAACAGAACGAATAAGCCAGCAGATAAGCCGGTCAACCACCATTACGCATTGGTGTTTTCCAGTTTGGTAAATGGCGAAACGGTTATCAGTTATCACGACATCATTAACAGTACACTCGCTGATGGTCGCTTTGTAAATGCTGACACAGTTCAAAACATTGCTCAGTCCTTGACCAAAGAAAAAAAGAAAAGCGGCTGGTCACATGATGCCGTACTATTTGAAAACGAATCCAGCATTTGTTGGTTCAGAAAGCCCTCAAAACAGCCCGAAAAAATTTGGTTTCGAGGGGCGCACTCTGAACCCATTGAATTACAAGTCAGATTACCTGGGCTTATTTTTATCCGGCAGAAATGGACTCGTAGTTTGTGTGTATTTGCCTATGCTGGCAAGAAACGCCCGACCTCAGCTACACGCCTTTATTATGCCCCCCTTTGTAACGTGCATAGTTCCGGCAATGTCTGTTTAGGTAGTGCAGAAGTCCCTTTATTCGATGTGGAATTAGAACAGTTTTTTGAACAGACCGAACGTGGGTATCTCTTTGATAGTAATTTCACCCATGTGAGTCACGATAAAACATTTAATTGCAATCGCAGTGTCGATACGGCTACACATATTAAGAAGTGGAGAGCGTTAGCTTCGCTTGATAAGTGGCCGTTAGCGAGTGATATGTCACGATATAACAAAACCTTAAAGGAGATTATTCATGCAGGGTAATGAGAGCGTATTAAAAATCGTGACGCCGGATTTTATCACTCAACGGGTGAGTAATTTAGCCAGTCTTAAGGTAACAGTGGTAGGTGCAGGGGGTACGGGTAGTCAGGTGTTAGCAAAACTGTTTCAGCTCAATAATATCGCTCATGCCCTGACAGGCGAATACTTTCAAGTAGAGGTATATGACCCTGATACGGTGTCAGCGGCGAATATCGGTCGTCAGGCTTTCTACCCCTTTGACATCGGAAAAAACAAAGCAGAAGTGCTGGTAAATCGATTTGCCGCATTTTCTAATCAACCATGGGAAGCCCATCCTGAAACGTTTGACCCAAAAATTGATAGTTACAGTCATTACACAAAACGGGTGATCTTCGGGTGCGTAGACACAGTCAGCGCTCGTAAAACTATTCACACTGCATTCGCTGACGCGGATGACTGTATCTGGATTGACTGTGGTAATGATGCCAACTCTGCCAATGTCATTATGGGGATCAACGCACGGACTGAAAATCAACGGACTTACTTACCGACTGTATACGATCTTTACAAACAGCAAATGGACACTGACCCTGACACAAATGTCGAATCGTGCAGTGCCGAAGATGCTATTAATAAGCAAGATTTTGGTATTAACGATATGGCCGCTGCCTATGCCGTTCAAATGTTTTGGCAGTTACTTCGCCATGGGCAGTGCAACTATCAAGGTGTCCAAATCAACCTTTCAACAGGAGAGACCCACTCCATCAAGCCTGATCCAGATTTATGGGCAATGTATGGGTGGGAACCGAGCGTTCATTAGGCTATTTGGTAATAATCACTCTGGGCGATATAAAGCAATTAGGCAGGGCAAAAGAGCGCAGTCTAAATTACAACAAGCTGATTGCCCATGCTCTAATTGAGCATCACAGGTATTACCAACACTGAAAGCGGATCAATATCCTACTTTGAATTTACCCATTCAGGGCACAATCATGAAACGACTATTTTACTCTTCAATGCTAATTACTTTACTGTCACCTTGGGCCGCTGTTTCGGTCTTGGCTGACACGCAGGATGAAGAGCTTGCGTCTCTTAGATTACTCTCACCGGCATGTCAGAATGAATCATCACCTATTTACCTATTAGCTCGCTGCGCAATGCTAAAAGAGCACCTTAAGAAGGCACTGGCCGATTGTGAGGCTAAACGGGACGGTGTCCTGGTCATGGACGAAGCAAGAAATGCATATGTTTGTGCTAAAGCTAAACCTAACCCATCTAAAATTCTACTGTACCCAATCCCTCGATAGTTTTGATCACGGTTTTTTTCGAGTCGCTTTATTAGTTAGATTTAATAAGTACCGCGTTCTAAGTCAGAACGCAACTTGAGACTAAAACAGCCTTATTTACCTGTTATTCAATCGCTTTGCTCAACTTAATCAACAGAATTGAGTGATTTACTCATTTACAACTGCCTGTTAGTCGGCTTAGATGAACCCATCTTTAAGCACGGATTGGTGTTATTCATGAACGACAGGAAAGAGTATTCAATAGCCGTAATTTTGCATGCTACTGGCCGCGCCAGGTATGAGGGAAAGAAAGAGCGAGATATTGCAGACTATTTGGGTGTAGACCCAAGCAATATCTCCAAATATAAGAATGGTAAATCGATACTATCGCCCAATAACATTCGACTGCTGATTAAGCAGTACGGGCAACCAGTCAGAGAGAGCGGCGTATATCTTGAAACCGAGATATGCGACACCGTCGAATCGTACATTGCCAGAACAGAAAAACGACTGATTAACGGTATTACCCGTGTCCTCTGCGACTATTTCAATAATAGCCAGGTATTGAAAAGCATAGCTGACATAGTCTCAGACCAGGTCGTGGAGCCGCCATTTGTGTTTTCCCCTTGTTGTGCAGACCACAATGTCCCGCGCGTACTCGAATGGTTAGCTGAGAACATCAATACAGAGGTGTTTAAAAATTGGTACGAAACATACCTCCGACACATGCAGTCACGCAATATAGATGATATCCAAAAGCATCATTTCATTGAACCAAAAGAACTTCGATTAGGACAGCAATCTGATGAATGGAAACAAAGTGCGATCGGACAGCATCAAAACCCTCTATTTCACTTATTAGGGTATTACCATCGAATTGACCCTAATTTTACGGTAGCGGCACCGAAGCCAACCCCGGTGACGAAAGATACCCGGTCAATCCATGAGGTCGTCTTAACAGGCTCACCTATTCTGACTATGCGTTCAGATGCGATTAATGCGGACATAGCTCCTATCGAAATATTTATAAAAACACAGCCGGTGGCCACACCATCGTTGCATTTAAATGATAGGTTCGCTGAAAGATCACCTGAGACGGTTAAGTACCTTTATCTCGCACTCAAGAAGGCGTTATTGAGAAAATCGAGTATCGAGTTATACCTGAATCCGGACATGCAATATCGAGTGAAGATCACCGAAACCTGGGGAGACGATAACGTATCAACAGTTATTATCCGTCATCTTCCAGCAGATCGTATTGTAGAGCTCTATACCCAATTGCAAGAATTCTTTTTGGTGGACATATCCAAAGAAACTGAATTAAAGACTGCTATCGCAGAGCGCGGCGGATTTCTTCCCGGAGTCACCTTACTTTGAATTTTAAGTGCCGCCTCTCACTTAAAACACGTCCTTTAACCAGAGGCACTAACGGAGAAATAATCATGAGTCTAAAAAACGCACCCAGTAAAACAGGTAATAAATCAGGTGGTGGACGCAGTAATGCTCCTCCAAAGTCGAAGTAGGTACTTCATGATATGAATTGGGCAGTGGTTGGTTACGCTTGTGCGTTATCAACCACTGCCCTACGCTGCTTTACCTTTAAGCGACTCTAAGTGGCACTTCTTCAATGAAGGCAGGGCCTCTTTAAAAGCATCAATGGAAAATAGGTTTACCTCATAATCGAGAAATAGCATGAAGCTAAATTCACCGTCCAAGGCAAGATCTGAGAGAGAGCGTTCTGTGTTTTCTACACAATCATGCTCAGGTAGCTGGCCAGTCAAAAAGTGAATAAACTTCTCTTTGCAACGAGAACGAGACAGTTCAGACTGAGCTTCAATGTACTGGTACGCGATAAGGCGTTTACAAGCTAGTTTTGTTTTACCGATTAAATCCGAAATCTGACTTTGATTGTATTGCTCGGTTTGAATGAGGTAGGTTGTCACTAAGTCATTGATGAGTCGCCAACTATCTTTCTTATTTCGAATAACATGTTTGCGGAAATACCCGCCAAAGTTAAATGGGTTGGATTTGCCATCGTCTAACACCGGACGGAAAGGTGTCATCAAGCGAAGTTCATTCCCACGCCGAATACACCATTTCAGATAATCCAGTTGGAGGGAAGTTGGTTGTCCTTGAAATGCACAATCATCAATCACACCTTCAATTTGGTTTGATGGAATACCCATTGCGCTTAGCTCATCTTTGATGACTGAGAAGGTTATCCCTGTAATTGCAGTCGGCTTTGCCAAACTATCGATCTTTTCCGTTATTCCAAACCGGATGTGAGTAATTTTGTTTCGTCCGACTTTCTTCTCGCCTCTGGAGTCGGTCTCAAAGGTTAAATGCAAACTCAGTTCAGGAGTGTCATTGATGATCTTAATTGCTTTTTCTAAAACGCGTTTCTTAAACTTATTAAAATCTTCGTAAGTGGCACTCGTTGAACCGGTTATTTTTCTCAGATCAAACAGTGATATCCAGTCAGTCCACTTCAATCCACGCTGATGGTAAAACAAACACGTCTCATAAATACCAGGTGTATGTTTACTGCTGTATGCTTCAAACGATACCGGTCCATTGAACGAAATTTCAGGGTTAACAATTCTATGTATGATCTTCTTTGGTATTTCAAAAACAAACTTTCCGTTTACTCGTTCAACACTGGCCAATAGCTTTGTAAAACCCGTCCAGCTCTCTCGTTCTGACTCCGAACGAACGATGCCTAACCCGTCGAAGCCTAATGTTTCATCAGCCAGATCCTCGAATAAACCTAGTACCTGCGTATAGCTGAAATATTTTGTCTTATCGGTATACCCCATGGCGCCCATCACTTCCTCTTCATCCACTTCAAAAACATTGTTAGTCGAGGCAATCTGTTGCTCTGTGCATGTGTGAATATTCATTGAATCAAAGTGGGGGTTGCGCAGGAAAAACTTCTCTCTAACAGTAACTACAATGGCGTGGAGCGCTTTCTGCTTTCGAAGCGTAAGCTCCTGGCCACTGAATGCGGTAGACAGTGCAACGTTTTTAGGGAATGTGTTAGGTGTTGTATTTGCTGTATCCATTACTATCATTTTTATCACCTGATTGGTCGCAGCGTATTCCATTTGCTGCTGCCGGCCACAATTAGAAGTGGGTCATTTGGACTGTCTAATCTATTTTCCGACATTTTTTTATTAATTCGAGGGCAAAATATGTCCTATTCGCACTCCAGAATGGCGATAGTGAAATCAGATCAAAAGTGTCTGTTTTTATGCTTAACAGCACAATGATTGATATGGACTGTGCGAGGCCTCGGTATTTCACTGCATCGTTTCATTGGTCCATTCACCATTTCCAGACATTTTTGATCGACCTGTAGACCGTAAATCGTCCAATATCGGACATCTGTGATGTGATAAATGTATTTCCAGACTGTTTAGATCGCCTAATTAGTGCAAAAGCTGTGTATATACTGTTGATAACCTGTTAGTTATTACATTGCCAAGAGATCAATATTGTCTCAATGTCGATCAAAAAAGGGGGGAATCTGCGATCCCATGTGGGGGAGAATAACTTAATCCCAGATCCTACTCGGAGGGTAATACCGATCAAAGTTGTCGGGAAATACTAATTTTTACATTTAATACAATAAGTTATTAATATTCTTAAGATCTGTTGGAAGATCTAAAAATATGTATTTCTTGTTTTTAAGGGCTGCATAGTAAAAAGTCTCAAATACCAATTTTTACGGTAGAGGCTTTGCGAGTCCTTCTGTAATCCCCGCGAGAATAAGCAGGGTTAGAACGTAAAGGCCAATTTGCAGATAGTATTTAGACCATGTGCATTTAACTACAACTAAATCCTCAGACATCGCAACAAACCGACTCTTTTTAATTGAGCTACTTCGATTGTGACAAGCAATCCCTTCAGGCGCTTTTCGCGACATCATATTTTCAGCCTTTTTTCTCATATAGTCGAAAGAGAAGCTTGTCACATACCAGAATAATAACGGCATGATAATTAAACCCAGACTCACTTTAGCGATTAACGATAGAGCAGGAGTAAATCCATCAAAGACCTTTTCAAACATAACAAAGCCTTCAACCAATATTACTAAGTAAACAAGTAATAAAGCTCTTTTCGTATAGTTTGGTTCTTGGAGGTTGTCTGATTCAATCGCTCGATACATAGCTAAGACGGTACACACACTTAATATTAAATAATCCAGGGTGTAAGCGGGTATCTGGAACGGGAGAAAATCTAACACTTCAGCGAATGGAGATTTTACATATTTGTCGTAAATTTCGATAGATTTCGCTACAAATCCCTTCCATTTGTAAACAGATTCCGAGATGGACGCGAGGCTGGTTATGCTTCCAAAAAATCCAGAAAGCATGATGATTTTCGTTGGCCAGCTGGCCTTTGGAAAGGCCTTAGCTAACTCTTCCGCGTCACTCAAGATCCCCATACCTAGCTCCCTGTTTGATAACGTAATGCTACTTTAATGTTTATAACCACAGCCGATTAATAATTTATCAGAGGGCAGCAATTCGTGCTCTCTAATTTTATGGTCCCCATTTTCTTACCATACCATTTGAGCCAGTCATCTCTTACAGGTATTTGAAATGCTCGGTTTTAAGAAAAAAGATGGAACAGTGGAGTTGCTGAAGGCGCTTAACGACGTGCAAGCTTACTTGGTGAGTAAAAATAACGGTTCCGAACTCTCTTTATACCAACACGGTGTCATCCCTGAAACCGTAACCTTCAAACTTTACGGGGAATCGTTTAAAAAGGACGGCCTCACACGCACCGGAGGCCTGCTAAAATACTGTAATAATGCGCTGAGTAAAGTATTGGAAGCCGTCGAAAATGACGAACCACCAGCTCCCATTGTCGTGCATATTGCTGAAAAAATGGCTCATGTGGTCGGCGCTATACCCCTGGTAACACCTGACGATGAAATGAATGATATGGACCGTGCGCTACTGTCCCCGACTATGGCATTGGCTGCTGCCTGGTTAGATAATGAAAAGCGGCCAGAGTTAATGGCTGAAATCAACGCAAGAGTTGACAGGATCCAAGCGAACATATTGTCGAAAGAAAACGTAACAAACTTCGTTTCAAAAAAACGCGTAAACCCTCTGGAGTCATTGACCAGTTGGTAAGAACCCCTTCCCACCAACCTTTTAATTAAGGTATCTCCCCTCCGCCTTTCGAGGCGGATTTTTTTTCTTTTATTTGAGCCCTCATTCTTTTCTTCGCCGTTATTTTGAACCCGTTAGTCGTATTTTCCAATCCCTTCATTAACACGAAGCAGGCAGCAAATAAGATGGCGAAATTATCATAGTCATTACTGAATTCTTTAATTTGTGACCAAACAACAACCACACTCAAACAGGTCTCAAGTAATCCATAATATAGTAGCGATATGGATTTCAATACAAGCAAGGTCACAGCTACAGCAACCAACAACCCAAGTATGAACGCCCTCCCCTTTACCGTGGTACTTAAGTGCATAAGCAATTCATATACGGCTGGAATAAAGCCTGACAGCCAGTTAAATACTTGAGTACCTGTAACAAAAATAAGAAAAATTACTACAAATAATATCGATTGCCTTTTGCTAAGGCCATCGGACTTATTGACCTCAATTTTTTCGCCTAAAGCTCGCTTTTCCATGTAATCGAGGGTCTTAAATCCAGGCCTATCCATTTCATACTTGAAATTCATAGTGTCTTCTCACTGATCATGGATAAAGAAAATCTAAAGACAATGTATAGTTGCTGCAATTTTATACAAATCCGACCTTTGTGGTGCATGCGCCGGTGACAGATTTATAGCGAGAACCGTGCTCTGGGATAAATTGAATGCAAAGTCAACCTAAGGAGCCGATATGAGCCAGCAATTTACTACCTTTAAACGTTTCGTCAGCGAGCGATATAAGGAACGTAAAACAAAGCATGAAGGGTTAGGATTAACTTCCCCTGGATTCAATGTTTTTTTTGCTAACTATTTAGCCGCGCATGGTTTCGGCGAATGGTTAAACACACTTCGAGGCCTAAGTTTAACCGAAAAGCAATGCTATCTGGTCGGTGCTACCTATGTGTGCTTTGGCCAGCGTGAGCACAAGGCTATACCAGGCATCCTGGCACATCTGCATCGATATTATGATGTTACCTTGCCGGTCGTTGAAGGCCTGCTTACCCCTGAATACTGGCAACAGGTTTTAAGCGATGAGCAACAGCCTGCGTAAGCAGTCAAGACCTCGAATTAAAACAGCGAAGGAGCTTGAACAACTGATCAAGCAGGGGTTCGTTAAACCGGCAGATCAGGTAACCGCTAAAGCTGCACTGAAAAGGAAGAAAGTATCCAAGGAGAGCCATCATCTAAAGGTGTGCTCACTCATTCCATCCTTGCCATCACATATTTTGTATCAAACGCTGGTGAGGAAGTACGGACGTTACCATAGCGGTGGTGAAGTCGTTTTTGAGTTGCGCTTTAATCAACTCGGACGTCGGTGGCGGCTGGATATGGCAATGCCCCGGTTTAAGCTCGGCATTGAAATGGACGGGTGGGAGTTCCACGGTAAATATTTGAAGGACTTTAAACGTGATCGCGCCAAATCTCTATGGTTTGAACGTCGAGGGTGGCGTGTGATCCGTGTGTCTAATGAGCAAGTCAGAAATCAGATGCTTGATGTATGCCAGGCGATTGAAGATATTCTTTCTTTCTGTCCGTTTTATCCGGACGTGGGCTCTGTCATCCAAGTGGGATTTGATTATTCTGAATATAGTGAGGAGGTCATATGATACGTTTTTACTGCCTGTTTCGCTCCAGAATGGCCAAACATGAGGTCATTGAACGTTTACTTACACGTAATATTTCTGATGGCCAGTGGCATAGGGATAAGTATGACGAGTCTGATTTTATCAGTAAACGGAAGCTTGCTTTGGCTGAGATTAGCAAATGCAGAAGCCGCTACATTGCTTGGGCGGAGAAACCGAATGGGACTGTCGTCAATTTGTCTTCCTATCCGGAGTTACAAGTGGCCTACGACGAAATATTGAATGGCCATTTCATTCAGTTTCCAGAAATAGAAGGCGACAATGCTTCTAAAACTAGGTGCAATGCAACTAGCATTTATCATAGGGTTCTGAAACAGAAACAAGTTCTTTTACGAAGGCCTCAAACTGCTTAAACCCAATAACCTGGCTTAGAATACAGACCTCGTATTTAATTTCCCCGCCGCAAAAATAACCAAACAGCAAGGCGCCAGTGCAATAGTTGTCATCCCATACCCGATCTTCTCGCTGTCCAACCGGCTGAACAAGCAGGTATGAACTGTCACTAGTCAAGCCTATCATGGTATCAAGAACATCGATGGAGAAGGCTTTACCGGCGGCCTTTTCAAGTAATGTCGCTGCCTCGGTTTTAGACAGGCAATTTAAAACACCGCTTTGCTCAGAAATACCAGGCAGAATTTCTTTATCGTAGCAACCCATCAATTTTTCCCTGATCACCCAGTTCCCAATAGTTAAGTCAATTTTAAATCTTTACAAAAATTCCTACGAGGGCACAAAAAGTTCCATTAATCGGACATAATTTGAGCTATTTAGTAGAGGAATAGGCAGATTAGAAATTGTGAATGACCTGTCATTCCAACTTTCTAGTCACGGTAACACTGGAGACGGCAGGCGTGTCTATTTAGAAAGCGGAAATTCTATCGCTCTGATAAATCACTTCGGTATCGTCTACTGAAGAAGCCTGAAAGGTTGCCCCTTCTTAAAACTGCGGTGTAATGGTGGGGTAAACAATGGGGACTAACACATGCTTATAGAATTAGTGCAATCGCATAAAGCCAAAAGCAAAAATCTTACTTCCTGGGTTGATGCTGTGTATCGTGACGTGAAAGATGATCCTGAAAGCCTACGCCGGCTATATCGGTTTGCTCGTGCACTATTTAAAGAGAACGCTTTCGAAGTGCTTGAAACCCTGTCTCCTTACGCGCATTTTGATGATCAGCATCCGGATACAAAAATCGTTAAAGCAGCTGCTGCCTTATTAGCACAGGTAGATAAAATGCGAGGGTATCCGGAATTTATTGATGCAGTTAACCGCGGGGAACTAGCTGGCTTTCTGGCTGGAGACTTGCTTTATGTCGTAACTCCTAGCGTGAAACCTGGCACCCCAAAATATCAGATGACGACATTTAGTAGAGGTATTGGCCCCATTGGTGACGCGCTTCGCAATAAAGCTGAGGAGTTTATTTCAGCTGATTTTGGATTACCGAGTTGCGCGAGGTATATCTCGCAAGAACAGTTGCTGGCAATTGAGCAGCAATTTTTGCCAAAGACCGCTTAAAACGTTCAATATCGCACCACAATCAATTAGAGAAACGTAATTATTGCTCTCTATTTGAACTTACTTTAAATTCAAAAGTTAAACTGTTTTACCTCGTCAGAATAGTAGCGCAACGTTTAAATCGTGCTGTAATACACATACCTATATTACATTGGAAATCGAAACCATGGCATTCGACTACGTATCAGATCCATTTGTGCGCGGCAGAGAAAACTTTCTAGCTGACTACCATATCGATGATAACCCCTACCCACAAAACTCCAAGCAGCATGAGCTATGGAACGCAGGGTTCACAAAAGAATCAAATGACTCTGAGTTGTAGGGTGGGCAGTCAAAAAAGATCTTAGAGATAGGAAGGTGCTCACTCTCAATGATTAACTAAACTGGCATCTTCCCTTTAACTTCTTATCGTCCTCTTCCCTACTACTGCAATCTTCTACAGGCCCTCCGAAATCAACAGGCGTTGAATGACCGCGAGTTTCTTACTGTTTAGGGAAACAAAAATACATGGGAAACAGTTGTTACCCGTTACCCACTGTATTACTATCGTACAACTTAGATCATTTAGAGTTAACTCATGACAGAAAGAAATGGCATTACATTCGAACAGGTTGCATCGGCTGCACAGGATATTTTAGACAACGGTGGCAAGCTCACTGTTCGTGCTGTCATGAAGATAACTGGTGGAAAAACGGAA
>CERD01001357.1_pt1 | contig 13799 bp, 9 predicted proteins | sample 530931 | NCBI WGS metagenome assembly CERD01 (sample SAMEA2621101, study PRJEB7988) | marine metagenome | isolation source: saline water (ENVO:00002010), including
GACGTCTTCACGAATGGCTTCAATGGTTTCGCTAATATCGCCTTCATCTAACAGTTCGTTACGCTGTTCGTAAATGACTTTTCGCTGGTCGTTCGCAACGTCATCGTATTCTAGTAGCTGTTTACGAATATCGAAGTTACGCCCTTCCACTTTGCGTTGCGCATTTTCGATAGCACGAGTTACCCATGGATGCTCAATGGCTTCACCACGTTCCATACCCAAACGCTTCATCATGTTGCCCATTTTTTCAGAGGCGAAGATACGCATTAAGGCGTCGTCTAGTGACAGGTAGAAACGGCTTGAACCAGGGTCGCCTTGACGACCTGAACGGCCTCGAAGCTGGTTATCAATACGACGAGACTCGTGTCGCTCTGTACCAATAATATGTAAACCACCAGATTCAAGTACTGCATCGTGGCGTTTCTTCCACTCAGTTTTTACTTTCTCTATTTGTGCTTCGGTTGGGTTTTCAATTTTTTCCAGTTCAGCCTGCCAGTTACCGCCTAGTACAATATCGGTACCACGACCTGCCATGTTAGTGGCAATAGTAACCGCACCGGGTTGACCCGCTTGCGCCACAATGTCGGCTTCCTGTTCGTGGAATTTGGCATTCAGTACTTTGTGTGGAATTTTTGATTTTTTCAGGATGCGCGAAAGCAATTCTGAGTTTTCAATCGATACCGTACCTACCAAGGTGGGTTGGCCGCGTTCCACACATGCCTTAATATCTTCAACAATGGCTTCGTATTTTTCTTCTGCCGTTAAGTAGATTAAGTCCGCTTTATCTTTACGCTGCATTGGCTTATTGGTTGGAATAACCACGGTTTCTAAGCCATAAATGTGCTGGAATTCAAAAGCTTCGGTATCGGCTGTACCTGTCATACCTGCCAGTTTGTTGTACAAACGGAAGTAGTTTTGGAAAGTAATAGACGCAAGGGTTTGGTTTTCGTTTTGTATACGAACCCCTTCTTTAGCTTCCACGGCTTGGTGCAACCCTTCAGACCAGCGGCGTCCTTCCATTGTTCGGCCGGTATGTTCATCGACAATGACGATCTGCTCGTCTTTAACAATGTAATCTACGTCTTTTGCATATAATTTATGGGCACGAAGTGCCGCATTGATGTGATGTAGAAGTGAGATATTTCCAGCTGCAAACAAAGACTCACCTTCAGGTAGTAAACCTTCTTTGTGTAAGATTTCTTCTACATGCAATTGGCCGCGCTCAGTAAGATGAATTTGCTTAGCCTTTAAGTCGATGGTGTAATCGCCATCGCCTTCTTGCCCTTCTTCATCTTCTTTTTCTTGCTGTACCAGCTGAGGAATAATGGTGTTAATGCGACGGTATAGCTCCGAACTGTCTTCTGCTTGTCCAGAAATAATAAGGGGCGTACGTGCTTCATCAATGAGGATGGAGTCAACTTCATCCACTACAGCGTAGTTTAATGGGCGCTGTACGCGGTCTTGCGGGCTAAACGCCATGTTGTCGCGTAGGTAGTCAAAACCAAACTCGTTGTTAGTGCCGTAGGTTACATCGGCTTGATAAGCATCGCGCTTCTGTTCCGGCGACATGCCTGGTACGTTACAACCCACACGCATGCCTAGGAAAGTAAATAGTTGGCTACTCCATTGCGCGTCACGGGTAGCTAGGTAATCGTTCACGGTAATAACATGAACACCTTTGCCTGAAAGCGCATTTAAATAAGTTGGCAGCGTGGCGGTTAAGGTTTTACCTTCACCGGTACGCATTTCGGAGATTTTACCTTCGTGAAGAACTTGCCCACCTAGCATTTGCACGTCGAAATGACGCATGCCGTAAACACGCTTACTGGCTTCTCTAACCGTAGCGAAGGCTTCGTTTAAAATGTCGTCAAGGGTTTCACCCTTTTCAATACGACCCTTAAATTCTTCGGTTTTGGCTTTTAGCGCCTCATCAGAAAGCTTTTCATACTCTGCTTCCAGTGCATTGATGGCATCTACGTTTTTGCGTAATTTTTTTAATAGTCGGTCGTTTCGGCTACCGAATACTTTTCTAAGGATGCTTGAAAACATTAGCTTGTTTATTCCACTACTTGTCGAGACGCCGCACGGTATAGCACAGCTGAATTAATACGTTAATGGCAATACTGTATGCGTATTGCCATGCGATTTCTAGAGCGTAAGCGTATTTGCTTACTTACCTGGCTGCTACCTTTTATTTTTTATAAACAAAAGGCAGAGGATCGATTTGCTTACCGTTTCTTATTACTTCGTAGTGAACATGAACACCTGTAGAACGCCCCGTGTTTCCCATTTGAGCAATAGGCTGACCTTTCGTCACCACATCACCCACTGAAACCTTTAGCGTATCGTTATGTCCGTAACGGGATACATACCCATCACCGTGATCAATTTCGACTAAATGGCCATACCCAAAGCGTTCACCTGCCCAGGTGACAATACCCGAGGCCGTTGCAATCACGTTATCACCTGCCTTACCGGCAAAGTCTAAACCTTTGTGCAATGCTGGTTCGCCTGTAAAAGGGTCGGCGCGCATACCATAATAAGAAGACAACCATCCCGACTCTATCGGACGACCAGATAATTGGCTCTGATCGTGGATATGGTGTCCCCGCACCAAACTTTCAAGCATAGAAAGCTGCTGAGACTTTACATCAAGAGATTGCTGTAACTTAGCAATGTCATCAAGTAAAGGGTCACCTTGGAGGTTGTCCGGTATCGATACGGGTACAAATGCGTCCAGGTCAGTCGCAGTCATACCTAATTCTGTTGCGATTTGCTTTCCTTTCTCGTCAAGCATAGACGCTTGTGCAGAAAGTTCTGCAACCCGAGTAAGTAAAGCATTTAATTTGTTGGCTGTCTGTTGCTTAAGCGCATCAACGTCTTGCTGAGTGGCTTTCACTTCTGATTGAGCAAGGCGCACCCGCGCGATGTCTTCAGACACAGATTCTGTGGAACGGCTAGAGACAAGCATAAAAATAGAAGACAGCACTGTGGCACTGACAAGAGTGCGTACACTGATACTGTGCCGATATCGCTTATTTTTGCCTGTTAGAGTTATTGTTAGCTTCATACCACAAATAAGGAGCTTGTTTACGTTTGCAGGAAAAGTATTGCTTTAAGTAATCTAGGTTACTTTTCGCTTTAATCTTTGCTGCAAAACGAATTATTAATATTGTTATACAGCTACTGTACCATTAATTAGACTAAATGCTAACTGTAAAAAAGCCGCCTAGAGGCGGCTTCCTTGCATTTTCTTGTTTTTCTACTATGCCAGCACTGGTTGCGCGTAGCGAATGGGTGCTTTTTCTTGGGAGTCATAGGTGACGTATTCCCAACATTCTTTCTGCGCAAGCACAGCATTTAGTAGTTTGTTGTTCAGCCCGTGCCCGGTTTTATAAGCACGCAGCTCGCCAATTAAACTGTGACCGCCTAAGTATAAGTCACCAATGGCGTCGAGTATTTTATGCTTAAGGAATTCATCATCGTAACGAAGCCCTTCTGGGTTAAGGACGCGGAACTCATCAAGTGCCACTGCATTTTCCATACTGCCGCCTAACGCCAGATTATTTGCGTTCATATATTCTAGGTCACGCATAAACCCAAAGGTTCTAGCGCGACTGACTTCGTTCACATACGAACATGAATCGAAATCCATGGTCATATGTTGGCGTGTCTGGCTAATAACGGGATGGTCAAAGTCGATAGCAAAATCCACTCTGAAGCCATCATAAGGCACAAGCTCAGCCCATTTATCTCCGTCTTCAACACGCACCGGCTTAGTGATACGGATAAAACGTTTAGGTGCATTTAGCTCTTCAATTCCTGCTGATTGCAGCAAGAACACAAATGGGCTGGCACTACCATCCATAATAGGCAACTCATTGCTATCCACTTCAACAATAATATTGTCGATACCTAAACCTGCTAAAGCCGACGCCAAATGCTCAACGGTTTGAATTGTCACGCCGTCTTCATTATTCAAACAGGTACACAGCATGGTATTACCCACAGCGTTTGCACGCGATGGAATATCAACATGAGGTTCAAGGTCTACACGCCGAAACACGATTCCCGTGTTCGCAGGCGCAGGCCGGAGAGTCATTGTGACCTTTTCCCCTTTATGAAGCCCAATTCCGGTTTCTTGAACCGGGTGCTTGATTGTACGTTGTCTAATCATCTGCTTTAGCTTTTACCTATCAAAAAAAGCGGTCGCGAATTATAGTGAGTTACCACTCACTTGTCAAAAACGATGCAATTTGGCTACAAACGCTTCCAAAGTTTACAAGGTTTTGCCCCCGCACAGGATTGTGAAACCCACAACCATATGCACAGGTTCACTCTGCCTTTATATACTGCAAATATTATAAATTCAAAAACTTAGCCTAAAATTTAATAAAAATTTACAGTTGTTAGCCTGATTCGTTATCAGTTACGACAACTAAACAGACTAAAAATTCATTTTTTCATAGAGAAAATGAATTAGTCAGCTTGTTTACGCAAAAACGCTGGAATATCGAGATACTCTAAATCGTTATCCGGTTGCGCACTGTCTTCTGCTTTAAGCGCTTGATTGCCTTCAGTGCCGCCCACCGCTGAACGTGGTTCTGCAGCGGTGCTGCTACCGTATTCTTTTGCCGGTGTAGTTAAACGAGAACCTTCAGAGCTCACAAGAGAGATGTCTGGTTTACGCTCAGCACCAATACCCGTAGCAACCACGGTCACGCGAAGTTCGTCAGTCATCTCCATATCGATAACTGTACCTACCACCACGGTGGCATTTTCAGACGCAAACGCTTTTACGGCATTACCGACCGTTTCAAATTCGTCGATGGCAAAATCTGGCCCTGCGGTGATATTCACTAAGATTCCACGCGCGCCTGATAAATCGATGTCTTCCAGTAGTGGGCTAGCAATCGCAGATTCAGCGGCTTCTTCAGCACGGTCTGGACCGCTCGCGGCGCCACTTCCCATCATTGCTTTACCCATTTCCGACATTACGGTACGTACGTCGGCAAAATCCACGTTAATTAAACCTGGACGCGTAATGAGCTCAGCAATACCTTGTACCGCGCCACGTAATACGTCATTTGCGGCACTAAAAGCTTGTAACAACGGCGTACCCGGGCCCATCACTTTAAGTAGTTTTTCGTTAGGGATAGTAATTAATGAATCAACGTTATTCGCTAATTCAACGATCCCCTGCTCTGCGAACGTGGTACGCTTTTTACCTTCAAATGGGAATGGCTTAGTGACAACGGCCACCGTTAAGATACCCATTTCACGTGCAATTTTTGCCACTTCTGGCGCTGCACCTGTTCCTGTACCACCGCCCATACCGGCTGTGATGAAAACCATGTCGGCACCATCTAAGGCTTGACGAATGGTTTCTCTGTCTTCTTGTGCTGCATCGCGACCAATATTAGGATCGGCACCTGCACCTAACCCTTTGGTTACGCTAGAACCAATTTGCAGTGTAACGTCAGCGCTTGAGCTGCGTAGTACCTGCGCATCGGTATTTACCGCGATGAATTCTACGCCTTCAATACTTTGTGAAACCATGTGTTCAACGGCATTACCACCACCGCCACCAACACCAATGACTTTTATTACGGCTTCTTCGCCGTGACTATCCATTAATTCGAACATACTTACTCTCCGGTTGTACGTCTTTTAACACTACACTAAAACATAGTCTATCGATTATCTGCATCCTGCATATCGTGATGTTTTAGCGTTAGCGCCCCCAAATAAATTAAAATTCGCCTTTAAACCAGCTTTGCACGCGATGAAATAAACTCTCACCGGTTTTCTGCTTACTGGACTTCTTATTATCTGATTGCACTTTGCCGTATTGCAGTAGCCCTACGACAGTGGCAAAACCTGCATCTTCAACGTATTCGGACAAGCCTTTTACGTTAATGGGTGTTCCTACCCTTACAGGCATCTGAAAGAGTTCCTCTGCAAACTCTACTGCGCCTTCCATTTTGGCGGTACCCCCGGTTAGCACAAGGCCGGCGGCAATTTGCTCTTCCAGTCCACTGGCACGAATTTCATCGTGAACCAGTTCAAACAGTTCTTGGTATCTTGGCTCAATCACTTCAGCAAGCGTATGTCGAGACATCACTCGAGCTGGGCGACCGCCTACACTTGGCACCTCAATACTGTCTTCCATGCTAACCATGTCTTTTAGCGCGCAAGCATAGTTAACCTTAATCTCTTCTGCGTTGCTAATTGGCGTTCTGAAGATTTTCGCTATGTCACTGGTAATTTGATTCCCTGCAACAGGGATAACCGCAGTGTGACGAATAGCGCCATCTGTGTAAATCACCATATCCATGGTGCCACCACCAATATCCACAACGCACACGCCAAGCTCACGTTCATCATCGGTGAGCACCGCGTAGCTCGATGCCAACGCTGAGAAAATTAATTGATCAGCGTTTAGCTCACATCGCTCAACGCATTTCACCATATTTTTCGCCATATCATCGGCACAGGTGATGATATGCGCATCGGCTTCCATTCGTACGCCTGACATGCCAATTGGGTTTTTAATTCCTTCTTGCACATCAATGGTAAACTCTTGAGGTAACACATGAAGTAATCTTCTTTCCGCTGCAATGGGCACACTTCGAGCGGCATGTATTACATTATCTACGTCTTCTTGTGTGACCTCTTGATTGTTAATGGGCACCATACCATTTTCATTCTGGCATTTTACGTGACGTCCCGAGATAGACATGAAAACTGAAGACACTCGGCAATCTGCCATTAACTCCATCTCGTTCACTGCACGTTGTACCGACTTAACCACCAAATTTAAGTCGTTAACGCCACCTTTATCCATGCCTTTTGCGGCATGGGTGCCTACGCCAACGATGCTGATTTGATCATCATCAAGCAATTCGCCCACCACAGCCTTTACTTGGCTGGTGCCGATATCTAAGCCTACAATCAAATTGCGTTCAGCAGGTTTTGACATGGTTTATTTAACTCTCTTCTTTTGTGGTGTTGTCACGTGGCGCTTTCCAACCCACGGCAACCCCAGTGTCATAGCGAAGGTCAACGTATTTCACTGCCTTCTCTTGTTGCGTCAATAACGGGTATACATCAATAAAACGCTGTAACCTGTCAATGAATTCTTGACGCCCTAAATTCAATTCAATGCCGTTTTTTAACTGAACCTGCCATGCAAATCGTTCACTTAACGACAGCTCTGCAATATCCATATTGGTGGTAGCCAATAACGCATGCATGGCGTTAAAGCCTTCCAGTGCGGTTTTTTCGCTACCGCCTGGCCCGTATAAACGGGGTAAAACCAGTGCTTTTCCTTCAGCGTTAAACGTATCGCCGTAAGGGTTAAGGAGCAAATCCTCATTCCATTTTGCCACTGGCTGCTGCTCAACCAAATAAATCTTTAAGGTGTTTGGCCATTTCTTACGAACAGACGCTCGATAAACCCAAGGCTGCGCTTCCACTAGCCTAAACACATCGTTTACATCAAGGGCAAAAAAGCTGCCCGGTTGCGCCTCTCGAATAAGGCGCTCTAGTTTGGTGATATCGATATATTGATAATCACCAGAAAAATCGATAACTTGCACTGGCATTTGCTGCTCATCTTGCAAATACTGATTGGCTTTAATCCCGCCAAATACCAATGCCGCAATAACAATACATAAAAAGGCAACGCCACCCCAAAGCGCGTGATTCGAACGGGTTTTGGCTGCGTTCTGTGTCACCCTGTTATGCTCCTGCCATGACAGTTACTTGTTCATCTTCCATGCTGGTTGCTAAAATCGCCATAACCAGCTCATCAAACGTTAATCCCGCCACTTTCGCGGCTTTGGGAACCAAACTTTTTTCTGTCATGCCGGGTACCGTGTTCGCTTCAAGCAAGTAAAACTGCCCTTGGCTGTCTTGCATGACATCGATACGCCCCCAGCCCGAACCTGAAATTCCGTCAAATGCACGGGTAGCTAATTCGGCTAACTGGGCTTCTTGATCTTGCGATAAACCACTTGGACAGAAATATTCCGTTGTGTCATCCTGATATTTCGCAGCGTAATCGTAAAACGTATGAGGGGTGGACATGCGAATAGACGGCAACGCCTGCCCCTGTATCACAGAAACAGTAAACTCTGGGCCGTCAATGTATTGCTCTAACAGAACCTGATTGTCATATTTGAATGCGTTCTGAATCGCAATATCGAGTTGTTTAGCGCTTGTCACTCTTGCCATGCCAATACTCGACCCTTCTCTGGCCGGTTTTACCATGACTTCATTCCCCAATTTATCCATTATAGCGCCGCACTTACCAGCTTCAAAGTGCCTTTTATCAGCAATTTCATATTTTGCGGTGGGCAGCCCCAAGCTTTGCCAAACTTGCTTAGTATGGATTTTATCCATCGCCAGTGCTGAGCCTAATACACGGCTGCCGGTATAGGGCACATTTAGCAGTTGTAATGCCCCCTGCATAGAGCCATCTTCTCCCCCCCGACCGTGCAGCATAATGAGTACGCGGTCTATTTGTTGGGTGAGTAAATCTGTCAATGGTTGGGCGGCGGGGTCGAAGGCCACCGCGTTTACACCTTGGCGCAACAAGGCATTTAGCACAGCGGTACCCGAACTTAGCGACACTTCACGCTCTGCTGAGTCGCCTCCAAACATGACGGCAACTTTGCCAAATACATCAGCAGCGATGGCGTTTTTTAATGAAAAGCTAGTCACCGGTTACCTTCCTTTTGCAATTCGCTAGGTTCCATTTCACAGCGCGCGAGCTGTTTGGCAATTTGACCGATGTTACCTGCGCCTTGTGTCATCACAATATCCCCGTCTTGCAGCATATTGGCAAGGATGCTCGGCAACGCGCCTTTGTCGCCCACATACACAGGCTCAATTTGACCGCGCTGACGAATGGAACGGCATAAAGACTTGCTGTCGGCTCCTTCAATGGGCTGTTCGCTGGCGGCGTATACATCAAGCAGCAGCAAGGCATCGACGCTTGAAAGCACGTCGACAAAGTCTTCATACAAATCGCGAGTTCGAGTGAACCTGTGTGGTTGGTACACCATCATTAGCCGCCGATCAGGCCAATTAGCCCGCGCGGCAGCAATGGTCGCTTTTACTTCCGTTGGGTGGTGGCCGTAGTCATCCACCAAACAGACCTCGCCTTTTGAAGTCGCAAAGCTGCCTAGTTGTTCAAACCGTCGCCCTATACCACCGAAGCTTGCCAATGCCTTCACAATAGCATGGTCATCAATACCTTCGTCTGTAGCCACGGCGATGGCCGCTAATGCATTAAGTACGTTGTGGTTGCCGGTAAGGTTAAGGGTAATATCCAAAGGCGCTTTATCTGGCCGATGAACGGTAAAGTTCGCCTTACCAAATGACAAACTGATATTGTCAGCACGAACATCATTGTGTGCATTAAACCCATAGGTGGTGATGTTACGCCCAATACGGGGGATAATTTCCTGAATATTGGCGTCATCGCCACAGACAATTGCATGACCATAAAAAGGTAAATTAGACAAAAACTCCACAAAGGTGTCTTTTACCTTTGAGAAATCTCCGCCATACGTGTCCATATGATCTGCTTCAATGTTAGTTACCACAGACACCATAGGCTGCAAATGGAGAAAAGACGCGTCGCTTTCGTCGGCTTCGGCAATAAGGTAACGGCTTTTACCTAACCTAGCATTTGTTCCGGCACTGTTTAACAGGCCGCCAATGACAAATGTGGGGTCGTAGTCTGCTTCAGCAAAAATTGTGGAAATTAAGCTTGTTGTGGTGGTTTTACCATGGGTTCCCGCTATCGCGATACCATGTCTAAAACGCATGAGCTCTGCCAACATTTCAGCACGACGAATAATAGGAATGCGCTGTTCTCGTGCCACGATAATTTCTGGATTTTGCTCGTTAATCGCACTCGACACGACGATTACGTCCATGCCCTCTACGTTTTCGGCTCTGTGACCAATTTTCACCTCAGCACCTAGTTCTGCTAGACGCTGAGTCATTGGCCCTTCTTGAATATCTGAACCCGCAATTTTATAGCCTTCGTTTAGTAGCACTTCAGCAATGCCACCCATTCCGGCGCCGCCAATTCCAATAAAAAAGATGTTGCTCACCCGACGCATTTGCGGGCTTTCAAATGGGGTTTTAAAAACCATTAGTCCCCTACTCCCACCACTGCTTTGCAGTGGCTAACGACTTCTTCAGTAGCATGGGTGTTCGCGCGTTCTCGCGCCAAATCACCCGTTTTTATGCAATCGAGGGGGTGGGTAGTCCACTGCCTGATTGCCTGCCCTAAATTTTGTTTTAATACAGACTGTCCAATCATTACGGCTGCATTATGCTTTACCAATGATTGGGCATTCTTCGTTTGATGATCGTCTACTGCATGTGGCAAAGGGACGAATATCGCTGCGCGACCTGCCGCAGCAACTTCCGCAACAGTCAGTGCGCCAGCACGACATACAATAAAGTCAGCCCATGTGTAGGCATCGGCCATATCGTCAATGAAGTCACTGACCTCGGCGTTTACGTCCCATTGTTGATATAGCCCCTTAACAGTAGCTTGGTTTCCTTTTCCGCATTGATGGCGGATGGCTAAATGAGATAACCCTTTCACCGCTTCTGGTACGGTTTCATTTAGAATTTGTGCGCCTAAACTGCCGCCAACCACAAGTAAGTTTAAAGGACGCGGTTCGCGATACTGTAACGGAGGTACAGCACTAATGGCTGCACGCACCGGATTTCCTACAGTATGCAGCTTTTCGGTAGGCACTGAAAATTGGTCTTTAGCATCATCAAAGCCAAGCAGTACCCGAGTGGCTAGCTTAGCGAGTAGTTTATTGGTCATACCCGCAGCTGCATTTTGCTCATGAATAATGAGGGGAATTCCAAGGCTTTTCGCGGCCACACCGCCCGGCCCACTCGCATACCCACCAAAACCAATCACTAATTCAGGTTGAATGCGCTTGATTATGCGCCGTGCCGAAAACAAACTTTTGATAAGCGCAACGCCACCGGTTAACTTGGCTTTCAGACCTTTCCCTCTTATTCCTTTCACAGGAATAAAATGAATGGGGAAGCCATGTTTGGGCACCACGTCAGCTTCCATTCGTTCTGCTGTGCCTAACCATTCTACATGCCAACCGGAACGGGCTAATGCTTCTGCGACAGCAAGGCCAGGGAATACATGACCACCGGTACCACCCGCCATAATGAGACAACGTCTATTCATTATCGGCCTCCTGCGCCACTCTCGCGAGTATGGCTTTAATACCTGCTTTACCTTCTTCTTCCGCGGTAGCAGGCTTTACCTTTTCAATTTTGGTGGCTGGCGTGGCGACCTCTTGTGTTTCGTTCACCTTGTCTGATGCGGTGGTTTCAGGTTTTACTTTCACTTTATTGCGCTTTCGCTCATTGCGATCGAGCGCTTGTACACCTTCTACGCGAAGCTCGAAATCGATTCGTAATAAAATGGCCACAGCCACTGACATAATAATAAGTGACGAGCCCCCGTAACTAACCAACGGTAGCGTGAGCCCTTTAGTGGGCAAAATACCTGCACTTGCACCAATATTCACTGCGGTTTGAAAGCTAAACCAAATGCCAATACTGTAGGCTAGATAACCCTCAAAAGGTCGCAACTTCTCTAGAGCTTTATTGCCAATTTGCAGTGCTTTAATCACCATGCACAAAATTAGACAAAGGACGGTTAGTACGCCAACAAAGCCTAACTCCTCTGCCAAAATTGCCATCACGAAATCGGTATGGGCTTCGGGCAAGAACTCTAGCTTTTGTAGGCTGTTACCCAGCCCTTGGCCAAACCAATTCCCCCTGCCATAAGCCATTAACGACTGGGTAAGCTGGTAGCCTGCACCAAAAGGATCGGCCCAAGGGTCTAAGAATGACGTTACCCGTTTTAAGCGATATTCTTCAAATACAATCAGTGCAACCACCGCCATTAGCCCAGCAAACACCAAGGCAAAGAACTGCCATAATCGGGCGCCCGCTAAGAACAATAAACCGATAGTGGTCGCAAACATCACCACCACAGTGCCTAAGTCGGGCTGAATAAGCAGTAACATAGCTAACACGAAAAATACCGCTAATGGCTTGATGAAGCCTTTTAGGTTTTCCGTGACTTCTTCATACCGGCGAACCAAATAACCGGCTAAATAGGCGAAGAAAAATAGCTTGGCTGGCTCGGCCGCCTGAATCGTAATAGGCCCTAGTGCTAACCAACGGGTACTTCCGTTTACCGTACGGCCCACTAGCAATACCGCAACCAACAATCCAATGGCGGCCAACAACAAGTAGGGGTTGCTCATGCGCCAAAATCGCATGGGCACTTGTAATACTGTCATGGCAGCAATGAGCGCACCCACGATATAAATACCGTGACGAATAGCAAAATAAAATGGATTGTCATGCAACCTGTCTGCAACAGGCATAGACGCCGACGTCACGATAATAATACCAATGCTCATCAGTGCCAGTGCAATCAACATTAAACTGGTGTCGTAAGGCTGCTGCGTACGATTTTCATCGTGACGGGCGGCGAATAACTCGCTTAACTTTGTTGGCGCATTAGCCGTTGAGATAGGAGCTTTACTCATGCTTGGCTCCTTTGTTTGACGGCCGAGGCAAAAACTTGCGCGCGGTGAATGTAGTTATCGAACATATCAAGGCTTGCACACGCCGGTGACAGTAACACCACATCGTTAGGCTTAGCATGGGAAAAAGCGTAATCTACGGCTTCGTCCATATCTTTTACTATCTGGGTTCGTTCAAACATGGCAGCAAACTGATGGGCGTCTTTGCCCATGGCGACAATATGGCTCACTTCGTTTTTTACAACATCAGCAAGCTGGTTAATATCGCCTCCTTTGGCATCGCCACCGGCAACAAGAATAATGTTACCTTCAGTCAAAGGTGCCAAACCTTGAAGCGCCGCAAGCGTTGCCCCTACGTTTGTGGCTTTAGAGTCATCAATCCAACGAACCCCATTAATGTTGGCAATTTCAACACAACGATGAGGCGCAGACTTAAAGGTGGTAACCGATTGCGCCGCGTCAATCAGATTAACATTCATGGTTGCCTGAAGCCCTTCACACAGTGCTAGGGAAGCCATCACATTGAGTACATTGTGAGTCCCTGCAAGCTGAATTTGGTTTGCATCAAGTAACGGTTCACCGTGCAAGGTAATGGCGTTATCTCTAAACCCAATGCCTTCTGATACATCAGACAACCCATAGTAGCTAAGTTTATTCACTGTGTTTTGAGGTGCGCAATGTTCTGTGTCACGCCACACTACAGCTGTGTTGCAGTGAAGAAATATACGTTGTTTAGCTTGCACGTAGTTTTCGAAGGTCTGGTGTCTATCTAAATGATCATCACTGATATTTAAAATAGTTGCCGCCTGCAGGGCTAAGCTTGAAGTTGTTTCAAGCTGAAAACTAGAGAGCTCTAACACAATAACATCATAGTCATTTGCTAATGTGTCTAGTACGGGTAAGCCCACATTGCCCGCAGCCACGGCCTTTAGCCCACAATGGTTGAGCATATGCGTCGTTAGCAAGGTCACGGTGGTTTTACCGTTTGAGCCGGTGATGCCAATAACGGGGGTTTCGTTTAACCGAGCAAATAGCTCTACGTCGCCAATAACTTCAACCCCAGCACGTTGCGCCAACTGCACCTGTTCAATCGCAGGAGACAACCCAGGGCTTAAAACCAAGACGTCAACACCATCAAAATAGGCGGCGGTTAGGCTACCTAGTGTCACTTCT
>CERD01088761.1_pt1 | contig 13762 bp, 13 predicted proteins | sample 530931 | NCBI WGS metagenome assembly CERD01 (sample SAMEA2621101, study PRJEB7988) | marine metagenome | isolation source: saline water (ENVO:00002010), including
TCCCCGCAACCCATTATCGAGAGGAAACCTAGCATGGCCTCAGAAACCCCCAACATGACCAAGACGGAAAAGAACCTGTGGAGCGCCATCGTCGGTGAAGCCTTGGCCTACCTGAAGTACAACGCTTATGCCCACCGCGCGCTGGAAGAAGGGCTTCCTGAGGTCGCCCAAGTCTTCCAGGAAGTCGCCGGCGCCGAGACGATTCACGGCCTCAACCACCTCCGGGTTTCCGGAGACATCGGGAGCACTCTGGAGAACCTGCGCACGGTCACCGAAGGCGAGTCCAAAGAGTTCAGCACCATGTATCCCCGGATGATTCGGGATGCTCAGGACGAAGGCCGCAAAGACGCCGCGGATTCTTTCTCCCTTGCCATGGAGCGGGAGCGGCATCATCTGGATGTGTTTACCCGGGCCTTGGACCAGTTGGAGGTCAGGCAGACCGTCGTCGTTGCCCAACCGGCGCCGGCGGAAGAGACCGTGGAAGGCCCTCAAAGCCGGGAGCAGACCCAGTTCGCTCCAGTGGCCGCAAATGACCTGGATACCTTCGTCAGCGCCGCCATCGAGCTGGACCGCGAGAGATGGCGGGTCGCCTCGCTGGGCCGGATCCGAGAGGTTGTCTTCGGTGCCCAAGACGGTATTCTCAGCACCGTCGCCTTGGTAACCTCAGTGGCCGTGGCTTTGGACAGTCAAACCGCTGTCCTGGTTGCCGGGCTTGCCGCCGCCGCCGCCGGAACGATCTCCATGGCCACCGGGGCGTATCTAGGATCCCGGGCCGAGCAGGACGTTCAGCGAGCGGAGATAGCCCGCGAGGCCCAAGAGATAGAGGAAAAGCCCGCCGAGGAATTGGCCGAATTGGTAGTCATATTTCAGCGGGAGGGAAGGACCTTCGAAGAAGCCCGCCGTATGGCCGACGAGATCGCCGAAGACAAGGAACTATGGCTGAGGACTTTGGTGGAGAAAGAACTGGGCATAAGCCCGGACGAAACGACCAATCCTATCAAGGACGCCGCCGCCATGGGCCTCTCGTTTCTGTTGGCCGCCTCGGTCCCCATCATCCCTCACGTCGTGCTAACCGGCACGGCGGCGATATCGGTCTCCGTCGCGGGTGCGCTGGTGGCCCTCTTCGTATTAGGAAGCCTCAAAGGCCGCCTGGTGCAGAAGTCGCCCATCCTACAAGGCTTGGAGATTTTGGGTATCGGCGCTGTCTCGGCAGCCATCGGCTTCGCCTTGGGAGACGGCATCCCCCGGCTGATTTCTTAGGGGACGGATTCGCAGATAATTGACGAGGTCGAATGCTGTAAATGAGGTTTCTAGAAAGGAAATCGCCTGGTAGTTCTATCTTGAACTCTCAGGCGAAATCGGATATCGTTTTCCTGCTAGTAGAATCCACAAACCATATTCCAAAAGCTATTGCAGTAGATTTTGGACCTATTCAGGGTGTGGTGCCTAATTAATTAGGCACACCCTAGTGGGCGTTGCTGTCAATGACCCTCTAGGGTTGGGAAGGTAACGAATGGGCGCTCTGAACGGCAACCAAATTAAAAACCTCGTCCGAGAAGGCCGCTTGGCGATACACCCCTTCGACGAGAATCTAGTGCAGCCTGCATCAATCGACCTCAGAATCGGACCAAAACTCCTCGCGAGCCCCCTTGGTCCTGAAGATCTGGGAAGGGAAATTACATTGAACGAAAAGACGCCTTCCTATGCTATCCAGACTGGACAGATGGTAGCCGTTATGTCGCGGGAACACATTACGATACCACTGGACTTGTGTAGCAATAGCTTCGGGATTCGTTCTGAGTTCGTTAGAAAGGGTCTCCAGTGCTTCGGTGGCCCTCACCTGGATCCGGGATGGAGAGGGCACCTAATCGTTAGTTTGCAAAACGTAGGCCCTGAGCCGATCAACATAGGGTATGACCAACCGTTCTTCACAGTAACGTTTGATCGTCTTGAAGAATCAGTTGAGCCGGGTCAAGGCTATGAAGGCAATCACCAGAACCAAGACGATTTCCCAGAGGACCAAAAGGTTTATATCTTGTCGGCGAGAACCACCAGTCTGGCAGAAATCCCGACGCTTCGAGAGAATCTTGCCCAACTTACAGTATTAATCGAGGAAGTGAGGGACAAACTACCCGATCCGGACGCCGGATTAGAGATTAATGATGAAATCTTAAAACGTCTTCACGATTCACTTGAGACTCCCGACGACTTATTATATTCGCCTGAGCAGATGCGCAGGCAATTGAATCTGTGATTATCCTTAGATGGCGCTTCGATATGATCCCAACTCGTTTGAGAAAGTGCCAATTTCAGAGCGAAGACGTTTCATTCGCAAACGTGAATGGCTATGGGCCAATAGGCAAAGATTGACCCACACTTTGCTCAGGTATGACCTTAATACCCTTCTTAAATGGGAATTCGGCGTTTACCGCATCCTATACACCTACGACAGCGATTCCGACGATTTGATTATCCGTCTTATAGCCCATCGCCGTGACGTTTATAAATTAGCCACTGGATTAGACGATTAGACTCCGCTTTCCTCGGTGTATTATTTCGTGGACGAGGTAACATATTGCCAAAAGGAAGCGTTGCTCCTGTTCGCGGAAGGGAATTCAACGTTTAGAGGTTCCACAAATCCGGGAGGAAGTTAGACGATGCCTCGGGGGTTCTGCCGGAAACTCGTCAGTGCACGCGTCCTAGAAATTTCCCCACCTCAACCAAGAATTCGGCGGGGTTATCCCCCTGGACCAGGTGTCCGGCGTTGGAGATTGTCACGGTGGTGCAGTCGGGTATCACCTGCTCCATCCGCTGCATGGTTTCATCGGCGAAAATGTCGCTCCGGTCTCCCCGCAGCACCAGCGTGGGGCAATCGATCTTTCCCACACAGTCCCACAACTGCTCCGAAGTCCATCCCGGCGGCCGGGCCCCGGGGGTTCGCATGACTTTGTCGTACTTCCAGGTCCATTTCCCGTCGGTGCGCTGGCGGATACTGTATTTCAGCGCGCCCAAAACTTGTTCCTGGCTGCGGCCGGTGTATTCTTGCACCCGTTGCACAAAGTCATCGAAGGAGTCGAGCTCGTCGGGCAACTCTTTGAATTGCTGGATCCGGTTAGAACCGGCGCGCTGGGTTTGCGGTCCAGTGTCAACGATCACCAACGCCTTCAAAGCCCCTGGATGGCGTGAGGCCCAAACGTAGGAGTTCCGGCCGCCCATGGAGTGTCCCATTAGCGTGAAACCGTCCAACGCTACTGCCTGCACAAAACCGTCGATATCCTTCTGTTGGGCTTCTATGGAGTAATCGCCGTCCCCCGCCCAGTCGCTATCGCCGTGGCCCCGTTGGTCCAAGACAATAAGATGAAATTGTTCGGAGAGGGCCAGGCTGACGAAGTCCCAGCTATGGGACTGCTGGCTATTGCCGTGGAGCATCAGGATGGAAGGGTTGGACGGGTCGCCCCATTCCAGGTAGTGGAAGTTCATCCCATCGATCTGAACCGACTTGTCAACCGGCTCATTCTCCTGGGAAAAAGATACTCCCATTCGTCTTGCCGCATCGTAAAGGGTCAGGCCCAGGGAATGAGACGCCATTAGGCAACCTCCCAACAAAAGTCACACTCATAATACCTTTCGTGTCAAGAATTTTATTTCCATTGGCGCGACGAGGGTGCTATTATAGAGCCTCCGGTCCATGCGCCCCCGTCCAAGGGGTGGAGGCACAACGACCGCCATATTGGACCCGAATAGGAGAAGCAACCGCTATGACCACCGAGTCAATCAGTCTGGAGTTATCCCCCAGGGAGGTTCTGGGCAAAAAAGTAAAGCGGTTGCGCCGCCAAGGTGTGATTCCAGTACACCTGTACGGACCGGGAGTAGATCCTCAACCACTGCAGTGCGCGACCACCAAGCTGGTCGACGTACTGGTTAGGGCCGGGGGAAATACGGCGGTTACGGTCACCGTTCAGGGTGGCCGGGAGACCCATCTGGCGTTTGCTAGGGAGATACAGTGGAGCCCCAGGCGCGATGACATCCTCCATGTCGATTTCCTGGCGGTGGATGCGTCTCGGCCAGTCTCGGCCCAGGTGCCCATCACCTTGATCGGAGATTCGCCGGGCGCTCGAACGGCCGGCGGCACGGTGATGCAGCAACTCCGCGATCTGAACGTGGAAGCATTGCCGCTGGAAGTTCCTAGAGAACTTGAATTGGACCTGTCAATGTTGACCGAACCGGACGGAGTGCTCCGGGCCGCCGACATAGTGATACCCGGCAACGTGACTCTTTTGACCGATCCTGAGGACGTGGTAGTAAGAATCGAGGTCCTCCGAGCGGTGGAGGAAGAGGTCTTTACCGAAGAAGGCGCGGAAGCCTCCACGGAATCCGAGGACGAACCCGGGGCCGAATAATAGCTTCGATCAATAACCACGCAATCAACCACGGTTCGGAGGCCGCTCCATGTACCTGGTTTACCTTGGCGAATCCGGCAATACCGGCGTAAGTGTCGCCGACTCCAATCAGCCGCACCACGTCCATGTTGGACTGCTGATTCACGAGTCTCAATCTATATCCATCAACGGTGAGTTCAACGCCCTCTGCCGGCGTCACTTCGGGCGGCCCCTTGGCGAGGCCGGTACCCCCAAGGAACTTCGCCCCAGCGAGATTTACCAGGGGCGTGGCGCCTTTGTTTCCTGGCCGGTCGAGAAAAGACACGAGCTTATTCAGGACTGTCTGAGCATCCTGATCCGGCGGGAAACCCCGCTGATCGCCGCCTATGTCGACAAGGAAGCCTTCGCCAAGTCGCGCAGTAATGGGGACGACCCCAACATGGTGTGGGAAAATCCCTCGGAGATCACCATGGGCCGGTTCCTTTTCGCCCTGAATATGTTCGTCGACGAACTGAACATGTCCGGTTTGGACAGCGACCAGTTGATGGAGTCCCAATGGCCCGTTGCCGACTTTGCCATGGTAGTGGCCGGTGACGGCAGGTCCGTGGAACCCCGGTTCATGACCCAGTTCCTCAAATCCGACGATGGCATGGATTCCACGGCCGTGTTGGCCAACTTCTGCTACGTTGGCTCGGAACACTCGGTGGGCACGCAACTGGCCAATATGTGCGCCTATTTCGCCCGCCGTTGGCTCCAAAACCCGTCGTCGCCCCAGCCCTACTTCGAAGCGCTTAGGGACGGTAAGGTAGTCCAGGTCGTCTACAACGTGCAGATGTAGCCATCCCGAATCTCCGGATGGCGCCTTTTACCCCTTTCCGGTCACCAACCTTCGGAGCCAGGCGCTCAACAGGTCCACGGCAATCACCAAAATCAGGTACCACATGATTAGCAACGCCAGGTCGGTGTAGTGGAAGTAGCTTAGGCTCAAACGAAACTCCCGGCCCAGCCCCCCGGCGCTGACGAAGCCCACCACCACGGTGGTCCGTATGATTACCTCCCATCGGTAAAGCAGGTAGGTGAGGAAGTGCGGGAGGGCTTGGGGAAAGATGCTGTAGATCAGCATCTGAAGGTTGCTGGCGCCGGCGGACCGAAGCGCCTTGGCGGGACCGGGGTCCAGGTTTTCCACCACTTCCGCCGAAAGGCGTCCCACCACCCCGTAGTTATGCACCGCCAGGGCCACGGCCCCCGGCAAGATGCCCGGCGATAGAAAAAAGACGATCACCATGGCCCACACCAGTTCCGGGACTGCCCGTGTCAGGGTGAAGGCCAGGCGCACTCCATGGTAGAAAAGGGTCCCCAACCGGGATGGCGCGCCGCCCAAGTCGCCGTTGCTGACGTTGCGGGCCCCGGACAAGAATGTCGGCAGCACGGCGACGCCGGTCAGAACGATTGCCAGAACGCTCATCGCCAGAGTATCCAGGGCAAGTCTCCCCGTGACCAGCCAGCGGTCAACTTCCAAATAGGCAGGCCGGGTTGGCGAGTCAACGCCGATCAACTGCCGGGAAAAATTGCCCGCGTTGCTCCAAGTCTTGGGCGAAACTAAGTCGGCCGCTCCACTATCGGTAGCCGCCAGGATGTAACCCCAGGACACCAACGCCAGCACAACGAACCCATACAGGGAGGCGCGGGCAAAGGTCATCGGGCGCCGTCGGCCTCGGAAGAGGCGCAACGCTGGGGCGTGTCCTATCAAGACACCAAACTCCGCCGCACCCGGCTGCTCCACATATCGACCAACACCACCATCCCCACCATGAACAACAGCAGCGTCCACACCTGGTCGAACAGCAGGTCGTGCAGGGATAGCTGTATCTCATAGCCCAGACCCCGTATGCCGACAAAGCTCATGATCGCCGCCGACCGGATGGCGCACTCCAAGCGGTAAAAGGTGTAGCCCAGCATATCTGGCAAGGCCATTGGCAGCCGTCCGTACAGAAGCACCCGGAAGGGGGAGGCCCCGGACGCCCGGAGGGCGCGCAACGGTCCCTCCGGCACTTGGTTAAACAACTCCCCGTAGATCCGGCCCAGGATTCCGCTGTAGGGCAAGGCTAAGGCCAGGATCACTGTCAAAGACGACAACCCAAAAGCGGCGACGAACAGCACCGCCCAAACCAGCTCATGTATCGAGCGCATGGCCGCCAGAATCAACCGCACCGCCACCGCCAGTCCCAAGCCCGTTCGGATCGAACCAGACACGGACCCAGAGGCGATCACACCCAAAGGAAATCCAATGAGCACCGCCAGAGTGATTCCCGCCACGGCGTAAGCCAGGGTTTGCCAACTGGCGGACAGAGCCAGCCCAAGAAACCCGGGAGACAGCTCAGGAGGAAAGAGAGAGGCGAGAAAATCCAAGAATGCGGCAAGTCCGCCGGTGTGGATTATCGGCCCGCGCCAATCGACGGTGGATAGGCTCCACAGAAAGACCCCGGCCAGCAACAGGGTCAACAGCCGGCGGCTTTCCAGGAGTTTCAGTTCCCGCCCCCCCAAACAGCCGCTTCCGATTGGTCCAGATCGTAGAGCCGTTCAAATACACGGTCCGTTACCTCCGCCGCCGGAATGTCGAACTCCAGGTGTCCTTCCCGCAGGCCGATGACCCGGGTAAAGTGTTTGCGCATCAAGCGGGGCGAATGGATACTGGCGACAAGGGCCCTGCCGGAGCCGCCGGCCAAAGCGGTCAAGATCTCCAGCATGTCATCGGCCCGGACTGGGTCCAAGGAAGAAACCGGCTCATCCGCCAGGATAACGCGAGACCCCTGGACCATCAGCCGGGCGATGGCCACCCGCTGCTGTTCGCCCCCGGAAAGGTGGGACGTTCGCTCGTGAATCTTATCGGCGATACCCATCTGGGCCAGGGCTTCTTCCGCCACTTGGAGGTCTTGGGGCCAAACTAGGGAAATCATCGATCGGAACAAGCTCCATTGGCCCAACCGCCCAGCCAGCACGTTGTGCAGCACCGGCAGATGTGGCACTAGGTCGTATTGCTGGTGTATCAGGCCCACCAGGCCTGCTTTCTCTTTACCCGGCCGCTGGCGCGCAAGGTTTTGTCCCGCCAGGAGCAGCTCCCCGGCGTCGGGCTGGATGATGCCGGCCAGCAGGTACAGTAGGGTGGTCTTGCCGCTACCGCTGGGACCAGCCAAGGCCACCCGCTCCCCTTGGGATATCGTCATATTCAGCGGAGCCAGGGCCTCCACCCGGCCAAAACTCTTGGAGATTCCGGTGGCCACTAACAGGTGATCCGAATCAGATTTATTCATGCTCATCGGACGATTCCTAGATCTCTCGCCACCGCCTCGATCTCCCCGTAGTTGGCGTTGCTGCTCTCGATAAATCGCTGGGTGTTGAATAGGTCCAAGATCTCGACATGCTCTTGCGGGTTCAGCGCCAGAAGGGCGACGCGAAGCTTATTGGCAAACCCTTCTCCGTAGATCCGTTCCAACTCCGCACTAACCGTCCAGCTGTAATCAAAATATTCCGGCGTCGTATAGAAAACCCGAACTTTACCGGCGTCAACCTTCCCGTCCCGAACCGCCCGGTCCCAAACATCTTCGTTCAGAACTCCCACGTCGAACGAGCCGCTGGATACCAGGTGCCAGGTCAGGTCGTGGGAGCCTGAGAAGTTGGGTAGGGACCGGAAATCCCGATCCGGGTCTATCCCCGCCTGGGTCAGGAAATGCCGGGGCATCAAGTGCCCGGAGGTGGAGCTTTCGCTGCCGAAAGTAATGGTCAACTCTTTAGCCTGCTCTTTAAGGCCGGTCAACGAGTCTATGGACAGCCCGGAGCGGACGATGAACTTGGAGTGGAACCGGGCGTCGTTTTCCCTTTGGGCGATAACACGAGCTCCAGGGTTTTGCAGCCGCGCCTGCACCCCGGTCAATCCACCGAAGAAGGCCAGGTCAATCTCGCCCTGGGTAAATGCCGTGACTACCGCGGCATAGTCCACGCTGGGGGTGTACTCAACCGGCACCCCCAGTTGCCGTGATAAGTAATCCGAAAATACCTGATACCTTCGCGCCAGGCGAGACGTATCTTGGTCGGGGATGCCACCGACTTTCAAAACCAACTGTTCCTGATTTCCGGAGCAGGCCGTAGCCGCCAGAGCTAGCAGGAAAAAGGACACCAAAGTAGCTCTAAAATATCGTCTGGATATGAGCAACAATTACCTTCTGTCGACTTTGCTTGGGAAAACCACGTGGAATACCAAAGACGGATCCCAGGAGTATTGTGGTAGTCCAACGGCTTACCTGGGGGCAAGGACGGCAGCAGATCGCGGCGAAAGAAGCAGTAGCTTGGTTAGACGAAACGCGCCCGGTGGGACCGCTGAACGGTCCAGGCCCCACAGGTCTGGACTCACGTAAAGCCGGCGCCAGGCGGTATAGATACGTTGACGGGGTTGGTTGCCATATAAAGAATCCTAATGGCGGCTATAAATATTGTCAATTCATGAGCCTCACCTTTGCAGCGGCCCGCCCTGTCCATCCCTTGATTCCCCCACGTCCTATCGCCTCCGCCGGGCACGCTTTACAACGCCTTTGCGGGAGACTACAATCGGCTTTGGGGTGAGAGTGCCGCACCGGCCTTCTCTCCCACATTGTTTTTCCCCTTTAGCCGGAGGAAGCAATCATGGCACAGCCCAGCTACTTGTCTCGGGAAGGGCTGGAAAACCTCAAGTCCGAGCTGCAACACCTTCGGACCGTGCGCCGCCATGACATCGCCAAGCGGATCCAGCAATCTCGCGAGAGGGGCGGCACCGTCAGCAACGCCGAATACGAGGAGGCGAAGAACGAGCTGGCCTTCACCGAAGGGCGCATCCTTACCCTAGACAACATGATTAACAATGCCGTCATCATCGAAGAAAACCAGGGCGGCCGGGACACGGTTGAGGTCGGGAGCACCATCGGCGTAAAGGACCAAGAAGGGCGGTCTTTCAGATACACCATCGTAGGCAGCGCCGAAGCCGATCCCTCCCAAGGAAAGATTTCCAACGTCTCTCACATCGGACAGGGACTGTTGGGCAAACGGGTCGGCGAAGTAGCCGAGGTCAACGTCCCGTCGGGCGAAATCAGACTCGAAGTTTTGGCAATTGAATAATCCCCAAATAGCCTCCAACTATTAACATGCCCGACCGAGAAGAAGGCCTGCTGGCCAGCCGATACAGCAAACTCGACCACCTCCGCCAGAGCGGAATCGACCCTTACCCGCCACGTTTCGTCCGGACCTGCGACAACGCCGCCGCTACCGCCATGTTCGAAGCCGTGGAGAGCGGTGACCCGCCCGAATCAGCCACCACCAGCGTCTCCTTGGGCGGTCGAATCATGTCCATGCGCGTCATGGGACGGGCGGCCTTTCTGGATCTGAGGGACGGTTCCGGCACTATCCAAGCATTACTCAGGCAGAACGTGCTGGGCGAAGCCTACGAACTGCTCAAGGACCTGGACCTGGGCGACCACTTGGGGGTATCCGGTCCGGTCATACGCACGCGAACCGGCCAGATCACCATCGAGGCCCACCAACTAACCATAACCTCCAAGGGCATGCGGCCGCTTCCGGAGAAATTCCACGGCTTGAGGGACGTGGAAACCAGGTACCGGCAGCGGTACCTGGACCTGATTGCTAATCCCGAAGTCATGCCCGTCTTCGCCATCCGCAGCCGGATCATCGAGCGAATCAGGGCTTTCTTCCAGAGCCAAGGGTTTCTGGAAGTTGACACGCCTATTCTGGTGCCGGTGGCGGGAGGCGCCCACGCCCGCCCCTTCATCACCCACCACAACACTCTGGACCAACAGCTTTACCTGCGCATCGCCACCGAGCTATATCTGAAACGTCTGATCATCGGTGGGTTCGACCGGGTATTTGAGATTGGCCGCGTCTTTCGCAACGAGGGCATCGACCAAGACCACAATCCGGAATTCACCCTGCTGGAGAGCTACCAGGCCTACGCCGACTACAACGATGTTATGGCTATGGTTGAATCCCTGGTTTCCACCGTTGCGTTGGAGGTCTTGGGCACCAACCAGGTCCAATACGGAGACCATCTGATAGACTTCACGCCCCCTTGGAAGCGGGTCGATTTTAGGCAAGAGTTAAAGGACCGAAGCGGCATCGACATTGATGCCTATACCGATGACGAGTCTCTTAAACAGCGGGCCGCCGAACTGGGCTTGGATATTGAACCCAAGGACAGCCGCGGAAAGGTAATCGACAAGCTATTCTCGACCTTTGTAGAACCCCATCTGGTGCAACCCACTTTTATGCTGGACTACCCAGAGGTCATGTCTCCATTGGCCAAAGCCAAGCCAGGGACTCCCGGCTACGTGGAGCGGTTCGAGGGCTTTGCCGCCGGCATGGAGATTGCCAACTCATATACCGAGCTGAACGACCCGCAGGTACAGCGGGACCGATTCGAGCATCAAGAATCGCTTCGGCTCTTATTAGGCGATGATGAAACAGACCGCTTAGACGACGACTTCCTCCTGGCCCTGGAGTACGGCATGCCTCCCACCGGCGGCCTGGGCATAGGCATCGACCGTCTGGTGATGCTGATGGCCGGCCAAACGTCCATCAGAGACGTGGTGCTGTTCCCTCAGATGCGCACAGCGCAATCTGGACAAGAGGATGATTCCGAATGATCCCCGGTAAGACTGATGAAGGTTGGCGTTTCCCCCTCGCCCCTGTCCCCTCTCCCTCAGGGAGAGGCGTGGCCGCAGGCCGGGGTGAGGGCAGGCCCCGGCCAAACTAATATGCTATCCATCGAACTGATACGCCGAGACCCTGACTTCGTAAAGAGCGCCCTGGAATCCAGAGGCGAGGAAGACCCTTTGGGCGAGCTTTTGACGTTGGACACCAACCGGCGGCAGGCCATCACCGAAGCTGACGAGCTGAGGGCGCGGCGTAACCAGGTTAGCCGCCAAGTGGGCCAGGCTCGTGGCGCCGGTCAGGAACCTCCGCCGGACGTCGTTGCCGAGATGCGCCAAGTCGGGGATCAGATCAGCCGGCTTGAGCAGGATGCGGGCGTGCTTGAGGAGCAGATCAGTTCCATCTTGATGCGCCTGCCCAACATCCCCCTTCCCGACGTTCCCAAAGGGCTGGATGAAGAGTCCAACGTGATCATCCGCCAATGGGGCGAGCCTGCTACTCTGGATTTCACGCCGGTGCCCCACTGGGAGTTGGGCGAGCGGTTGGGGCTTATCGACTTCGAGCGGGGAGTGAAGATTTCCGGCAGCCGCTTCTACACCATGTTCGGTGCCGGCGCCAAGCTGGAGCGCTCCCTCATCGCCTGGATGCTGGACCTGCACACCCGGCAGCACGGCTATACCGAGGTCATGCTTCCCGCATTGGTCAAGCGGGAGGTGATGGAGGGGGCGGGCAATCTTCCCAAGTTCAGCGATTTCTTGTACCACGACGAGGAAGCCGGCCTGTGGATGATTCCCACCGCCGAGGTCCCCATCACCAATCTCTACCGGGACGAGATCATCCCGCCGGATAGCCTGCCCCTCCGCTACGTGGCCCAAACCCCTTGCTTCCGCAACGAGCAGGCGGCCGCCGGCCGGGATACCCGGGGTATCAAGCGGGTGCACCAGTTCAACAAGGTGGAGATGTACAAGTTCGTCACCCCGGAAACCTCTGAAGATGAACTGGAAACGCTGCTCGCCGACGCCGAGGACGTGTGTCAGAAACTGGAATTGCCTTACCGGGTATTGCAACTCTGCACCGGGGACATCGGGTTCCAATCCGCCAAAACCTATGACATAGAGGTGTGGTCCGCCGGCTGCCAGGAGTGGCTGGAGGTCAGTTCTTGCTCCAATTGCACCGACTTCCAAGCTCGGCGAGCCAACATTCGCTACCGGCCCGCCCAGGGTGACCGTCCCCAACTGCCCCATACCATAAACGGCTCCGGGCTGGCGCTGCCCCGGGTGGTGATTGCCATATTGGAGAATTACCAACAGGCCGATGGCACTATCGTGATTCCCGAGGTCCTCCGGCCCTACACCGGCTTCGACACTATCCCGGCCCAGTAGTCAAAACAACCCGGGGGAGGAACAAAATGTCCGGTATCTGGCCCGGAGACACTCAATGCGTAGTGATGTTAGGGTTCGACATCGACGGCGTCTCCTCATGGTTGAACCGAGACCCCAATTTCGCCCAGCTACCCAGCCTCATGTCCATGGCCGAATACGGGCCCAGCGTCGCAACCCCCCGTATCCTGGATATGCTGGACAGCCACTCCATCAAGGCCAGCTTCTACGTGCCGGGCTATGTCGCCGAGACCCACGTTGAGATGGTCAAGGAAATAGCCCGCCGGGGCCATGAGATTGCCCACCACGGCTACATGCACGAGCCACCAGCAACTCTAACGCCGGAGAAGGAAGAGGAGGTGCTGCACCAGGGTATCTCCATCCTTGGCGATATCACCGGAGAAATCCCCCGCGGCTATCGGTCCCCCAGTTGGGAGTTGAGCGAGCGGTCGGTGGACCTACTGGCCTCCCACGGCTTCCTGTACGACAGCAGTCTGATGGGCGACGACGCGCCCTACATGCTCAACTCCGACACTCCCCAAAGCCTGGTCGAGATTCCCATCCATTGGCTCCTGGACGACGCCCCCAACTTCGTCTACGCGCCGGCGGCGGGGCGGCTGGGGCCCATGCGCAACCCAGAGGAAGTCTACGGAACTTGGGCCGCCGAGTTTGAGGGACTATATCACTATGGCCGAGCCTTCACCCTGACCATGCACCCCCAATACATCGGCCGTCCCGGACGCCTGCGCATGCTAGAGCGGTTGATTAGCCACATCCGCACCTTTCCCTACGTGGAGTTCATGCGCGCCATCGACGTGGCGAAGATGTGGTTGACTCCCTAGAATCAAATACCATTCTCATCTTAATGTCCTGCCCGTCAACGGCTACCCGGTCAACCAGCAGTTTGACCACCTCTGCCCGCTCTGCATCGCTTAGTGTATCCAATCGGACCGCGATATGCTGGGCAGCGTCCATCCAACCGTGGACGGCTTCCAACGCCTCGGTGGCGCCAGCTGCTTCTATTTCCAACTTCTCGAACTCATCCTGAAAATATTCAATCCGCTCGTTGACTCCCTTCATTCGGACGTCTAACTCGCTGTCGGTGATGTATCCCCGCTGATGCTGTAATAGCGTCCGCCCTCGTTCGTCTTCCATCCGGGACAGCCGCTCCCGAGCCTTGACGACGTTCTCCAGCGTCCCTCCGCTCTCCAGGTCGCTCTGCCGAGCGGCTAGCAAGGTTTTTACTTGCTCCGGGCGGGATATAAAGTCCGATACTGCGTTCCATACCAACGTCTCGATGGACCGGGCGTACAT
>CERD01003930.1_pt1 | contig 13660 bp, 10 predicted proteins | sample 530931 | NCBI WGS metagenome assembly CERD01 (sample SAMEA2621101, study PRJEB7988) | marine metagenome | isolation source: saline water (ENVO:00002010), including
CTCCGCCAATACCACGGCGGTGGCGCCGAAGGTGTCGGTTTCCAGAATGTCCGCCCCGGCGTCCAAGTAGCTCTGGTGTATCCCGGCGACCAGGTCCGGCCGTGTTATAACCAAGTACTCATTACAGCCTTCGAACTCGGGGCCGCCGAAGTCCTCGGGTCCCAGGTTAAGAGCCTGGATCGCGGTTCCTACCGCGCCGTCGATCACCAGAATGCGCTCAACGAGCAACGATTTCAGTTTATCTATGCGGGGCATACCGTCCAATTATTCCAATCGAAGTTAGGCGATTCGTAATGAATTGTAACACAATCACCCGCCGAACCAGTTAGCCAGTTCGGTGCTGTTACGCTCCAGCCACTTGATATTCAGGCGCATGCGTTCCAGAGATTGCCGGATGGTTCTCTCCGCCGCCGCCACCGGATGTTCCTGGAAAAACTTTTCCACGTCCGCCAGGTTTTCCTCGTCGGTGAAGTGGCCGCTAACGGAAACCAGGCGCATCAACCCAAATCCGCCGCCGCCGTACCGCCGGTCGAACTCCGGCCAATTGTCCTTAACGAACTTCCAGGCCAGGTCCCGGCCTTTAAGGTTAGCCGCCACGCCGGTCACCATGGTGATCGTGTCCTGAGACCTAACGTCGTTGGAGATTGAACGCTCCAGAGTTTCTTGAAGGAGCTCCGGTTGGTTGAAACGGGTCAGGGCCATGAGCAGCCTGATCTTTTCCTCTTGAAGAGTGGCGTTTCTTTCCAGCTCCAATAGTTGATCGTAGGTCGTCCGGTCTCCGGTCTGGCCGGCCAAGCTGAACGCCACGCCGCGCAGGTCCGGGTGCAATGACTCGGGCTCCTCCAGGTATCTGAGGAACCGGTCCTTCGCCTGGGCCAGAACCTCCGTGTCGCCGTAATTGCCCGCCTGGCTGAGAACGGTGCTGCGCAACAAAGCGTCCATGTGGCCTTCGCCGGGACGCGGGTCCCACCCCGACCGGTTCGCCGCCGGACGGAAAAGGTCCTGTCCGAATCCCTGGAATGCTCCGTATATCGGCTCGTTGTACAGCAGTACTTCCACGTCCCTTAGATTGCTGGCCAGATCGGCCCACACCGAGGCGTCGTTCTCGTTGGTGTAAGCGTAGGCCATGGACAGGAACTGGGTAACCGGCAGCAAACCCGCCCGGGAAAGAGCGTAAGCATCGTTCTGAATCCCTAGCCGGTCGGTGGCTGACAGTTCTAGCGACTGAATCGCCGGTACCAACTTTTCCCAGCCCTCCGCGGAATAATTGACCCGGAAGAAGCCGGTTTGGCCGGGGTTAATCTTGAACCACGGGTCCCCGGCGGCTGTTCCAGCGGCGGGAACCCTTATGCTTGCCTGGCGTCCATCCATTACGGTGGAGGTTGGCTCTCCGCCTCCCGATGAAACCGCCACGGGTACCCGCCACACTTCGGGCTCCTGTTCGTCACCATCAAGAAGCCGGTCATAGACGAAGCGTTCCTGGTGCAGAGTTAGCTCCAGATCTTCCGAAGTTCGGTTGGATTCAATTCGCAGCACCGGATACCCCATCTGATTGGTCCAAGAGTTCATGATGGAGGTAACCGGCTGGCCTGACGCCGCTTCCAGGGCCGACCACAGGTCCGCAGTGCGGGCGTTCCCGTATTGATGGGCCGAAAGATACTGGGAAAGGCCCTGGCGGAACACTTCGGGGCCTAAGAACTGTTCGAGCATCCGGATCACCGAGGCGCCCTTGGAATAGCTGATGGCGTCGAAGAGTTGGCTGACTTCCGCCGGATCCTTCACTTCTTGCTCGATGGGATGGGAGTTTTTCAACCCGTCCAGGCTTAGTGCCCGGGTTGTGTCCATGTTCACGAACTGGGTCCACATCTGCCACTCGGGGAACAGCCAGTCGACGGCTTTCGTCCCCATCCAGGAGGCAAAGCTTTCGTTAAGCCACAGGTCGTCCCACCATTCCATGGTTACCAAGTCGCCGAACCACATGTGGGCCATCTCGTGGGCGACGACTTCGGCCACCCGCTGCCGGGTGCCGGCCGACGAGTTTTCCGCATCGACCAACAGGGCGGTTTCCCGGTAGGTAATCGCTCCCCAATTCTCCATGGCGCCGGCGGCGAAGTCGGGGATGGCGATGTGGTCAAGTTTCTCTAAAGGATAGGGAATGCCGAAGTAGTCGTTGAAGAAGCCTAGTAGTTTCACTGAGGTGTCCAGAGCGAACCGGCCCTGCTCCTCTTTGCCCCGGGTGGTGTAGATACCGACGTTGGTACGCTCGTTGGCTTGCTGATGGATGGCCACCAGGTCTCCTATCACGAAGGCCAGCAGATAGGTTGACATAACGGGGGTTTCGCCGAATCGGAGGGACATTAACCCTCCGTCAACCGCCACCTCTTCCACCACTGGATTGTTGGAGACGGCGACCAGGTCGGACGGGATCACCAGCGTAAGATCGAAACTCGCTTTATGGGCGGGCTCGTCCCAGCAGGGGAAGGCCCGGCGGGCGTCGGTGGCCTCAAACTGGGTCGTCGCCAGGTAACGGGTTTCGCCATCAGGAGCGGTGTATTCGCTGCGATAGAACCCGTGCAGCTTGTCGTTCAGCTCGCCGGTGAACGATATTTCTAGACTGGCGTCTCCTGCAGGAATCGGTTCGGCAAAGGTTAGCGTCGCGGTTTGCCGGGACTCGTCCAAAGCAATGTTGGTAGCATCGGACGACCCGCCGTTGCGTCGGAGGACAGCGGAGGCAATCTCCAGGTCCGCCGCGTTCAAGACTATCTCAACGGTGGATTCAACCACCTCGACATCTACGGTTTCTTCGCCCTGGAAGGTGAAATTGCTAAAGTCGGGCTGTAGTCGCAACCGGTATTTTTTGGGACGTACCGTCGTTGGGAGCACGATTGCCTCGGACGAGGGCATGTTCTGTTTCCTCCATCTAAGGTGTAGGGATTGGCGGTTAAATCCGGGAATCTTGTTTCGTCATTGGCCTGACAGATCTCCGGAGGCAACTGCCAGTTTATCATCAAACCTGTCCTTCTACACCAAGTCATTTGCTACAAGGCCGCTCCCCGCCGCCGTCCCAAGCCCAAAAGCGGTGCTATAATGAGTCGCCAAGGAATCGAGGCCACAAAGACCGGGAAACGCGGAGTTACGGCCTTGCTTCCGTGCCCTCCGTGTCTCTGTGGCTAATTTTAAGGTAAGGACCCGATATGCCTCCCAAAACCATGTTCGAGAAAATCTGGGATGCCCACGTGGTGCATGACGAGCCAGAGCAGGCCAGCATCATATATATAGACCTGCATCTGGTGCATGAAGTGACCTCGGCCCAAGCGTTCGCCGGCCTGCGCATGGCTGGGCGCAAAGTACGCCGCACCGATCTGACCATTGCCACTGCCGATCACAATACGCCTACCTGGGACTTGTCCCTGCCGGTCACCGATGAGACATCCAAGAAGCAACTGGAAGCCCTGTCCGCCAACTGCGAGGAGTTCGGGGTTACCCTATACGACCGGTTCGACCCGCTCCAGGGCATCGTTCACATAATCGGTCCGGACCTGGGATATACCCAACCGGGGAAGACTGTTGTTTGCGGCGACAGCCACACCTCCACCCACGGGGCCTTGGGGGCTTTGGCCATAGGCATCGGCACGACTGAAGTGGAGCACGTGCTGGCTACCCAAACGTTGCGCCAATTTAAGCCAAAGACCATGGAAGTCCGGGTCAACGGGCCGCTGCCCTTCGGCGTCAGCCCCAAGGACCTGATCCTGAACATCATCGGCCAGATCGGGATTCAGGGTGGTGTTGGCCACGTCATCGAGTACACCGGCGAGGCGATACGTTCCATGTCCATGGATGGGCGCATGACGGTGTGCAACATGAGTATCGAGGGTGGCGCTCGGGCCGGGATGATTGCCCCCGACGACACCACTTTCGAGTATCTGCGGGGGAGAAGATTCGCGCCTCAAGGGGCCGATTTCGACGCCGCCGTCGAGAAGTGGCGGACTTTGGCTACAGACCCTGGAGCAACCTATGACACGGTCGTGGAGATCGACGCCTCCCAGTTGACCCCGGTAGTGACTTGGGGGACCAATCCGGGCATGGTGGCGCCGGTTACCGGAGAGGTTCCCGACCCGGCCTCCTTCGCTCAGCCGGAAGACCAAGAGTCAGCCGAGAGGGCGTTGAGCTACATGGGCTTGGAGCCCCACACCCCGATTCAAGACATCAAGATCGACCGGGTGTTCATTGGCGCATGCACCAACGCCCGTATTGAAGACCTGCGTAACGCCGCCGAGGTCGTAAAAGGACGCACGGTAAGCGACGGTGTCTATGCCATGGTGGTGCCGGGGTCGGCTTTAATCAAAAAGCAGGCCGAGGAAGAGGGTCTGGACCAGATCTTCATCGACGCCGGGCTGGACTGGCGGGTAGCGGGTTGCTCGATGTGCCTCGGCATGAACCCGGATACCCTTGAACCCGGAGAGCGCTGCGCCTCCACCTCCAACCGCAACTTTGAAGGACGCCAAGGCAAGGGCGGCCGCACCCACTTGGTAAGCCCTCAGATGGCGGCGGCGGCGGCCATCGCCGGTCATTTCGTGGATATTAGGGATTGGTAATCTGTAATGCAACACGCCGGCCCAGCTTCTCGATGTACCCAAAGCGTTGAAGGCGGCAGATAAGTTGACACCGGTATGATTGACAAACATTTCGCGCAAGAGTTCGCCAAGGAGTGGGAGAGAGCTTGGAACGCCCATGACCTCGAAGAAATACTCTCTCACTACTCCGAGGATTTTCAAATGACCAGTCCGTTCATTCCGGCGACGATGAACGAGCCAACGGGAACGCTAAAAGGCAAAGGCAACGTTCGTGAGTATTGGCGTAAAGCTCTGAACCGGTTTCCCGAGTTGAGGTTTGAAACCCAGACGGTTCTAGTTGGGGAGAAAAGTATTGTCATCCGCTACCGGTCTCTGCGGTCCGAGTTGAACCGGGAGGCGGCTGAAGTGATGATATTCGGGGATGATGGCAAGGTTGTAGAGTCCATCGCCCATTATGATGATGTCTAGATAATGTTCCGAGGAGGACAGACACGAGATGGAGCCCTTTGTGAAACTAAACGGTGTGGTAGCTCCCTTGGACCGGGTGAACGTGGATACGGACCAGATCATACCGGCGGTGTATCTTAAGAGCATCGAACGCTCCGGATTTGAGGACGCCCTTTTCGCCGCCTGGCGATACAACGAGGACGGTAGCCCCAATCCAGACTTCATCCTCAACGTTCCTGAGTACAAGAACGCTACCGTACTGGTGGCGGGACGGAATTTCGGGTGTGGATCCTCCAGGGAGCACGCGCCCTGGGCGTTGCATAACTACGGCATCCGGTGCGTGATCGCCCCCAGCTTTGCAGACATCTTCTATAACAACAGCATGCAGAACGGTCTGCTGCCGGTAAGGTTGCCCGAGGAAACCGTCCGCAAAATATTAGACAAGGCCAAAGAAAATCCGGGGTTTAAACTCAACGTGGATTTGGTGGCCCAGCGCATCTGGGACGACGACGAGGAAATCGTCTTGGAGTTTGAGCTAGACCCGGCACGCCGTGACGCCCTTCTGAACGGGTTGGACGACATTGGCCTGACTCTGCGAGACGAAGACAAGATAACCGCTTTCGAGACGAATCGGGGAGCATAGCCGTCAGCGGTCAGCTTTCAGCAAGACCGGGTACGTGAACGCCGATCGCTGACCGTTAGGTATCGTTCGGCGGCGGGAAGACCCGGGCCACCTGCTCCCGGAAGTCTGTCTCGTACCGCTGCATCCGGCCTTGCCGTACCTGTTCATCCAAAGAGGGGCGGCTTACCGGGCGGGGGTTGGTGGGCGCGTATCCAATCACACCCGCCTCTTCAAGCGACGCTAAATCCGCTGCGCTACGACCCAACAACTCGGACAAGACCAACTGGTTGTGCTCTCCCATTATAGGACCGGCTTTCGCCGGGACCGGCGGCGTGAGCGACATTTTCCAGGGGCGGCCCACGTAGGGAAGGGGCGGAATTCCAGTGCTTGGGTGGTGGGCCACCACCTCGAAGAACCCGCGCTCTAACAGGTGTGGGTTGAACAAAAGGTCCTTGCTGTCCAACACCGCCCCGGCTGCTACCCCCGCGGCCTGCAATTCTTGCATCAATTTATGAGCGTCCCATCCAGAAGTGACCTGGCCGATGAGTTCGTCCAACTCCACCCGGTGACGCCAACGGTTAAGGCTATCTTTGAACCGCCGGTCCTCGGACCAACTGGGCTGGTCTATCACCCCGCAAAACGCTCGCCATTGTTCGTCGTTGTTCACGGCTATGGTGATCCAGCGGTCGTCGCCAAGACATGGGTAGCACCCGTGGGGCGCCATACCCGAATCTCCGTTGCCAATCCGGGGCTCTGTCCTTCCGTTGGCGGCGAAGTCCAGGAGGGCCTCGGGTACGGTCGCGCTGGCGGCTTGGGTTTGGGATATGTCGACAAACTGGCCCTGACCGGTGCGGAGGCGGTGCATCAAGGCCGTCATCACCGCGAACACCGTTTGCTCGGCGGCCGTGTAGTCGGTATAGGGAATCTCGGGCAGCACCGGGGGTCCATCGGCGTAACCGGTCATGTAAACCAGGCCCGACGCCCCCTCGGTGGCCGGACCGGTGGCCCCGAAGTTGGCCCATGGACCGGTGAAACCGTAGCCCGTGGACGACACCATAACGATGTCCGGCTTTACGCGGCGCAGGTCTTCGTACTCCAGATGGAAATTTCTGATGGCCCGGGGTGTGAAATTCTCCGCGAACACATCGCTGACCGAGACCAGCTCCTTCAATATTTCCATGCCGGCCGCATTGGTCAAGTCCAGGGTGATGCCCAGCTTATTCCGGTTATGCTCGTAGAAATTGGCCCCCCGGTTCCAGAACTCTCCTTCGGTTTCGTTTTTGTAGAGAGCGTCGCCACGGTAGCTCTCTAATCTCTGGCAAGATTCCAGGCGGATGACCTGGGCCCCCATGTCGGCCAGCATCTTCATGGCCCAGGGGATGGCGATGAGCTGTCCCATCTCGATGATCCGCACGCCGGCCAACGGACCGGCCAGATTCACGTTATCTCCATTCGATATTCCAGATGTCATATCACTCCGATAGACCGCAGCCGGGACATCTCGTCGTTGGTATAGCCCAGACGCTCTCCGAAAACCTCCTGGTTGTCCTGCCCCAATAATGGCGCCGGTTTTGCCGGTCCCCATGGTGTGCCGGACATCAGGAAGGGCGGGCCGGGGTACTTCACCGTGCCGGTAGCCGGATGTTCAATGTCCACAAAATACCCCCGCGCTGCAAATTGGGGGTCGGCCAGCACCTCTTCCGGCGATTGGACAATCCCATATATGAACCGCTTGTCGTGGGCGGCGAAGAACATGTTGGACTTGTTTTTGGTCTGGAAGGTCTCATCAAGGATCCGGCCCAATTCCTCGGCGTTGGCCAGCCGGGCCGAGGGACTGCTGAATCTCTCATCGTCCAACTCGGGAACTTCCAGGAACTCGACGGTGGCTTGCCAGTTGTCCCTGGCGCCGATGCCCGGATTGGGCAGTATGTAACCGTCTGAGGTGGCTCTCAACCGGGTGAGGTCGCCGCTGTGGTTCGGTTGACGGCGCCGGATGGCCCCGGTGTAGGTGTAGTTGTCCACCACGTCGCGCAGTCCCGACGCCATAGCTTCTTGAATGGAGACGTCTACGTGCTGGCCCTGGCCGGTGAGCCGTTGATGGTATAAGGCCATCAAGGCAGCGGAGGCGGCGTCGGTGCCTCCCTTGAACTGAGCCTGGTGCAAAGCGTGCTTCAAAGGCTCCCGGTCGTAGTTGCCGAAGATATACATCAACCCGCCCATGGCGTATTCCACGATATCGGCTGCCCGGTAGTCCCGGTATGGGCCGGTCTGGCCGAAGTTGGAGATGGACACCATGACCAAACTGGGGTTCAGTTCAAGGAGAGACTCAAAATCCAGGTCCAAGGAAGCCATGACTCGGGGCGAAAAATTTTCCACCAGCAAGTCAACGTCCTGGAGCAATTCTCGGAACATCCGGCGGCCCTGGAGGGTCTTCAGGTTTAATGTTATGCCACGTTTGCAGGTATTCAGGTAAAGAAACAGCAGGCTCTTGTCCTGGTCTATCTCGTCGTGATAGAAAGGTGGCATGCCCCGGGCCGGGTCACCCTCGGGCCTCTCCACTTTGAGAACGTCGGCCCCGTAGTCGGCCAGCAGCTTGGTGCACCAAGGTCCGGCGATATGATGGGTGAGGTCTAGGACCTTTACCCCATCCAAGGCTTTTGCGGGCATACCTGTAATATCCCTTTGCGGCTAGGTTATGGCGAACTGTAGGGGCACGGCATGCCGTGCCCCTACAGGTACGAAAACTTCCGGTCAAATCCCAAAACCGGAGGACCTTTTGTTGATTCCGGCGTCAGGACTCGGGGTATGTAAGCTTCAAAAGAACGTGACGCCGGTTTTTGGTATAGGGCCGAACGTGCTCCGGCCACCGGCCACGTTCTACTGCGTCTGCCCAGGCCTCGCTGGTGAGCACTTCAGGGCTTTCCAGCTCATACATGGCTTGGAACTTCGGTTCGTTCTCAGCCACGATGGTCCGGGTTTCGCCGCCCATGGACATGGTTAGGGGTTGGGTCTCAAATCGGGCTATCGATACGACCCCCGGGACTTGAGACAGCATGGGGCAATGCTCGGTGTTGTATACGTCATGGAACAAGGCCTCCTTTGAAGCCTCGACATCCATGCTGGCGATGAACAGATACTTGGATCGTTGCGCCATAATTTCGCTCCTTTGATTTAGCTATCAGAGGTCAGCTTTAGGCCGTCAGACCCCTCGCCCCTCGATCCCTTTACCGACAAGGGATGAACCGCGTCTTGGTTGCTGGCGGCTGAACGCTGATAGCTGACAGCTTTAGAATGCCCTCCCGTGGGACTTCTCGGTTTCAGCACTGGTGATGAACTCCAACAACACCGCCTTGCCCTCGTCTTCCGTCACTCGGCGGGCTCGCTGGAAAGCCTGGATTATGTGTGCCGGGTCTTCGATACGCTCGGCATAGCCTCCCATGGCCCGGCCCATGTCGGCGTAGTCGCCGCCCAGGTCTCTGGTGTTGTACAGCCGGTGGGAGTCGGCCATGGCCGTGGTCTCAACGGCCATGGTTGAATTGTTCAGCACCACAGTGATGATTGGTATATTTGACCGGACAGCAGTCTCGAAGTCCAGGCCGACCATGCCGAATGCGGCGTCTCCCATGAAGTTGATGCACACCTTGCCGGGCTCGGCCAGCTTGGCGCCGATGGTCAGTCCCAACCCGGTTCCCAGGCCGTGGGACTTGCCCCATCCCAGATACGTCCGGGGGCCGTTAGACCGGTAGAACGGCGTGATTTGGTCCCGGGGGCTGCCGGAGTCGTGGGTGACGATGGCCTCTTCCGGCGGTACAGCTTGCATGAAATCCCAGATGATTCTGTAGGGATTGATGGGCGTTTCAGCGTTGGACAGCTTGGGGCGCCACTCGTTCAACCAGGCGTCCCTTTCCGACTTTATCTCGTTAGTTACGGAATCGCCGGTTTCCCGGCTGCTACCCACGATCTCCCGGCAGGCCTCGATCATCTGTCCCAGGACTAATTTGGCGTCGCCTACGATGGGGAAGTCGATGTTGTAGTCCTTGTTGATATCCCGTGGATCGTTGGTGGCTTGAATCATCTTCTTGCCGGGCGGTATGTTCATGGACATGCCGTGCTTGGTGAAACTGCAACCGATGCCGAACACCAAGTCCGCCCGGCCCATGAAATGGTACAGCGGGCCGGACATCACTCCAGACCCGCTACCCAGAGCCAATGGATGCACCTCTGGGAAGCCGCTCTTACCCAATAAGGTGGTCATTACCGGAACTTGGAGCAACTCCGCCAATTCCACAAGCTGGTCCGTGGCGCCAGCGTACAACACCCCTTGTCCGGCATGAATCACCGGGTACCTGGCTTGGCACAAGGCCTGTGCTGCCGCTTCCACGTCTTGGGGGTTCCCTTGAGCCAGCACCGGTTTGCTGGGCTGGTAGAAGAAGTCTTCCTCAGAAACGTCCTGCAAAGCGATATCGGCGGGTATCTCCACCATTACCGGCCCCGGCCTGCCTTGGCGGAGAGCGGCGAAGGCGCGGCGCATCACTTGGGAGGTCCGGTGGGGTAGATTAACCTGCTCGATGTACTTGTTAACGCCGTCGTAGTTCCGCATTGAATCGAAGTGAGGAAGAATCCCTTGCCGTTCCGTGGGGTGTCCTAGGGGCAAGAACAGAACCGGAGTCGAGTCCGAGTACGAGGTCGCTACACCTGAGTAGGCGTTTTCGGCGCCCGGACCGTACTGCATGGCGAAAACGCCCATGCGCTCACCGTTGGTCACGCGGCTAAAACCGTCGGCAATGCCAACTCCAACTCGCTCCTGGCGGCAGACGATGGGACGGATGCCGGCTTGCGCCGCGGCTTCAATCATTGGAGTGGTGGGAAAACAACTAAGGTATTCAACCCCTTCCCGTTTCAGAATCTCAGCGATCGCGTCTACAGTTCGCACAATGCTCCTCCCCGGTTGTGTTTATTTAAGCTAATGGTCTCTTTAATTTCAGGGTTTCAGTTGGGGCTTCAAGGGACGGCCGGTCAAGCCTTGTGTATCGGAAGCGAAGGGAATATCCGGAATACAGGTCCGGATTAACACAGAGAGTATACCATCGGGGAGACATAACGTGGCGGCCTTTCGACCGGGAAGAAGAGGGAAACGATCGACAACAGATCTACTTTAATCATTCGACGATGAATATGCGATGGAACTGACATCTTAGGCTTGGAGGATTGTATCCGAAGGCGGAAAAAGCGGAAGTGGGGCTTTCCCGGTTAAACTTCTCGGAACCGCCACAGCCTGAAAGTGTAAAAAAACAGGGCAAGTAAGTTGGCCCCGATGCTAGCGCCCATTATGGAAACATAAAAAGGAGGAGCATTGTAGATTGATCCCCCGGGCCGGTACAGCCCTTCCGGATAAATGATCGGCCCCAACTGCCAACCGGCCCATGCCCCTGCCAGACCTCCAAATAGAACCAATCCCAGGTTTATCCATTTCACCCATCGAGATGACTCGGGCTTGAACCAGCCTATGAGTCCCCCAAGGGCGGCTCCCAGCCCCGCTCCGCCTATGAGCATGGGCGCCGGTAGGTTTGGACCGGGAGGAGACGAGAACCAGCCGGCGAAGAAACCGACGAACGCCAGTAACATCGCTACCAACAGACCGAAAGCAGCCCTTAGGCTAACGGCGATTACCGGTCCCATGGCTAGGCCGCACTCCGGTGTTGGCCGGTGGAATCCGAACGACTAAAAAGCTTGGTGATGTCGCTATTGCTGGGAAACCCGCCGCGAATCCGAATAAGATAGTGACTATGCTCGAAAGCAAAATAAGCTGCTATCCTGTAGCGTTGGCCGTCTCTACAACCATCTTTACGAATATCGTTGTCCACCATATAATCACTTGTAACACAGTCGGAATGGGAAGACAAGACATCCGATCCGGAATAAGGAGCGTATAGACACCAGGTCCCAAAATCAAGGAAAGGTCCACCGTCGGACCTGTGAAACGAACCAATGCCGCCATTGACAAATTCCTGTTTGGCATATTAAATGGTGGCTGGCTCAGCTAGGGACCTGGCTGGGCGGTTATAGACTGTCAAACTTAGTTGATTATTTGAACTAGGAGGAACGGAGATGGTACGAAACCGGGTTGGGTTTCTTTTACTAACGGGACTATTTTTTGCGCTAGGTGCGCTCGTCGCCTGCGGTGGATCTGCTGAGCCAGATGCTGCATTCAAAGGGAACTCCGGAGTGGTGAGCACTCCAGCAGTGAAAGCCCCGGTTGCCACCAAGGCACCGGCCGCACAGCCAGCGGCTACTAAGGCTCCAGCGGCCGTGGCCAAGGCGAAACAGTCAGGAGCACTGACCGTGGCCACACGAGCATTACGCAGCGGCGCCGGCATCCCCAAGTTTTGCACCGCAGGCTGCGCCGAGACCATCTATCTTTCCGGTATCTTCGAGACCCTCACCGGGGTGAAAGCTGGCCCCGGCGGACCGATTGATCCCGTGAACACCCCTATGTTGGCCGAGTCCTGGACGATCGCTGACGACCTGGCCTACATGGACTTCAAGCTCCGGAACGACGTCAAGTTCCACGACGGGAGCTCGTTGACGGCAGAGGACGTGTCGTTCAGCTACAACAATGCCAACGCCAACCAAAATCCAGATAGCATACACGGCCAGGCCGGCGACTTCGCCCCCTTCATCGGGCTAGTCGAGGCGCTGGACCCCCTCACCGTCCGGATGAACTTCACCGTGATGTATTCGGCGATGCCCCTGCGCTATATCGGCCCCTTCTACCAGAGCGCCGCGATAGTCTCCAAGAAGGTCTTCGATAAGTTAGGCGAAGAGGGGATGCGAGAGGTTTATATCGGGACCGGTCCCTTCACGTTCGTCGAATGGCGGAAGAGCGAGATCATTACGGCCGAGGCCCTGCCGGAACACTGGAGAAAAACTGCCTCGGTCAAAGAATTGATCCTCCGAGACATCCCCGAAACGTCAGCCCGGGTGGCTATGCTGGAAACCGGCGCGGCCCAGATAGCCGGGGAGCTTGCCTTCAAGGACGTAGTCCGGCTACAGAAGGAAGGGTTCAAGCTTAACCGGGACAATGGATACAGCCAGGAGCTTGCCCTATTCATAGCCGGCAACTACTGGTCGACCGTGCACCCGCAAAAAGGCACCAAGCTGGAACGCCCCAAGATTGATAAACCCTGGATCGGCTTCTACGGTGACGAGAAGTCCATGTCCAACGCTCGCAAGGTCAGGCATGCTCTGGCCATGTCCATCGACCGGGAAGGCATAAACGAGAGCATCATGGAGGGACTGGGCGAGGACTGTTACCTGAACCAGATCTCCATCAATCAGGAGGGCTGGAAGGACAAGTGGGCGATCCCATTTGACCCTGAAGGAGCCAGGCAGCTCTTGAAAGAGGCCGGCTATGAAGGCGGCGGATTCAACGTGGACATGTGGATCGGACCGGGCGGCCTACGGGTCGAGCTAGGTGAAGCCATTGCAGGCGTGTGGCTCCAGGAGCTAGGTGTCACGACCAACCTGGACCGCATCACCTACACCAAGTACCGCCCCGGATTGGTGCAGCGCACCACCGACACCTTCTTCTTCTCCGCTGGTGACGAAGGTAAGACCGGATTCCCGGTGCATTGGCCCAAGGGCATGCAAGGTAGCGCCATCACCGATGGCGGCTGGGGCCCCGGATTCGAGGACCCCTTCTACTCCCAGCACTTCTTCAAGATGAACAAAGAGCCGGATGCAGTCAAGCGTATGGCGATGACCGAAGAGTACTTCGACCACGTCTACGAAGAGATGCTCCAGCCCTGCGTTATCGAGAACCCCTACCATCCGATGTATGACCCCAAGTTGATTGCCGAGTGGAACATGCACCCAAGTATGAACGGCAACCTGAGTGGGGCGAACAGCTTCGAAACCGTGGTTCTCAAATAACTGTAAGCGTACAGAGGAATGGCCGGAGGTGCATAGTTAGTGGGTTGTCTTCATACCAAAGCGCCGCCGGCCCGATGTCGGAGTT